>Ga0335078_10007283_pt1 | contig 16411 bp, 15 predicted proteins | sample Lox_Sample_32_FD_206711 | JGI IMG/M metagenome (GOLD analysis project Ga0335078, IMG submission 206711) | Soil microbial communities from Loxahatchee National Wildlife Refuge, Florida, United States - Lox_Sample_3.2 | ecosystem: Environmental > Terrestrial > Soil > Wetlands | place: USA...
GACGCTGGAATTCTTCGAGGTCTGAATTCTAGACCCTCTGTCGGAAAACCAGTGGGTCTACTTAGGTTGCTGGAAGTACTTGAAAAATATGGCGCGCCCGGGGAGATTCGAACTCCCGACCCTCTGCTTAGAAGACAGGCGCGAGTTCTTCCTGGTTCTTGTAGATTTTAATTGCTTTTGATGGAAGCTGTTCAGAGCGGCACGTCGCGTTCGATTGAATTCTGGTGTCCTGGGAAGCATCCGCGTTCACGATTTTATCTACACTGGCGTCAGCTGAACCTGTCGCGACCGACGACGTTAGAAGAAACGCTGAAGCAGAATACAATGAATTTCGCCGACGAATCGAGATTTGGCGACCGGCAGGTTGTCAGGAGGAGCCGGAGGATGCGAAACATCGCGTTGAGATATCGCGACGCGCTTGTGGATTTCCATGAGCTATTCTGTTGAATTCAAAGGCCGATGGAGTCTCGGCAAATGACACCCATCCGGACGTCGATCGAGAGTTCTTGGCAAAACGGAGTCGCGGAACATTGGGTTGAGAGTTGTCGTCGGGATCTGTTGGACCACGTCATTACAGTAAACGAATCACACCTGAAGCGTCTGCTCAAGGAGTATGTCAACTATTACCACGAAGATCGGACGCATCTCGGGTTGCAGAAGCAAACGCCACACAGCCGCGCTCGCTCAGCAAGTTCGAATCGCGTAATCGCGTTCCCACGGCTTGGCGGCTTGCATCATCGATACGACCGAGCTGCGTGAAATCCGAATTGCCACGCCTAACCGCCGGAAAAATCCGTCTCAATGCGTCCGCTTAGCCCTTCTCATCTTCGAGATTCAAACTGCAGATGCGCCTTTTGGCAAATTCCGATCGCTCGGCAGCAAGAAAAGCGTGTTCACTCAACCACGGACTGAATTATGGCGAGGGACAGGCGATGGGCTGCAAGTTCTATATTTTAGCAGTTGATTGAAATGATGATTCGCCCAGTTTGGCAGAATCCAGTGGAGCGATTGAGGCTGCGAGCAGTCGGTTCTCTTGGGCGAACAGTCTTGTCAGGACCTTCGACGTGTGATTGAATACATCCGGCAAAGGAGTTTGCCTCCTGGGCGCGATCCGGGATAAAACACCGCGTACGCAGCGGTTGATGACTCCTCCCAACTAATGCGCACCGATCCTGGTGCATGAGGGTGGCATGGGAGGAGTCAAAGCAGGGCGCGCAGATTCAGTAGCTTCGCCCGAGAGACGGCTGCCTTGGTTTCCCACTGAGGCTTCTGGAATTTCTGTTCCGGTTTCTGATCACTGTCCCTACCAAGTCTGTTCGGTGACTGCAGCCAACCTGCTTCGCCGGTCCGTCTCCGGAGAAGAGGGGGGCTTTGCGTGAGACAGACGATCGCTTACAACCTCCTGCAGATTTTGTTCGTACTCGGTTTCGCCCCGCTTTACTCCGGCGTATTGTCGCGGCTCAAAGAAATAATCCAAAGTAAGCGTGGGCCGAGCATCTTTCAGCCCTATAGGGATTTGTGGAAGCTTTTCCACAAAGACCAAATCCTGTCTTCCGAGACGACTTGGATCTTTCGCATCACGCCCTATCTGGTTTTCATCACGCCGATTTTCGTAACCATCTTGATTCCAGTACTAACAGACTATCCGCTCGCATTTGCCTTCATGGGTGACATGCTGGCGGGAGGTTTCTTCCTCGGCTTGGCGGGTTTTTTCGCGGCACTCGCCGCCGTCGACACCGGTAATCCTTATGGTCCGATGGGTGCCAGCCGGACGCGCATGGTCGGATTCTTGGCCGAACCGGTATTCATGATCGTTTTTTTCACGGTCTCTTTTGTAGCGCAATCCACAATTCCCTATGTCGTTCAGCAAAAGTGGATTGCCGGTCCGGCAGCTTTCTTTTCTCCCGCCCACGTTCTGCTATTGCTCGCCTTCCTGATGCTCATCCTGGCCGAAGGAGGTCGAATCCCGGTCGATAACCCCAGTGGACATTTCGAGTTGGCAATGATCGACGAATCGAAGGGACTGGAGTTTTCTGGTCGAGGCGCCGCACTGATGAAGTGGGGCGGACAAATGAAATTTCTGGTGCTCGCATGCATCTTTCTGAACGTGCTGTTGGCGCCTTGGGGGCTCGCACAGGCGCGCGACATCGGCCACGTGTTCGCAGCGGTGCCATTGATACTGATCAAAATTCTGTTGTTTGCGATTCTCCTGGTCAGCATCGAGTCGTCGCTTGCAAAGCTGCGGTTATTCCGCATCAGCGAGTTTTTGGGAGCCGCGTTTATCGCGTCGGTCACGGCCATGATCGTGAGTATTTTCTTCGCTTCGTAGGAGGGCACAGCGATGCCTGCTCATCTGTCAGTAGCGGCTGCGCTGAACACGCTGAGCGCCGGTCTCGTGCTGATCTCGGCGTTCGCGATGGTCGCGACCCGCCAAGTGCAAGGCGTCATTAGATTCTTCATCATCCAATCGTTGTTGCTATCCGCATCGTGTTTCTTGTTGGGATCCAGTCAGAACTCCTACCATCTTTATGCCCTCGGCACGATCACGGTTGTTGTAAAGGTGATCGTCATTCCTTGGGTGCTTAAGCACACCTTGGCGCCGGAGTTGTACGTGCGGCGCGAGATCGATCAATCTTTCAATATCCCTGCATCTCTTCTGGTGGCCCTATTCCTTGCGATACTTTCGTTTCTCTTTGTGAGCCCGATTACCGCGCTAACTTCGGACTCGACGATTCAAATCAACCTACCGATTGGTTTGGCGGGTGTCTTGATTGGAGCATTTTCGCTCGTCGCAAGACGGGAGGCGATTCCTCAATTGATCGGGATTCTGGCGATGGAGAATGGCGCTTTTTTTGCGGGTATTGCCATTGCGGCGGAACTTCCTCTGATCGCCGAGTTGACCGTGGCGTTCAACGTTATTTTGATCACGGTCATCATTGGCCTTCTTGCGAGAAGAATGAAAGAGACAATCGGAAGCACCGAAGCGGCCGCTCTAACTGAGTTGAAAGAGGAACCATCATCATGGCGCTGATTGCGCTCATCCTGCTCCCGCTGCTTGCTGCCTTCCTGTGTTGGCTGCCGATTTTTCGTCGATCGGCTTGGATAATCAGCGTGATTTGTCTGTGTTCCGATTTTGTTGTTGCACTGTGCGTGTCACACCAGGTGCTCGGAGCGTCGCCTGTGGTCGGTGTTCGAGGCTGGCTCGAGGCAGATGGGCTCTCCAGCTTGATGCTCCTTCTAGTGAGTTTTGTCTGTGCGTTGGCAGTGTTTTTTGCGGGCGGTTATATGCGACACAATCTGCGCCAATCGCCTCGCCTCTGGTGGTTTTACTGCAACTATAACCTGTTCGCCTTCGCGTTGATCGTCGTTCCAGCGCTGTCGGATCCAAACCTTGTCTGGGTGGGAGTGGAACTAATCACGTTGTTCGCGATCCTGTTGGTGGGGTTTGACAGCACGGCGAGTGCTTTGGAAGCCGCGTGGAAGTATTCAGTTCTGACGGTGATGGGCGCTCCCATATCGCTCTTGGGATTTTTGGTTCTGTTTTGGGCTTATCACTCAGGCGGAGGAGTGGGGCGGGAGACTTGGTCAGCCCTTGCCGCCAGCGCTCCGTCCATGCCGCCCAGTTTGCTGAGGCTCGCGTTTCTGTTGGTCCTGGTGGGATTCGGCTCGAAGGTCGGCCTCGCGCCGATGCACACCTGGTTGCCAGATGCTCACAGCCAAGCTCCTTCGCCAGCTTGCGCCGTACTCTCCGGCGTCAAGACGTCGGTTCCTCTGTATGCGATTCTGCGCTTGCTTTCGATTGTTCTGGCGTCGCCGGATGCACGGGCGGGGAAGTGGATGATAGTGATCGGGCTGTGCTCGGTCGCGATTGCCGCGTTCCTGTTGCTTCAGGTGCGGGAATACAAACGGATGTTTGCGTACTCGACCGTCGAACACATGGGGATCATTCTAACGGCGGCTGGTCTTGCTACCCGGGCCTCTGACTTTGGTGCGGTCACACAGATGTTTAATCATTCGATTACGAAATCCCTCTGCTTCTACGTTGCTGGAACCGTTCTTGTGACGCTCGAAACTCGTGAGATCAAATCTGTCAAGGGGCTGTTGCGGGTTTCCCCTTTTATGGGGATTACACTTTTGCTCTGCGCGCTCGCGATTGCGGGCGCGCCACCATTCCCGATTTTTTTAAGCGAGTATTCGATCCTATCCGCGGGTCTTCGAGGGGGACATAACCTCGTCGTCGCTATTCTCGCAGCGTTAATCGTATTGGCGTTCATTGGAATCATGTTGCAGATCAACCGCATGGTTTTCGGGAGGCCGGACGCCCCGCTGAAGGACGGCACGCCTTTGCCACTGACCTGTCGACTCGGCATCATTCTTGCCGCGATCCCCGTCGTCGTGTTCGGGCTCTATATTCCCTCGTCGTTGCATTTGTTGCTCCAATTGGCGGCGCGGGGGCTGGGAGGTCACTAGCTTGAGCGTGCAGCGTTCGATGCCATCTGTTCCAGAGCGTGTTGATCTCGCGAACTTATATAAGCATCTGCAAGAGCGCTTTCCATGCACGATGTCGGCCGCAAACAGCGGCGCCATTGCAGCGGTGACGCTGAACGATCTTGCTTGCTTGCCGCTTCTCTGTCGATTTTTATTTTGGGAAGAAGGATGCTCGTTCGGTGGTTTGATTGTCGAAGAGAATGCACGTCGATGGGAACTGCGCTATCTATTCCTGGCACCGTACACGGGGTGGATAGAGGTTCTTATCCGATTACCGTTGGAATTGACCACCGTTCCGAGTGTCAGCGCGGAGATTCATGCCGCCGATTGGTACGAACGCGAGGCAGAGGACCTCTTTGGACTTCAATTTGAAAAACATCCGCGTCTAGGGGACTTCATATTACATGATCAATTATGGGAGGAGGATGTGGCGCCGTTTCGGAAGAGCTTTGATATTAGCCAAACCCGTGCGAATGGTCAGCGCAACTTGAATTGGCGACCACTGCTGGTCGTGCAAGATCCCGGTGCCTTTGCGATGCCCGTGGGACCTGTGTATGCGGGCGGAATCGGTGAGTCGGTTCACTTCATGCTTGAGACGGTTGGTGAGGACGTTCTTCGAGCTGTTCCGCGACTGTTCTTCAATTTCCGCGCGGTCGAAAGAATCGCAGAGGGCAAAAACGTGGCTGACACGCTGCTCCTTGCCGAACGATTCGCGGCCACTTCTTCCTTTGCCCATTCCCTCGCATTTTGCAGCGCCGTCGAAAGTATTTGCGGAGTCGCGGTTCCATCGCGGGCAGCGCAACTCCGTCTGGTTCTTTCCGAACTCGAAAGGCTGCGTCATCACGTTGGAACGATTGCAGGCATTTGTGACTCCACGGCGCTCAACGTATCCGCGGCGCAAGCGGCCATCATCGAGGAGCAGCTGTTGCGCGCATCATGCCGAATCTCCGGACACCGATATCTGTTTGGATTAAACATCCCCGGTGGTCTTCGAAGGGACTTCGCAGACGATCAGACCGGTTATTTGGTTTCAGCGACGAATGAGGCGCTCGAACAGCTGCATGTCCTTGAAGAGCGTCTTTCCTTCACGAGCAGTTTTCTTGACCGTTTAGAGGAAGTGGGAATTGTCGATCGAAAGAGCGGTCGCGATCTGAACCTGGTGGGGCCGGTCGGGCGTGCTTCGGGCCGGTGTCACGATTTGAGGCGAGAGTGCCCATACGGGGCATACGATCGGTACGAATTTGAGGTTGCGCAGGAACAAGAAGGCGACGGCTATGCTAGGTTGCGCGTTCTTTTTGCCGAAGCGTATCAGTCGGGAAATCTAATACGGCAGGCGATTCAATCTCTGCAAGCGGGCCCCATCTCTGTCGCATGCGACCTTGATCGTTCCGGCGCCGCACTGGGATGGGCCGAGGCGCCAATCGGAGCGACCATCCATTGGGTTCGGCTGGCCGAGGGCGGGAAAGTGGAGCGCTACCGCGCGATCACTGCTTCCTTTAACAATTGGATGGCGTTTCATTCTGCCGTGGAAGATTTCGCGTTTCAGGATTTTCCCATCATATTGGCCACGTTCGGTCTTTCGGCGACCGAATGTGACCGTTAGGGGGCCGATGAGCTTTTGGTTTTGGTATGGATTGCAACATGGCATTCAAACCACACGCTACCCGCGCGTGCATGAAGATGCCGGAGGGGTCTCACCCGGACGTCCTGTGACCACGCGATTTGCGTCATCCGCCGAGGCAGAGGCCGCAGCTTCTGAGTGCCCGGTCGGTGCGATCGTTTCGCGCGATCACTTCGCCGAGGTGGAGCTACGACGTTGCATTCATTGTCAGCGATGTCGCTACCCGGCCGCACATGCAGTCGACTGGAAATCTGACTACGAATGGACGAGTACTCCGGCTGGCAAATCGAGTTATGAAGAATTGCCCGGGGCGTACCGTCGTTCTCTCCATGTCATGGTCGTAGACGCCGGTGATTGTGGAGCGTGCCTGCACGAAGTGAAACAGCTGAACAATCCCTACTATAACGTGCATCGTCTCGGAATTTTTTTCTCCCCCACCCCTCGCGCCGCGGACGTTCTGTTGGTCGTAGGCCCGGTTACCGAAAACATGCGGCTGCCCTTGCTAAAGACCTATGATGCCATGCCGAATCCGAAACGAGTCTTAGCTGTCGGGGCGTGTGCAATCGACGGTGGTGTTTTCGGAAGGAGCTTGATGTCGGCAGGCGGTGTCGAGGCGGTCTTGCCGGTCGATCTGCAGGTGCCAGGTGATCCTCCTCCTCCGCTCGCTGTGCTGCATGCCTTGTTAGCTGTGACCGGCAGAAAAACGCCTCGGGCGATTTCGGACGACGCGATGAGGGCTCGATGACCGCAATCACTCTGATTCGAGTGTCGCTCGGATTGCTGTTCGTCAGCTGCGGATGTGGAGTTGTTTTGTGCACCGTATTTCAGCCGAAAGCCTGTTTGCGGGTCATCGCTGTTCTCGGTGCGTTGTCGTCTGGGCTGATGATGCTGGCTTCCTCCGTCGTTCTCATCTCCGGCCAGACGCCGGTTATCCAGTTGTGGAATCTGGAGGGGTTCGGCCATCTTTCGCTTCGATTGGATAATCTGTCCTCCATCTTCCTATTCATCAGCGGGCTCGTTTATCTTCCGGCGTCTTTGTTCGTGAGTCGGTACCTGAGAGACCGATTTCAGGGCCGCTACCCGGCGCGAAGATTTGGAGTGTTGCACTTTGCGTTGATGGGTTCAGTCGTTGTAATTCTCAGCGCGCAGGATGCCTATTCATTTCTGATCAGCTGGGAATGCATGTCGATCCTGTGCTATTTCCTGGTCAACTATGAACAAAATCGGGGGACGGATGCGCGCGCGGGCTACGTGATGCTCGCGATGAGCGAAGCGGGCTTTCTTTGCGTCGTGCTTGCATTTCTCATTGTTGGGAGGACAGCTTCAGACTTTACATTTCCAACTTTAGCAGTCACGGCCAGACATCTTTCTGGAGCCGGTGTATGGGCCGCCTTTTTATTGGGGTTCCTTGGATTTGGCGTCAAGGCCGGCTTGGTGCCGGTGAATTTTTGGCTGCCGAGGTGTTATACCGCGGCGCCTACTGCTTTCGTTCCGATACTTGCGGGTGTCACATTGAATCTTGGCTTCTACGGGATCCTGCGGTTGAACGTCGATTTGTTGCCAGGGCATCTGATTGGTGCCGGCTTGCTCGTCCTTGTCACCGGAAGTGCCACGGCGCTAGTCGGCATACTATATGCGACGGCCGAAAACGATGTGAAGACGATGTTAGCGCACAGTTCCATCGAGAATGCCGGGATCATCGTTGCGGGAATTGGGGCATCTCTGGTGTTCCGTGCCGCAGGATTTGCAGTCCCCGCAGCGATTGCCTTGACCGCTGCTCTCTATCACGTTGTCAATCATTCAGTCTATAAGACACTCCTATTCCAAGGAGCGGGAGAAATCGAAGCGGCGACGGGAACGCGCCAGATGGATAGTTTGGGTGGTCTGGCGCGGCTGTTCCCGGGATTGTCCGTCGTGTTTTTGGTGGCTTGCCTTTCGATTTCTGCTTTACCGCCATTTAACGGCTTCGTGAGTGAGTGGTTGATGCTGCAGTCTCTACTCAGGAGCGCCGTTTTGTCGTCGGCGGTCGTGAAGATAGTTTTTGCGTTGTGTGGTGCGGTTCTTGCTTTGACGGCCGCGCTTGCTGTCACGTGCTTTGTCAAGGCATATGCGATGAGTTTTCTCGGGCTCAAGAGGGGCGTGTGGAAGCTTGATTCTAGTGGATTGTTTGGACGTAGCGGCTTTTCATCCGCGTATCTGGCGGTTGCGTGCCTTCTGCTTGGGGTTCTGCCCACGTTCATTATTCCTGTGTTGAACCGAGCAGTTGGTCCAATCACGGGAGCCAGCGCGACAACGTCACTTGTGCCAGCTTTCTTCAAAGCCGGCGAATCAAAGCAAGAGCTGCCCCCAGCATTCGTCGAAGATTTCCACAATCTTGGGGCTCAGACTGGCGCAAAGATCTTGCCTGGACGCGGACTAGTGATTCTTGTGCGCGGCAACCAGCCGAACCCCGTGGTGTTTGCGAGCTCGCCTTCCTACAGCATTTTGGCTCTGGCCATATTGCTTATGGTAACTTGGCTCATCGTCAGGCGGAGCACCCGCGAATCCAATACCTCCAAGAATGAGCCATGGGCTGGGGGCATTCCCCGGTTGCTGCCCGAAATGACATACACAGCGACCGGGTTTTCCAACCCCGTACGCGTTGTGTTTCAAGCGATCTTTCGGCCCAACACGATTGAAGACACGCGACAAACGGTTAGCGTGCACTTCCGCACCGCGATCCACCGACGCCGAGATGAGACACATCTAGTTGACCGTTTGTTCTTTCATCCCATAGGGGATGCCGTCGTGTGGTTCGCGAAGCGGCTGGCGGAGATGCACCACGGTCGTCTCAACGCGTATGTGTCCTACACGGTCGGATTCCTTCTAATTATCTTGCTGCTCTATCGACTCACTTGAGACGGACGCTTGCATCGCGGGTCGGGATTTCGAAGACTTCTCCAATTCACGCGCCGTCGTGCTCCTGATCCGTGCATTGAACCTGCGTTGATTAGATGTAAGAGCAGTGCTCTGCTCGCGCCAGAACGCCCGTTTTGAGGCGTCGCCAAGGAGTGGCGCCTCAGTAACGTCAGAAGTCGGTTGTTTCGGATTCCATCATTTCCGGCTATCCGCGTTTGTTTCAACCGCGTTTGCCTTGTTCCTTCCCACACGCAACAGTGCCAGTAGTAAGAAGATGAGTCCGGTAATGCAGATTACAAACAAAGGCAAGAGAGAAGAAAAAGTCCATTGGTAGGTGGCGGCCTGGGGAAATTGCTGTGCCGACGCAAATCGTATTACGCTCGCCGCAGTCACCAGAATGCATCCCAGAGTAGCGAGAAGCAGCGGTCTAATCCTGCGTGCCATCTGAAATGCTCCTAGCAGGATCAAGATAGCATCAGCGGCGGATGGTACTAATCGTATGATCTCGCTTGGGTCGTGAATGGTGAACGCAGTGTGCGGAGGCGCGCCGTTTTCCGTTTGACCGCCAAGGGCCGCACCCATACACATCAGAACGGCGCCGCACAACGCGACTTTCAATCCGATCGCTCGAGTTGTTCTTGGTGTCTCCACTGGAATTGATCAATGAAAAAGCAAACCAACTAGATAAAATTGGGAAGGAAACAGGTCTGGAGGGGGACACATCGGTAAGAATTAAGACGCACGAGCGACTCCCGCCAGCGAATATTTCCGCGTAGGAGTCATCTGCCCCGAAGGGTGGTTAAAGTTGAACTCCAACACCCCAGAGGCTGTTTATCTCATTGCGAAGGTTGCTCTGTCTATTGGGAGTAATCAGCGGCGATTTGCGGTTGACTTTCCGAACGGCCGCGCTATTCTACCGGGCAGAGGCCAAGGAGTTCGGCCTTAACCGCTGTCCCACCTTTTGCCGGGGCAGATGATGACTCCTGACAAGGGATTCTTGTCGCGGAGTCGTTAACCCGGCGACGATCCCGACAAAGACGAGGAGCACCTTCGCAATGCAGGGACTTTTCGCCTCGGTTGCCGCACGTGTGCCCCGGGATTCGACATCCGAAGAGGTTGTTCGTTCCGCCAAGTCTGCACGGATGGGCGCGCCAGCGCCTCCCGGTGAGAGGACGGATGGCTAGAAGTGAACGACGACAATAAGCAGGTTACGGAACGACGAAAGGTTGATTGGATCACGAGGAGTTCTCTCCGAGAGAGTTTTCGCGCAGGGGAATGCATTGTCTGCTCGAACCAGATTGCTTCTGAGCGGCATTCCATTCACTCCTTTCTTTATGAAGGAATGATGTCGCCGGAGGTGCGTGGCGATTTTCTGGCCGGTGGGGGCTTTTGCGCACGGCATTTTTGGGTTGCAAAGCGAATCGAGGAGGAGTGCTGGCACGCTGGAGGAATTGGGCTGGCACTCCTGTGCGAGGACTTGCTGAAACGGGTTGCTTCGGCTGTGCCTCCATTGACGCGCGGCGCGTCTGCAAGCCCGTTCGACAGGGCACGGTTGGGTCCGTTAAGCGATGATCAAGTTGCGTCTCGCTGGGGTTGTTTTTTCTGTACCGAGAGCTGGCGTCACGAACTGGACGTGCTTGTTCAGCTGGATGATCTCGTTTTCGAGCCGGAATGGCGCGAACTGCTTCTGCAGAGCTCGCTTTGCGTTCGTCATGCTTGGCTTGCAAGCGGGTTATGGAAAAACGTCGAAAGCTTGGCCTGGCTGCGCAGCCGATTTGAGGCGCAGGTAACAGAGCTTTCAGGCGGAATAGCCGAATTCGTCGGCAAGCAGGATTGGCAGCACCGCAAAGAGCCGCGAGGTGAGGAAAAGTTCGCCGTGGCACGCACAATTTCCTTTCTTGTAGGACTGAGCCGGCAATTTCCTGTGCGCGAACTTGTGGACCGAGACGGCTCGAACGGTCAGGAGCACAAATGAAGGTCGTGATTCTGTCGGACATCCACGCAAACTCTGCGGCATTGGGTTCGCTCCGTGAGGAGTACGACGAATTGTGGGTGCTGGGCGACCTGGTCGATTACGGCCCGAACCCGTGCGAGGTGGTGGATTTTGTCCGTTCCAAGGCCAGCGTTGTGGTGCGTGGCAATCACGACCACGCGGTTGCGTTCGGGGAAGATCCCAGGTGTTCTGCGCGTTTTCGTGAGATGGCGGAGCAAACGCAACTTTTGTGCGAGAGATTGCTGAGTCGAAAACAGAAGCAGTATCTCGGCAAACTACCGTTGCATGCGGTTGTCGAGCGCGACCGCAAGAGGGTTTATCTGTGCCATGCAGTACCTTCCGACCCGCTCTTCACTTACTGTCCGGAGGACTCAGATCGGTGGCCAGTTGAATGTGCGCGGGTTCGGGCGGACGTGCTACTCGTCGGTCATACTCATATTCCATTCATCCGCAAGCTAGGCGATTGCCTGCTGGTGAATCCCGGAAGTGTTGGTCAACCGAAGAACGGGAACCCAGCGATGTCCTATGCAGTGTGGGAGAACGGAAAGATTGAGTTGCGGAGTCATGCGTATCCAGTCGAAAAAACCGTGTCGCAGATCCGCTCGCTACCCCTATCGGGATCAGTCCAAAGAGGATTGATCGATGTCTTGAGAACTGGGTTCGCACCGAGTTGTTAGTTACGGGAGCCAACTGATGGCACGAATTGCGAAGATCGACGCCCTGGAAATTCTCGATTCCCGCGGAAATCCGACGATTCAAGTGACCGTGGCATTGGCAAGCGGCGCTGTCGGTGTCGCGAAGGTTCCCTCAGGAGCGTCGAAGGGAAAGCGCGAAGCGGTGGAGGTGCGCGACAACGACCTCTCGCGGTATCGGGGAAAAGGCATGCGTCGGGCGATACGGAACGTTTGCGAAGTGATTCAGCCGGCGCTCAACGGAATGGAAGTCGAAGTGCAGGCCGAGGTCGATCGCGTGCTGATTGATCTCGATGGCACGGCCGAGAAAAGCGAACTGGGCGCGAACGCGATTTTGGGTGTTTCGCTTGCAGTAGCAAAGGCTTGTGCGGCGGAAAAGAGAGTGCCGCTATATCGACACTTGGTTACGCGTCAGCACTACATGCTGCCCGTGCCGATGTTCAACGTGTTGAACGGAGGCCGTCATGCGGATAACAATGTCGATTTCCAGGAGTTTATGATTGCTCCCGTCGGTATGCCGACTTTCGCCGAAGCGTTACGCGCCGCAGCGGAAACGTTTGCTGCGATCCGATCAGTACTTTTGAAGTGGGGGTGTGAAACAGGCGTCGGAGACGAAGGCGGATTCTCGCCTCGACTGCAGTCGAACCAGGAAGCGATGGAGGTTTTGATTCGGGCGATTGATAAAGCGGGATACACCGCCGGAAAGGACATAGCGATTTTTCTGGATCCAGCCGCGAGTGAGTTTCGTCGCGATGATCGTTACGTCTTCGGAAAATCGTCGGGCGAGCACAAGACCGCAAGCGGGATGATCGACTTCTGGTCGGATTGGGTCCGGCAGTATCCTATGATTTGGTCGATCGAGGATGGTTTGGCCGAGGATGACTGGGAGGGGTGGATAGAAATGACCTCGGCGCTGGGGAAAACTCTGCAACTGGTCGCCGACGACATTTTCGTAACAAATCCCGAATTGCTCGCGCGCGGCATCCGGGAAGGTGTCGGAAACTCTATCCTTATAAAGCTAAATCAGATTGGGACGCTGACCGAGACGTTGGCCTGTATTGATCTCGCGCAAAAGAATGGGTACACGACAGTCATTTCGCATCGCTCTGGCGAGACTGACGACTCAACGATCGCTGACCTCGCGGTTGCGACCAGTGCCGGTCAGATCAAGGCGGGGTCGGTGTGCCGGGGTGAACGCGTCGCGAAATATAACCGGCTGCTGGAAATCGAGCACGAACTGGGTGCAAGGGCGACCTACGCAGGGTCATCGATCTTCAAGCGTTGGAGGGGTTGATCAGAGACGGGGAGTCGCCGGACAAATATGGGAGAGATGCCCAAGTTACGGGAATGGAGTGAGAAGGATATCCGTGCTTTTGTGAAGGACCTTGAATCGTTGCGCTGTGGTGAACTCGCGGCGTCAGCCCTGGTCGGGTGCGGGGAGCGTGCAATCGCTCCGCTTCGTGATTTCCTGCTGTACGGAACGCCTCGAACGATCTTTCAACCGCGGCAGTTGGCGGTTGAGGCGCTGGACGAATTGGGCGCAAGCGAAGTGCTGTTGGAATACTTGGAAACGCCCAGGTCGATTTCCGATCCTGCCGTGAGATTTGCCGAAAGTGCCGTCGAAAGCAATGCAGCCCGGGCGCTTGGGCGCTGGCGGACCGAGCGTGTTTATGACGTGCTAACTCGGTTTGCGGAATCACATGTGTTGCCCGGTTTGGTCGAGTCGCTGGGATTGTTTGAGCGGAAAGAACTCGTTGGTTATTTCCTCCGCGCGCTCGAAGACGACACGTGCAGAAACGTCGCAGAGGATGCGCTGAGACGACTCGGCGGGGAAGCTCGAAAAGCACTCGTCGAAGGCGCCCTGTGTGCAAAGCCTTCGCGAGCGAACGAGATTCCATCGAGTCGGCTTCGCCGTCGATCGTGCCTCAGGCTCTTGCAGCAGATGATTCTCGGAAGAAGGGATTGGACGAGATTGCAACCGTTGCTTAAAGATGTGGATCCGGAGATTTCGCTCTGCGCTGCGGAGATGGCGCTAGTTCTAGGGGACGAGAGCGACCGCAAGCGTGCTGTTCGCGTCCTGATTGCTGGCCTCGAGTTACGTGAATGGTTGTTAAGGCTCGAAGCGCGGGATTGGCTGCTGAAATACTTTGGAGAATGTGAGCAGGCAATTCGCAAAGAAATATCGGTTCGATCGGCAAAGCCCGAACCCGAGCAGCGAAGGGATCGCGCGCTCCGGAGCTTGCTTTGGGTTGAGAGCCGAGGACGAGATACGACGCAAGAAGAAATGGTAGCCGGGAATGTCTAGCCAGGCCTCGAACGCGTTGTCGGTTGCCGACTACGAGCGGTGCAAATTCGATCTCGCCGGCGTGATTCGAACGGCCGTGAACTATGGAAGCGCAAACAAGAATGAGGGGTTACAGCGTGATGGGCAGGCGCTCCTAGCAAAACTGGCGAGCGACCGATTTAATCTTGCTGTCGTTGGTAAGTTCAGCCGCGGCAAGAGCACACTGATGAACGCGCTGCTGGGAATGGACCGTCTGCCAACGGGCATCGTTCCAGTTACATCCGTCATCACCAGCCTCGCATACGGAACAAACGAGCGCGTGGTCCTCAGGTATGAAGGCAGCGCGTTGTATAAGGAGGTTGGGCTGGCCGACCTTGCGATGTACGTAACCGAACAGGGCAATCCAGGGAACCAGATGCGCATCATGGAAGCCGAGGTTCAACTCCCTGCCGATTTGCTGCGGCGCGGTTTTTATTTCGTGGACACACCAGGGCTTGGCTCGATGATCGCGCTGAACACGGAAACCACGCGGGAGTTTCTTCCGGAGTGCGATGCAATTATCTTCGTGACCAGTTTCGACTCTCTATTTTCGGCGGACGAAGCTGGTTTCTTTGCCGATACAAAGAGTTTTGTGCGACAGGTCTTTGTAGTCATCAACAAGAGAGACCTGGTCAGTGCGGAGGGATCCGCGGAAGTGCTGCGAGTGGCAAAACAACAATTGCTAGAAGGCGCGGAAGCCAGCAACGTCGAGTTTTTTGCCCTGTCTGCCCGCGAGGCGCTCGCTGCAAAGCTTGCCGGAGATGCGGAAAAATTGGCGGCCAGTGGCTTGCCGGAATTTGAATCATTTCTTCTGGATTTCCTGACGTCGCGAAAATCTCATGAGTTTTTGGATTCGATCGATCGGCGCGCCGTGGCGCTGCTCGCTGCTTTGCCGGGTGCGCTTCATCAGGAATTAGAGGAGCGTCTCGCCGAGATTCGAGCCCGGATCGATGGTGGGGCAGAGCGATCAGCGGCGGGCCATGGCGAAAGTGCAGACGGCAAAGACAGTGTACGGCACGTCCGCATCGGGGCATGTGTCGTGTGCGGTCACGTGCTCGACAAAACCTTTCAGTTCTTTAGCCAGTATCAGTATGACCTCAGCACTTCGCGAAGCACTCAAGAGAAACACATCGCGCGGCACGGCTTTTGCTCGCGCCACACTTGGCAGTACGAATCCATTGCGTCCCCGCAAGGAGTCAGCACTGCTTATCCTTCTCTACTCGAATCTGTGAGCCAAGAGCTGCGCACTCTCGCAGATGATTTCAAGCAAGGGAATTGCACGGAAGAGAAGGCAGCGAAAGTGGGGGCGGGTTGCGCGAACTGCCCGGCATGCGAGGTCATCCGAAAGGCGGAGGAGGGTTTGGTCGGCCGCATCCTTTCAGCGATCGGAACGGACGAGCAACAATGTCCAAGTGTTTGTCTGCCGCACATTCTGATGCTTGTCAGGAGGACTGAAAAGAATGAGCTTGCGCAGAAGCTGTTGCGGCTCGAGGCGGACCGGTTGTTTGTCGCGGCGGAGAATATGCAGCGGTTCGCGCTCAAGCACGATGGACTGAGGCGGGACTTGACCAGCGACGAGGAGTGGCACGCGGCAAAGCTTGGCCTGGCGATGCTCGTTGGAAGCAAGCGTCCATAGCGCCATGCGTGTCTTGTTGACTTAACACCGGTTTGTCAGGACAATCTATATATTGGGTGTTGGAGTTCACCCTAAACCGCCCTCTTGGGCAGATGACTCCTACCGAGGTTCTTTTGACTTGGGTAGGCATCTGTTCGCCCTCCCCTAAAGAACCTCGCTGATCGAGCTTTCAGAAATGCATCGGAGTTAAACACGCGTCCGCGTGCATTTGATCGACGAGGGTTCATTGAGCGAGTCCGATTCGAAGCTAAACGAAAACCATCAGCGGCACTTGCGCGTCACGTGCCAATACATCGACAAGCTGTTCAGCGAAATTGAAGAGATCCTGAACAGTTCGGCGTCAAAGGCTGCCTTCCCGAAGTACATTTCAGAGGTTACACCGGCCCGGCGAAGGGTGATTGAGGATTACATCGCTCGCGTCCGTGGACAGCTTATTCGAGTACTCGATGGACAGGGCATAGCCCGGTCGGAACCCACCACCGCTGATGCGCATGCGATTTACATTTACCTGAACTCGATTCAAATCGCGATCGACGACCTGCGCCCGAAGAATATGCGAGGGTACGGCGAGGTGAGTGCTGAACTGGCTACAGAATTCAATGGGATCGTAGGCGAGATGGATGGATTGATCTCTCGTCTTGCGAACCAGGTGATGCAGCGCGACGGCGAAGATTTGGCGGGCCGGCTCGCGCGCCTAGCGGGTACGACGAATGAAGGGGAGTTGCTGAGAGCTATCGAGTGTGTAGTGAACGAGATGGGG
>Ga0335078_10007284_pt1 | contig 16410 bp, 14 predicted proteins | sample Lox_Sample_32_FD_206711 | JGI IMG/M metagenome (GOLD analysis project Ga0335078, IMG submission 206711) | Soil microbial communities from Loxahatchee National Wildlife Refuge, Florida, United States - Lox_Sample_3.2 | ecosystem: Environmental > Terrestrial > Soil > Wetlands | place: USA...
TTATCGGTCCACTTTCACTTCGTAGTGCGCGTATGCCGCGCCCTTCACGACCACCGCTCCAAACTTCACGACTACCATTTGCGTCGCAAGCGAACCCAGCAGTCCGAGCTGGAACGCTCGCGGGTTCACATCCGTCAGCCAGTGATACTCGATGAGGTCTTCGGTTACGATGTAGCAGGGAAGCACCGCGCTCCCGCTGCCCGGCGTGCCCGTGTAACCCAGTGCCCACTCGGGAATCAGCGGCAAATCGCCGGCCTGCGTGGAAAGCATTTTCACGGTCAGGCCGCCAGTGATCTGGGTGGTCGAGAGCACCACGTTGAACTCCGCCTTCATCTCCCGGTCGATCAGGTCGAGCAATACCGGATTGGCATAAATTGCCGTAGGCCGAACTTCATAAGAACTGTTCGAAACCATCTGCGCGACCACGCCCTTAATGCCGTCAACGATGCTGGCGTTGTTGGCGATCGTGGCCGTGTTGCCTCCGGCTTCGATCTGCCCGATCGCGCCGAAGTACTGGGTTGTCGTCGGCGCGCTCAGCGAGGTGTCGTTGCCATTCCACAGCGCGACATCGTGCGTGCGCATCAGGCCGTCGACCGAATCGGCAAGGTCTTTGGCTTGCAGAAAGGCAAACTGGCTCTGCTGCGCTCCCACTTCCAAATCGAACAGGTTGTAGTTAATTTGCGAGACCAACGCCTTCAGTGGCACGCTGCGCTCCACGCGGTTGGGAGCGCCCACGGTTGCCACGATGTTGCGTGGGTCCACAAATGCCTGCGCGGCCGTCGGAGAGTTGATCGACAACTCTTCGAAGAACCGCGAAGGATGGCCGGTTGCGGGGACTTGCTTGATTCGCTGTCCGAACGCTCCGCGCCGCCGCACGATGTCGAAAATTTCTGTCTGATACCGGTTGACCTCGATCGCGCCCGGTCCCAGAAAGTCGGCCGCAGCGTGCAGGTCAATGAATTGTGCTTTCATGTTTTCTCCTGAAATGTGATTTGCTTCGTTGCTTGCGCAAACAAAAAGCGCGGCTTGAGCCGCGCCTTGTACTGAGAACTAAGAACGAAGAACAAAAAACAAAGAACTGAGAACTGTTTTTCTCGAACCCCTATTCCGTATCTGCGTTTCAGCCAGGACGGTATCCCGAGCAAACTTGCTCTACGCGATCATGCCAGCCCGGGCCATCTCTGCCTTTACTGCAATCCGCTGTTCAATGCTGAGCGGCTGCAATGCTTTGTCGAGCGCTGCCGCATCCAGCCTTTCGCCCGCTTCCACGTGCTTTGAAAGCAGAGTCGAAACTGCCGGGGGAAGAGTCTTTCTCGCCATCCTCGCCGCCTGCGCTTTGAGTTCGTGATTCGCTTTCTCCAATTCGACGACCCGGTCTTTCCACTTACCTGTATCTCCGTCTATCTCGATACCCGCTTCGCCCGGCCGTTCTTCCACCGCCGCCACGATGCGGTCCACTTTCGCGTTGAGCGCTTCTTGTTGCGCGTCCAGCCGGCCGAGCACGCGGTCGAGTGCTTCAGCGGCCGACGCAAGCCTTTCTGCCGTTGCCGTCAGTTGCTGCGTTACTTCGTCGTTCATTTTCGCTCCTTGTTTTTCTTTGCGTTCCCGGCGCGACTTTCGCGCCTTTGCGGTTCTAAGAAGTTTTATTCCAGCGTGATCCATGTGTCCTGATACGCCGCCTTGTCACGACGCAGAATTGCCGCTCCCGTAAACGTGACCTGCGTCAGGGTCCAGACCTTGCTGCGCAGGTCCGACACGTTTGCATCTGCGATCTCATAGGACATGCCCAGAGCCTCGCGTCGCTGGGCTTGCGACGCCGCCAGGTTCAGCGAGCGTGGTTTCTCCTGGCCGATTTCGCGAACGATCTCGGGAAAATCTTTGGCAAAAAGGTATCCTCCCAGCTCCAGCTTGCGGCCGATAAGTTCGGCGCGCACAATCACGCCGACCTTGCGCCGTGTGTCGTGCCGGTCGAGCGTCGGGTGATAGTCCAGGCCCATCCCCAGCAACGACGGCAACGCCGCCTCTGCCGCGGAGCGCGTCAGTACTACGCGATGTCCGCGCGCCCCCGCCGGCGGGCGGTCCGAAAGCACATCCACCAGCGTGAGCACTCCGCGAAATGGCTCGCGGTTCGGATGCCCCGGCACTCGCGGCATTTCAATCGCCATCGATTCCAAATCAATCCTCGCCATCGTCTGACCTCAACTGAGAACTGGGAACTGACATCTGACAACTGTGTTTTGAAATTGGGAAAGACAGTCATACGGCTTTTCCGGCCGCACTCGGAGCGGCTGCCGGCGGTTCCATCGGCGGCAGCCCGCGCATTCGCCTCACTTCGTTTACCGTGAGCACGCCGGTTTGAATCAGAATCTGCTGAATCTGCGCCTGCTCCAGCTCATCGCCAGTTGAATCCACATCGGTAAAAACAAACTCAAGATCGTCCCAGCCCAGTTTCTTGCAGATCGCTTCGCGGGTCAGATACTCCGAGAACAACCGCGCGGTGGGCACGATCGCCAGCCGGAGCGCCTGGTTCGTCATCTCCGCTGCGGTCGAACGGTTCACGTCGCGCTCGACTCCCAGCGATTGCGGCGGCAAATCAAACGCGTCTGCAATGATGCGCAGCAGAAATTCCTGCCACTGCAATCGCAGATCTGCGTCCGTGCCGCCGCCAAACCGCAATACCTCCGGCTTGGTCTCGAAACTCATGATGGGCACACGCCCAGTGCCTTCGATTTCATCCTGCCACCAGCGAATCAATCGCTCATGATGCTCGGCCGTCAAACCTTGCAGCCACAGCGCGTACTCGACGACCGAGTTTGAAGCCAGCCGTGCCGCATAGCGATTCGCGCCGAGAAACGCATTCACCGTTTCAAACGCGACCTCGAGCCGGCCCAAGCCAAACGGCGTGTGTGTGCGCGGATTCAGGCGGATGTAAATCAGCTCGTCATCCTGCAACTTCACCTGGTTTTCCGATCCGTAGCGGTTCACTACCTGCTCGTAACGAATCGAAGTCGGACTTCCATCCCAATCGCTGCGAATGCGGATGGTTGCGCCATCCACAGGCCACATGACCAGCGGACTTTGCGGATCGCCGGTGCTCTCCACTTCAATCGCGCCAAACCCGCCGACGATGGTGTCTTCCAGCACCTGCTCGGCCAGCGAGCGAAACGAATCGTCCGGATTCGGATTGTCAAAATTCTGCGTGAGAATCTTGATTCGTTCTTCAGCGTCGGCCATTTCCGGCCCGCGCCCCGGCCTCGGCTGAATTCGCCAGCGCATGCCGGCGATCTGGTCTTTGATGGTGTTGATCGCTTTCCGCGCCACCGGCGTCTCGGCAAATCGCCGCAGGTTCGCCGGCGAAGGTTTCGGGTACGCATCCGGCCTCGGCCCATACGTGTTCAGGATGGAGGGCAAGGGAATCGTCCGTCGCTTGCTTTCTATTCCCTTACCCTCCAGCCACTTCGCGCTCAGCGACACTTCGGCCATCCGGCGCAATGCGCCGCGCAACTTCGATGTAATGTTCATGATTTTTTCTTGTGTGGCGCGGACACTCTTATCCGCGCTTAGCAGTCAAAAAAGAAACTCGATCATTAAAGAACGCCCATCGGTATAGAAAGGGCTAGCCCCGCTACGATCAGGCTATTGAGCACCAGGGTGACTCGAATCCATCCCGGAGCGATGGCTCCCGCAATCAGAGAAAACATCGAGAGGATCGAAATACAGATAAGGCTCGTGTTCCAATCGAGGTCGTGCACCACCGCTTGCCGACGAAAATTGTAGACAGCTACCAGGAAAACTACCCAGGGGATCGCAATCGCAATGGAATTCGCCAGCAGTCCCAGGCCTACGACTGTCTTTCGCTTTAGACCTAGTCTTTGCTCGCATACGGCCTTCCTGAAACGCAGCCACCCAAACCCATTGAGTATGAGTGGCGAGAGGACAAGCAATACAAAAATGACGTCTTGCGACCACAGCGGCCCGCGTCGCAAACCTCTCAACAAAAGAACCACGACGACAACCCCGGCCACGCCGGCGAGAGGTCTTGCCCATTTCTTGTCTGCCCGGCCCCGAACGTCCCTGGAATCTTGATCCGTCAATCTCTAGGCTTCCAACTCCTCTCGTGCGGCGTTTGCCATCGCTGGCATCTGTGTCGCTGCCGCTACTTGAATCATACTTTCTTCCAGCGCGCCCATCGCGAATTTTACCCTGTCTTAAACCACCGAAGAAAACGCTGCTATCAGGAACCAGTCAAGCAGCAGGATCGTACCTGCAATGATCAGCGGAAGCCTCGCCCTGCTCTTTAATAGGCCAGCTCCGATGCCAGCGACAGGCGCGAGCGCCAGGTTAACGAGAATGACTGAGTAACGAAGATTGCTGTAGTCTCTCCCGATTGTCCCATGATGAATGATCTCCAGTTGTATGAGAACGAAACTAAAACTGAGGACGCATAGTCCTGCAAAGACAACCCGACGCCTCCAGCCCAACAGCCCATCACTCCTCACCCGTAACAAACTGACCCATGCGATCGCGATTGGAACGACCGGAGCGTACATGAGAAAGCCGACCACCCTGTTCATATCCGCAATTCTATTCTGGCATTCTCCGCAATCAAAGCCATCTCCTCCGCCGCCGCAACTCGAATCTGTCCCTCTTCCAGCGCGCCCAGCGCGAATTTTACCTCTTCCTGTCCGCGGTTCAGATCATCATCTACTACAGCGGTCAGCCTTGACCGCGCCTTCGTCAACCTCGTCATTCCCTCAGCGATCTTCGGATAGCGCGATGCCAGCATCAAAGCCGAATCGATGTTGTTCTTCAGCGATACTGCGTGAAACAGTTTGATCTCATCTCCCACGCGATATCCGAAATCAAACTTGAAGGGATCGCCCGGCTTGGTATAGGGAGCCACGGGAATGCTTGTCATCAGAAACTTCAAAACTTGCGCCCGCTCAAACGCATCTCTCATCTGCCCCAAGATCTTCTGCCGACCGCTGGCTTCACGTTTTTCGCCACCCCGCACCGCTTCCAGATAAATCGATGCCAGTGCTGTCATCTCCTTCGCGGGATCTTCCGCCAAACATCCCTTCGCCGAAGAAAGCTGAATCACATTGGAAAACGAGTCTTCAATTCTTCGCATCAGCAGTCCGCGGTCATGCGTCTCCTGCAACTGTCCGCGAATTTCGCGCTCCAGCGCCTCGAGCATCTCCACATCGGCTTGCGGATCGAGGCACCGAACCCTGCGCCAGTCGCGCGTAAAGCGCACATCGGCGAAGCCCTCGCCATTCCCGCCGGGCTCGAGCATCATCACGCCGATGTTGACGAACTCGTCCTTGACCACGTCCGGCACATACCGCAGCAGGAAAAATTCGAGTTGCTTGAAGTTAGCCATCAGCCCTCAGCCCGATTTTCCTCTGTGCACCTCTGTGCCCTCTGTGGTCAGTTTTCTCGCCAATTTTGGAATGGCTTCCTCGGTGACCCGCGGAAGGCCGAAATCAACTCCCGTACTCTCCCCCGCCGTTCGATCAGCTGCCGCACCAACTGTTCCAGCGCGTCCCAGTCGCCGCAGTACCATTCCGGAGGAATCTCACTCGCTGCCTGCCAAACGATCTCCGCTTCCATCTTTTCAATCCGCGTCAGCCACGGCTCAAACGACTCCCACCCGCGCACGCTGGCATAGACTTCATTACGCGCATAAACACCGCGCATCGGATGATCCGGGAACGTCCACTCCCCCGCGTTGAAGCAATATCCCTGATCAATGAACGCTGCCGTATATTTCCGCTCGCGCATGCGCCGCCAAAATGCCGCCTGCCGCCCGTTGGCGTTGCCCGTCCACTTGTCCATCGCCAGGATGCCGGCAAAAGTTTCCAGGTTGCGGACGCGCCCCAGCATATCCATCGGCAAATAATCAAAAACCTGCCCTTCCAAAGGGCTCACCACGTACCGCGAGCCGAATTGTAGCCCCGGCAGGCAGCGCATCGAGCTTCCTGCGAGCAGAATGCTCAAGTCTGCGGTGTTGTCCACCAGCCACTCGCCGACTTCCACCACCTCCGCCGCCGCGACCGGCAATTCCGCTCTTTCCGCCAGGCGCGTCGCGAGCAGCTCATTCGCCAGCACGCGCAAATGCTGCGGATTGTTGCGAAACTTCACGACATAAAAATTTCCGTCGGAGCAGCGCATCAAATGTCCTTGCGCCCCGCCCCGCATCCGCCGCACGTGTTGGAGCGCCGTCACCGCCAAGGTCGGTATAAGTTCCCCCGAAAGCGGTTGCCGAGCTTCGCTGGGCCGGACAGGCGAGGCGCCCGTCCCCATGTGGCCGGGGGCAGCCCGACAGCTTAGAGTGATCTGCCGACCCTTGTCTGTGACGGATGAACATCATCTTTTCAACCGCAGACTTGCCAGTTCCAGTGACCTTTGCCCCAACCCTCCTGCAACCTTCTGCCGTGCCGCCAGCGCAATCGCCATCGCCATCACGCAATCGTCGTGGGTTCCGCCCGCGGCTGCCGAACTTCCATCTTCATGCCGTACAAACGTGCGAAACTCACACAGCAGCCACGGACTCTGAAACAACTCCGGCTCCGTCGCCAGGACCGCCGCCAGATTTTCAATCATGGCCGGACGGCTCACCGCCGAAGTCAGCCATCCGTCCTGCCCGCCCTCGCGATACACGTTCAAACAACCCTGCGCCCGCAGATGCGCCAAAACGCCGTACCCATGATTATTTCGTTCCACCACCAGAAGAGCATGGTTATACGCATCGCTCAATTCAATCAATCGCATCGCGAGTTCACGTGGCGGAAAATGCCCATGCAATTCCGCGCATTGCAATCCCGTCTGCCGCTCGATCACCTGGGCGCAAGCATAGTCGCCGCCCGACCCTCCGCCCGCCGGATCCACCCCGACCATGTAACTTCTTCGTTCAACCGCCGGAAACCACACCCGCAGCCGGCCGTTGTCTTTCATCTCGACCGGCTCACCGCATTCCTTCAAGGCCCGCTCGATTGATTCCAGATCGAATACACAATCGCCGGAAGCCAGAAAACACGAAGTAGCATCTTCGGCAAATTCCTGCGCCGCCAGATTTCGCAGCTGCGCACGATTCATCCGGCGCCAGGCAATCTGCTCTTCGTTCAACTTCTCGCGCTCACAGAGTTGCAATTCTTCCTCTGATAGCGGCGCCGCGGTCGCTTTTTCAATCTTGTATTCCTCGTCGTACCACCAGGGGAAAAAGTGCCGCGTGTAACCGGTTTCCTCCGCCCGCTGCCATTCGTCGTAGAACACGCCGCCGGCGCCGTTCGGCGTCGACTCCAGCACGATCTCGCCTTCTTCCGGCACCGCAGCGCGCAACGACGCCAGGGTCTCCGCCGCATCGCGCGGCCAGCGCGCGACCTCTGAGCAATGCAAATTGTGGATCGTCATCCCGCGGCCGGCGTTCGGATCGGCCGCCGTCGCCACGCGGTATTCGCTGTCCAGCCGCGGGAAGACGATCTGGCGTATATTGGAGCGCGATGTTACCAGCGCTCCTTGTTGCATCGCTTTGGGCAGGTTCTCCCAGAAGCGACGCACAATTTTGAAAATCTCTTCCGCCGATTCCTGGTTATGCGCCACCTGCACGCTCAACGTGCCCGGCTGGGTGATGGTCTGGACGAAAAATCGCGCTGCAATGTAGGTCGTCATGCCCAGCTGCCGGGCTTTCAGCACCACATTTCGTTTCGTGCAGTTCCGCGAATAGGCTCGCTGCGCGCGATTTGCGCGCAACCGCAGCAGTCCCTTTTTTTTGCTGCGCACCTTCAACAAAAGTTCGACCAGGAGGTCGCAAATCGTTTCCCCGTTTGTGCTCCTAGGGCTCGATGTCGTGAGCAGCGTACCCAGGTGTTTGAGTAAACGCAAATCATTGGACTCAACCGATTTTCCCTTACCCATTTGTTAAAACCTTTAACTCCACCCCATCGAAGACAGCGGTGCCGGGCGCTCGAGACCTGAAAACGCGTGGGCTTACGGTCCTGCTTTCACGTGCCCTTCAGCCTCCGGCACAAAAACAAGCGGCCCAATCTCCCAGGCCGTGCCGAATTGCGTCTGGTCGATTCCCATCAGGTCATACTTGTACTCTGCGCTCAACGTTGCGCCGGCATCCACCACCGGTGAGGTGGCCAGCGGCCGCACGTCAATTGGCGCGCCCGGCGCGGAATCCACATAGGTCGTTGTGCCGGAATTTGGCTGTGTGCCCAAGAGGTAGTTCACCAGTTGAGTATTGGTCATCAGAGTTGCGCCGGATGATTTCAACGCATCCAACATCACTCCCACCTGATGGGCGGAAAGCTCATTTACGTGGAAAAAAATCCCGATCGGCACTCCCCACACCGCTGACTTGAAGACCATCGCCTGCAGCTTGCTGGTCAACTGCGCATCGGCCAGATTCTGGAGGTTCGGCGCGACTCCCTGGCTCAGAATGTTTTGAATGTCCACTCCCGTCGCCAACACCGATGCGGCATTGGGCGCCGGTTGCATGGAGCCTGCTCCCCGGGCTCCCGCAAAACCGGCGCCGGCGGCCAGCGCCTCCGTCGAGCTGTCCTCATAGCTTCCCGGGTACACATAGACCCAATTTCCCGGGACCGTCGCAGCAATCTCATTCGAATAGCCCGACTCGCCTGAGGAGTCGACCGCGGTTACCACGTAATACCAGGTCTGCTGCGGATTGACGCTTACGTCCTCATACGATGTACTCGTGATCCCGCTCGCGAGCAGCGTGTATGGCCCCCCGCTGGTCGCAGACCGGTACGCGTTGTACGAAGAGGGGGCCGGCCCGAAGCCGGGCGGGCTCCAGTTCAACGTCACCGAATGTTGTCCACCCAGTCCGCTGAGATTGCTATTCATCCATTGCTTGGCCCATGTGATTTCGTCGGTCGTGAGCCGGGTTTTGTCCATCAGCAATGTGTAGGGACCGCTCTTGATGTCCTGCGTCGCCACATCCGCCAGATCCTCGCTCTTTACTGCGCTCTTCATGTTTGGGTCTGTCGTCACCGTGAACACGCCGCGTTGGTTAAGTGTGTAGACCAGCCCGCCCAATGTGTCGAGCCCGCTCGGCAGCATGTCCGTTCCCGAGGAACTCAGGTCCCAGCTCACTTGCGCGTTGGGATCTCCGGGCGCGTTGATGGTCAACTGCTTGCCAGCAATCGAAAGTGTCACGCTCGAAGCTGCCGTTCCTGTGTATTGCACCGTGAATGCATTGGGAAACACAAAGTACTGGTGCGACACCGAATGGCAGTTCAGGTCATACCCCGCATTGATCCACGATTGAAACGTCGGAATCAGTTGCTGCGATAAGTCGTATCCCGTGACCACCGCAATGCTCAACGGCACGCCCTTTTCCTGAAATGTCGGCAGCAGCGACTCGATGTACTGATGCGACCCGTCAATCAACCCCGGATCGTCGTAGGTCACCGTGATCCGCGCCGGGTAGCGCAGGAATCCGTGCACCTGGGGAGGCGTGTCCACTGGCAAATTGTTTCCGCCATCGATCGGTCCCGGCACTCCCGTGATATCGGTCGAGAGCCCGGTCGCCAGGTTGTTCGCATAAAAGTGGCAGTACGAATATGTCACTGCGCCGGTGTTGTCCATCAGTCCGTAGGTGCGATTCACATACCCACGGCAATTCTTTAGTTCAATCGCTGTCGCCGCATTGTCAAACCGGTATCCCACATAGTTGCGGTGCGAATCGGTGTTGTAGAGGTGAATGTCTCCCGGATTGCTGCTGGGATGAACGTAAAATCCAATCGGCACGGTTGCGTTCGGCACCTGACTATCCGCGACCATGTTCGCCAGCCAGATGTGATCACTCCCTCCCTGTATCTGCACGCCGTAGCCGTCATACCAGTCGAGTTTGATGTGCTGAATTTCTATATAACTCACAGCGTTCAAATCAATAAGCGATTGCCCGCTCAGGATGATCGGCGTCACCGATCCGTAATATGTAACCGGATTTCCATTTGACGACCAGACATACAAGTTCTGCGCCACCGGGTCGTAGTACCAGTCGCGGTCGTGTGCCAGAGCGCTTTGCGCGCTCTGTGAATTTCCCCAGATCGTTCCGAACTGAACAAACTTCAGTTGCGAGATCGGCTGCGTCGCGTTCAGAGTGATCTGCCAGATATTTCCGGAAGCGTTGGCCCATTGCGCCGCGGTCGTCGCGTAATATCCCGTGAACTCCGGCGGGCGTCCATTTCCATATGCGTCGAACTTGATGACATTTCCCGCGGCCCCGCTCGAAGGCGGCGTCAACCATTCGTTCCACACTCCATCCCGCTTGAACAGAATCTGATCGCCCGGTTGAAATGTCGAAATGCCCACTTTCAACAACGTGCGCCACGCGGTCTGCGGAGAAAGCCCGTCGTTCGCGTTGCTTCCCTGCGGATCGACGTAATATGTCGTCGCCGACGCCATCGCTGTCATCAGCAGCAACGCCATCCCCACTCGCTTTGTCATCGCAATTTGCATACTTCTCCGCATGGAGCCCCGTCGAGGAATTGTTTTCCTCTGTGCCCTCTGTGCCCTCTGTGTCCTCTGTGGTTTTCTTATTCTGGAATTGTCTACCGGACAATCAGCGCCGGAATCTGCGCTCCGCCCGCAGAGACATCCGCTGGCGGTATTATCGGCGTTGACAATGTCCCGCCTGAACTCACGCTCACCGTTGTGTTCGTCTCGCGCGCAATCGCGTTGCTGCTCGACCCGGCCAGCGTGGCGCATCCTGAGGTTGCGCTGCACGTCAACGCGATGTAATAGATGCCCGCCGGCAGCACCTGGCTCGGCCCCCAGTTTGCGTCCTTCACTCCAGTGCTCGGCGCAAATGTGCTTGCTGCCGTTGATCCCGTATGCACAATCAGCGTCCCACTCGCGTTGTACAGCCCCAGATCGTAGCTGGCCCCAGCCGTATCCGCCGTGCCGATGTCATACGTTACCGCGCTTGTGCTGCATGGCGCCGGTAGCCACACTTTCCACAGTGTGGCCTTGTTCGTGGAACTGGAAAGCGTGTTGCCCGTCCCGCCCGTCGTCGGAAAGGTCGTCCACAGGCACGTGCTCGTCACGAACGCCGTCGTCGCGATCTTTGTAGAATTGTCCCCCGCTGATGGCGTCGGCGCAGTCGGTGTTCCGGTAAGTGCCGGGGAAGCCAGCGGAGCATAAGTCGCCGCCGCCGCCGCTGAACTCAAGGCGGCTTGCGCCTCCGATCCGTAGAAATAAGCCGTGTACGTGCCCGGGCTCGCATTCGTCACCAGCACCCGCCCCAGCACCTGCCCGCTGGTCGGATACGTCACGCCCGCATCGTGGCAATCCCCTGCCGTGGTCGAGCTGATCTGCACGTAATCGCCCGCCGTCACCGCGTTGTCAAACTTGCATGTCCCAGGTCCATGGGTCACGATGCAAGCTTTCCCGGTTGTCCCCGCCGCGCAGGTTGTTCCGGAATTTGTGTTGACCACGCCCAGCACGCCGCCCGTGTCCGTCGTTGCTGCGATCACCGCCGTCGAAGGCGCGCCGGTCAGCTTGGCCAGCGCATTCAAGGTCGTTCCCGTTGTGCTGGCGTTTGCCATCTCAGTAACGAGCGCTCCGCCGGTTTCTCCATCAAGAAAAGATCCAAAAAACAGATTCCGGATGCCCAGCGTGTCCGCGCCCACGTCCCGCAGGTTGTCTGTTCCCGTCAGCAGGTTCAGGTTCGAGCTGATGTACCATGGCACCGTTCCCTGGATCTGAAACTCAATTCCCGGCGCCCCCGAACTCGCGTCGTTTGACCAGATTCGATATCGAGCGTTCGTGCTGTCGTAATCCATGCTGAAAAAATCCCACGCGCTTGAGCTGGTGTAGCTGTTGAATACGCGCAGCGCCTGGGGATTCGTGCCATTTCTCTCTTCGATCACATTCGCGACATTTGTCCCCAGCGCATCGCTGTTGAAGACGTTCGTCAAGCCCAGTTGCACCGCTTGCCCGTTGTTGTCGATCACCTTCGGGCAATGGCAGGCCTGGTCAAACCAGAAGATTCCGTAATTGGCGATCCCCGCCGGTGCGGTCGTTTCCGCCAGTTCAATTACATCCGCCGTGCTGCAATTGGCATTGCCATTTGCCTGAATTCCCGTGGCAAAGCTCCCGGAGCATTGCGTAGGCGATGCCGCCAGGGCAGAAGCCGTTACCGCGTTCGCCGCGAAATTTCCATTTACATCGAGCTTGGCGACCTCCACGACCGCTCCGCCATTTTCCGAAACCTGCAGCTTTCCGTTCGTGCCAAACCCAATCTCCGACTTTCCCGCCGCCGCCGGACTCAACGCCGCAAAATTTCCAACAACGCTCCACCCGCCCGATCCCGTGGAAACAAAGGAATTGGCTTGAATCGTTCCCGCTACGGTCAGTGAGTTGTCCATCTGCACATTGGTTTTGAATTCTTTCAGGCTCGAAGTCAGGCGCTCCAGCCAGTTCAGTCCGTCGCCCACATTTCCAACATAATTGCTCAACGAGACCGGCGCGCCCATGCTGACGCCGATATGTGCGGGGTTTCCGTCGCCCTGGTCATAACCGATAAAAGCGTCGTTGGCATCGTTCGTCGGGCGGTTGTTCGCAGTTGCAATTGTTTTCTGAAGGTTGGAATCGGAAAGCGTAATGATGTGCCCGGGTGCCGTCCCCAGTGTGGTGAAGTTCATGCGTCCCTTCAGATTTAACAACGTGTTCCCATCCGCATTCGGCTTCACGCTCATCAGGAATGCGCCCTGATTGTAGAAAGCTCCCGGAGACATGCTGGAATAGCAACTTAGCCACACTGGCGTCCATACTGCCAGGGCATCGCAGTTCGTCGAAATCACCGCCGGCGCGGCATTGCCCTGTACCGCGACAATCGCGGAAGGCGCGCTTTGCACCCACGCCCGCGCCGCGTAGATTGGACTATTGGCATCCTGGTTCGTTCCCAGCACCAGGCTTCCCGGCCAGAAAGTTAGCAAAGGAAAGTAATTCGGATTGGCCACCGTGTAAGACTGGAGAGCACTTTGAGCGTCAGTAAAAGTGCAAACGCCATTTAGGCAAGCCGAACTGCGGCTCACTCCGGTCACCACTGCGTAGTTGCCCGTCCCGTATGGCGCTTGTTCTGGACCGCTCGCCGGAGGCGTCACTCGCAGCAAGTCAAAGGTGTTGGCGCCGGCTATATCCGGCGTGGTGACGGTAATGTTCCCGGACCCATTGCTGAGCGCGGTCCCCGCGTAGAGCGGGTTCGAAGGCCCCAGCGTCGTGTTGTGGGCAACCACGTAGTAGTGGTAGCTCGTGCTGCCCGTGTTGGCGAACTGCGGCATCGCCCCTGCCGGAGCTTCTCCGCTGTCGATCTTCACCGTGGAACCTTGCGCGATCACGCCCGCCTGCCCAATCTGCCCTGCCGGGTTCGCACAGTTCCCGATCTCCTGATACAGGTTCTCCAGTTCCGCTCCGCCAAAACCACCGCGTGCCGTCCCCGTCCGCACTCCATATTGCGCAAAGCCCTGGATCACGCTGTCAGAAATGTGCAGCGTGTTGCCGCTCTGCCAGTCCACGCCGTTGCCCGCGCATTGCATGGAAATGTTGAGGTTCTTCAGCCAGCCCACGGCTGGGTTGGCGGCGAACGGCCCCGGCGCATACACCACCGGATTGCAAATCGTCGCGTTGCATTGCACCCCGTAATTACCGTTCACTCCGCCCAGCGTGGTGTCCAGTCCATCCAGCAGAAATGCCTGGTCGCCATCCACCTGCACGTAACTGCTGAAAGTTCCATTGTTCAGCGCGATCCGCGTTGATACGTTAAAAATTCTTGTCTTCTGCGCGTTTACTTCGATGAAAGGAAACTGCCCGTTGGCGATGGTTGGCCGCCCGCGCGGTCCGATCAAGGTGGTGTCGGAAAACAAATTCGCATTGGAAGGATCGCCGACATAAAGGCAAGTGTCATTCATCCAGCACTCGACAATCGCTCCGGAGAAATCGACCGTGATGTTGGAGGAGCGAATCGAGACTCGGGCATAAGCCTTGAATTCGCCGGGCGAAACAATCACCTTGCCGGATTGCGGCGTCCCGCTTGGATTGGTCGGCGTAAAGCGGCTGGCGATTAATGCTTCCTGCAATCCTCCGGAAGCGCTGCCCACCGCGTATCCCGCTGCGTGCGTATTTGCGGTCGTGAACTGCAGCGTTCCCGGCTGCCCGTTTCCCGCGCACGTTCCGCCGGTGACCATGACTGCCTCCGGGGTGCCCGTGCCCGCAATGTAGACATAATATTGGGGCTCCGAGCCCGTCACTCCCGCGGGACACCCGGCCAGGCTCACCGTCTTCGCTCCCGCCGTGGTCAAATCCGCTGAAGGAGTTTGCGACCAGTTGAAATCCGTCGCGTATTTCACCGCCTGCATTCCCGCTGTCACACCTCCGCCCGCTAAAGGTTCATACTTTCCCAATGACGCAACATAGGTGATGACTTGGTTGTCGGTTGGCGTCGTCGTATCTACCGGAATACCCTGGATGGAAACCGCGTTGCTGCTGCTGCCACATCCGCCCCAGGTGTTATCTCCGTGCAGGCAAACCCCGTTGTTGGCCGTGCCGCTGCCCAGTTCCGCCGTGGGCACGACGCCGCCGACCAGGTCCGCTTTCGTCGCCAGCCCAGTGTCAACGTAGTGTTTGTCAGCTGCCTGGCTGGGCGAAGCAGGATCGCCGGGAAGTTGCAGCGGCCCGGTCATGGTCCCGCCAGCAATGCTCACATACGAACCGCTGCCGGCATTGGTCACAGCTGAATCCACATAGCCCTTCGTAGCTGCGGCGGAAGACGTGGTTGGAGCCGGCAATGTGGGCGAGACGGAAAACTGCTTCGCGCCCGTGATCGTCTCCGCTCCGCTCAAGTGGACCACGACGTTGTCGTTGGCTTTGCTGGCGAGTGCGGCGTTTACGTACTGCTGGGTGGCGGGTGGCTCCGCGGAAACTTCCGAGCCTAACGTCGTGCGCACCGTGGCGATCGTGGTCGGAGAAGTGGTCGGAACAATCCAATACTCAGTCTTACTGGTGTTGTCGTCGAGCTGGTAAATCACGCGGTAAACAGTATTCGCCGGGGTAGCGTTGACGTTGGGAACCAGCGCCACAGACAAAGCCCCGCCTGCTCCGAGCGTCACCGTAGTGTTTCCCGCCGCAACCGCCTGGCCATTTGCGGTAGTAAACGCCGGCCAGAAAATCAGCAGCTCTCCGCCCGCTGGCGTTCCATCGGCGCGATAGACGATGTCATTGATGGTCGTCGTTGGCGGACTTTGCGCCTGCGCAACGGCCGCCGTCATCAACAGACCGAGCAGCAAGAAAAAAAGCCGCCTCTGCGGGCGGCGCGTTTCAAACATATCTCCTCCCCTGCTCTTCACCACTCAAACCAAACTGAGAACCGGGAACCAAGAACTGAAAACTGATAAATCACACGTCCGTCTCAGAAGAAGTTACTCCGGGCGACTCTGTGTCCTCTGTGGCAAGAGATCTTGATTTTTCACGGACAGAGTACAAGAGGAACACAGGGCAAAACCCAAATGTCAGTGTGCTAGTCTGCGTCCCGCGGCGGAAGTGCGAATTCCTGCTTCCGGCTTTTGCGCAAGAAATCGTTTCACGCTTTCCACGTAGACGTCGGCAAAGTCCACCACCGGGCGTTTGGCCTCGATCAACCTTTGTGCTTCTTCGAGCGACCAGCTCAAAGAGCACAACAGCGCCAGCGCCATCATGGGCGCGCGATGCACGCCCGCGGCGCAGTGGACAAACAGTTTCGTCCCGTCCTGGTCCAGCGCATCCAGGGCAAAATCCACGCCGCGCTGAAAAACTTCCGGCGGCTTGGGCTGAAAATCATCATCTACGGGGTTCCACAGCACCACGATGTTGCAGGGCACAGCCAGTTGCGTGTCATCAAACTCGACCTGCATGTCGAGAATATGAGTCACGCCCGCCCGCGCCACCGCCGCCATGTTATCCGCATTCCAGATGCCGCCTCCGACCGCGATGCGGCCTGTTATCCAGGTCAAGTCCATTGCGAGAGCACCGTCAGGCAGTTGAGCCTGCCACCGCACCGCCCGAAAATAACTGCTCCGGACCAGCCGCCGTTTGGCGAAAGCGTGGCTTGCTAACGAGCGACTGGCTTTCATTCTACGGCATCCCCTTCTTTTCCCGGAGCGGGCGGATCGGTTTCTTTCGTAACTTCGTTTTGCCGAACGTCGTTCGCCAACTCCGGATCCGGCGAATTCAAACGGCGCAGCAGTATTTTGGCCAGAGAACTCTCGTCCGGCTCTTCTTGACCCGCCTCGGCCGGATACAAGCCAATCATCTCGAACAGATACCTCATGGCGGCAAAATGGCCTTTGTGCACTTCTTCGATCGTCGATTCCACCATGGTCCCGGCCTCGCTGCCGACCAAGTTCG
>Ga0335078_10007285_pt1 | contig 16409 bp, 12 predicted proteins | sample Lox_Sample_32_FD_206711 | JGI IMG/M metagenome (GOLD analysis project Ga0335078, IMG submission 206711) | Soil microbial communities from Loxahatchee National Wildlife Refuge, Florida, United States - Lox_Sample_3.2 | ecosystem: Environmental > Terrestrial > Soil > Wetlands | place: USA...
TTGAGCCTTGTCCAGCTTCGATCCTGCCTCTTCGCCGGCGACGACATAATGCGTCTTTTTGCTCACCGAACCTGCCACTTTGCCTCCAGCCTCTTCGATCCGCTTTTTGGCCTCGTCGCGCGTCAGGTTGGGCAGAGTGCCGGTGAGCACGAAGGTCAGCCCTTCGAACCGGGTCGACCGCTGCTTCTTCTCCGCCGTCATTTTCAGACCGGCATCTTTCAGCCTCTGTACCAGTTGGCGATTGGCCGGCTGCGAAAAGAATTCGACGATGGCCTCGGAAACGCGCGGGCCGACCTCCTCGACGCCTGACAATTCCTCGGCCGTTGCCTTCAGGATGGCGTCGATCGACCCGAATTCCTGCGCCAGCAGCTCGGCGGTGCGCTCGCCCACGAAGCGAATGCTCAGACCCATCAAGACGCGCGCCAGTCCCGCACTCTTCGATCGCTCGATTTCGGCGATCAACGTACGCGCCGATTTCTCCGCAAATCTCTCCAGCCCGATCAACTGCTCCTCAGTCAGAGAATAGATATCCGCCACGCTGAGCACCAGCCCCCGTTCCATCAACTGCTGCACCACGGCCTCGCCCAGTCCTTCGATGTTCATCACGCCGCGGCTGCCGAAGTGGAGCAGGCTTTCGCGCAGCTTGGCCGGGCAGGCGGCATTCACGCAGCGGTAGTCGGCTTCGCCTTCGGCGCGCACCACTTCGCTGCCGCAATCGGGACAATGCGTGGGCCAGACGAACTTGCGCGTGCCCCGCGGGTGTTCTTTGTCTTCGACGACTTCGACCACCTTGGGAATCACGTCGCCGCCGCGTTCCACCTTCACCCAGTCGCCGACCAGCAGTCCCATGCGCTCGATGAAGTCGGGATTGTGCAGCGTGGCCCGGCTCACCGTGACTCCGCCGACGAAGACCGGCTTGAGCATCGCTGTCGGCGTGAGCTTGCCGCTGCGGCCCACCGTGATCAGGATGCCCTCCATCTGGGTGATGGCCGACTCGGCGGAGAATTTGTAGGCGATGGCCCAGCGCGGCGCGCGGCCCGTATAGCCCAGCCGCTGCTGCGTCGCGTGCGAGTCCACTTTGAAAACCACGCCGTCGATCTCGTAGCCCAGGGTGTCGCGCTTCTTCTCCGTCGCTTCGATGAAGTGCATCATCTTGTCCACCGAGTCCATGCGGCCGCGATGAGGATTGACGCGGAAGCCGAGCGTGGTTAGCGCGTCGAGCGTAGCAACTTGTCCCTGTGCCAGGTACTCGCCCTCGATGAGCAGAAAATAGGCGAAAAACACCAGGCCGCGGGTGGCCACGATTCGGGAGTCCAGCGTGCGCACCGTGCCCGCCGCCGAGTTGCGAGGATTGACAAAGGGCGGCAGCCCTTCGCGCTCGCGCGCCTCGTTGGTGCGCAGAAAGGCGGCCTCGGGCATGACCGCTTCGCCGCGCACTTCGAATCCCTGCGGGAGGCGGGCCTTTTGCAGCAGTTCGGTGGGAATGCCCAGCGGCACGCTGCGAATGGTGCGGATGTTCGAGGTGACGTCTTCGCCCTCCTGGCCGTCGCCGCGCGTCACGCCGCGCTCAAGGCGCGCCCCGCCGTTCTCTGCCGGCGCGTAATGCAGCGCGACACTGAGCCCGTCGAGCTTGAGCTCGGAGGTGTATTCGACCGGCATCCTGCCGGCGAGCTCGCGCACGCGGCGATCCCAGTCGACCAGCTCCTCGCGGGAATAGGCATTGTCCAGGCTGAGCATGGGCCGCGAGTGACGCACCTTCGCGAATCCCTCGGCCGGCTTGCCGCCCACGCGCTGCGTCGGCGAGTCCGGCGTCACCAGCTCGGGGTGCGCGGCCTCGAGCCGCTTCAATTCGTTCATCAGCGCGTCGTATTCTGCGTCGCTGATTTCCGGCGCGTCGAGAACGTAATAGAGGTGCTCGTGATGGCGGAGCTCTTTCCGCAGCTCTTCGATTCTGCGCGCGGGACTCGGTGCGGTCATAGAAGAGGATTATAGTGAGCGACGATTGCGCCGCGCGGACCGGGGAGCGGGTTGGGGCGTAGTACAGGCTTCGGTGTGAAGGGTACGGGCTTTAGCCCGTACGCTACTTGTCCAAAAAAGATGCGGGCTTTAGCCCCGGCGGGACGACTTTCCGACCTGCTCAGAGCCCCTTACACGCAGATCCCTCGCCGCCGTTCGGCCCGATGGCCGGGCCAAACTCCGCTCGGGACGACAATGGCATTGACTCAGTGAACCCCAATCAAAGGATGCCTGAATATGGATGGGGATCTATTGCTTCCTGCCTACTTCTTGTCCGTCGTCTCTTTCAGCCCCCGGAACTTGAGCATCGGCTCGATGCTGGGCTCTGCGCCGAGCCACGAGGAGTACATTTTTGCCAGGTCCTCGGTGTTGCCGCGCGATAGCACCATGCGGCGGAAGCGGTCGCCGTTGGCGCGGGTCAGCCCGCCGTGATCTTCGAACCACTGAAAGGCATCGTCGTCGAGCATCTCTGTCCATAGATATGCGTAGTAGCCGGCGGCGTAGCCGTTGTACCAGATGTGCAGGAAATAGCTCGACCGGTAGCGCGGCGGCACCGCGGCGAGCCAGAGATGCGTTTTTGTCAACGCTTCCGTCTCGAAGACGTCGGGAACTTCGAGCGGCGCTGTGGCCGGAAGCGTGTGCCACTCGAGGTCGAGCTCGGCTGCCGCCAGCAGCTCGGTGAGCCGGTAACCCTGGTTGAACTTCGCTGCCTTCTGGATTTTTGCCGACAGCTCCTGCGGCATAGGCGCCCCGGTCCTGTAGTTCCGTGCATAATGCGCGAAGACTTCGGGGTAACTGGCCCAGTGCTCGTTGAACTGCGACGGAAATTCGACGAAGTCGCGCGCCACCTGCGTGCCCGAAAGGCTGGGGTACTCGCTGGCGGCGAACATGCCGTGCAGCGCGTGGCCGAACTCGTGGAAGATCGTCGTCACGTCTTCGAAGCTGATGAGGGCGGGCTGTCCCGGAGACGGCTTTTCGAAGTTGGCAACGTTGTAGACCACGGGCAGCGTGCCGAGCAGCTTCGACTGAGTCACCAGGTTGTCCATCCACGCTCCGCCGTTCTTGTTGTCGCGCTTGAAGTAGTCGCAATAGAACAGCGCCAGCGGTTTGCCGTCGGTATCGAAGACCTCGAAGACGCGCACGTCCGGCTGGTAGACGGGAATGTCGTGCCGCTCTTTGAAGGTGAGGCCGTAAAGCTGATGCGCGGCGTAGAAAGCCCCGTTCTGCAAGACATTGTCGAGTTCGAAGTAGGGCTTTATCTGGCTTTCGTCCAGGTCGTATTTTGCCTTGCGCACCTGCTCGGCATAGAAGTTCCAGTCCCAGGGCGCCAGCGTGAATCCGCCGTGCTGCGCGTCGATGACGGCCTGAATCTCATGAGCCTCGCTTTGGGCCTTTGCCGTTGCGGCCGGCGCCAGCGCATCCACAAAATGCAGCGCCGCCTCCGGCGTCTTGGCCATCTGGTCGGTGAGAACCCACGCCGCGTAGTTCGGAAAGCCGAGCAGCGCAGCCTTCTGCTCGCGCAACTGCGCCAGGCGCGCAATGGTGGCGCGCGTGTCATTGGCATCGCCATGCTCGGCGCGATTCCACGAGTCTTCAAACAGCGCCTGCCGGGCGGAGCGATTCGTCATGAGCGTCAAATCGGGCTGCTGCGTAGTGTTCTGCAACGTGATCAGCCAGCCCTGCTGCCGGCGAGCTTTTGCAGCATCCGCGGCGGCGGTGATCTGCGCCTCGCTCAGGCCGGCAAGCGCAGCTTGATCACCGGTCTGATACGCGCTGGCCTTAGTCGCCTCCAGCAGCTTCGTCTGAAAGGCGTTGGAAAGGCTCGAATCCTCTTCGTTGATCTTTTTCAGGCGTGCCTTGTCGGCGTCGGAAAGGTTCGCGCCTGCGTGCACAAACTCCTGGTACTCGAACTCAACAAGTCGCAGCGACTCCGGATCGAGATGAAGCGAGGTCCGCCGGTCGTAGATCGCCTTGACGCGCGCGAAGAGCCGCGCATTCAGGTAAATCTCGTCCTGCTCCGCGGCCAGCCTCGGAGCCTCGTATTCCTGCACCTTCTCGAGTTCGGGATCGGAGTTGGCTTGCGTGACACAATTGAAAGCCGCGCTCACGCGATCCAGCAGCCGGCCCGATTTTTCAAACGGGATAAATGTGTTCTCGAAAGTGGGGGGCGCCGGATCGTTCGCGATCTTTTCCATTTCGGCAAGCTGCTGGGCCATGCCCGCGTCGAGCGCGGCCTGATAATCGCTGTCTTTGATCTTGTCGAATGGCGGCGCCTGAAACGGCAACGTGCTCGGCGCGTAGAAGGGATTGGCCGGACCAAAGCCGGCTTCGTTTGCCTGCCCGCATGCCACGCCGGTTCCCATTGCAAGCGTGAGGAGCGCAACCCATGTAGCCAAAGCCGCTCGCATCTTTTCCGTTGGTCTTGTCCGCGTCTGGTTCATCTCTGCCGGCCTTTCTCTCTGCCATTCAGCTCCATCGAAAATTGTAGGCGAGATGCCTGGCCCATGGTTTCCAGGGTCTACCAAATTGCGGAGATGCTTCGGCCAGGTCGCCCATGGCCGTATGTCATTCTCATATCAGGACTCGCGCCTCATGGATCCAGTCACTCACTTTCTCACCGGCGCCTGCATCGGCCGGGCCGGCCTGAATCGCAAGACCGCCTGCGCAACGGTAACCGCCGTTCTGGCGTCCGAAGCGGCCGATCTCGATATGCTGTGGGCGTTCAAAGGCCCGGTCGAAGCGCTCAAGCACCATCGCGGCATAACGCATACCTTCCTGGGCGCGCCGTTCGTCGCCCTGGTGACGGTGGGCGCAGTAGGGCTGGTGTATGGGTGGAGCGAGTGGCGGCGGCGTCGAAGATCCGGGGAGTCTGCTCGTCTCAAGGAGCATGAGCCGGACTCAATTTTCGCTTCGCCACCCTCGCGGCGTCAGCTCGTCCACTGGGTCTGGCTCTATCTCACGGCGCTGATCGCGGCGTTGAGCCATATCCTGCTCGATTGGGCGACAACCTACGGCGTGCGCCCGTTTTTCCCCTTCAATCCACGCTGGTACGAAGGCAGCTTCGTCTTCATTGTCGAGCCGGTTCTGTGGGTGATTTTTCTGGTGGCGCTCGTGGTTCCCGCATTGCTCGGATTGACCGATCGCGAGATCGGCGCGCGGCGCGTCAAGTTTCGCGGACGCGGCTGGGCCATCTTCGCCTTATCCGCCATGGCGGTGCTCTTCGGCTGGCGCTGGAGCGAGCATGCGCGCGGCCTTTCGCTGCTTGGAGAGAACCAGATCACGACCGTTCCTGTGTCGCGCATGGCGCTTGAGCCGTATCCCGTCAATCCCTTTCGCTGGCACGCGATTCTGGAGACGACGGACTTCTATCAGACGGCCGAAATTAACACGCACACCGGCGAGATCGACAGCGAGCCGCAGACCGACAGGATGGTGAAGCCGGCCGACACACCGGCTGTGGAAGCCGCCAAGCGCACGCTTCTCGGCAGGGTCTATCAGGACTGGGGCGGATGGGCGGTGATGCGCGATGTGGGCCAGGTTCGCGCGCCGGGCATCGATCCGCCAAGGCTCCCAAGCGGCCAGACCTGGACCACGATCGAATTCATCGATCTGCGCTTCGATTACTCGTTCCGCGGGGCAGGATCGCCGCCCGAGCCGCCGCCCCTGAGTGGATGGGTCTACATCATCGACAATCGCGACGATGGCGGCGAATCCATGGACGGCCACGAGCAGAAGTAAGCAGCGACTTTACGCCAGCCGCTGAAACGACTGCTCAATCCGCGCGGGAATGGCGGCCGGCGCGTCGCCCAGCGAATGGCCGATCTCCAGCACCGCGGCCGGGGGCGATGGAAGAGCTTTCAGCGCGCTTACCGCCGCGGGCCAGTCGATGGTTCCATCGCCGGGCCAGAGATGCTCGTCCTTCAGGCCGTGATTGTCATGCACGTGCACCGAGGCGATATGAGCGCCCAGCGTCGCGATCGCCCCGAAAACTCCAACGGTCATGTGCGCGTGGCCAAGGTCCAGGCAGACGCCCACGTTGCCGAGGTGGCCCATCTCCAGAATCGTGACCAGGTGTTCGGGAGAAGTCGGCTCGCTGGTCAGGTTTTCGACAAGCAGGCGCACCCCCAGCGGGCGCGAAAACGCGCCGAGGTGCTCAAGCGCGGTGATGGAGTATTCGATGGTGCGCGGCGACCAGGCATCTTGGCGCTCGCCAAGATGCAGAATCAGGTTCTTGAAGGGAATGTGCTCGGCCGTTTCGAGCGCGCGCCGGATCTCGTCCATGGCGTCGATACGGCGGGCTTTCTCGGGATGAATCACGTTCACGGCCGGCGCGCCGGCGCGGCCCATCTCACGATCGGGATACATGGGCGCGTGCATCGACCAGGCTTCGATCTCACTCGACCGGAACCAGGAGCCCAGATCGCGGACCTCTTCGGTGTTCGTGTAATCGAAGTGCTGGCGCGCGGCAAAGATCTCCACGGCCTGCGCCCCGGCTCTGCCGGCCTGCTCGAGCAGGCCCGGATGCAGGCGATGGTGAAGAAAGAAGTGAGTTGAAAAGGCTCGCAACATAATCGGAGGGTGGCCTGCTGCCTCATGCGTCTGGCAGAAGAACACGCTGGGACCATTGTCGCATTTCGCTACGACTCGCCCGGAAAGCAGCCAAGGGAGAAGCTTAGAGCCGCGCAGATCTCTCCCATGCGCGACGGACTCAATTGCGCGATGCGCCTGCCCAGGCGATTTTGTGGAACTGTCAGGACGTTGAAGAGGTTTACGGCGCAGGGTCCCTTCATTCCGTCTTCCTCGTCTAAAGCAACTTCCGAGGGCACGCCTCGCGCGGTTGATGTAATTGGCGCAACGGTGGCGGTGGCGAGGTAAGCAATTGCGCTGTTTCGAGTCAGCACGACCACGGGCCGCGTCTTGTCGGGCGGAGCGAAATCGTATAAGCGCACATCGCCGCGAGCTAGTCGTCCGGCCACACCCCCTCCTTCGGCCAAAGATTCGCCTCTTCGATAGTTTGTGGCCTCTTCTTGTACCCCTCTCGATCCCGTTCTTCGAGGGCGCGAACCTCAAGCTTCGAAATGTATGCGCGTAACGCATCCCGCACCAGCGCGGAGCGATTCTGTTTCGTCCGCCGCGCGGCCTGATCCGCGGCGCGTAGTAACTTCTTGTCGAGGACGATCTGAATAGTCTCCATTGTAGACTCCACTCCACATTATACTCCACATAGAGAAGCTCGCGATTTTGGGATGGATGAGCCCGGCTTTCAATACCCCGCCGCCTTGCCGTAATGGCTGCGGTGGTCCTGGCCGCCGAGCAACTCGCCGGTCTTGGGATCGACGGCGATGCACTCGCCATTCGACCAGTGGCTGCGGCTCACGCCGACGTCGTAACCCTGTGCGCGTAACGCCGAGATCGTCGCATCGGGGAAGCCGGGCTCGAGATCCAGCATGTCGGGCAGATACTGGTGATGGAAACGCGGCGCGTCCACGGACTGCTGAATGTTCAAGCCGCCCTCGGCCATGGAGAGAAAGACGTTGCCGACAGTGGTGATAATGCGCGCGCCGCCGGGCGAGCCGAGCACGTAGCGCAGCTTGCCGTTTTCGAGCACGATGGTCGGCGTCATGGAACTGAGCGGCCGCTTGCCGGGGGCGATGGCGTTGGCCGGTCCCTGGATGAGCCCGAACATGTTCGGCACGCCCATTTTCGAAGCAAAATCGTCCATCTCGTCGTTCAGCAGAAAACCGAGCGAGCCGGATGTGACGTGGGAGCCGAAGCTGTCGTTCAGCGTTGTTGTGACGGCGACGGCATTGCCCTCCGCGTCAACGACGGAATAATGCGTCGTATCCGGTGATTCGATGCGGCGATGGCCCGCCCCCGTCGCGGCAGGCGGCAGAAAGCCCGCGGGTCGGCGCAGGTCGGCGCTCGCCGTCGCCTCGTGCGGGTCAATGCTCGCGCGCCATGCCGCCGCATACTTCTTCGAGACCAGAGCGTCGACCGGAATCGGGTTGTAATCCGGATCGCCTAAATAACCGGCGCGGTCCATGTAGGCGCGGCGCCAGGCTTCCACGATCAGGTGAATCGACTGCGGTGAGCGATCGCCCAGATGAGCGAGGTCGTAGCCTTCGAGGATGTTGAGCGCGCACAACAGCGCGATTCCGCCGGACGACGGAGGCGGAGCGCTGAGGATCGTGAAGTTGTGAAACGAGCCGATGACCGGCTTGCGCTCGACCACCGAGTACTGTGCCAGGTCGTCGAGCGTGAGCAACGCTTCGCCCTTCTTCAAATCATCGACCAGTTCGCGCGCCATTTGCCCGTGATAGAAATCGTTGGGATCGGCTGAGATGCGCTCCAGGGTGCGCGCCAGTTGCGGCTGAAAGAAAGTGTCGCCCGGCTTGTAAAGTTCGCCGTCGCGCTGGAAGATGCGGCGCGAATCCGGAAATCTGGCGAGATCGGGATCGGCAAGCTCATCGGCCTCTTCCTGGCTCAGCACGAATCCCTTGGCGGCGAGCGCGATCGCCGGCGCCATCACGCGCTTCAGCCCGAGCTTGCCATACTTCCGCTCGGCATAAGCGAGCCCTGCGACCGAGCCGGGCGTGGCAATCGAGCGATAGCCGAGGATACTCGCATCGGGAATCACGTCGCCCTTCGCGTCCTGGTACATGGTCTCGGTTGCGGCCAACGGCGCCTTCTCGCGGAAGTCGATGAACGTCGATTTGCCGTCGTGAGTCCGCAACAACAGGAACCCTCCGCCGCCCAGATTGCCGGCGGCCGGATGCACAACCGCCAGCGCAAAGCCTGTGGCCACGGCCGCATCCACCGCGTTGCCGCCTTCGCGCAGCACTTCCACGCCGGCATCGGAAGCCAGATGATGCACGCTCACCACCATGCCGTGCTGCGCACGCACCGGCTGTTCGTCCCGGTAAGGGATGGCGCCTGTTGTCCCCGCCTGCGCATGAACGGCCGCAGAGCAGAAGAGAGCGATCGCGAAAAGGACCGAAGAAGAATGGGATTTTCTCATCGTCTACGGGGAAAACGCCCCCCGACGATTCTCGCAGAATCGGGTTTGTACTGGCTTCGCAAAAGTCGAAAGTGCGACTCGCCGCAGCCACGCATTGCGCGAGCCGGGTGCGTATGTCGCGAGCGCGAGTTAGCTCCGCCCATTGGCCCATGGCTTGTCCCATCTCATCGCCTTAGGCCGAAGGGAAAGAAGCTTTATACTGCCGAGGAACGCGGGCCGGCTTTCTCACTCATAACTTTTCATGATCTGATGAAGCCCTATGTGCCCGGTACAATCTTCACTGTCATACGCGCGAAATTCCACGCCGCGGCGGGAAATGGAGTCAAAGATGCGGATGAAGGGAACGCCGGCTTCCATCACTCTGATCGCAGCCGCTGCGCTGAGCGCCGCTGCGGCGCTTGGCCAGCAAACCGATCTGTCCGGGAGTTTCTACAAGACTTTCAATGCCTCTACGAGCGGCAATGACACCCAGCAGACGACCACCAACTCCTCCGGCGGTGTGGCGGGATGGCGCCAGATTCGCAGCCCGTTGGTCGGCTACGAAATGAGCTTCGCTTTCAATCCCGAGGACCAGACGCTTTCGCCGCAGAAAGGCGCCTGCGGCCTGCTCTGCCAAAACAAGCCGACGCCGCTCACCGTTCGCGATCTGGAAATTGCGGGCGATTGGATCGCTTCGGTGAATTTCGGGGCCTTCAGACCCTTCGTGCTTGGCGGCTTGGGCGTGATGATCTTTGCGCCCAGCAATGGCGCGCTCGACACCAACACCGTGGCCAGGGTGGCTTACGTTGGCGGAGGCGGGGCAGACATCCGGTTGCAGCCGCGCTTCGGGCTGCGCTTGCAGTACCGCGAGAGCTTCTACAAGGCACCCGACCTGCTTCCCGTTTATCCGTCGACCGGCAAATATACCCCAACCGGCGAGCCCATGGCCGGTGTCTATATCCGGCTCGGGCCGTTGCCCAAGGCGCATTGACCTAAGAATCGAGTCGGCTTCGGTGCATGGAGCCGGTCTGCGCTACGGCCGCCGACCTTCGAATCCTCGAGGCTCTAAGTTTGCAATCCAGGCACCTGCAGACAATTTTCAAAATTCATTCGCACGGCATTGAGCGATGGGTCGGAATTGCCGAAGTAGGATGCAGCATGTCCTGCTTACCGCGATGGATGCCGATTGCCGCAATTCTGCTCGGCCTGGCCGGTGCTCTTGGCGCCGAAAGCCCAAGCCCACCCCCCGCCTTGACGCTGACCGCCGCGCAGATTGTTCAGGAGATGGAGCATCGCAACGAATTGCGCCTCGAAGAGCTAAGGCGTTACACAGCGCGTCGACATTATGAGGTATCGTACAAAGGCTTCGGAGCCAGGCTGGACGCGAAGATGGAGGTGGAGGTCGTCTACGATGCGCTTTCGGGAAAGACCTTTCGCATCGTCAGCCAGAGTGGATCGAAGCTTCTGACGGACAAGGTTCTCAAGCGGCTGATCGAGGCCGAAAAAGCCGCTTCCGCCGACCCGAGCTCGTGTGCGCTTGCCCCGTCCAATTACAATTTCAGCCTCGCGGGCGCAGAGCCTGTAGATGGCCGCCCCGCCTACGTCCTCAACGTCGAGCCGCTCACCGAAAACAAGCTTCTCTATCGCGGCAGAGTCTGGGTCGATGCCGCCGATTTTGCCGTGGTGAAGGTCGATGCACGGCCGGCGCGCAACCCCTCGGCATGGATCGGAAACACTCGCATTTATCACACCTACGCCAGGACCGGCGGCTTCTGGCTCCCGCAAGAGAACCGCAGCGAGTCGAAGATTCGCATCGGCGGCGCCGCGGTGCTGACCATTGACTATGGGGCTTATCAAATTCAAGGAGACACGCTGAGCGCTGCGGCGCTCAGCGCGCGCTGATCGTTTTAGGAAGTCTTGTATCCGAAGCTGAAATCGATGAGTCGACGCGACCTAGAGGAGCGGCGACCTCGAACATCGCAGGAGTGGACACAAGTTTTCCTAAAACGATCCGATCAGCATCATCGGGTCGGGCACGACACGGCACATGCCTTGGCTGGACTTCCACGTCGAGCCGTCCGCGTAGGTGATCGAATCGACGTCGATCGAGAAGACTGCGGTGTAGCCTCGCAAAAGCAGATCGGCCGCGGACTCGCCTGCCGAATCGCTCGAAAACCCGATATTCATGGTGCGGTTGATTTGCGCCGGCCCGCTGGCGCCGGGTTGCACCGGCATAACCCGCCTCTTCGGGGTGAGCCCGTGGACCGTCACGCGAGCTGCAATGACCTTGCTGTCGGTCAGCGACAAGCGAATGCGCTGCGAGAAGCCATCCTTCGGCACGTTGCGCGGACCGGCCGCCACAAAGCCGCCGTCCCATCCTTGCTTGGCGCTGAAGAGCACCGGGCAGCCGGACGGGCCCGCACCAACCACAAGGACGGACTGGGATTGCGGCGCCTGCGGACTGAATTTCTGCGGATGGTATTGATTGAGTGGTTCCGACTGCGCCATACCGGAAGATTGCGAGGGAGACGGTTCGACCGCCTGGGCGGCCATCATCATCGAACCGGCAATGAACGCCAAGCAAATTGCAGCCGTGCGCTTCATGGGACCCTCCGATCGACCATCCGGGGAATTCACCGCGACAAGGATGAAACGAAAGCCGCGACATCCACAAAATACGCCTGCGCGTCGGCAAAAATCAAATCGGAGCCGTGGGTCAGTCGCCCGCAGGGACTATCGATTCCTGCACGGGCTGAGGCCCGTACCCTTCAAACAAATCGACCGCTCGAATGAACAGAACCCTGCTCACTCGCCGCGCAGCACCTGCATGGGTTCAACCTGCGCGGCGCGGCGGCTGGGTATGAGCGCCGCGGTAGCCGACATGGCCAGCACTCCCAGAACTGCGACTGCGTACGAGGCCGCATCGAAGGCCGGAAGCTTGCCGAACTGGCTCCCGTAAAGGCGCAGGGCGAAAAAGGTCAGCGCCAGGCCGACCGCAATCCCGATCGCCGACACGCTCACACCGCTGCGCAGCGTCATGGCCAGAATCTGGCCGCGGCGAGCGCCCAGCGCGAAGCGCAGCGCGATTTCGAAGCGCCGCTGCGCCACGCTGTAGGCCGTCACCCCGTACATTCCTACCGCCGCCAGCAGAACGCTGATGACGGCAAAACAGCTCAGCAGCAGGGTGCGGAAGTGTTGCGCGCGCTCCGACTCTCCAATGGCCTCCGACATCGTGGTCGCATTGACAGCCACCAGCGGGAACTGGCGCCGGAGCAGTCTCTGCAGTACGTCGATCATGACGGTCGGGTCGCGCGCCGTGCGCACGACGACCTGCACCTCGGCTGCGCGAAAGGCGTGCTGCGCTATGGGAACATAAATGGTCTGCGCCGGCGGCGCCGCGGGCGAATCCTGGCGCACGCTGCCGACCACGCCCACAATGGTCGCCCAGTTCGAGAAGCTGAACTCATCGTAGCCATTCATGATCTGCTGACCGATGGGGCTCGTACCCGGAAATTGCTGCCGTGCCAGGTCCGCGCTCACCAGGACCACTGGCTCGCTGTTCTGCGTGTCGGAATCGGAAAGCAAGCGGCCGCTCAGCAGCGGAATTCCCATGGTGCTGAAGTATTCCGGGGTGACTGGCTGAATGTCGGCATCGGGCATCGCCACACCGTCCTTGAATTCCATCCGGCCGCGAATCGCATAGCCCACGTCGGAGGTTCCCGAGCCCATGGGGACGCCGCTATCGGCGGCCACTTCCTTCACTCCGGGCACTTGCCGTATGGCATCGAGCATCGATTCGAGGCGCACTACCGCTTTCTGCTCCTGCCCTGCGGCCGGATACGGCGAATGCGTGTCCAGAAGGAGCAGGTTGTCTGCAGCGAAGCCAAGGTACTGGTTTGCCTCCGCGATCATCTGCCGCACCAGCAGCACCGAGGCCACGCTCAGCGTGAGCGTAAGAGCCACCTGGCCGACGATCAGCCCGTCGCGCAACCGCTGCGAGTGGGCGCTCCCGCTCGAGCTCGCCTGTTCCAGTTTCAGGACCGCCGCAGGGCTCGTGCGCCACGAGCGCCACGCCGGAACCAGCGCGGTCACGACCATTGTCGCCAGGCTTGCCGCGAACGAGAACAGAAACACATCGGTGTTCAGATGCACCTCACTCAGCCGCGGAGTCTCTGCCGGCGCCATGAGCGCGAGAACTCGGAGAGCCGGCGTGGCAATCAGCAGGGCCGCCCCGCATCCGACGGCGGCCAGAATCAGCGATTCGAGCAGCACCCGGCGCACCACGGCACCCGGCGTCGCTCCCAGCGCGGTTCGGATGCTCACATCGCGCTGCATGCGCGTGGAGCGCACCAGTTGCAGGTGCCCGATGTTGGCGCAGACGATCAACAGAACCAGTACGGCGGAGCCCATCAGCAGCCGCAGGATGGGACGAATCGATCCCACGATCTGATCCTGCAGCGCCACGGCCTCGAGAGCCTTATCGCGGTCTTCGGGATGGGTCGCCTGCAATTGGCGCGAAAGCGTAGCCAGCTCCGCGTTCAACTGTGTCGCGGAGATGCCGGGTTTTGCTTTGCCCACAGCCCGCTGGTTGTAAGCCGTCCGGCTGGGAATCTCGGGACGGGCCGGCTGCTCGACCCACACCACAGTCTTGCCGGGAAACGAAAAGCCTTCGGGCAGAACGCCCACAATCGTGCGCGCGCGTCGGTCGTAATCCAATGCCTGGCCCACCGCTGCTTGCGCCGAACCGAAATGCTCCCGCGCAAACGAACTCGCCACCAGCGCCTCGGAGCCATTGACATCGTTCTGAAAGAGCCTGCCGGTGACCGGCTCCACGCCCAGGACCGCGCCAAATTGGGGGCTTACGGTGGCCATGCTCAGGTAATACGAATGACCGTTTAACTGCAATCCGTCCTCACCGTTGTTGTAATAGGCGACGGACTGGAGCGAGCCCACGCGCTTCGCCAGGTCGACAAAGTCGTCGCCCCCGATCTTGGCGTACGATCGTCCTTTGACAAAATCCCGTGTATTGATCGAGTAGATCCGGTCCGCGTCGTGATAGCCCAGCGGCCTAAGCAGCACGCAGTCCACAAGGGTAAAGATCGCCGCGTTCAAGCCGATCCCCACCGCCAGCGTGAGTATCACCGCCGACGTAAACGATCCCGAGCGGCGAAGCTGCCGCAGGGCGTAGCGCAGGTCCTGAATCCAGAGGGCGATCATACGTTTCGATCTCCTTGAAACCGCAGAAACGGGAATCTCAGTAGCCAGCCAGCAGCCAAGTCTCCAAAATAACCAAAACTCGCGCCGATTGTTTTTTCATCGGCTTGCAGTTCAAACCTGGCTCTCCCATGCGCAGTCGGTGTCCGCTCCTGAATCCGGATGTTCGGAATCGGACACCCGCCAATCATGCCCCTGTGTTACCGTTTGAATACGGCGTCCCCGTGCCGGACCGCGTTGGATCGGTTCCGGTCGACCGCCTGCCGGGTCTCTTTTCCCGTTCCGAGTTACCCTCCCGGCAGTCCGGGCCATCAGATCACATTGGACAGCCGGTCTGAGACCATGGGGTCGGCGTGCGAATCCTGAGAATGTCCCAGCAGCCGGAAGTTACGCCGCATCCGTTGCCCGTGAGCCCGGCTTCGGGGCCCGTGTCGACCTTCGATGCCCCGCCGGGAGCGGAGCCTTCGCAACCACAGGCTCACCGGCACACGCCGCAGCGCATTCCGCGATGGCTGGAGCGTTCGGAGCTGTTTTTGCGCGTGCTTTTGCGCATGTACATCGGGCTGGCGGTTTTTGTCGCCCCATGGTGGCCCATGTTCTGGGATCAAAACCCCTTATTCGTGCAGTTTCCTACGCTTGCCGTCTACGCGGCCAACGGCGCCGTCCGCGGCCTGGTTTCGGGGCTGGGTCTTTTGAATCTCTGGATTGCGTTTCGCGACGCCATCCATGCACGGGACGAGTGAGATGGACGAGGGAACAGGGAATAGGGAACCGCGGTTGGAAAAGGCGGACCCGGCAACAGAGCAATCGACGGGACGCCGTCAATCTGTCGATCAAACCGCCTTCTTGAATGGCCCCGGCCCACTGATCGAAAGCGAAGAGCCGGATTCGAGCGCCGAAACCCTGCCGCTGGCCAGAATCTCTCCCACGCCCCCGCCCAATGGCGGGCCACCTCCATTGGCGCCCGCGCCGCTCGCCTACGAGAATCTGACTTTTCTGAATGGGCCGGAGGGACGCCTGCTCCGCATCGTCGCCGAGTATGTCGAGCCGCTGGCGCGGTTTCGGAGAGAGCAGATTCAGGACACCGTGGTTTTCTTTGGCTCGGCCCGCTTTCGCGGCCGTGAAGAAGCCGATCACGCCCTGGAACTGCTGGAAAACACCGGCTCTACCCGGCCCGCTCCCAGCCATGAACAGCCCGCCAGCCCGCCGCAGATCGCTGCCGGGCAGGCAACCACCCTGCAACGCAAGCGCGCGGTTGCGGCGGTCGAAATGGCGCGTTACTACGAGGATGCCCGCCGCCTGGCGCAGTTGCTCACCGCCTGGGCCAAAACCATTCCCTCCAGGCGTCATCGGTTTGTGGTCATGTCCGGAGGGGGTCCGGGCATTATGGAGGCGGCCAATCGCGGCGCCTGGGAGGCCGGTGGAAAGACCATCGGCCTCAATATTCGGCTGCCGTTTGAGCAGTCGCCCAATCCCTACATCACGCCCGGACTCAACTTCGAGTTCCACTATTTCTTCATGCGCAAGCTCTGGTTCGCCTACCTCTCCAAGGCATTGGTGGTTTTTCCGGGCGGTTTCGGCACGCTGGATGAGATGTTCGAAATTCTGACCCTGACGCAGACACAAAAGCTCGCCAAGAAGATCACGGTCGTCATCTACGGCTCGGAGTACTGGAAGCGCGTCTTCAACCTCGAGGCGCTGGTCGATACCGGCGCCATCTCGCCCAAAGACATCGAGCTCTTCCAATACGCCGACACCCCCGAGAGCGCCTTCGAGCTTCTACGCAGCGGTCTTACTGAGAATTACCTGGCGCCCGAAATTGCCGCGGGCAAGCTGCCTGACACTGCGGACCCAACCCAATCCGAGGATCTGATGGCCGGCATGTCGGTTGAGGAGTTTCTCGGTCCTGAGCTGGCCAAGACCAACCGGTAGTGTGGTCCCGATCGGCTTTCCGGGCGGGCGTTTCTATCTTGCAAAGGTCAAAATCTGCCGCTATCCTTTCGCGCAAAGGGAAATCCAGCCATTCTCCGATTCCCGCGGTAAGGAGTTCCTGGGGTTCCGCTTGGGCTGGAGACGCTTCACGCCTTAAGCCGCGCCCCGAGGTGGCGGAACCACACCTGGGCGGTGAAACGTCTGGGGCGCGAATGCACCATGCATATAGTCAGCCGTAGATCGCCGCTGA
>Ga0335078_10007286_pt1 | contig 16409 bp, 10 predicted proteins | sample Lox_Sample_32_FD_206711 | JGI IMG/M metagenome (GOLD analysis project Ga0335078, IMG submission 206711) | Soil microbial communities from Loxahatchee National Wildlife Refuge, Florida, United States - Lox_Sample_3.2 | ecosystem: Environmental > Terrestrial > Soil > Wetlands | place: USA...
CGCCACCGGAAACACCGGCCGCGGCCGGCGGCCCCGCCCAGGAAACGGCTCCGCCCGCCAGCACGCCCGCCGCACCCACTGGGCCGGCGCGGCCCGCTGCCGGGCCGCCGCCCGCCGTCGCGGCGCCCGCCAGCCCGCCGCAGGCATCCCCGGCACCGGCGCCCGCCGCGACCGGCGAGCGCGAAGAGGAGCCGGTGGAATCAGCCGTTCTGGATGTTGTTGAGCGGCTCACCGGGTACCCGCGTGACTTGCTCGACCTGGACCTGGACCTGGAAGCTGACCTGGGGGTGGACACGGTCAAGCAGGCCGAGGTGTTCGCCGCGGTCCGCGGGCAGTTCGCGATTGCGCGCGACGAGAACCTCAAGCTGCGCGACTTCCCGACGCTCGCCCACGTGATCGGCTTCGTCCGCGACCGCGCGGCCAGCACCGCCATCCCGGCCCCGGCCCGCGAGGCAGCGGGCGCAGCCGAGGCCGCGCCGCGGGCGCAGATCACCACGGCCCCCGCCTTCACCGGTGATGACGCGGCCGCCGAGCGGCTGCCGCGCCGTATCCCGGGCCCCGTGCTCAGGCCCCCGGCGGAGTGGTGCCAGCCGACCGGCGTCACCCTGGACCAGGCCAGCCGGGTCATCGTCATGGCCGATGCGGGCCGGGTGGCCGAGGCGCTGGTGCGGCGGCTGGACTCGCTCGGCGTGGGCACGCTGGTGCTGCCGGCGGGCTGCGCGGACGCGGACCTCGAGTCCCGGCTGGCTGACTGGCTCGGTTCAGGACCGGTACAGGGCCTCTACTGGCTCGCGGCGCTGGATGCCGAGCCGGCCATCGGCGATCTCGATCTCGCAGGCTGGCGGGAAGCACTGCGGAAGCGGGTCAAGAACCTGTATGCCGTGGTGCGGCGGCTGGACACCGACGGGCGGCTCGGGCCGCGCGGCACGTTCCTGGTCGCGGCGACCCGGCTGGGCGGGTACCACGGATACGACGAGGCCGGCGCGGTCGCGCCGCTGGGCGGCGCGGTGACCGGCTTCGTCAAGGCCTACCGGCGAGAGCGGCCCGACGCGCTGGCCAAGGCGGTTGACTTCCCGGTCAGCCGGAAGACCGCCGCAGTGGCCGACGCGCTGATCGAGGAGACCCTCCGCGACCCGGGCGCGGCCGAGATCGGCCGCGCGGACGGGCGCCGCTGGGCGGTGGGCCTGCGTGAGGTGCCGTTCGGCGATGGCAGCGGCGGGATGGCCCTTGGCCAGCAGACCGTGTTCGCGGTGACCGGCGCGGCCGGAGCCATCGTGTCGGCCATCGTCGCGGACCTGGCCCGGGCCAGCGGTGGCACCTTCCACCTGCTTGACCTGTCACCTGAGCCCGATCCCGGCGACGAGGACCTGATCGCGTTCACGACCGACCGGGACGGCTTCAAGAAGGCCGTTGCCGAGCGTCTGGCGGCCGCCGGGAAGCGCCCCACGCCGGTGCTCATCGAGCGTGAACTCGCCCGCGTGGAGCGGCTGCGCTCGGCGCTCATCGCGGTCCAGTCGGTGCGTGACGCAGGCGGGGAGGCCTATTACCACGCCGTCGACCTGACCGACCCGGACGCCGTGGCGGATGTCATGGCCGGCATCCGTGAGCGGCACGGGCGGCTGGACGTGCTGCTGCACGCGGCCGGGCTGGACATCAGCCACGCGATCGCGGACAAGGACCGCCGCGAGTACGACCTGGTCTTCGACGTCAAGAGCGACGGCTGGTTCAACCTGCTGCACGCGGCCGGCGACATGCCCATCGGGGCGACGGTGGTGTTCAGCTCGGTGGCCGGCCGGTTCGGCAACGTCGGCCAGACCGACTACAGCGCCGCGAACGACCTGCTGTGCAAGGTCACCTCCAGTCTCCGCGCGACGCGCCCGGACACGCGGGCCATCGCGGTCGACTGGACCGCGTGGGACGGCCTGGGCATGGCGACGCGTGGCTCCATCCCCAAGGTGATGGCGATGGCGGGCATCGAGATGCTGGCGCCCGAGGCCGGCATCCCGTGGATCAGGCGGGAACTGACCGCCGGGCCGTTCAGTGGCGAGGTCGTGGTCGGGGGGAAGCTCGGCGTGCTCACGTCCGAGTACGCCGCCGCGGGCGGGCTCGACACCCCCGTCGCCGCCAGCAGAGCTGACGGCCCCATGCTCGGGACCGTCACCGGCATGGGGATCTATTCCGGGCTGACCGTGCAGACGACCCTCGACCCGGCGGCCCAGCCGTTCCTGAACGACCACCGCATCGACTCCACCGCCGTCCTGCCCGGGGTCATGGGGATCGAGGCCTTCGCCGAGCTGGCCAGGCTGGCTGCCCCCGGCCTGCCGATCGCCGACATAGAGCAGGTGGAGTTCCTGGCACCGGTGAAGTTCTACCGGGACGAGCCGCGTACCCTGACGCTGGCGGCGGTCGTCCGGCCGGACGGCAGCGGACTGCTCGCGGACTGCACGCTGAGCTCGAGCCGGGTACTGCCGGGCGATGACACCCCGCGGCCGACGACGCATTTCACCGGCCGGGTACGGCTCGCGGCTGGGACCGGTGAGCCGGGGCGGGACGGGACACCGACCCGTCAGGCCGGGGTCAGCACCAGCCACGACGACATCTACCGGGTGTTCTTCCATGGCCCGGCCTACCAGGTGATCCAGAAGGCGTGGCGCGCGGACGGCAGCGCGGTGGCCCAGCTGGCCAGGCATCTGCCGGCCGGCCATGCCCCGGAGAACGCCGGCACGGCCACCGAACCCCGGCTGGTGGAGGCGTGCTTCCAGGCCGCCGGGCTGTGGGAGATCGGCCACGCCGGGCGGATGGGTCTGCCTGCCCACGCCGACCTCGTCACCGTGCTGCACCCGCCGCGGGCGGGAGACAAGCTGTTCGCGGTGGCCCACCCGGTCGGTGACGGCGAGTACGACTGCTGGGTCATGGACGCGAGCGGCGACGTCGTCGCCCGGGTCAACGGATACCGGACCGCACAGGTCCCGGGCGACCTGCCTGCGGATCTGGTGAGCCCGATCCATGACGCTATGGCCCGGTGACCCAGGTATCACCAAGGCACCGGCCGCTACGGCAAAGGAGGTGTTCGATGGGTAGCATCGGGCGGCTCGCCATCGCCAACCGAGGTGAGGCGGCAATGCGCTGCCTGTCGGCAGCCATCGAGCTCCACGGCCAGTGGGGCGAGCCCATCTCGACGATCGCCCTGTATACCGAGCCGGACGCGGGGTCGTGGTTCGTCCGGGAGGCGGATGAGGCCGTGCTGCTCGGCCCGGCCATGTTCATCGACTCCGACGGCCGCCGCCGCAGCACATACACCGACACCGGCCGGCTCATGGCCGCCCTCTCGGCAGCCCAGGCCGACGCCGTGTGGCCCGGCTGGGGGTTCGCCGCCGAGTCCGCGGAGTTCGCCGCCGCCTGTGAGCAGGCAGGGATCACATTCGTCGGGCCGCCGAGCGACGTGATCGCCATGATCGGCGACAAGATCCGGGCCAAGCAGCTGGCCGAACAGGCCGGGGTGCCCGGCGTGCCGTGGAGCGGCGGCGCGGTGGCCGACGTGCCGAGCGCGCAGGCCGCGGCCAAGCTGCTCGGCTACCCGGTGATGGTCAAGGCGGCGGGCGGCGGCGGCGGGCGTGGCATCAGGCTGGTGCGGTCAGAACGCGACCTGCCTGCCGCCTTCGCCTCCGCTCAGGCCGAGGCCCGCCAGTTGTTCGGCGACCCGACCGTGTTCATCGAACGCCGGGTCACCGCGGCCCGGCACGTCGAAGTCCAGGTGATCGGGGACGGTTTCGGCACTGTCTGGGCCGCCGGGATCCGCGACTGCAGCATCCAGCGGCGCAACCAGAAGGTCATCGAGGAGTCGGGCTGCACGCTGCTCGACCAATCGGCCGAACGCGAGCTGCGCGAGGCCGCGGTCCGGCTATGCCGCGCGGCCGGATACCGCAGCGCCGGAACGGTCGAATTCCTCCTCGACCCCGCGACGCGGCAGTTCATGTTCATGGAGATCAACGCGCGGCTGCAGGTGGAGCACCCGGTCACGGAGCTGACAACCGGCCTTGACCTGGTCAAGCTGCAATTGCACGTCGCACGCGGCGGACGGCTGGACGGCCAGCCTCCCGCCACCCACGGGTACGCGATCGAGGCGCGGCTGAACGCCGAAGACCCGGAGAATGGGTTCGCGGCGGCACCCGGCCGGGTGTCCGCCCTGCGGCTGCCGGCCGGCCCGGGAATCCGGGTCGACACCGGGGTGGCCGAAGGTGACCGGATCGCGGCCGAATTCGACTCGATGATCGCCAAAATCGTGGCCTGGGGCCAGGACCGGGACGAGGCCCTCGAACGGCTGCGCCGGGCGCTCGCCCAGTCGGTGGTCGTGGTCGACGGGGGCACGACCAACAAGGCATTCCTGCTCGCGCTCACCAGCCGGCCCGAGGTGGCGGCGGGAACCTACGACAACCACTGGCTTGACCGGCTGACCCGGTCGGGGGGATATCTTCCCGACCAGCATCCGGTGGCGCTGCTGGCGGCGGCCATCGAAGCGGCCGAGGCCGATCAGGCGGCGGTGCAGGCCAACTTCCTCGCCGCAGCCGCGCGGGGCCGGCCTGAGCTTCCCGCTGAGATCGGGCTCCCGGTGGAGTTGCGGATGCGCGGCAACACCTACCCGATGCACGTGAACTACCTGGGCGGCGACGACTACCGCGTGGATACCCTGGCTGGGCGGATTGACGTGCGCACGCAGTTCCTCGGGCAGTACGAGCGCACCGTCACCTGCCAGGGCAAGCGATACCGGGTCGTCGCCAACACCCAGGGACCCCGGCTGCTGATCGAGGTGGCTGGGCTCCCGCACGTCATCACCCGCGACGATGGCGGGCTGGTGCGCTCGCCCAGCCCGGCGTTTGTCGTTGCCGTGCACGTCCAGGCCGGCGATACCGTGCAGGCCGGCGATCCGCTGGTCGTGGCGGAGTGCATGAAGATGGAGAACACGATCACGGCCCCCTACGCAGGCACCATCACCAGCGTGCTGGCCGACGTCAACACGCAGGTGGAGGCCGGGGCGCCACTGGTCCGGCTGCAGGTACCCGATGGTCAGGAACCGGCACCGGCCGGCGCGCCTGTCGACCTGACCGCACTGGCGGGGGCTCCGGCGGGCGCTGGCAGCGGGGCTGACGCGAGGCTGCGGGCCTATCTCCTCGGCTATGACCTCAGCGACGATGAGGCACGCGAACTCTGCCGTGAGCGTGAGTCCAGGCTGGCGGCGCTGCCCGCGGCCGATCCCGATCTGCTCCGCACCGAGCAGGAACTCCTGGAGATCTTCGCCGGGGTCGCGGCGCTGTGGCGGCGGGTGCCGGACGAAGACACCAAGGACGAGCATGCCCGCAGCTCACAGGAATACCTGCGGACCTACCTCGCCTTCCTGGACCCAGAACGCAGCGGGTCTCCCAGCCACTTCCGCCAGCAGCTACAGGATGCCCTCGCCCGCTACGGCGTCCGCACGCTCAAGCGCACCCCGGAACTCGAGCGGGCGCTGCTGCGCGTCTACCGCTCGGTCAGCCGGCTGCCCGCCGCGGCCCCCATCGTGATCGCGATCCTGGACCGGTGGCGCCGGGCCGGCGCGGAACTGGCCCCGGCCATGACCGCCGAGCGGCTGGCCGTGCTGGACCGCCTCATCCTGAACGCCCAGGGACGCCAGCAGGAGGTCTGCGACCTGGCCCGGGAGGTGCGCTTCCAGCACGTGGACGCGCCGCTGCTCAAGGCCAGCCGCACCCAGGCGTACGCCGGGATCACCACGTGCCTCGGTGAGCTGTCCGGCCAGCTTTCCGCCGAGCGGCACCAGGAGCTCATCGAGAGGCTCGTCTGGTTCCCCCTTCCGATGCGTGCCCTGCTGCGGGATTCCTACCGCGGCGCGGACGCCGCGACCCAGGCCCGGCTGCTCGAAGTACGCACCCGCCGGCACTACCGGATACGCGAACTGACCGGGCTCCGGTGCCAGCGGCTCGGCAGCTATCTGACCTGCCTGGCCGACTACGCCGACGGTGCTGCTGACGGCCAGCCCACCCACCTGGTCTGCGCCTACGTGCCGCTGGCGGAGCTGCCCGCCTTCGCCGCCGAGCTGGCCCCGCACCTGGGCAGCCTGCCGCCCGGGGAGCACATCGTGGTGGACCTCGACTCGTGGCGCAGCCAGCCGTTCACGACCGAGGACGAAACCGCCAGCGAGCTGGCCGGCCTGCTCGCCCGCGCCCGGTTCGGCCGTGACCTCGATCGCCTCGACGTCACGGTGACCAGTGAGCGCGGCTCCGGGCACGCCGAGGAGCATCTGCGCACGCTGCACTTCACTTACCGGGTGACCGCAGCAGGCGTCACCGAGGACCCGCTCTTCAGGAACCTGCACCCGATGATTGCCGAACGTCTCGAGCTCTGGCGGCTCTCGAACTTCGCCCTCAGGCGGCTGCCCAGCGCCGAGGACATCTACCTGTTCGACGCCGTCGCCACATCCAATCCCAAGGATGAACGGCTCATCGCCGTGGCTGAAGTGCGCGACCTCAGTGCCGCGCGCGATCCGGAAGGCACGATCATCGGCTACCCGCTCCTGGAAGGAATGGTGACCCAGGCGCTCGCCGATATCCGCCGTGCGCTCGACGCCCGGCCACGCCGGCAGCGGCCGCTGAGCAACCGCGTGATCCTGTACGTGCGCCCGGCCTGGGAGATCCCCGCGTCCATGTGGCGCGGTCTCGCGCACCGCCTCGCCCCGCTGGCCGTGGGGCTCGGCCTGGAGAAGGTGGCGGTGCGCATCCACACCGTGGACGCCGCCACCGGCGAGCGGCACGAAGCGGTCCTGGACGTGGAGAACCTGGAAGACAGGGCCGTGACGGTGCGCAAGCGGCCCCGCAGCGAATCCCCGATACAGCCGCTGACCGAATACCGGCAGAAGGTCCTGCGCGCGCAGCGGTTCGGGACGCCCTATCCGTACGAGCTCATCCGGATGCTCACGCCGCCGGTCGGCGCGCCCGCCGACTTCCCGGCCGGTCACTTCGCCGAATACGACCTCCCCGACGAGGACGCCAGCGCGCTTGCCCCGGTGGACCGGCCCTACGGGCATAACCGGGCCGGCATCGTCGTCGGTGTGATCACCAACTTCACCGAGCTGGTGCCCGAGGGAATGCGCCGGGTGGCCATTCTCGGCGACCCCACGGCGGGCCTGGGCAACCTCGCCGAGCCGGAGTGCCGGAGGATCCTCGCCGCCCTGGATCTGGCCGCCGAGCTGCACCTGCCGGTGGAATGGTTCGCCTTGTCATCCGGCGCCCGGATCGCGTGGGACAGCGGTACGGAGAACATGGACTGGGTGGCCGCCGTGCTGCGCCGCCTGGTCGAGTTCACCCAGGCGGGTGGGGAAGTCAACATCGTGGTGACCGGGATCAACGTCGGCGCGCAGCCGTACTGGAACGCAGAGGCCACCGTGCTGATGCACACCCGCGGCATCCTGGTGATGACGCCGGCCAGCGCTATGGTGCTGACCGGTAAGAGCTCGCTCGACTTCTCCGGTGGCGTGTCCGCCGAGGACAACCTCGGCATTGGCGGTTTCGAGCGGATCATGGGCCCCAATGGCCAGGCGCAGTACTGGGCCCCCACGCTGGGCAGCGCGTGCGCGGTGCTGCTGCGCCACTACGGCCACACCTATGCCGTGCCGGGCGAGCCGCGGCCGCGGCGGGCACCGACCACGGATCCAGCTGACCGCGACATATGCCTGTCGCCACACCACGCGGTCACGGACACGGAGTTCACGTCGGTGGGTGATGTCTTCTCCGCCGGGCTGAACGGCGACCGCAAGAAGCCGTTCGACATGCGCTCGGTGATGCGTGCCGTGGCGGACAGCGACGACGAGCCGTTCGAGCGCTGGGCGCACTGGCGCGACGCCGAGAACACCATCGTCTGGGAGGCGCGGATAGGCGGGTTCCCGGTCTGCCTCGTCGGCTTCGAGTCCCGCGCCGTGAGCCGCGGCGGCTTCGCGCCCGCGGACGGCCCGCCCTCGTGGACAGCGGGCACGCTCTTCCCGCAGTCCTCCCGCAAGCTGGCCCGGGCCGTGAATGCGGCTAGCGGCAACCGCCCGGTGGTGGTGCTGGCCAACCTGAGCGGCTTCGACGGCTCGCCGGAAAGCATGCGCAAGTGGCAGCTCGAATACGGCGCGGAGATCGGGCGGGCGGTGACCAACTTCCGTGGCCCCATTGTCTTCGTGGTGGTATCCCGGTATCACGGTGGGGCGTTCGTCGTCTTCTCCAAGCGGCTGCACGACAACATGGAGACAGCCGCCGTGACCGGCTCGTTCGCCTCGGTCATCGGCGGGGCGCCAGCGGCCGCCGTCGTCCTCTCCCGCGAGGTGAACGCCAGGACCCAGAAGGATCCGCGCGTCGCCGCCTCCCGGGCCGAGCTTGAGTCGGCGGCCGGCCGGGGGCTGGGCGACCTGCACGCCAAGCTGGCCGACACGGTGCAGGCGGTCCGGGCCGAGAAGCTGAAGGAAGTTGCCGACGAGTTCGACAGCATCCACGACATCCAGCGGGCGATGCGAGTGGGCTCGGTGGACCGCATCATCACCCCCGGCGAGCTGCGGCCGTTCATCGTGCACACCCTGGAGAGCCGGCTGGCCGACCCGCCACCACCCGCCGTGGGTACCCCGGCCGGCGCCGCCACGGCGCCAGCAGCCACCTGACCAGCCGCGCCCACCGCCGGGCTGACCAGCCGGGCCACCCGCTGGGCTAGCTCACTGGCTGGACCAGCCACCGGTGGGACGGAGGCTCGGTCTCGAGCGGCGACGCGTGCTCGAGCGCCGCCGGTGAGCAACCGCCGCCCGCCCAGCACGCCGTCAGCAAGAATGCACCAGTCCGCCGCCACCAGCCCTCGAAGACGCTGCCCTCGGCGGTCCTGACCTGGAACCGGGACCATACCCGGCCGGGCGGCACCGGATCGGCCGGGGTCACCTCCACCGAGCGGGTGTCCCGTCGCAGCCCGGTCCGCAGCACCTTCAGCGCGCTTTCCTTGGCCGACCACATGAGGTTCGCGGCCGCGTCGCGGCCGGGGCCGGCGGCAGCTACCCACCGGATCTCAGGCCCGGTCAGGTAGTCGCGGACAAAAGCCGCGCTGCGCGGCTCGACCAGCTCAAGGTCACACCCGACCGCGGCCGGCCCCGAGGCCACCAGGCAGACCGCACAGCCCGCCCGGTCGCTGAGCGACACCCCCCGGTCATCCCGCTGGCCGTCGACATAGAGTTCCGGGGCGCCGTCCGGCGCGCTGCGGCCCTCGATCCTGGCCAGCGTGGCCGGATCCTCAGGCCAGCCGGAGGCCCGCGCCACGGCGAGCTTGAGCGTCCAGCGGCCAAGCAGGAAGTCAGTCCGCCGCTTGGTGTACCGGAGCTTCCCGGCCCGGTCGCGTTCAGCCGGGGTCAGCCACCTGCCGTCGGCCGGCAACTGTGTCTCGGCCCGCGCGAGCCACCAGGTGGCGAACTCATACCCGCCACGTGGCCCGCTCCCGCTGCCGCCGTCCATCGCCACTCCGTCCTCGCTGCATGCCTACTCTCAGCATCAGGCAGTCCCGCGGGCCGGGCTGAGAGGCGAAGGTCCCGCAGCCGGGGTGCAGCCGTCCCGATCCGTGTGCTGGCGCGAGGCCAGGTGCAGCGCGGGCCGCCCAGGCCGCCAGGACCCGGTTCTTCCGGGTGTTCGCGGGGGCGTCGCGGCGGCGGCTCCACCTGCCCGCCAGCGCAGGCGGCAAAACGCCCCCATCCCGCAGGTGGCGCAGCGGTGCCACCGGGGCGGTACCACCCGGCCTGACCTGGGGTAATCAGCCGGCTGCTGGCCGCCCCGCCGCGGGCACGCCGGTGCTGGCCGGCCGCACGGCCCATGCCCCGGCGGCGCCAGCCAGCGCGGCGCCCCCGGCCGATCCCACCACCGGCCACCGGCTCAGCTGCGGCAGTTCCTGCCATGAGGCCAGGCTGGCGGCCACATCGAGGGCGTCGGACAGCGCGCCAGCGGCGATCCAGGCGCGGGCCGGGCCGGGCTCGGCGGCCTGGCGCCGCAGCGCCCAGAGCGCGCCGAGCCCCAGGGCGACGTCACGCGCTCCCAGCGCACGCCCGAATACCCGTGCGGCCAGACCGTCCGCGGCCGCGCCAACCCACGGCCGGGCCGGCACCGAAGGCCAGGCCAGAGCGGTCAGGCCGAGGGCCACGCGGCCGGCCGCCACCGCCCAGGCCGCACGCCGCACCAGCCCCGGGGCAGCACCCGCTGTCACCGCCGCTCCTGCCCACTCGCCGGTGCGCGCCAGTTCAGCCCGGGCCTGCCCACCCGATGATCATAACCAGCGGCCATCCGGCGCCGGCGTCGGCGCGCTCGCCGGCGTGGCCCGGATGCTGGTGGAGGTTGACTGTTACCTGCGGCGCGAGACGCGCCGCGCCGTCCGCCGCGCGGTGCGGCGGGCCACTCTGCGGGATCCGAACATCTCATTCCTCCGATGATCGCGATGGCTGGCAGCTATTCCGCTGCTGCCGCTGCCGTCTCCATGTCATGCAGTTCCTTGGCCTCCTCAGCCGACATCAGGCCGATCTCGATGAGGTCCAGCGGGCTGATGAACCCGTCGGAAAGGCGGAATCCGCCCGCGCGTGCGATAGCGTCCCGCAGCGGCACCGCCCAGTGGTGCTCGAGCAGGATGAGCGCTGCCGCGGAGTCGTTGGGTATGTCTTCGAGCACATCCCACTCCTCGGCGCCGCCGAGCACGTTGATGCCCTCCGCCGCGGCCTCCTCGCCGCCCGCTACCGCGCCCGCTTCCATACCCTCCTCGCCGTCGATACCCAGGCCGATGAGCGCGCCGACCTTGCTGCCGAGCTCGATCGCCTCCTGCTCGGTCAGGTTGCTCAGGTGCTCAACCTCAAGTTCGCCGTTGGCGTCTTTGTACACGGCCAGAGAGTCGATCACGCGCACCGTGTCGCTCTCGCGTAGCCGTTCCAGTTCTTCGATGATCTCACCGTGGAAATGGGGGTGGTTGAACCCCAACACCAGCAGCTGCACCGGTCCGATCGCCACGTCCTGTCCCCTCACTGGATGGTGTTTGCTGCTCTCAGCCTCACCGGACCGGGCCGATAGCTCATCGCCCCCGGGGGGTGAAATCCGGCCGCCCCCGAGAAATCTGGCGACGGCGTGGCTGACCTGGGCCCGGGCCGCCGGCCGCCCGGGTCAGAATGCCGCCAGCTGCTCGCGCGTCAGCCCCGACAGGCCCATGCTGTCCATGGTGCGGGCGCGCTCGGCGGCGAAGTCCACACCGGCCACGATTGAGGCGATGTGGATCACGGCGTCCATGGTGGGAGTCGGCACCGCCAGGTGCCGGGCCAGGTCGGTGACGAACACCAGCGAGTAGCCCACATCCTCGGTCAGGTAGCGGTGGCGTAGCTCCTGCTGCGCCTTGATGCCGCGGAAACCTGGCGCGGTGGAGTAGCCGGTGGTGTAGTTGGGCTCGCTCATGTAGCCCTGGCGCACCCCAATATCCGGCTCGGCGAGGATTTCCACGCCGAGGGCCCGTGCGATGGCGAGCCGCTCGTCATCGACCGTCTTCATGAGGCGGCCGACCGCCTCGGTGATTCCCTCCTCGTAGAACATGAAGTCGCCGCCCGTGCGCTCGATGAGCGCGGCGTTGAGCAGGGTGACGGCCGGGTGGATGACCGGGTTGCCGTTCTGCAGCGTGGTCTGGAAGATACTGGCCGCTTCCTCAGTGTTGCGGTACACCTCACGCAGGACCCCCAGCAGCCGGGGCGTGTTGCTGCGCGGGGCGGCGGCGGCCAGGAGGCCGGTGTCGAGCCGGTGGAAGATCCGCACACTGGCGTGCAGCGACGCCCGCGCGGCGTACGGCAGCGTGCTGGTCTCGCCCACCACGATGCTCTCGTCGTACAGGTCCAGCCCCGCGGCATGCTTGAAAGCCAGGCTGCCGACGCACGAGCTGGGGCAGACCACCACGGTCATCCCCGGGCGCAGGTGACCGCGGGTGTCGGCGCCAAACGGCTCGGTGGCGTAGGCGGGGCCGACAACGAAGACGACCTCCACGCCCTCCAGTGCCTCGCCGATGTCGGAGGTGACCCTCGCCAGGGGGGTGAACCCTTCGAGCAGGCCCTCGGCCTGGATGCCGCCGCGTTCGCGGACCGGCGCCAGGTGGTGATCGTGAGCGGGTTGTGCATACAGGGAGACCCGGTGTCCCTGGCTCGCCCACTCGTAAGCGACCGCGAGCCCGCCACCGCCCGCCCCAAGCACCGCGATGTTCATGAGGCTGACTCTATTCCCCCGCGCCTCTCCAGCATCATCGGCGGCAGCCATCTTTACCGCGCCTGCCAGCCCCAGGTCCGCCGCGAACCGGGATTTATTGACCTTCGGGCACGAGGGGCGCCAGGGCCAGGTAGTCGTGGATGAGGCGGATGGCGGTTGAGCCATCGCCCACGGCGGCGGCCACCCGTTTCATCGAGCTGTGCCGGACGTCGCCGACGGCGAACACGCCCGGGGTGGTGGTCTCCAGCAGGAAAGGAGGCCGCTGCAGGGGCCAGTCCGCACCGGTGTCGGGCCCGGTGAGGATGAATCCCCATGGGTCGCGCTTGATCGCTCCGGGTAGCCAGCCGGTGAACGGCTGCGCACCGATCAGGATGAACAGGCCGGCAGCCGGTACCAGCCCGGTCTGGCCGGAATCGCGGTCCCGCAGCAGCAGCTGATCGAGGTGCCCGCGGCCGCCGCCGCCGGCCACCTCGCAGCGGTAGCGGACGTCCACGTTGGGCGCGGCTTCGATCTGGCGGATCAGGTAGTCGGACATGCTCGCCGCCAGGGACTGCGAGCGGACGAGGATCGTGACCTGCTGTGCGTACTTCGACAGGTGCAGCGCGGCCTGCCCGGCCGAGTTGCCGCCGCCCACCACGAAGGCGGGCTTCCCGGACACGGCCTGCGCTTCGATGGTGCCGGCGCCGTAGAAGACGCCGGCACCGACCAGCGCCTCCAGCTCGGGAACCCCCAGTCGCCGGTAGGACACCCCGCTCGCGATCACCACGGTGCGGGCCCGGGCCTCGCTGCCATCCTCCAGCCCGACCACCAGCAGGTCGCGGTCGCTGGCCAGCGACGTCGCCGGGTTGCCGTACACGAAGCCGGTGCCGAACGCCCACGCCTGCTGGTAAGCGCGCTGCGCCAGTTCCGTACCGCTGACACCATCGGGGAAACCCAGATAATTCCTGATCCGTGAGCTCGTCCCGGCCTGGCCGCCGAACGCCTCCCGCTCCAGCAGCGCGGTACCCAGCCCCTCCGACGCCGCGTAGACCGCGGCGGCCAGGCCGGCCGGCCCGGCCCCGACGATGACCACGTCATAAACCTGCCCGGCGGGCCGCACTTCCTGCCCGAGGGCGCTGCCCAGCTCGACGTTGGTCGGGTCCACCAGCACGGCCCCCGTGGACAGCGACACCACCGGCCCCGCGGGTTCGCTCACGTGCAGCCGGCGCAACGCCGCCTGGCCCGCTGGCGAGCCGCTGGGATGAAAGGCGAACGGGACGTTATTGCGGGCCAGCACGTCCCGGAGCTCGTGAACCCGGGCCGAGGGCTCGTCCCCGATCAGCGTCATCAGAACCCCCTCCGACTGCCCGCCCTGCTCGCGCCACCACTCCGCCAGCGACTCGGTGACCGCCCGGTGGAACTGCTCATCCGGTGACCACGTCGGCTTGATCAGGTAGAACTCCAGCCAGCCCAGCGCCGCCGCCTCCAGGAACGGCGCGGCCGCCGTCATGTCGCTCCAGGTGACCAGGAGCCCCCGCCGGGCGGTGGGAAAGAACTGCCTCACCCGCGCCAGCAACTGCGCCCCGCCCATCCCCGGCATCCGCTGATCAGCCAGCACCAGCGGCACATCCGCCCCCGCCGCCTTCAGCTCCGCCAGCCGGGCCAGCGCCACCTCCGCCGACGAACCAGACACGACCCGGTAGTGCGCGCCGTACCGCGACTCCAGCTCAGCTGCCAGTGCCCGCAGGCTGGCCTCCTCGTCGTCGACCACCACCAGCACTGGCTTCGCCATGACGGCCACCCTATGCTCCCGCCTCCAGATCACAGCGCCGCCGAGCAGGCAGACCACCAGGACCGGGCTGGCCAGCTATGCCCCGTCAAGCCGCACTGAGGCACGCCGGGGCCGCGTGAGCGCCGTGCAGGTCCCGAAGCAGGAACGCGGCGCCGGCTCCGCTAGGAAGTCTCCGGAAGTTGCCCGGGGACCTGGAATCGCCGCACCTCCTGCGGCCAGCCGCAGGCCACCGCGATCTTCCCGGCCCACAGTCGCGCCGCCTCCTCGTCGGCCACATCCACCACGGCGAAGCCGCCGAGGTGCTCCTTCGACTCGACGAACGGGCCGTCGGTGAACAGCGGCGTGCCGCCCGCGGCGTCGACGCTGAACACCGGGGCAGCGTCGTCCAGGCCGCCGGTGAAGATCAAGACGCCGGCCGCCTTCATCTCCGCCACCAGCGGCCGGAGAGCCCTGGACTTCTCGTGCAGCTCCTGGGCCGTGTGGTCGGGCACCCACTCGGCGTTGAACGCGATGAGGTATTCGGCCATGTCTCCTCCTTTGCTGAGGTGGCCCCCTGCGGCCACCCGCTGCCTTCGCCACGAACGGCGCCAGCCCGATCCGACACCACGTCAGCATCTTTCCGCCTGGGCTGGGTCAGTGGAACTCTCGCCCGGGGGCTGCAGCGCGGTGATCTTGCTGGAGACATTGCCGCCGCGTCAGAGGCCAATCCCGCGGCCGGCGCGTTCTTCGACACGCTCGGCACTCCGCCGTGCCCGCGGAGCGGTGCTCCTGTCTCGTTGCCAGATCCACCGGCAATACTGGTTACCGAGCGTGGGCAAGGCAGGGGGCTGTCATGGTGACGGGTGCACAGCGCGACCAGGTGATGGCGGCCTGCGCCAGCAAGCCCGGATCAGCGGAGGATTACCCATTCGGTGATGAGGTGGCCGTGTTCAAGGTCGCGGGCCGGATGTTCGCGCTGATATCGCTGGGCCCGGCACCCGGAAGCATCAGCCTCAAGTGCGATCCCGGCCTGGCCGCCAGCCTGCGCGGCCGTTACCCGGCCATCACCCCTGGCTACCACCTCAACAAGCGGCACTGGAACACCGTCACGCTCGACGGCTCGGTGCCGGACCAGGAAGTGCTGGAACTCCTCGATCATTCCTACGACCTGGTAGTGGCCGGCCTGCCCAGGGCCCAGCGGAACAAGCTGATCAGCTGACTGGGCGGCTGTCTGGCCGCTCGCGCTGGCCGGTGGCGCTGAGCGCGCTGGGCACAACCGGGGCGCCGGGGCAGTGGGCTCTGCTGCCCGGGACCGGTTGAGTGCGGGGGAAGCTGGTTTGGCGCAGGTGCGCCGCCGGATGTATCAGCCCGGCCCCGGCGGTCTCCGTCAAGACATCAGGCCCAGCCGATCAGCGGTGAGGAGGTGTCGTCATGGCACATGCATACGCCCAGTTCCAGCCGGCCGCCCTGCGCAGCCCGCAACGGCGGCACGCATCGCGCAGCGGCCTCATCATGGGCATCGGCGCCACGCCAGCAGCCAGGTGATCCGCCTTCCAGGCGGCCCGCGGGCCGTGGCGGCCCGCGCCTGAGCTGCCCCTGAACCTCACCATCAAGACGGCCCGCAGGCCGCCCGGGTAAGCACCGGTCTTCATTCGGCCAGTTTGCCCGCCAAGCGCACCCGCGGTCCGGTCTCTGCGACACGCCTGAAAGGAGGTGAGTCACGTGTACCAGCACCCCTACATCGCCGGCCAGCTCGCCAGGCAGCGGCAGCGCGAGATACTGGCCCAGGCCGAGCAGCACCGCCGGGCGCGGCAGGTCCTGGCGCTGGCCAGGGCGGCACGACGGGCCAGGTGGGCCGAACGCCGGATACGCCAGGCCATCCGCAAGGCCGAGCAGCTGCGCGCGGGGCTGCAGCAATGACGCCGCCAGCGCACCGCGGGCCAGGGCGGCCTAGGGCGCCCTGGCCGGCCCCGGCCGAACCGCCAGCTGCCGCGCTGGCGCCGCAAGCGCCCCGCTACCGCCGCACGGGAGCGGGGCGCTTTGCCGCCCCGCGCCTCACACAGCCCACCGGCAGGTAGCTCAGGGCGCGGTGGCGACGGCCAGGACGCGGCGGATCAGCGCCAGGTGCTCCAGGGAGCGGACGGCTTCGCCGTGAAAGGACACCAGCGCCGGGTCGTCGCCTGGATCGATCGTGACTGCCTCTGCCCAGATGGCTCGCTCGCGCTCCAGCCAGGCGGGCCGTTCACCGACCTCGATTCCGGTGAAACCCGCCCCGGCCAGCCCGGCGGCGAGGTCCACCCGGCGCAGCCGGGCAGACAACCGCTCGTCGTCCCGCTCGACCGGCTCCCAGCAGGTCAGCGCGACACGCCCGCCCGCCTTGAGGACCCGGCGGA
>Ga0335078_10007287_pt1 | contig 16409 bp, 11 predicted proteins | sample Lox_Sample_32_FD_206711 | JGI IMG/M metagenome (GOLD analysis project Ga0335078, IMG submission 206711) | Soil microbial communities from Loxahatchee National Wildlife Refuge, Florida, United States - Lox_Sample_3.2 | ecosystem: Environmental > Terrestrial > Soil > Wetlands | place: USA...
GCGGCCGGTCTTTCGCACCGACGCCCGGATCGTGTCCTTGTCGAGCGGCACCAGGGTGCGCGGATCGACCACCTCGACCGAGATGCCCTCCTTGGCGAGCTCCTCGGCGGCCGCCAGGGCCTCGTGCACCAGCCACGCCAGCGCGACCACGGTGACGTCGCTGCCCGCGCGCTTGATGTCGGCCACGCCGAGCGGGATCGTGTAGTCGTCCTCCGGCACCGGCCCTTTGCGCGCCATCAGGCGGTTCGACTCGAACGAGATCACCGGGTTGTTGTCGCGGATCGCCGACTTGAGCAGCCCCTTCATGTCGTAGGGCGTCGACGGCAGGAACAGCTTCAGGCCGGCCAGGTTCATGAACATGGAGTAGGGGCACTGGCAGTGCTGGGCGGCGAGCCGCGTGCCGCCGCCGACCGCTGCGCGATAGACGATCGGGAAGCTGCGCTGACCGCCGAACATGTAGTGGATCTTCGACGCCTGGTTGACGATCTGGTCCATGGCGACGAAGGCGAAGGTCACCTGGCGCCAGTCGACGATCGGTCGGAAGCCGGAGCCGGCGGCGCCGATCGCCATGCCCGTGAGGGCGCCCTCGGCGATCGGCGTCGCGCGCATCCGCTTGTCGCCGAACTCCTTGAGCAGCGCTCCGATCGGATCGGTCGACATGTAGAAGATCTTGGGGTCGCGCCGCATCTCCTCGGCGACCGCCTCGACACCGGCCTCGTTGTAGGTCAGCTCGCGCATGTCGTGTCCCTCAATCGGCCGCAAACACGTCGTCGGTCGCCTGATCGGGCGTCGGGAAGGGGCTGGCCTCGGCGAACGCGACGGCACCTTCGATCGTCGATGCGACCGCGCGCTCCAGCTCGTGCAGGCCGGCGTCGCCGAGGTCGCCCTGCGCGTTGAGCCGCTCGACCAGCCGCGCGATCGGGTCCTTGCGCAGCCACGCCTCGATCTCGGCCTTGTCGCGCGGGTCGGGCTGGCCCTTGCGCTCGGTGTGGGCGCGCCAGCGGTAGGTCTTGCACTCGATCAGGGTCGGGCCGTCGCCCGCGCGGGCGCGCTCGACGGCGCGGCTGGCCGCCTGATAGACCGCGAAGATGTCGTTGCCGTCGACCACCACGCCGGGGATGCCGTAGCCGGCGGCGCGTGCGGCGACGTCGCCCAACGCGTGGGTCGACGCCGCCGAGGTCTGGGCTGCCCACATGTTGTTCTCGCACACATAGAGCATCGGCAGCTTCCAGGCGGCGGCGATGTTGAGGCATTCGTGGAACGGCCCGGCGTTCGACGCGCCGTCGCCGAAGAACGAGACCGCGACGCCGCCCTTGCCCTCCATCTGCGCCGCCAGCCCGGCGCCGGTGACGATCGAGATGCCGCCCGCGACGATGCCGTTGGCGCCCAGCATGCCGATGCCGAAATCGGCGATGTGCATCGAGCCGCCCTTGCCTTTGCAGTAGCCCGTCTGGCGGCCATAGAGCTCGGCCATCATGCGGTTGAGGTCGGCGCCCTTGGCGATGCAGTGGCCGTGGCCGCGATGGGTCGAGATGATGCGATCGGACGGCCTGAGCGCGCTGCACACGCCGACCGCGACCGCCTCCTCGCCGATGTAGCAGTGCACGACGCCGTAGATCTTCCCAGCCAGGTAATCGGCGGAGGCGCGCTCTTCGAAGCGGCGGATCGTCAGCATCTGGCGCAGCATGGCGCGCTGCTGATCGGGCGGCAGGTTGAGCGGCAGGTTCATCGGCGTGTTCCCCCCGGGCCGGCGGGCCCTTCGGGGGGTCCGCGCCGCCATTGTCGGGGTTCGACCGCGCTCAAGGCAAGCCGCCCGCGCGCTGGTGCTGCCGGAAAGGATTGAACTTTCGACCTCTCCCTTACCAAGGGAGTGCTCTACCACTGAGCTACGGCAGCAGACCCTGCGGAAATCTCGACTTTTTTGCCTCTTCGGCGACCCTTGTCATCGGACTGTGTGTGATTCTGTGTGTGGTCGCTAAGAATGTCGGTCCTGAAGCGAAGCGGATCGGCCAATTGGCTGATCGAGTTTAACTACCTCGGCGAGACCGTGCGCCGCTCTTCGGGGACCCCCTCGAAAAGCAAAGCCCGGGAGCTCGAGGCCGAGTGGCGGCGACAGATACACGACCGGGTGAAGGCCGGCAAGGCTCCCAGCATCACCCTGGGCGAGGCGATCGACCGATACTACCAGACGGTCCTGGAGCCCGACGGAAAACCGGCCACGCTCAGGGCCGCCCTCTACAGCCTGAACCAAATCAGGATCCACTTCGGCCCCGACCGGATGCTCGATCGGATCACGCAGGCCGAGGTCGCGGCTTGGCGCGACAAGCTGCTCACCGAGAGGGGACTCAGTGCCGGAGGGGCCAATCGCCTCTACGCCCGGGTTCGGGCGATCGTCAACTTGGCGCGCGACGACTGGAACGTCGCCGCGCCGGCCTTCAGGCTCAAGATGCTGAAGGAACCACGCGGGCGGGTCCGATACCTCACCGACGAGGAAGAGGCCAGGCTGCTCGGCGCCTGCGCACCGCATTTGCGCGACATCGTGACGTTCATGATGGATTCGGGCGCACGCCGCGCGGAGATGCAAGGTTTGCGCTGGACCGATGTCCGCTTCGTGGGCGATCGCGCGGTCGTCATGTTCCGCGCGACCGAAACCAAGGACGGCGAGGCCCGTCAGGTGCCGCTGCCTGCGCGCTCCACGGAGCTCCTGAAGCGGCTCCGCAAGAACCCCCGTGTCCTGAACAGCTACGTCTTTATGAGCCCTGTGCGGTCGCTGGGTGGCAAGCTGAAAGCGGGTGCGAACAACCGCACAGCCTTCCAGGCCGCATGCCGTCGTGCGGACATCGAGGACTTCAGGCTCCATGATCTGCGCCATCACTACGCATCGCGTCTCGCCCAACGCGGGCGAGCCTGCAGCAGATCAAGGAACTGCTCGGACATGCGTCTATCAAGATGACGGAGAGGTACGTACGCCCATCTCGTTCAATCTGATCTCGATCGGGCTGTCGCGCTCCTTGATCCACCGGATCTGCCGCCGACCGCTCCTGTGTCGGAGTCCACCGCAATCCGTCGGCGGCCCGGATGGTTTTCAATCCGACGTGCGATCCATGCGATGCGCGGCAGAAAGGGGTGATGATAGGAGGCCCGGATGCGCTGCGACTGGTGTGCCGCGTTGCTTCGGAGGGCTGACGACACTCCCTGACCAGGGGCGGGGCCAGCTAAGCATGTGCGCGGTCTGAACGGATCTTCCCCATGGGATCCTCACGCGCGCGGGCTCTGCACATGACCCCCAAACAGACCTCCAGTTTGCGAACGAACAATATTCCGACGATCAATGCTCACCGAACAGGGGGCGGCCGATGCTGCTGGCAAACAAGAAATCCAGCGACAGATGGAGCTGCGCCGTGACGCCCGGCCCAGTGCCGCCGGCCCGGGTCACCGGCAGTAGCGCCTCGATGCCGAACTCCCACCCCTCGCCGGCGTAGTTGAACCCAGGCGCGACCTGCCCGACGGACGGGTTGTTCCGGAGGCTGGTGGTGGCGCTCGTGTGCAGGAATTCGACCATCGGGGTGACGGTGCGCAGGACGGCGGGTAGCGCCAGGCTCGCCACCTTGGATTCGAGATACGGGATCGAATATTCGAGCGCGATCCCGGTCACCACGGTGTCGCCGCGCGGCGCGGCGTCGGCGACTTGGTAGCCGAGCGTGCCGGTCACCGCGAGCGGCCGCAGATAGCCGATGTCGAGGTCGCCGAGCCCCTTGGCGAAATAGAGCGTCGGCGTGGTCGCGCCGTGCGGGTCCGCGCCGATGCCGCGTGCGCCGGTGCCGCCGAACTCGCGGTCCACGCCGGCGCTCAGCAGAAACTCGTGCGTTTGGTCGACGACCGCCAGATAGCGCACCGTCAGCTCGAGATTCTGCCAACCGGTGCGGCTCGACGCGTGCGGCCGGTCGAGCCAGTTGTCGCCATCCTCGATGGCGATGCCCCACCGCTCGGTGAGGCTCTTGTCGAACACGCCGCTGAGGCTGGTTGCCCTGCCATCGGCGGTCGGCTGTGTACTGGTCGTCAGATAGGTCTCGTCCGATGGCGCCACCTGCGGCAATAAGATCGACGCCGGAAAGATTCGGTCGCCGGCCGCGGTATAGGCCCGCGCGGGCGCGGCTGCGGCGGCGGCGCCGAGCAGGCCGAGCGCGAGCGCGCGCGTCATTCGGCGGGCGGTCACACGCGCCCCGCTATTTCGAGTCGGCAACGAACACGCCGTCCCAGTCGACGCCGGGCGGATGCTGCCGGTAATGCGCGATGCGCGCCTCGTAAAGCGCATAGAGCGCCGTCAGGCTCGGCTCGAGGCGGCGGCATTCGTCGAGCGCCGCGTGCGCGCAGTCCCAGCGCCGGGCGCGGTAGCCGGCGAGCATCGCCTGGTGCCGCTCGGCAAGCGCGACGAACCCGGCGGATCGGGCGCGCGCGGCGTCGCCGAGCAGCGCGTGGATGCCGACCGCCTCGGTCTTGCCCTTGACGGCGATCCGATCGAGCTCGAGCGTCGCCCAGGACGACGCATGCGCGCGCGTTGCCTCGCCGATCACGATGTCGACGCCGTAGGTCTTCGACTGGCCCTCGAGCCGCGACGCGAGATTGACCGCGTCGCCCAGCACCGAATAGTCGAAGCGTTGCTCGGATCCCATGTTCCCGACCACGCAGTCTCCCGTGTTGAGGCCGATGCCGACCCGCAACGGCGCGAATGTCCGACCGTCGTTCGCCGCCTCGTGCGCCAGCGTCCGGTTGAGCGCATCGAGCGCGCCGACCATGGCGAGCGCGCTCTCGCAGGCGTGGTCGGCATGCGCGGGATCGTCGAGCGGAGCATTCCAGAACGCCATGATGCAGTCGCCCATGTATTTGTCGATAGTGCCGCTGCGGGCCATGATGAGGTCGGTCATCGGGGTCAGGAAGCGGTTGATCAGCCGGGTCAGCGCCTGGGGATCCGACTTGAACTGCTCCGAGATGGTCGTGAAGCCGCGCACGTCGCAGAACAGCAGCGTCATGGTCCGGGTCTCGCCGCCGAGCCGCAGCCGCTCGGGATGCGCCGCCAGCGCGTTCACGAGTGCGGGCGCCAGGTAGTGGCGGAACGCCGCGCGGATGTGGCGCCCCTCGCGGTCGACCACCCAGTAGCGGAACAGCAGCACCGACAGCGTCGTGACGGCGAGCGCGGCGATCGGCTTGACCGCCGGCAGCCATAGCCCGCGGGCGAACGCCAGCTGCGCGGCCGCGCACCAGAGCGCGATCGGCGCCAAGCCGACGAGCGCCGCCACGCGCGTCGACAGCACCGCCGTGGCGGCTCCCGTCGCGCCGGCCAACAGCAGCACGCACGCGGCGGCGAGCACCGCCTGCGCCGGCGCGATCTCGGCGATGAAATCGTGCTGCAGAATCGTGTCCACGATGTTGGCGAGGCGCTCGGTGCCGGGCAGGGGGGTATTGTCGAAGGGCCCGGGGTAGCTGTCGCTGAGCCCGATCACCGAGGCGCCGATCAGCACCAGACGGCCGCGCAGCGCGTCGGGCGGCAAGCGCCCCTCGATCAGATCGAGAAACGACAGGGCGGGAAACGTGCCGCGCGGCCCGCGGTAGTTGATCAGCAGGCGCATGGCCGGATTGGTCGGCACCAGGCTGCGGCCCAGCCACACGCCCTGGCCCAGCGCGAGACCGACGTCGGACCACGGCAGGCCGAGATAGGTCGCCGCGGCTCGCACCGGCAGCGACGGGAAGAAGTCGCCCTCGAAGCGCCAGGCGAGATAGTCGTAGCGCGGCGCGCCGTCGCGATCGAACGCGATCGTCGCCACGCCGAGCCCGCTCGACGCCTTGGCGAGCGACTCGATCGGCAGTACGGCGGACACTGGATCGAGCGGGAACTCGGGCGTGCGCGGGCTCTTGTCGAGCCGGGCGTAGGCGAAATCCGACAGATAGGGCGGCGCGCTCTGCGGCGGGCCGCCGAACGCGAAGGCGATCGGCAGCAGCACCGGGCCCGCCGCGCGCATCGCCGCCTCGAGCGCGCTGTCCGGATCGTCGTCGGCGAGGCGCGTCAGCGCCATGTGGAGCGATGCGTCGCGTGGCAGCCCGGCTGCGGCGGCACGTGCCGCGGTGCCCAGATCGGGGGGCACCGGCTGCTCGGGCTCGGCGAACAGGAGATCGAACACGACCGCCTTGGCACCGGCACGCGACAGCGCGTCGAGCGCGCGCGCGAACACGCGCCGGCTGAACGGCCAGCGCCCGAGCGCGCCGAGGCTGCGGTCGTCGATCATGACCAAGGCCACGTCCGGACCGGGCGCGCGCACGCCGCGGATGCGGAAGCGCAGATCGAGCGAGGCCGTCTCCAGGCCGCGCAACACCGTGCTGTTCCCGAAGGCGCCGAACAGCAAGAGGACGAGCGCCGCGGCGATCAGCGCCAGCCCCGCTTCGCGCGTGCCGCGGGGCAGAGTCAAAGCGTCTACTCCGTGTTGGTCCGGCGGATCACGGCGTCGAACTCCGCCTGCGACCACACGCGCGCCGGCACCGGATCGCGTCCGGCCTCGACCCGCGCGCCCCAGCGCGCCGGGATCGTGACCGCCCGGTGCGTCGCGGCGCTGGCGAGGGTCACCACGCCGTCGAGCACGCCCACCTGGGTCGCGCCCGCTGCGGCCGCGATGAACCAATCGGTCGAGCGCACCGCGGCGACGCCGGTCGCGGTCTGGACCTCGAACCGCGAGGGCTGGGCGACCGCGGAGACCACGGCGCGCAACAGCCCCGTCGCGAGCGAGAGTTTGGCGTCGCGCGGGCCGGCGCCGGGCGCGCTGTAGGCGTCGATCGTGACCCGCGTGCCGGACGCCGCCGAGATCACCGAGCCGTCGGTCATGCGCAGCTTCAGCTTGGCGTCGGCCGCGACGTCGACGACGTCGCCGACCTGGACGGCATCGCCGGTCTTGAGCGGGGTGCGGTGACCGGCCGTCTCGACGAAGCAGTCGCCCTTGATGGCCAAGACCTCGCCGGCCTGCACGGCCATCGCGGGATCCGTGAGCGTCACCACGCCGAGCGCCGCAGCCCCCGCCAGCGCGCCCCTCAATCCCCGAAGCATCGACCTCTCCTCAAGATGCGGGCGCGCGATGGTAGGAACGCTCTCCGCGATCTGCAAGCTGCACCGTTACCCACCAGCGCTCAGCGCTGGTGGTGGAGGAAGCTGTGATGCTCGTTTATGACCCATGGCGGAGTGCGCCGGGAGACCGGCAAGGAGTAGGTGGTGAGAGTCCACCACGATGAAGGAGTAGCGAACCGCATCGGCCCCGAGCCGTGCGTTGATCTCCGTGAGGGGATCGGCGAAGCGTCGGCAGGGGAGTGCACAGGCCCGCCATCGAGCCGCGAAAGTGGGATCTTCCCGGGTGCCGACGCTGTTCCGCTAGCGGAAGGCAACACGGACGGGTGCGTGATCGCGAGCATCCGGCCGACCCGGCGTGGTCGTAGACCCTGGCATGTGCGGACGCGCCTTGCGTGGGAACCGGGAGATCTCACGGCCGACCGGGTCGGCATGCCGTACCTGGTCCGCATCGGGAAGGCGATGAGTCGAAGCCGATGATGGACGGGCGTGAGAAGTCAGACCTCGTCGTAGTAGCTGTGAGCCCGGCGAACAAAGTGGCGCGAGCCGCGGCGGAGCCGGGGGAGCCAAGGACGGGGACCGAGGGGAACGCGGACCAGCAAAGCACGCACCGGGCACAGGACCGGGTGCGCGTGTCCCATGCGCTGGAGCGCGTACGACAGGCCGCAAGGCAACGGAAGAAGGAACGGTTCACCGCGCTTCTCCATCACGTCGATGTTGACCTGCTTCGGCTGGCATTCCGCGCCCTCAAGCGGGATGCGGCGCCGGGAGTGGACGGCACGACGTGGCAGGACTACGAGGCGGATCTCGAGCCCAGGCTCGCCGACCTCCACAATCGGGTCCACCGGGGAGCGTACCAGGCACAGCCGTCGCGACGACGGTACATACCGAAGCCGGACGGCCGGCAGCGGCCGCTTGCGGTCGCGGCGCTCGAGGACAAAATCGTCCAGCGAGCGGTGCTCGGGGTGCTGAATGCGATCTACGAGGAAGACTTCCTCGGGTTCTCGTATGGGTTCCGGCCCAGGCGCAACCAGCACGATGCGCTGGACGCGCTGTCGGTCGGGATCAGCAGTACCAAGGTGAACTGGATACTGGACGCCGATATCCGCTGCTTCTTCGACACGGTCGGCCATGACTGGCTGATCCGCTTCCTGGAGCACCGGATCGGCGACGCGCGCATCATCCGCCTGATCCGGAAGTGGCTGAAGGCGGGCGTCCTGGAAGACGGGATCGTGACGGTGAGCGAGACGGGCACGGGGCAGGGGTCGGTGATCTCGCCGCTCCTGGCCAACGTCTATCTCCATTACGTCCTAGACCTGTGGGCCGAGCGCTGGCGACGGCGCGAAGCTGACGGTGACATGATCATCGTGCGCTATGCCGATGATCTCGTCGTCGGCTTCGAGCACGAGGCGGATGCTCGGCGCTTTCGCGACGCAATGCGCGTGCGACTGGAGGAGTTCTCGCTGTCGCTGCACCCGGAGAAGACCCGCTTGATCGAGTTCGGTCGCCGTGTGGCGGCCTGGCGCGCTCAACGTGGGCTCGGCAAACCGGAGACCTTCAAGTTCCTGGGCTTCACGTTCATTAGCGGCCGCAGCCGTAGGGGTAACTTTCTACTCACTCGGAAGTCCCGGCGCGACCGCATGCGGGCGACGCTCAAGGAGACGAAGGACGAACTGCGGCGGCGAATGCACCAGACCATCCCCGAGCAAGGGCGATGGCTGGCGCAGGTCGTCAGAGGCTACTTCGCCTATCACGCAGTGCCGACCAACTATTCGGCACTGGGGGCCTTCAGGTCTCACGTCGTCCACCTCTGGCTCGGAGCGCTTCGGCGCCGCAGTCAGAAGGACGGCCTTCTGTGGGAGCGAATGCAGCAGCTGGCCGATCAGTGGCTCCCCAAACCCAGAATCCTCCACCCGTGGCCCGAAGCGCGCTTCGCCGTCAAACACCCAAGGTAGGAGCCGTGTGCGGGAAACCCGCAAGCACGGATCTGTGCGGGGGGCGCTCAGCAATGGGCGTCCCTACCGCGATCATCGGGACCCGTGATGCGTACACGACTTAAACGTGAGTAATTTGACGATACGACTGCCGCCACCAGATACCTGTTTCCGACTTCAGGCGCGACCTCTTACCCCGTGAGGCACGAAGCACGCCGCGGCTAAGGATGGATCACGCTCCGCCGACGACTGACGAGGAAACCGGCATGGTGATCGAGGAAATCGCTGACCACTTCGGTGAAGGCCTCCGGCCGCTCGGCCGCGATCGCGTGGCCGGCGTCGTAGACGAAGACCAGATGGCAGTCCGGGATCAATTTTTTGTAGTAGTGACCAAGATCCGGCGGGACGATCGCATCGAGCGTGCCGAAGAGCACCAAGGTCGGAGGCGCGAGGCCCGGAAGCTGCGCCTCGAGATTGGGGTCGCGGGGCGGGCCGAGCACCCGGCGCACGAACGCCGCCTGTTTTGCCGCCTGCTGCGGATCGACGGCGGGCAGCGGCGGCTGCCGTTCGGGATGGGCGAACAACCGCCGTGCCATTTCTTCGGGCGTGTCGGCGGGCGGGACCGCGGCCGGCGGGCGGATAGCCGCCGGTGACTCCAGGACCAGCGCCGACACCAGCTCCGGCTTCTGCAAGCCCAACCACAACGCCGTCTTGGCGCCGAACGAGGTACCCATCAGATTGAAGCGGTCGAGGTCGAGGGCTTGGGCGGCGGCGGCCATCGTGAGCGCCAGCTCGGGCATGTCGCGCGTGCGCGTGTTCTCGGCCGACGCGCCGAAGCCCGGCATCTCGAAGGCGATGACCCGATAGGTGCGGCTGAGTGCTTCGTGCGCGGGGGTGAGCCTGAGCCCGCCGGCGCCATGCAGGTGAACGAGCGCCGTCCCCTCGCCCGCTGCCACATAGCGGATGCGAAACCCATCCGCTTCGACGAACCCCTCGCCGAACCCGGCTGCCATTGCCCGCCCTCCTTTGGTTTCAGATGGCGCCGACGTGCGGCAGCACCTGCTTGCCGAACAGCTCGAGCACTGCCATCAGGGCGTCGGGGTCTTCCGAGCCCGGCGTCTGGAACGCCAGATCGACGACGCCGGCGCCGATCTCTGCCCGGCACTGCTTCAATTGCGCGACGATCTCGTCCGGCCCGCCGCAGAAGTTGATCGGCAACGCCCGATTGACGTTGGCCGATCGCCGCCCCTCGCCGACGACGTTGCGCTGGTCCAGTTCCAACAGCGCGGCGGCGACCCCGTCCTTCAGCGCAAACGCCGCCTGCCGCGGATAATTCGCCAACGCCCGCTGCGCTACCGCGTCGGTCTCGGCGATCAAGATGTTGGCGCGGTAGATGATCTGGTGCGGCTCCGGCTGCCAGCCGTGGCGCGCGCACTGCTCCTTGTAATAGCTCGTCACCTTGGCCATGGCGTCGAACGGACCGTACGAAACACCGAGGCCCATATGGTGGCGTGCCGCGAAATCGCTGGCCTCCTGGCTGGTGCCGAGGGCATACATCGGCGGCGTCGGCTGCTGCAGCGGCTTCGGCCACACCGACACGGTGCGGTAGTGGAAATGCCGTCCCTGCCAGCCGAAGGGCTCGGGTTCCTGCCAGGCGCGCAGGATCAGGGCCATGCCCTCGTCGGTGCGCTCGCGCGATTCTGTGGGGTTGAGGCTGTAGGACAGCATCTCGTTGGTCGTGCCGCGCAGCAGGCCGACGATCAGTCGCCCCTCGGCCATCGTGTCCAGCATCGCCATCTCCTCGGCGAGCAGGACCGGATTGCTCTGCGGCACGATGGGGCCCAGCAGCGCAATCTTTATGTTGGGCACCTGCGCGGCTATGTAGGTCGCGGCCATCGGCAGCGATGGGGTCAGGATGCGGGGGGAATAATGGTGCTCGGAGACGCTGACCCAGTCGAACCCCAGCGCCTCGACGTAGCGGCTGCGTTCGACCATGCCGCGGTACGCCCGCAGGCCCGCCTCGCGATCATAGGCGCCCGCCGGCATCGGCCATTGTCGCGGCAGGTCTGACGGGGCGTTGTAGCAGCCGGTTTCGAAGTACGAGACCTGCATGTTCCGCCTCTCCCCGTTCGACGGGCACCCTTGTGCGTTAGGTATAGTCCGCATGCCCGCCAGCGCCTAGCCCACGACGACGCACGCGATTAGGGCTGGCGCTGCGCCCGGAAGTTGGTCGAACGCGATGCGCGGCCCAGATACAGGATGTGCCGGCAGAGCAGGTCGCCTTACCAAGGCCCTGCGTGGAGTGCGATCCGATGCAAATGGACCTATAATGTGCGAGGGCGACGTTGGAGGAGACTGGCATGCCGTTCTACGAAAAAGGCCAAGTTCGCATCCATTACGAAGAGGCCGGCTCGGGATTCCCCCTCCTGGTCATCCCCGGCGGCGGGCTCAACTCGACCATTGCAGGGCTCGCGACCGCGACGCACCCCTTCAACCCCTTCGACGAGTTCAAGGGTGAGTTTCGGATTATCGCTGCCGATCTGCGCAACGCCAAGGGCGGGCAGTCGACAGGACCGCTCGAGGTCGATCGGCCGTGGGACGCCTATACCGACGACCATCTCGGCCTGATGGATCACCTGGGCATCCGTGAGTTCATGGTGCTCGGCTTCTGCATCGGCGGACCGTTCATCTGGAACCTACTGAAGCGGGCCGGTGGCCGCGTCATCGCAGCGGTGCCGGTGCAGCCGAGCGGCTATCGTCACGAGATGCCCGATCTCTCCTACGACAACAATATGAAGAGCTGGGGCCCGGAGCTGTGCGAACGCCGCTCCGATATCACGATGGCCCAGGTCGACACGTTCCTGACCAACATGTACCGCGGTGATCGCGCCGATTTCGTCTACACGGTAAGTCGTGATTTCGTGCGCAGCTGTCAGACGCCGATCCTCGTGCTACCGGATGACGTGGCTGCCCATCCCTTCATCGTCGCGATGGAGAGCGTTTACCTGGCGCCGAACGCGCAGGTGAGTCTCTACCCGTGGAAAGCGAACCCCAGGCAGGTCCGCATCGCGCTCCGCCACGTGCTCGGGTTCCTCAGGCAGAATCGCCCGGTCGCGGCGACCCGATCGCTCGGCGCTGCCGCGCAGTAGCGCCATCAGGTTCGAAGTCCGCGCCGGAAGGCGCAAGCCTTGCCCGGTGCGCAGGCGGGCCTCAACCGACATTGACGTCGAACGTCGCGACGCCGTTGCCGGATTGATTCCTGGGCGCGGAAAAATCCCATCATGGTTGCTGGTCCAGGATTTGAACAGTCCCTGACCAGGACGGGGCCAGCTCAGGCATGTGGCGATTCTGAACGCAGGTTCCCCTTGGGCTCCCCATGCGAGCGAGGTCTGCAAATGACTCAGCGGAGCGACGGCTCACGTCCTCGCTGCCTTTGGGCTGAACGCGCCGACGTTCAAGGATCCTTTCGCTTCGCCGATGCGCCCATCATTCCGACGATGTCTCCGGCCGCGCCGCCAAGCGCAGCCGGCGATGCGGGTACCGCCAGCGCCGGACGTGGCGGCAGCTGGGCCTGCGGCTGGCCGACAACTTCGACTTTCACCGAGCGATCGTGGAAGCGGATGTTATTGGCGGCGAACGCGTCGCGAATGCGGCGGTAAGCCTCGCGGCGCACGAGGAATTGCCCGTCGCCCGGCCGCGCCGTGAACTTGACGCCGATCACCATGCAGAATTCCTCGAGCCGGACGACGCCGCTCGACTTCACCGGCTCGATGATGCAGGGGCCGAGTTCGGGATCCTCCATCAGCTCGATACCGATTTTCTTGATAAGCTTCCGGGCACGCTCGACGTCGGTATCGAACGGCACGCGGAACTCCAGCTTCACGATCACCCAGTCGCGGCTGTGGTTGGTTAGCCATCGGATCTCCCCGAACGGGATCGTGTGCACCGCTCCGCGATGATGGCGCAGTCGCAGGAAACGCAGAGAAATGCCCTCGACCGTGCCGCGGATATTGCCGAACTCGACATATTCGCCGACCCGGAAGCTGTCTTCGAGCAGGTAGAAGACGCCGGACACGATGTCCCGGACGAGCGTTTGCGCGCCGAACCCGATGGCGATGCCGACCACGCTGGCGCCCGCCAGGAGTGGCGCGATGTTGACGCCAAGAGCCGACAGCGCGACCAGGATCGTGATGGTCGAAACCAGGATCAGGAGGGCCTTGCGCAGCAGCGGCAGCAAGGTCGCGAGGCGCTGGCTCGGGTCGGCGGTCGGGGCGTCGGCGTTCGCTTGCGGGATACTCGCGAGCCGGCGATCGATCGCGGTCTTGGCCCATACCCACACGAGATCGGATATCAGGAGCACGATCACGACGTCGAGGAGGCGCCCAGCGAGGCTTCCCGAGCGTGCGAGCGCGAGCACCGGCATATCCCAGATGGCGGCGAGCCAGACCACCGCACCGGCGAACACCGTGATATCGAACGCGCGATGGAGCACCGAGCGATAGGCCGCGACGATCGTGCTGCGCCCCGGGTCGATGGGCAGCGCGGTTGCGGCGCCGAGCCCGTCCGCGCTCGCCTCGCCGGCCTCGCCGGCCGCAGCGATTGCCGTGCCTGGCTCGGGAGCAGCCATCATGCGGTCGCCGATCGCGCGCAATGTGCGGTCCGCGCCCCCCGCCAGCAGCACCACGGCGATGCTCCACACCATCGAGCGCAGGTCGATCAAATAGAGGACCAGGGCGACGACGATGAGCGCCGTGGCGACGAGCTGAAGGACGCTCGCGGCGCGGCGACGGCGCGCGCTGCGGCGGCCGAGCGATCGCCGTTGGATCATCGCGAGCGCCAGGACGGCGGTCACGGTGCCCGCGACGATCCGGCCGACCACGGTCAGGCCGCCCAGATCGCCGGCGTTGTCGAGCATCGTGCCGGCGACGTAGGCGGTCGCCAGCACCACCGCCAGTGCGCCCGCGAGGCGACAGCGCCGGTGGGCATCGGCATCATCGAGCTCGATCAGCCGGAGGCGCGCCGGCCGGGGCGATAGCACGAAGCGCGCCGTGATGACGGCGGCGCGCGCGGCTGTCACGCCCAAGGTCAGGGACACGATCGCCTCGTGCACGCCGGCCGGCCAAGCGAACGCGGACGAGGCGCCGATCACCGCGACGGCGAACGCGAGCAGGCCGAACGCTTCGAGAAGTAGCCGCCGGCCGGCGAGTGCCAACACGGCGTGGGTCCGAGGTGCGCCGGCTTGCGCAGTCGCCATCGCGACTTCGGCAACCGCGCGGCGCGCGCCGCCGGCATAGCACCAGTACAACCACTCGGTGCCGCCGCCGATCAGCAGCAGCACCAGGGCGTCGGTCGCGGCACGCAGCATGTCGGGGCTGCCCAACGCGCCGGACCACGCCGCCTGGACGCGGCGCCAGTCGTCGCGGCTCGACGCCAGCGCCTGCCACGCCACTTGGCCGCGCTCACGCACCAGGTCGAGCACGCCCATCAGCGCGGTCTCGAACGACGTCGAGGCAGCGGCCGGCACGGCGCGGCCCGGATCCGCCGCGAACGCCACCGTCGCGGCCAGCACGAGCGCACCGGCGACGATCAACGACACGGCGGCGCGCGTGCGGATCATCATTCCGCGAGTGAGGCGGCGGCGGCGGTCGCGCCGTCGAACAGCTCGGGGTGGCGCGCCGCCTCCTCCTCGGCCTCGGCGGGGACCAGGCGCTCGACGGTCACGCGACCGCCGGTCAGCAGCGCCTGGCATGCGAGGCGAATATCGGTTCCGGTCGCGCCGATGCGCTGCAGCGTCTTGGCCTCGCGCGCTTCGATCGGCGACAGTTGCTCCAGGCCGCTGACCACGCGGATGCGGCAGGTTCCGCAGCGGCCGCGGCCGGAGCAGGCGCTGGCATGGGGGATGTCGGCCTGTCGGCTGATCTCCAGGATCGACAGCCCGGGCGCCGCGGCGATCGCCGGACCACCGAGATAGCCGACGCGCGCACGCTGGCGCCGCCGCGTGACCACCCGCACGGCGAAGCCCAAAACCACCACGGCCAACGCGATCGCGTAGACGATCAAGAAGCGGTTCTCCCAAGGGGCCAACGGCGCGCCGATCGCGGCCATCTTGACGGCCGCCGCCTCGATCGTTTTGGCCCAGACGGGATCGCCGCCATCGTAGCGTGCCATCGCCTGCTTGCCCGCCTCGACGAAGCCGAGCAGCGCCAGGATCGGCAGCGCGAAGGCGACCGGATAGAGGAAGCCGGCGATCGACGGCCACCACGCGCGCAGCCGCAGCCAACCGTATAGGCCGAGACACCCATGGACCCAGGCGATGACGACGACCAGGACCTGTTTCAGGCCGTAGAACGGCACGAGCTTCCAATAGATGATCAGCGCCAAGCCGTAGCTGACGTGCGCGCCGCCCAGCGCGACCGTACCCCGCATCGCCAGCACGTGAAGCGCGAGCAATACCGGAATCAAGAGGCCGAACGTCAGTTGCGCGACGTCGGTGGCGCGGAACGACGCGGTGCTCCGGCGCTTGGCGAGCGCCACCAGCCCGAGCACCAGGTGCGAGGCCAGTGCGCCGTATAGCAGCGCCAGTCCCGGGTAGGTCTGCCACGCTGCTAGGACGCGCGGCCGCCAAGCCTCCATCAGGTCGAGCGAGCCTAGACCGAGGGCCAGATTGGCCAGGTGACAGGTGACGAACAGCATGAGGACCATGCCGCCGATCAAGCGGATCGAGACGATGATGCCGGCCGCCCTCATGTCACGCGACGCCCAGCACCAGGGCCCCGGGTTCGCGCAGGATCCGATGTCGGCGCAAAAAAAATGCCCCCCTGCCGCCGTCTCCCGGCCGCGGTTGTACCATACATCCCGCCGCGCCGCGTGGCCCGGCCAGGCATGGCGGCTGCTTCGGGCCCCAAAAGCACCGCGTAGTGGCCACGGTCGAGCTGGGCCGTCGAGCGACGGGTAGCGCTCGTCCCGCTCACATCTCCGCAATACAGCTAGGCGTGACAGTCAGGCGTGAGCAACTCGACTTGGGACCGCCGACCGGGCTCGCCGAGAGAATCGCAGCGAACCGGCGGCGTTGATCGAGCGCTGCGGCGCGCGAGGCTGGTTCAGACATACGAGCACCGCCGCCTTGGCAAGGTGCTGCCCGAGCCGTCGAGGCGGCGCTTATTCCGCGCCCTGACGGCCCGTCGCGGGAACCGGCTTGGGCGCGTCAAGCGCCTCGGCGAGCCGCGACCGGCGCTGGCTGCTGCCGAGCCAACGCGCCACCCGCTCCAAGTAGAGGTAGATCACCGGCGTGGTGTAGAGCGTCAGCCACTGTGAGACCAGGAGACCGCCGACGATGGCGACGCCGAGCGGTTGGCGCAGCTCGGAGCCTG
>Ga0335078_10007288_pt1 | contig 16404 bp, 18 predicted proteins | sample Lox_Sample_32_FD_206711 | JGI IMG/M metagenome (GOLD analysis project Ga0335078, IMG submission 206711) | Soil microbial communities from Loxahatchee National Wildlife Refuge, Florida, United States - Lox_Sample_3.2 | ecosystem: Environmental > Terrestrial > Soil > Wetlands | place: USA...
CGCTAAGCCCGCGCGCCCGTAGCTCAACTGGATAGAGCATCTGCCTTCGGAGCAGAGGGTTGGGGGTTCGAGTCCCTCCGGGCGCGCCAGCGTATGCGGGTCCCTCGCAGGCTCGGGATTTCGGCGCGCGGCTCAGACGCCGCGCAGGCGCCTCAAGTTCGACTCCCTGCGGGGGCGCCAGCGTGAGACTTTCGCCCGCAGCAGATTGGCTAACGCGAGCGAGAGTGGCCCGCGCCACATGTTCAGGACCAGATTCAAGAATGAGATCGTCGCCGAATTTCTCCCGCCGGCACGCGTGGCCAGGCGCCACAACGTAATCGTCCTCTGCGATGGCATGCCATCCATTCCCACCAAGCAGTCCCTCGCGGAGTTTCTCTCGAGCAAAGGTTATTGGGTGTTTTACCCGCGATGGCGCGGCGCATGGGAAAGTGGCGGTGAATTTCTCGCCAGGTCCCCGCACGAAGATATTCTCGATGTGATCGGTGAGCTTCCCAAGGGAGTCCGGGAGCTGGCATTCGGCAAGAAGTTCACAGTGTCACCCGAGGAGATTTTCGTGATCGGCGGAAGCTTCGGGGGTGCAGCCGCAATTCTGTGCTCGCTCGACGCTCGCGTCAACAAAGTGGTCGCAAACTGCCCGGTCGTGGATTGGGCAATTTTGGCGAAGGAGCAGAAGAAAGAAACATCCAAGCAGAGCTATCCCGCTTACATTCGCGAAGCGTTTGGCAACGGGTACCGGCTCTCAGACGAAAATTGGAACAAGCTGCGCGATGGCAGATTCTACAGCCCGATGCACCACATTCGCGAAATCTTGCCGGAAAAAATCATGATGTTTCACGCCAAAGATGATCCCTATGTGCCATGGCGAGGAGTGCAGCGGTTCGCCAAACGCACCGGGGTGAAGCTCAAGCTTTTCGAGCGCGGCGGACATCTGAGCACGTCCATGATCGTGCCGAAATATTGGCCGCAGATAAAAGCGTTCTTTGAATCGTGATCTTCGCCTCTGGGTTTCTCAGTCTTCCACCACGCAGGCAAAAAGATCATTCTCTACGCCTGCGACCGGCGGCTTGACCGACGCCGCCAGGTGAAATTTCTCATGTCCCAGGCGGCCACGCAGTCGTTGTTCAAGGATGGGAAACAGCGGCGCCTGCGTGGTGTGGGCCTTGAATGCCGAGATCTTGGTCTCAAGATATTGGCTTGCATCAATTGAAGTGGTTATCGGAGACAGCGTAACCGGCTGGCGGTCCGAGAGAACAAAATCCGAACTGGCGTAATACAGCTTCTGTGCACGATGCGGCTTCAGCCGAGAGTCGAGCTGGTCGGGAAAGCGATTGTCGCGTCCGGCCCAGTGGAAGGTCAACGTGGCAAAAAGAGATGCCATGGAATGGTCGGGGTGAGCGGTCACGCCACCTTCAGGCCCAAAGGTCAGCAGCACCTGCGGCCGAAATTCGCGAAGCTGCAGCGTCAGATCACTGACCACGCGATAAACATCCTGGCGATGCAGATGTCCGTCGGGATAATCGAGCACGATTCCGCGGCTGACCTTGAGGATTTCACATGAATGGGCAAATTCTTTTCGCCGCATATCGGCGAGCTCATGATCATTTTTCGCGCCGCCACGATGGGTCGCGGCCTGCCCTGGCGTGAGGCAGAGAACACAGGTCTCCACTCCGCGATCGTGATACAGGCGCAACGAACCGCCAAAGCCGCCGGCTTCGTCGTCGGGATGAGCGGTTATCACCATCATGCGCAGCATGAGTTGATTGTAGCGTGAGGGTGTGCCTTAAGTTTTGCGGGCAGGATTTTCCGGGTGCGCAGGAAAATTTTTGAAGAACTCTCTCCATCAGGCTGGCCCCGTCAGGCGGACTTGCCCGCCTGCGCCAGCTCATTCTCAAGCTCGGCATCGTGAGGTTGGGCATCGCCCGGCTCGTTCTGCAGCATGAAGGCCAGGACGTCCTGCGGCACCGGCGCATTCCACACCGGGGCAAAAGATTGGCGATGCAGCGGCGAGGGACCATGCTCGCGAAGCGCCGCAAGATGACGCGGCGTGCTATAGCCTTTGTTCGATGCCAGCCCGTAAGCCGGAAAAACCGGGTCCCACTCTGTGACCAGGTGATCGCGCTCAACTTTCGCGATGATCGAAGCAGCGGCAATTGAAGCCGAGCGCGCGTCGCCGTGGATGATGGGCATTTGCGGCAGTTCACAATCCAGGCGGAGCGCGTCAATGAGCAGATAGTCCGGCTTTGGCATGAGCTGCAGTACCGCTTCCAGCATGGCCGCGCGCGAGGCCTGGTAGATGTTGATCTGATCAATGCGGGCGGCATCTACGGCAGCGACGGCCCACGCGAGGGCGTGCTCCCGAATGCGCACCGCCAGCACCTCGCGGCGCTCGGGCAGAAGGAGCTTGGAATCGCGCAAGCCGCGAGGACGATACGCGGGGTCCAGAATCACTGCGGCGGCCACCACCGGCCCGAACAGTGAGCCGCGGCCCACTTCATCCACGCCGGCCACCAGGGTTGCGCCGGTTTCCCAGGCGCGCTTCTCGAATTTCAGAGTGCAGCGCAGTCTCTTCAGCAGACGGAGTTTCGCCGCCGCGGGAGAAAATTTCTGTTCGCAATCGGGTTTGCTTCGGGACGGCACCGGAGGAGATACGTGAATCTTCGCCTGAAAGCGCCGACGCGCGCAAGGAGGAAAACATGGATTTTCAAGCTTGCCCGCCCGCCGGTACTTCCGCAGAGGCGCAAGCCGATCCATCGTTCGTAACCAGCGTTTGGTGACGCACCCCGGCATTACGAACGTAAATTGACCCTGCCGGCCCCGCTTGTTACCTTCGGCACAAGCAGAAGTCTGCATTGAGGTATCCCGCGTGAAGGACAAAAGTTCCAACACCGCCGCCGCGCGCGCGGCCAAAAAGCCGACCGAGCGGGTTGAAAAGCGCATTCACATCGCGCTGCCCTTGCGCATCACATATTGGGACAAGGACAAGAAGCCAGGCCTGGAGATGGCCTGCACGTATGACATCTCGCCGCGCGGGGCCCGGATCACCAGCCTGCGCTGTGTGAAGGAAACCGGCGAAATCATCGCCATCGAGCGGGGGAGAAATAAGTCCTACTGCCGCGTGGTGTGGGTGGGCGAGCCGAACTCGCAGTTGAAAGGGCAGATCGGCGTGCAGTGCGTGGAAAACGAGCGCCCGATTTTTGAGAACGAAGTGCGCGATATGGAAGCAAGCTACGATCCGATGCAGCGGGAGGCGGCGCAGAAGCGCACAAATGCGGCGGCAGACAAGGGCAACCGCCGGCGCGAAGAGCGCTTTCAGATTTCAGGGGCCGCCGAAATTCTGACGCCGGGCAAGAACGGCGGCCATAAGGTCGAGCTGAAGGACTTATCGGAAATGGGATGTCTGGTCACCACCAAAGAAGTTCTCCTGCCGGGGACCGACATCAAGCTGGTGTTGAAGATCGCGAACTACACCTTGAATCTCAAAGGCCAGGTGAAACACTCCGCGCTCGATCTGGGGATCGGCATTGAGTTCAGTGAGATTCGCAAGGGCGACCGGCAAATGCTGAAACACCTGCTGCGCAAGCTGGAAGAAAAAAACCTCGAACAGGTCATCGAGGTCACTGAAGGGGCGCAGTAGCCGTCAATCGCTGGAAGCAGCGCAAGCGTACCGTCGAGTTGGAGCCGCAACTACTCTGCTGCCGTGGTAGCGGCAACCGCAACCTGCTCGTGCTCAATGTCCTTCAAGCGCGCTGCCTTGCCGCGCAAATTACGAAGGTAGTAGAGCTTGGCGCGGCGCACCTTGGATGACCGTACCACGTCAATTTTGTCAATCACTCGGGCGTTCAGCGGGAAGATGCGTTCCACCCCGTGACCGAAGCTCATCTTGCGGACGGTAAAACTGGCCTGCGGGCCGCGGCTGCGCGCAATCACCACGCCTTCGAACGCCTGCAAGCGCTCCTTCTCGCCTTCCTTGATCTTCACGTGCACGCGGATGGTATCGCCGGGCGCAAAATCCGGCAGATCGGTGCGCTTTGTTTTGGCAAGAAGTTTTTCAATCACAAGATTCGACATGACAGGTCCCTCATTTCTCAAGCCGGCTTTACGTCCCGCATATTCGCGAGCTCGGCCAGCAATTTTCTGTCTTCATCGCTCAGCGCGCCGCGGTCGAGCAGGTCCGGCCGATTGCGCAGCGTTTTCTGCAGGGCCATGCGCCGGCGCCAGCGGCGAATCTGGTCGTGATTTCCCGAGACCAGAACCTCGGGCACTACCATACCGCGAAATTCCGCCGGGCGCGTGTAATGCGGGTAATCGAGCAATCCACCCGAACCACAGGTTGAAGACGGCCGGTCGCCAAAAGCTTCCGGCTGCGCCGTAAATGACTCCTGGCGGGTGGAAGCTTCATTGCCCACCGCACCGGGAATCAGCCGGGCGACCGCGTCCACCAAGACCGCCGCGCCGATTTCGCCTCCGCTGAGCACGAAATCTCCAATCGAGAGTTCGCGATCAGCCAAATTTTCACCTACGCGCTCATCCACGCCCTCGTAACGGCCGCAGATCAAAACCATGCGCTGCAGGCGGCTGAGCTCGCTTGCGATGGCCTGGTCGAAGCGCTTGCCCTGCGCGGAAAGCAGAATGACCGTTTGCCCTTCTGCCCCTCTCTCATCGCGCGCCTGCAAGCCGAGAGCCTCAACGCACTCGAAGAGCGGTTCCGGCTTCAGCACCATGCCTTCGCCACCGCCAAAGGGCCGGTCATCTACGGTCCGGTGCCGGTCACGCGTAAAGGACCGCAGATCGTGAACCTGAATCTCGATCAGACCCGCTTCGCGCGCCCGTCGCAGAATGCCGTAGTCCAAAGGCCCGCGAAAAAAATCGGGAAAGATCGTGACCACATCAATCTTCATGGCGGACCGTCTTCATGGCGGACGGTGCTGCCGAGGCTCAGGAGCGGTTCTTCCGGCTCTTCATTCCGCCCTGTTGCTGTTTCTCCTCAGGCGTGAGTGGCGCGTCCAGAGTCAGCAGACCGTCCGGCAACTGCATCGAGATGCGTTTGCCGGGAAGATCCAGCCTTTGCAGATACGCTTCGGCAAACGGGATTTCGAATCGCCGGTCGCCCGATTTCACGATCAGCAGCGGCGCTTCGCCGGCGCCAAACTCTACAGCTTCCACGGCTCCAACTTGGCGGTCGCAATCAAAAACGGCGCAACCGGCCAGATCGCTGACATAAACCCAACCGTCCGGCAGTTTCGCCCGATCCATTGCCGCGACCTGCAGCTCAGAACCGCGAAGCGCCTCCGCAGCGGAGATAGAATCAATTCCGGCGAACCTCAGAACCATACCGCCCTTATGCGGCCAGAGTTCTTCGATCCGCACTTCCCGCCGATCACCGTCCTTGGCCAAGGTCCAAAGTCGCATGCCCGGTTGCAGCCGCTCGGCCGCCGTGTGCAGCTCTAGCAGAACTTCGCCGCGCCGCCCCTGCGTCTTAAGCACGCGCGCGAGGGTAATGAACTCACCGGCTATTCCAGGATCTCCAGCGCGTAGCGCTTGTGATGTTTCAGACCTGCCACGTGCAGCAGTGCACGCATGGCCTTCGCCGTGCGCCCGTGCTTGCCGATTACCTTGCCCAACTCCCGCTCGGCGACCTCGAGTTCGAGCACGGTCTCGCCATCTTCCTCGACCTGATTGACGAAGACCTCCTCCGGCGCATCCACCAGGGCTTTGGCGACCTGCTCCAGCAGGGTCCGCACATCTCCCGCCGAGCTGCTTGTGTTTTGCTCGCTCATGGTATTGGAATTAACCCGCTCTGCTAGGCCACCGGAGCGGCCGGGGCTGGCGCCGGCAGCGCCACAATTTTCGCCATTCGGCCGGACAACCTGGCGCCCTTTGAGACCCAATAAGCAATGCGTTCGCGCTTGAGTTCCACGCTGGCCGGGTTGGTGCGCGGATTGTACGTGCCCACGACCTCGACCGGGCGGCCGTTGCGGGCGCGCTCCTTTTCGATCACCACTACGCGATAATGCGGTTGTTTGCGCGCACCCGTGCGCGCCAGACGAATCATCAACACTGAACTGTGTTCCTTTCTAAGTTCTCCGGCAGGAGTCGGACAAACCATTATTTTCACAGAATTTAACGGGGATGGCAAGGCGGAGGGTGCTGGCGAAACGCCCCTTACAGCCGCAGCAAACTGCGCGATCAGCGCGAAGCGGCCTGCAGTTGCTCCGGCCGCGCAGAAAATTCAGCCGCCGCACAGCGCGCCTTGTATTTTGTGAAAATCAGGAAAGTGAGTATGCTGTGACTTAGCCGCCGATGAAGATGAGATTGACTCGCCTTGCTTCTCTGATAAGTGCATTGCTGTGCCTGGTGATTTTGGCCGGCGCTCAACCCGGACCTGCCGCGCAATCGGCCTCTCAGGCACCCGTCCCTTACGCATCAGTGAGCCAGTTGAATGATATGCTCTCGCAACTGCAGCAGGTCTCGCAATCGGCTCAGGCAGACCTCAGCAAACTGCGCATCGAGCGCTGGAAAACCGATTCCAACGTGAAGCGGCAAACCCAGGCCAACGTGGATTCCGTCCAGCGCAATTTGAAGGAAGCCCTTCCGACCATCGTGGGTGAATTGCAGGCCGCGCCGGAAAGCCTCCCCGCTACATTCAAGATTTGTCGCAATCTCGATGCGCTTTACGATGTTTTCAGCTCGCTAGTGGAGTCCGCCGGCGCCTTCGGGCCGCGCGATGACTTTCAGTCTCTGGCGAACGACCTGAGTGGAATGGAGAAGTCGCGGCGGGCCTTCGCCGACCGGATGGAGTCTTTGGCAACGGCGAAAGAGGCCGAACTGGCACGCCTGCGGGCGCAGATCAGGAGCGCACAGGCAGCCGCTGCGGCCGCTCCACCGAAGAAGACCATCGTGGACGACACACAGCCCGAGAAAAAGCCAGCGGCAAGGTCTTCAGCCAAAAAACGTGCGCCGAAACCGGCGGCCAAAGCAAGTTCTGCCTCCGGCAGCAGCAATACCACCCCCGCTCAAAGCAAACCGCAGTAGCCTGCCGGAGACGGCCTGGCTTCCCACGCACAAGGCTGAAAGGTCTTGTAAGTCCCGGCAAAAGCAGGTGTTTTGCGCTGGGAACTTCATCAGAGGCCGCGGGGTCTATGAGTAGAGAAGTTCGTCCCCGGTGCCGGAGAGAGCTTTCTTTTTATCTTAAATCCTTAGCCCCGCAAGCCAGGAAATTCTATAATATAGGCGCGTATTCGTGATCCGGGAGCAACCACATTGGGTGAATTTGCAACCGCGATAGGCGTCCGGACCGAGGAAGCGGCGATTGTGGCCGAGTTGAAGGCAGGTTCCGAAGACGCTTACGCCTGGCTGATTGGAGAATTTCATCAGCCGGTTTACAGCCTGATATATCGCATGGTAGCCGATGCCGCCGACGCCGCCGATACAACTCAGGATGTATTTCTCAAGATCTTTCGCGGCATGAAGCACTTCCACGGCGAATCCAGTCTCAAGACCTGGATTTACCGCATTGCCATTCATGAGGCGTCCAACCGGCGGCGCTGGTGGTTCCGGCACAAGGCGCACGAAACCTCCATGGAGCGAGCAGAGGGTGAGGCCGAACTGCAGCCATCTCACGCCATCTGCGACACGCTGATAGATGAGCGCGAATCGCCCTTTGACAACGTAGTCCACGAAGAAATCCGGGCTCACGTGGAAGCCGAACTGCATAAAGTACCCGAACCTTTTCGCACCACAGTGATCTTGCGCGACCTGGAAGAGATGTCCTATGAAGAGATCGCGGAGATCACAGACGTGTCGCTGGGCACGGTGAAATCACGGTTGACGCGCGGGCGCCAGGCTTTAAGACAGCGCCTGGCGGCGTATGTGCAGGAAGTTGGGCCCGAGCTGGGTCTGTTGGCTCCGCGCGAAGAGGCGCCGGAGGCGAGCGTGCAGGCTCCGCTGCGCCGGATTGCAGAAGCTGAGGTGTCGGGATGACCTGCTCGCAAGCCAGAAGGGCGTTTTCCCCTTACCTGGATGGCGCGGTTCCAGGCACGCAGATGCAGGCGCTGAGCTCGCATCTTGAGACGTGCGCCTCCTGCCGGTGGCAGTACGCGTCACTGCAGGCGTCACAGCAGCTCTTAGCGCGGCTGGGAAAGCGCAAGGCGCCAGCCGACCTGGCGCTGCGGTTGCGGGTGGCGATTTCGCGAGAGGCGGCAAAAGCACGCCAGCCCTTGTGGACAGGTTTGCAGTTACGCATAGAGAACGCGGTTGATGCTTTCATGGTCCCTGCCATGGCGGGTCTGGTCAGCGCTGTGGTTGTCTTTGCCTTGCTCATGGGGTTTGTGGCGCTGCCTGCCCCGCTTCGAGCCGGCAATCCGGACGTTCCCCTTATGCTGAATACGGCGCCGGAACTGCAAGAATCGGCGTTCGGGACCTCGGTTGATTCGCTGCACGATGAGTCGCTGGTCATCGAAGCCTACGTGGATTCCAACGGACGCGTGCAGGACTATCGTGTCTTATCAGACCCGCGGGAAGCGAAGGATTTGCCGCCGCAAGTGAAGACGATGCTGGTGAACTTCATGACCTTTACGCGCTTCCGCCCCGCGACTTATATGGGCATTCCCACTTCCGGGCGGGCCGTGCTTTCTTTCTCTAAAGTGAGCGTGCGAGGCTGACTGCGCGCATCGGAAGACTAACGTCCGGCAGTCGCGCCGGGTTTGACCCCCCGCACAGAAGCTCTTAAACTACAGTTGCAATATCCTCGTATACCCCATCGTCTGGGAGGCGTTCCTGAATTACAGGTTTCGTTGTTCGCTTTTTGCGGCTTTCCTTGGGCTGCTCGCAGCAGTGTGCGTGGCGCAGGATGAAACTAAACCTGCGGTGCCGCCGCCCAGGCCCACGCCGCCCCCCCAGTCCAAAGCCGTAACCCTCGATACCAGTGAAACTCTGTTCACGGTCCTTACCGCGATGAATGTCTGCGGCTATGACGCCGGCCTTGAGGGTTCCAATCCGCTGCGGGCGCAGATTCGCGGCGAAGTGGCTGCGGCGATCAAGGCATCGCAGGACGCGCAGGAAGTCGTGGATAACATGTGCCAGCTATACAAGCAGCATGAGCAGGATGACCCCTCGCGCACGCTGGCCCAGTATGTATCGCTGGCGCTTTATTTGAGCCCGCCTCCGGCTCTGACAACCACCGTAAAGGACGCTGATTTGGCGCCCGATGCTGCTGCCGTGGAGAGTATCCTTCCGGCCTTGCAGAAATTCTATGAAGTCGCCGGACTGCACGCGATCTGGGGACGGCACGAAGCGACTTATGAGGCCCTGGCGGCGCGCTATCATGAGCCGCTCTCGAAGATGCTGTTCGAAACCGAAGTTTATTTGAAGTTGCCTTCGGCGAGTTATCTGGGGCGGGGCTTCACCGTCTATCTTGAAGTCATGGGCGCGCCAGGGCAGACCAATGCTCGCACGTACGCGTCTGATTACTACGTGGTGATTTCCGCCGGCCGGGACCCCGGATTGAAAATGGCGCAAATCCGGCACACTTATCTGCATTATCTTCTGGATGCGCTGAGCCTGAAATACCCCGGCGAGATGGCGCGTCTGACGCCGCTTCTGGCCACGGTGAAGAATGCTCCCATGGATGAAGGCTTCAAGACCGACGCTTCGCTGCTGGTCACCGAATGCCTGATCCGGGCCATTGAGGCGCGCACCGCGGGATCGAGCAAGACGCCGGAGGCGCAGCGGCAGCAGGCGGTGCAGCAGTCCATGGAGCAGGGATTCATTCTGACGCGCTATTTTTACGACACGCTGGTGAAGTTCGAGAAAGCGCCCGAAGGGTTGCGGGGAGCGTTTCCGGGAATGCTGGCGGGCATTGATGTTCATCATGAAGAGAAGGAAGTCGCGCTGATTCATTTCGCTCCCCAGGCCGATCCGGAAGTTCTCCACCTGACGCCGCCAAAACAAGGGCAGGTGCTGCTGCATGCGGAGGAGCGGCTTTTGGCGGGCGATCCGGAGAACGCGCAAAAACTGGCGCAGCAGGCGCTGGATGACAAAGACGGCGACCCCGGGCGCGCCCTGTTCGTTCTGGCGCAGGTGGCGACCATGCGGCGCGATATGGAAGGCGCGCGGACTTATTTCCAGCACGCGCTGGAAGTCGCCCAGGAACCCAAGGTAGTTGCCTGGTCGCATATTTACCTGGGAAGAATTTTTGATCTGGAGGAAGAGCGGGACGCTGCGGTTGGCGAATACAAGGCCGCGCTAAATGCCGGTGGGGCGTTGCCTGAAGTGAAGGCCGCGGCTGAGCGCGGACTGAAGCAGCCCTACGAGCCTCCGCATAAGCCGCAGCCACAGGAACAGGATAAGTAAGGACAGGAATTCGAAGACTACGGAACGGAATCCCACGTTCAAGGAGAAAGCATGAAGCGAGCAAAGATGGTTGTCGTGGTGCTGGGATTGGCCGGATTTGTCGCTCTGCAGTCGTTTACGGCGGCGCAGACGCAGAATCCGCCGGCAACCCAACCAGCTGCTGGCCAGGCTGCCGGGACCGCGCCGGCGGTCAAGCGCCCGCCACAAGCCAAGACCCAGGCGGAATTCGACGCTTACAATGCTGCAGTCGCAAACGCCAAGGACCCCGCCGCACTGGAAAAGGCCGCGGACGACTTCTCCGCCAAGTTCCCCACCAGCGAATTGCGTATTCTGCTCTACCGCAATGCCATGCATCAGTATCAGAACGCAAATAATGGCGACAAGATGCTCGAGATGGGGCACAAGGTGCTGGCGATTGACCCGGATGATCCGGAATCGCTTATCGGGGTTGCCGAAGTGCTCGTGGAACGTACAAAGGACTCGGACCTCGACAAAGACCAGCGCTGGGGCGAGGCGGAGAAGGACGCTCAGCATGCCCTGCAGACCATTGACACCGACCTGCCAGTTCCACCCAACACGCCGCAGGACAAAGTGGACGCGTACAAAGGCTATTTGCGGTCAAGCGCCTATTCGGTTCTCGGCGCGCTGGAATTCAATCGGGACAAATATCCGGAAGCGGAGGCCGACTTCCGCAAGTCTATTGACGCTTTCCCTTCACAGCCTGACCCCGTTGTCGTACTAAGACTGGCGCTGGCGCTCGACAAACAGAACCGCTATGGAGATGCGCTGAAGGAAGCGGACCACGCCGTGGAGTTGACGCAGCAGGATACCGCAGCCGGAAAACTGGCCCGCCAGGAACGAGACCGGCTGGTGCAGCTGACTGGCGGCATTGCCTCGCCGGCGCCTAGTTCTCAGCCATCGCCGTCCAGCGCGCCGCCCAAGTAGTTCGGAACCGGTTGAGATGCCGGGAAGCCAGCCATACGCTTATATGAAGTCGCGGGACATCTCCGTATTGCAGGGCGTATTGGGACATCATTTTCTCCGGCCACAGTTGTTGGAGCAGGCGCTGACCCACAGTTCGCAGGCACGCGAGTTGGAGGCCCTGCATTCTTCAGACGGCGCTTTGCACCGGGACAACGAGCAGATGGAGTTTCTGGGTGACGCCGTGCTCGGGTTCGTCACTAGCGAGGAGTTGTGCCGGCGCTTTCCCCAGTTCAGCGAGGGACAGCTTTCGAAGTTGCGGGCCCACCTGGTCAGTGAGAAGCACCTGATTCGCGTGGCGCAGGAGCTGGAGCTGGGGGAATATCTGCGACTGGGCCGGGGCGAAGAAAAAAGCGGTGGCCGGCAGAAAACGGCGCTGCTGGTGGATGCGCTCGAAGCGGTTCTGGCAGCGCTTTACCTGGATGATGGTTTTGAACCCGCACGGAGAGTCATTCTGAATCGCATTCTGGGGCCCGAGCTGGAACGCCTGGCGACGAGCGGCGGGGCGATGCCCGTGACGGACTACAAATCAGCCTTGCAGGAAAAGCTGCAGGCTGTGGGGCGGGCTCAGCCGGCCTACGTCCTGGTAAAGGAGCAAGGGCCGGAGCATCGCAAGACTTTTACGGTGGAAGCCCGACTGCGTTCACCGGATGGCCAGGGCAGCGCCGAATTCGTTGGCCGGGCTGAGGGATCAACCAAAAAGACCGCTGAGCAGGACGCCGCCCGGCAGGTGCTGGAATATCTGGCTTTGGCCCCCGCCCAGCTGCAGTCCACTTCTTCTTTGCAATCAGCATCTTCCCAATCACCCAAGTCTTTTCTACAAGGAAAGTCATGACGGCGCCGTCCCTATGGAAGTAACCCGGAAACAATTACATACGGACTGGCTGGGCTCAGCGCAATCGCTTCTTGTAACGGTGGTGATCGCGGTCTTCGTCATTACATTTATCGTTCAGGCGTTTCAGATTCCGTCAGCTTCGATGGAAGACACGCTTCTCACGGGAGATTACCTGCTGGTGGACAAACTGCGTTATGGGGGCGGCGGGGACCTTCTTGACCGGCTCATGCCGTACCGGCCGATTCGGCGTGGTGACGTGATTGTGTTCAAGTATCCGGTCAACCCCTCCGAGCACTTTGTGAAGCGGGTGATTGGCGTGCCTGGGGATCGCGTGCGCCTGGTAAACCGCAGGGTTTATGTGAATGGGAGACCACTTTCGGAGCCTTACGTGCGTTACAGCCGGCATTTGACCGATGCCTTTCGCGACGATTTTCCGCAATTGAGCATCGTACCTGGGTTGGAAGGCGAATGGTGGCTGCAGATGCAGAAGCTCGTGGATGACCGCCAACTGATTGTGCCTGTAGGAAGTTACTTCGTTTTAGGCGACAATCGCGATGACAGCCTGGACAGCCGGTATTGGGGTTTCGTGCCGCGGGAGAACATCGTCGGGCGTCCGCTGCTGATCTACTGGTCAGTGCGCGATGCCGAGCCGGAACCACCGGCCTCGCCGACGCCGAGTGATAAACTCTTTCATTTCGCCTATGCTGTGACGCATTTGTTCCAGATTACGCGCTGGGACCGTACTTTCCGGGTAGTCCACTAGGGCAACGTGCTCCGCAAAAGGATTGACTTGGCCAAGAAAGAGGAAAAGAAGCAGCCGGAAAAGCCGCGGGAAACTACGGTTGAGTTTCTGGCGTCTCTGGCCGCGGTTCTGGTTACCGGCCTGTTCATCATCACTTTCATTGTGCAGGCGTTCGAGATCCCTTCAAGTTCCATGGAGAACACGCTGCTCATCGGCGACCACGTTTTCGTAAACCGCGTGCAATTTGCTCCGAGAACCAGTTGGGTCGGGCCGACTCTGCCCTACCGGCTGATTCGGAGGCAGGACATCGTCGTTTTCCTTTCCCCTGCGGAGCCTGGGTTGTACGTGGTGAAACGCATCATCGGCGTGCCCGGTGACCGCATCCATTTGCGCGATGGCGCGGTGTACCGCAACGGCCAGAAGTTAGATGAGCCGTATGTCCTGCATACGGTCGGCGATTACCGGCCTTATCGCGATAACTTTCCCGCGGTTGCCCCGGGCGACGATGTCACCCCCGAGTGGCAAGCCACCATGCCGCAGTACATTCAGGGCGACGATCTCGTGGTGCCTCCTGGGCGCTACTTTGCCATGGGCGACAACCGCGACGTGAGCTACGACAGCCGCTTCTGGGGCTTCATTCCGCAGGAAAATGTGATTGGCCGGCCAATGTTCGTGTATTGGTCGTTCGAGACGCCGCCGAACCAGTATCAGCAGACGGAAATGAGCCAGCGGCTTGGTTTCCTGGCCCATGTGGTGATCCACTTCTTTGACCAGACTCGCTGGAGCAGAACCTTTCGGGTGGTGCGGTGAGATTGTTGCGATCCAAACGCGGAGCTGTGCTGGCGCTCGCGCTGGTCTTTCTGGCTTTATTTCTCATCCGGCCGGGGGCAAACCGCCTTCGCGCACGGCTGGCGAATTCCATGAGCGTTGCACTGGGGCGGCCCGTGGACGTGGCCTCGGTCCATTTGCGCCTGCTTCCCCGGCCGGGTTTTGACCTGGAGAATTTTGTCGTGCATGACGACGTGAACTTCAGCGCTGAGCCCTTGCTCCGCGCCGAAGAGGTCACCGCTTCGCTGCGTTTGAGTTCGCTGTTCCGCGGGCGCTTGGAAGTTGCGCGGCTGAGCCTAACCGAACCGAGTTTAAATCTGGTGCGCAATACAGAAGGGAAGTGGAACCTGGAGGGTCTGTTGCAGCGAGCGGCGGAAACGCCGGTGGCGCCGACCAGCAAAGCGCGGGCAGAGCGGCGGCCGGGTTTTCCTTACATTGAAGCGGACCGCGCCCGCATTAATGTCAAATTCGGCCAGGAAAAAAAGCCGTACGCCCTCACCGATGCCGAATTCACGCTGTGGCAGGAATCCGAAGACAGCTGGGGCATGCGGCTAAAAGCTCAGCCCGTCCGCACCGATTTGAATCTCTCTGATACCGGCACGGTTTTACTCACGGGAAGCTGGGGCAGGGCCGTGCGTCTGCGGGAAACGCCGCTGCAATTTCATGTGCAGTGGAACCGCGCACAGCTCGGACAAGCCAGCAAGCTGGTTTATGGAGCGGACCAGGGCTGGCGCGGCACCGTTGCAGTTTCCGGGAATTTGACTGGCACGCCGGGGGACCTTACGGCGGATATAAGTTCCGCCATCAAAGACTTTCGCCGCTATGATCTGGTCGCGAGCGGGCCGATGCGTCTTTCGGCGCACTGCATCGCGGAGTTGAACTCAGCAGCCGGCGCGCTTTCCAAGTTTTCCTGTCAGTCGCCGGTGGCGAGCGGCTCACTTGCGGTGACGGGCAAATTAGCCGGATGGCCGGCATCGTATGATTTAGCGGCCAACGCCAAAGACATTCCTGTAGCATCGCTGATCTGGCTGGCGAGCCACGTCAATAAGAACGTTCCATCGGACCTGGCAGCGGCGGGCACGCTGAATGCCGCATTCCAATTCCAACGGACTGAAAAAAGAGCTCAGCCGCTCGTGGTTTGGAGTGGAAGCGGTGAGGCCACGAACATTCGCCTGAGTTCGCCGCGCAACAAGACCGAACTTGCGCTGGATGCGATTCCGTTTTCGACCTCATCTGCAGATTCGGGGCAAGATAAGCGAACTGGCCGGTCTGCCGCGAACAGTGCGGCTTCGAAGGGCTTGGCGGACTTCACGGTAGTCGCCGGGCCGGTGAAGTTGGCGCTGGGCAAGGCCTCTCCACTAATCCTGCGGGGATGGTTTTCTCGCTCGCAATATCGGGTCGCGATTCAGGGTGATGCACGGCTTCCGCGATTGCTGCAGCTCGCCAGGACCGTGGGAGTACCGGCGTTGCAATCAGCAACTGAGGGAACGGCGAAAGTGGACTTGAACCTGACCGGCAGTTGGTCGGCGTTTGCGGCCCCAAATCTTCTGGGCGAAGCGCAGCTGCAGGCGGTACAGGCGGAAATCCTCGGCCTGAACGATCCGCTGGAAATCGCTTCCGCCAAAATCAATCTGACGCCGGCGGGCGCCTACGTCTCGAAGCTTACCGCTTCGGTTGCGGGGAGCACATGGCATGGCACCCTAACGATACCGCGACAGCCGCTACTGTCGCCTTCGCCGATTCAGTTCGCTCTGCACACCGATGATTTCGCCGCAGACGCGATTGCCGCGCTGATCGAAGCGCATTCTGGGGCGCAACCGTGGTACGACATTTTCGCCGCGCGTCCTGTCCCGCACGTTCCCTTCCTGGCGTCCCTGCATGCTGAGGGAACCGTGAGCGTGGACCGGATGCTGGTTCATACGCTCATTGCAAAGCGAGTCTCCGCAGCAATCGAGTTGCAGAACGGCCGGCTGCGCGTGAGTGATTTGCATGCCACAGTTTTGGACGGAGAGCATTTCGGAGACTGGCAGGCCGACTTCACGCTTAAGCCTCCGCATTACAGCGGGAGTGGGACGCTCAAGGCGGTGGAACTCGGCGAACTCGCCAACATCATGCCGGACAGCGGCGTGCGCGGCGCCGCCAGCGCCGCATATCACCTCACAGCCTCGGGCTGGACCGTGGCGGAGATACTTGCTTCTGCCGACGCGAGCGCTCAACTGGAGGTTGTGGGCGGCGCGCTGCCCCATCTGGTGCTGACCAACAATGGGGAACCGCTCAGCATTCGCCGCTTCGCCGGGAGCTTGAGCTTCCAGAAAGGCCGACTCGCCTTGGAGGAAGGCAAACTGGAGACTTCGCAGGGCATCTACCAGATTAGCGGCACGGTTTCTCCGGACCGCGGCCTCAATCTGAGGTTGCGGCGCGATGACGGCACCGGATTCAACATCACAGGCGCGCTGAAGGAGCCGCACGCCACCGCGACCAGCACGCCGCCAACGCAAGCTGCTTTGAAGCCATGATCGAGTCGCGGATCTTATTGTTGCCGTTGCTCCTGCTTTCTCTTTACGCAGCCCTCGCGGAGCAAACTCAACCCAGTTCAGTCGCTGCCACCAAGCGGAAGTTGCGCCATATTGGACGCAACGCAACGCTGCCGAATCCTGATCCGGAGCCG
>Ga0335078_10007289_pt1 | contig 16402 bp, 12 predicted proteins | sample Lox_Sample_32_FD_206711 | JGI IMG/M metagenome (GOLD analysis project Ga0335078, IMG submission 206711) | Soil microbial communities from Loxahatchee National Wildlife Refuge, Florida, United States - Lox_Sample_3.2 | ecosystem: Environmental > Terrestrial > Soil > Wetlands | place: USA...
TCCCGATGCGTCGTCCAGGGCTCCCGGCCCGGCGTTCCTGAACGGGGCGGCCGGCGCGCTTCCGTCCCGGACGGTCGTCGTCCTCGAGGCGATCAAGCACGCGATCCTGGCCGGTGAGCTCAGGCCAGGGCAGGCCCTGGTCGAGACCGACCTGGCCGAGGTGCTCGGCGTGTCCAAGACCCCCGTGCGCGAGGCGCTCAAGACCCTGGCCGGCGCGGGCCTGGTGACCATGAACCCGTACAAGGGCGCGGCCGTTCGCGTCGTCGACGACGAGCAGGCCAGGCACGTGTACGACGCCCGCCTGCTGCTCGAGCCCGAGGCGCTGGGCCGCGCGGTGCGGCGAGGGCACGACTGGGGCCCTGCGCACCAGGCCCTGGCCCGCGCCGACGGCGCCGTCGACCAGGCCGGGCGCAGCCTGGCCAACCGCGACTTCCACCGCGAGCTCTACCTCGGCTGCGGCAACCCGCTCCTGGTCAGGATGCTCGATGACCTGCGCGACCAGACGGCCCTGGTCAGCGTGGCGGCCTGGCGGCATGAGCCGGAATGGCTGCAGACCCCGAGCTGGGAGCACGAGGCGGCCGAGCACCGGGCCGTGCTCCAGGCCGCGGAGGACGGCGACGCCGAGCGTGCGACCAGCCTGCTCCGCGCGCACATCACCTCGTTCGTCGCTCGAAACTTCCCGGAGCCACAGGAAACACAGGAGAACCAGAACAGATGAGCTTCACCCCGGCCGTGGCAGAAACCCTGCGGCACGCCCTCGCCACGGTCGTCGCCGTCCCTGTCACGCCGCTGCGCGCCGACGGGAACCCCGACTGGGGTACCTACGCCGCGCTGACCAGGCGCCTGATCGACGGCGGGATCACGGTCATCACCCCGAACGGCAACACCGGCGAGTTCTACGCGCTCAGCCGCGCGGAGGCCAGGCAGGCGATCCAAACGGCGGCGGCCGCCAGCCACGGAAGGGCGGAGCTGCTGGCGGGCGTCGGCCACGACATCGCCACCGCGGTCGAGGCGGCCAGGCACGCCCAGGATCACAGCGTCCGCATGATCATGATCCACCAGCCGGTGCACCCCTACGTGTCCGCCGAAGGCTGGGTCGACTACCACGCCGCCATCGCCAGCGCGGTCCCCGGCCTGGGCGTCGTCGTCTACCTGAGGAACGAGCGCATCACCGGCGCGCACATCGCCGGGCTCGCGGACCGGGCGCCGAACGTCGTAGGCGTCAAGTACGGCGTCCGCGACGCGACCACCTTCGCCGCCGTGGCCCGCGACGCCGGCCTCGACCGGTTCACCTGGCTGGCCGGCGCGGCCGAGCTGGCCGCGCCCGCGTACTGGGCGTGCGGCGCGCACGGCTTCACCTCGGGCCTGGCCAGCGTCAGCCCCGGCCTGCCGCTGGCCATGCTCGACGCGCTGCGGGCGAACGACTTCGGCGCCGCGATGAAGGTCTGGGACTCGGTGCGCCGGTTCGAGGAGCTTCGCCTCGCCGACGCGAGCGCCGACAACGTGAGCGTGGTCAAGGAGGCTCTCGCCCAGCTGGGCCTGTGCCGCGCCGATGTCCGCCCGCCCAGCCGCCTGCTGCCCGCGGACATCAAACGGGAAATCACCGGCATCCTGGCCTCCTGGGGGCTGACGTGAAGCGGCCAGAAGATCTCCGCAGCTTCCGCTGGTTCGGCGCCGAGCGCACCTCCGGGCTCCGGTCGTTCAGCCACCGGTCCAGGATGCGCCAGCTCGGCGTGGAGCCCGAGGAGCACCTGGGCAAGCCGCTCATCGCGATCCTGAACACCTGGTCCGAGCTGAACCCGTGTCACATGCACCTGCGCCAGCGGGCCGAGCAGGTCAAGCGCGGCGTCCTGGAAGCGGGAGGCTTCCCGGTCGAGATGCCGGTGGCCACGCTCAGCGAGACGTTCCAGAAGCCGACCCCGATGATGTACCGCAACCTGCTCGCCATGGAGACCGAGGAGCTGCTCCGCTCCTACCCGGCCGACGGCGCGGTGCTGATGGGCGGCTGCGACAAGACCACGCCCGCGCTGCTGATGGGCGCGGCCAGCGCGAACATCCCGGCCATCTACGTGACCGCGGGCCCGATGCTGCGCGGCAACTTCCGCGGCCAGCTGCTGGGCAGCGGTACCGACATGTGGAAGTTCTGGGACGACGCACGGGCGGGCCTGATCGGCGACTGCGAGCTGGCCGAGCTCGAGTGCGGCATCGCCCGGTCACCGGGCCACTGCATGACCATGGGGACCGCCTCGACGATGACCTCGGCCGCCGAGGCCCTGGGCATGACCCTGCCGGGGATGGCCTCGGTCCCCGCGGTCGATTCGGCGCACTACCGGATGGCGGCGGCCAGCGGCCGGCGCATCGTCGGCATGGCCTGGGAGGACCTCACCCCGGGCAAGATCCTCACCCGCGAGGCGTTCGAGGACGCGGTGGCCACCGTGCTCGCGCTCGGCGGCTCCACCAACGCGTTCATCCACCTGATCGCGATGGCCGGCCGGGCCGGGGTGGACCTTACGCTGGACGACTTCGACGCCATCGCCCGCCGGGTGCCGTGGCTGGCGAACATCAGGCCGAGCGGGAAGTACCTGATGGAGGACTTCTACTACGCCGGCGGCCTGCCCGCGCTGCTCGGCCAGCTGGCGAAGGTCCCCGGAGCGCTCCACCCGGACCGGATGACCGTGACAGGCCGCCCGTTCGGGGAAAACATCTCCGGGGTACCCGTCCACGACGATGACGTCATCCGCACGCCGGATACCGCGCTGGCCGCCGAGGGCGGGGTGGCGGTGCTGCGCGGCAACCTGGCCCCGGACGGCGCGGTCATCAAGCACATCGCGGCCGAACCCCGGCTGGTCAAGCACACCGGGCCCGCGGTCGTCTTCGACTCCTACTCCGACCTGCAGGAGCGGATCAACGACCCGGCGCTGAACATCACGCCCGACTCGGTGCTGGTGCTGCGCAACGCGGGCCCGAAGGGCGGCCCGGGCATGCCCGAGTACGGCATGCTGCCCATCCCCGATTACCTGCTGGCCCAGGGCGTCCGCGACATGGTGCGGATCTCCGACGCCCGGATGAGCGGTACCAGCTACGGCGCCTGCGTGCTGCACGTGGCCCCGGAATCGTTCGTCGGCGGGCCGCTGGCTCTCGTCCAGACAGGCGATCCGGTCACCCTGGACGTATCCGCCCGGCTGCTTTCTGTCGATGTGCCCGAACGGGTGCTGGTCCAGCGGCGGGAACGGTGGCAGCCTCCCGAGCCGAAGTTCGAGCGGGGTTACGGCGCCCTGTACACCGAGCACATCACCCAGGCCAACGAGGGCTGCGACTTCGGCTTCCTGGCCAGGCGCGGCCGCAATCCCGAGCCCGACGCCAAGTAATCCAACTGAAGACGGTTTGTGAACTTCCCGTACACCTCTTACCCCCCAGGAGGACAAGGATGTCTCACGAGATCGATCGCCGCAGTCTGCTGCGTCTCGGCGCGGCCAGCCTCGCTGTGCCCGCACTTGCCGCTGGCACCGCCACGCCTGCCCTCGCCAGTACCACTCGCGTCTCAGGTGCCCCCCGGTCGGCCGCGGACCTGGCCGCCGACCGGATCGTGGCCTCGGTCCGGCGGCCCTGGTTCCCGCCGCGGACCTTCCCCGTCACCCGGTTCGGTGCCGTCGGGGACGGCAGCACCAAGAACACCGCCGCCTTCGCCGCCGCCATCGCTGCCTGCCACCGCTCCGGCGGCGGGCACGTCACCGTCCCGGCCGGCACCTTCCTGACCGGCGCCATCCACCTGCTCTCCCACGTGGACCTGCACGTCGAGTCCGGCGCCACCATCTTGTTCAGCCAGGATCCGAACGACTACCTGCCGGTCGTGTTCACCCGCTGGCAGGGCATCGAGCTGATGAACTACTCGCCGTTCATCTATTCCTACGGCCAGCGCAACATCGCAGTCACCGGCCAGGGCACCCTGAACGGGCAGGCCGACGCCAACCACTGGTGGAACTGGAAGAACCTGGAAACCCCTGACTTCAACACGCTGGAGACGATGGCCGACGACAACGTGCCGGTGTCCCAGCGGGTCTTCGGCTCGGGGCACTTCCTGCCGCCGCAGATGATCCAGCCCTTCCTCACCGACACCGTGCTGCTGGAGGGGGTGACGGTGATCAACAGCCCGTTCTGGCACCTGAACCCGAACCTCTGCCGCAACGTGACGGTGGACGGGCTCACGATCAGCTCCTCCGGCCCGAACACCGACGGCTGCGACCCGGAATCCTGCGACGGGGTGGTGGTGCAGAACGTCACCTACGACACTGGCGACGACTGCATGGCCATCAAGTCCGGGCGTGATGCCGACGGCCGCCGGGTCAACGTGCCCTGCCAGAACGTCGTCGTGCAGAACTGCGACTTCGCCAACGGCCACGGCGGCATCACCATCGGCAGCGAGATGACCGGCGGCGTGAGGAACGTCTACGCCCGCGACCTGACCATGAACAGCGGGAACCTGCAGGCCGGGCACCGGATCAAGACCAACACGCTGCGCGGCGGTTACGTGCTCAACACCAACGTCTACCGGGTCAAGGCGGGCACGGTCGGCGGTCCGCTGCTGCTGATCCAGGGCAACTACAACGGCCAGACCGGTGACTTCCCGCCGGACGTCAGCGACATCAACCTGGCCGGCTGGACGGTGGACACCTGCGAGGGGATCTGGTCGATCATCGGCGCGTCGGCCAGCGACCCGGTCGGCACGGCGACGCTGGACGACCTCACCATCACCACGTCCACCGCGGCCAACTCCGCGGAATTCATCACTAACCTCGTGGTGAAGGATGTCACCGTCGGCGGGGTACCAGTGATCTCGTAGGGGGCCCGTCCCCTCCCGCCGCGCCGCACCTCTCGCCTCATAGGAGCGCTGATGATTCAGGGGTTTGACCCGCGAACCGGAGAACCAGCGGGGGAACCGGTCGCCGAGACGACCGACGCCGAGGTCGACGCGGTCGTCGCGGCCGCGGTGGCGGCGTTCCCGGCGTGGGCCGCCTTCCCGCGCCGGGCGGAGGCGCTGGAGGCGGTGGCCGACGCGCTGGACGCCCGCGCCGGTGAGCTCGCGGCGATCGCCGACACCGAGACGGCGCTCGGCGCCGAGCGGCTCACCGGCGAGGTGGCCCGCACCACCGGCCAGCTGCGGCTGTTCGCGGCCGTGCTGCGGGACGGCGGGTACACCGACGCGGTGCGGACCCCGGCCGAGGGCGTTGTGCCGGACCTGCGCCGGATCGACCGGCCGGTCGGCCCGGTGGCCGTGTTCGCGGCGTCGAACTTCCCGTTCGCGTTCTCCGTGGCCGGCGGCGACACCGCCTCGGCGCTGGCCGCGGGGTGCCCCGTCGTGGTGAAGGCGCACGAGGGGCACCCGGTCACCTCCGACGTGACAGCCGGGATCGTCGCCGGGGCGCTGGCCTCCGCCGGGGCCCCGGCGGGGACGTTCGGCCTGGTCCACGGGGTACAGGCCGGACTGCGGCTGCTCCGGCACCCGGCCGTCGCCGCGGCCGGGTTCACCGGCTCGACCACCGGCGGCCTGGCCCTGGCCAAGATCGCCGCCGAGCGTCCCGTGCCCATCCCCTTCTACGGCGAGCTCGGTTCGGTCAACCCGTCGGTGGTGCTGCCCGGCGCGGCGTTCTCCCGCCCGGCCGCGGTCGCCACCGGGTACACCGGCTCGCTGACGCTCGGCACCGGCCAGTTCTGCACCAACCCTGGCCTGCTGTTCCTCCCCGAGGACGTAGGCCTGCTTTCCGCCATCGCCGAGGCGATCGGCACCTCATCCGGCGGCCCGATGCTGACCGGCCGGATCTTCGCCAACTACCAGGACGCGGTGGAGGAGGCAGCCGAGCACCCCGGCGTCACCGAACTGGCCGCCGGGCGGCCCGGACCGGGGCCGTGGGGCGCCACGCCGAGAGTGTTCCAGATCTCGCTGAAAGAGTTCGCCGCCGACCTCGGGGTCCTTTCCCGCGAGCGGTTCGGCCCGGCCGGCCTGGTGATCACCTACCCGTCGGTCGAGGACCTGCTGCCGGTGCTGGCCGTGCTCGCGGGCAACCTGGCCGGGACCGTCCACGTCGACACCGGCTCGGCCGAGGACCTCGAACTGGCCCGCCAGGTCATCGCCGTGCTCGAGCGCATCGCGGGCCGGGTGGTCTGCAACGGCTGGCCGACCGGCGTCGCCGTGGTCGCGGCGCAGCACCACGGCGGCCCGTGGCCGGCCACCACGGTGCCCGCGTCCACATCGGTGGGAACGGCCGCGATCCGCCGCTGGCTGGTCCCCGTGGCGTATCAGGATTTCCCCACGGAGCTGCTTCCCCCCGCGCTCGGCCACGCGCCGCCCTCTAACCCGGCGCGCGCTTGATCATGAAGGATCTGGTACGGCTGCGAGTACCAGATCCTTCGCGATCATGAAGCGTCAGCTCTTGCTGCCGAGCCTGGCTTTGGTCTCCGCCACGTCGAGGCCGTGCAAGCGGAGCAGGTTCTCGCCGAGGATCTTCCGCTTGGCCTGGTCGGTGAGCTGCGGGTAGCCGTATCCGGCGCACAGATCCTCGGGGATCTGGAAATCCATGAACGCGCGCAGCGCCCATTGCGGATGCCACAACGGCGCCTCGGAGCCGTAGATGATCTTGTCCTCGCCGCACCAGAACAGCAGCTTGCCGAGGATTTCCGCGAACATGCGGGGTGCCCGGACCACGAAGTTGACGGTCGCCGCGATCGACGCGTACAGGTTCGGGTACCTGATCAGCTGCCAGCAGGTCTCGTCGAGGAACGGCAGGCCGACGTGGTAGATCACGAAGTTGATGTCGGGGAAGTTGGCCGCCGCCCCGTCCATGTCCCAGGTCTGGGTGTGCTCGATCGGCTGCGGGCCGAGCGGTACGCCCTTGTGCACGCCGATCAGGTTCACGCCGAGTTCCTGGGCCTTCTCGAAGATCGGGAACGCGATGTTCGGATCGTCCATCCGCCACGGGTACGGCGACCCGAAGTCGTAGCGGACGTTGTAGAACTTGAACGCCCGCGCGTTGAACTCCCCGACCTGGCGCTCCATCAGGTCCAGCGCCTTGCGCCCCTCCAGCGGGTTGACCGACCCCCAGAAGATGGTCCGGTCCGGGTCCCGGCTGGCCAGGTCGGCGCAGGATTCCCACGGGGACAGGCCGTCGCGGAACAGATCGGTCAGCGGCAGCGGCATCGCTACCAGCATGTCGGTATCCGACTCCTCGTACACCATCTTGCGGATGTCCGACGGAGTCCACTCCCGCAGGAACTCCCCGGACGGCAGCTTGGGCTGGTCGTCGGGGGTGAGGGCGTTGTGGAACGCGTACAGGTGGTTGTTGAACATCAGGCCCGCATTCCCGAACGCGTTCTTCGGGTCGAAGTTGAAAACGTGCGCCACGCAGTCGAACACGAAGGCATCGTCGATCATCGCGCTACTCCTTTGGTGACAGGTGAGCACGGATGTAGGCGTCCCGGTCGCTAACGGCCGAAGGCGGAGGCAGGAAACGGAGGATCTCCCTGGCCCGCGGCGAGAGGCGGTCCGTCGTCCACGCCTCGTCCCAGACGATCGACACCTCGGCGTCGCTGATCCCCGGCTGACCGACGATCTGCTCCTTCACCTCGGTGAGCACGCCAGCCGCGAACGGGCACCAGCCCGACGTCAGCAGCAACTCGACCTTGGCCACCCCGTCTTCCACCTGGACCGAGCGCACCAGGCCCATGTCCAGGACCGAAATGCCCTTCTCACGGCAGCAGGGATCGTAGATCCCGGCAAGCGCGTCGCGTGCCCACGTTGGCAGCTCGGACATACCGTCCATCGTTATATGGGCTGGTGCCGCCGGTCAAGGTGGTCCCCGTTGCCACCGTTGCTGGCGTGAGCCCCCAGATCGCAACGAACACCGGTGCGCTGGGGGCCCGTGGCGACCGGAGGCTTCCCGCCACGGCTTGGCTCGGCGGGCTGGTGATCAGTTGAAATTTCAGGTGCCAGTCTGGCGGTGGCAGACTGGCGGCATGACCGGATCGGATCCGAAAACGGACCTTCACCGCTACCTGCAGGACGCCCGCGAGGCGCTGCTGTGGAAGCTCGACGGGCTCTCGGAGTACGACATCCGCCGCCCCATGGTGCCTACCGGCACCAACCTGCTGGGACTGATCAAGCATGTCGCCAGCGTCGAGCTCGGGTATTTCGGCGACACCTTCGGGCGCCCGTTCGGCGAGCGGCTGCCGTGGCTGGAGGATGACGCCGAACCCAACGCGGACATGTGGGCCACCGCTGGCGAGTCACGCGAGGAGATCACCGGCCTGTACCGGCGGGCCTGGGCGCACTCCGACGCCACCATCGGCGCGCTCGCGCTGGACGCGGTGGGCCACGTGCCCTGGTGGCCGGACAGCCGGAGCGAGGTGACGCTCCACAAGATCCTGGTCCACATGATCGCCGAGACCGACCGGCACGCCGGGCAGGCTGACATCATCCGCGAGCTCATCGACGGTGCCGCTGGCCTGCGTGACGGCAACGACAACATGGCACCGGGCGACAAGGCGTGGTGGGAGGGCTACCGGAGCCGGCTCGAGCGCGCCGCGCGCGAGGCCGGCCACGGTGCCGCGCGCGAGGCCGGCTGACGCGCCCGGCCAGCGCTAGCATCGTGGCCTGCGCCGGCAGGTACTGCAGGAGCAGCCCGCCAGTGATCCGCCTCAGGGCTGGAACTGCGTATATCCGAACCGGGGCAGCGCGGTGGTGGTCGCTATTTCCTTGCCCGCGGCGTCAAGCCAGGTCAGGCGCTTGAGCCGAAGTGACGTGCCGATAGCGAACGCCGCATACTTCCGGCCGTCCACCACCAGCGGTGTAACCAGCTGGGTGGATCCGTCGGAGAGAGTCGCCCTGAGGTGAGCCGTCACCGGGCTTACCTGGACGGCGTACCCGGTGGCGCCGTTGTCCGCGCCCGGGGGATAAGCCAGGGGCAGGGCCACGATGGTTTCCGGGCCGTCCGGCGTGCTGACGGGACCGCACGCGCCCATCTGGGGACTGTCAGGCGCATCTGCCGCACTGAACTCGTAGCAGTCTCCTCCGGCTCCGAGCAACAGCCGTATGGACCAGATCCGGCCGGAGGCAAGGACGCCCGATGCCGTCTCCGCGCTGGTGGAGCCCACGTTGTTCCACATGCCGTCGGTTTGCGGGGCCATGGCCATAGCCGGCGGCGTGGTGCTGATCAGCGGCAGCTGGTAGACCATCGGCCAGTCCGAGGCGACGTTACCCGTGGTGGTCCGCAGTTTCGGCCAGCCCGGGCGAGCCCTGACCGCCGTGATCCATGGTGAACGCGTCAGCCGGTAGGCGAAGCCGACGACGCGGTAACGCAGCCCGCAGACGGTCGCCGTGGTCACCGGGAGGCTTTCCTGCCCGTCGAGGACAAGCCGTTCAATGTAGGCAGGTACCTGGACGAAGGCGAAGCCGATGCCTGGTACGGCCGAGCCCAGGGCCACGTCGGCGCCGTTGCCCGGGTCGGGGTACACGGGGTCGGCGTCGGTCCCGTTGATGGTGATCGCGGGAATGCAGCGATAGCCGGGGTCGGCGATGTCCTGCACGGCGAGCCGCCAGGCGTGCCCGTCCGCTATGCCGCTGGCGAACACCCCTCCGGGTCCCGCGGTGCCGCCGGCGGGAACCGTGACCGGCAAGATCGGCTCCTGCGGTGCCGTGGGCGAGGCCAGCACCGTGACCGCCGCGATGATGCCGGCGAGACCCAGGCAGCCGGCGGCGGCCACCGCGCGCCGCAGCCGGATGCTCCTTCCGCGCCACCGCGATGCCGCGAAGGCGCTGAAGCCCTCGCCGCCGCTGCTGATGACGTCAGGGGCAGCGAGTTCGTCAAAAGGATCGGACATCACCGGCTCCACATCACCTAAGAGCACGGTAAACCAGCGCGACGCCGCACGCGCCCACTCCGGCCTGCGAGAGCCGCGATCCATTCGCATGGCACGATGAGCTACGAGCACGTGCGATGATGAGGCGGTCATGAACGACGAGCGTGAGAATCTCAGCTGGCAGGGGTTCGGTGAGGCGTCCCGTGAGCTGGCGAAGGTCATCGCCGCTGACGGCTTCGAGCCCGACCTGATCCTGTCGATCGCCCGCGGTGGCCTGTTCCTGGCCGGCTCCCTCGGCTATGCCCTCGCGGTCAAGAACCTGCACGTGATGAACGTCGAGTTCTACGACGGAGTCGGCACCACGCTGGACATGCCGGTCATGTTGCCGCCCGTCCCGAGCGCGGTGGACTTCTCGGCCAAGAAGGTCCTCGTCGCCGACGACGTCGCTGATTCCGGCCGGACGATCGAGCTCGTCCACACCTTCATCAAGGACCACGTCCAGGACGTGCGCACGGCCGTGATCTACGAGAAGTCCCAGTCAGTGATGAAATGCGATTACGTCTGGAAGCGCACCGACCGCTGGATCAACTTCCCGTGGAGCTGGGAGGGCCCCGTCGTCGAGCGCACAGGCCAGGTCCTCGACGCCTGACGCGTACCCGCAGCGGTCATACCGGGAGCCCGGAGGAGGAACGGCCGCAGGTACGTCCCACCCGGCATCAGGCCGTACGGGCCGAACCCATCCGGGCCGCCTCCAGGGCCAGCAGCGCCACGTGCAGCGACGTCCGTGATTCGGCCGAACCCAGATCGGTGCCGAGAATGCGCTCGATGCGCCGGAGCCGCTCGTAGAACGTCGGCCTGGCCAGGTGCGAGTTCTTGGCCGCCTCCGCCTTGTTGCCGCCGGCCGCGAGGTAGGCGGCGAGCACGTCGAGCAGCGACGTGTCCGGTTCGGAGGCGAGCAGTGCGCCGAGTTCCCGCTCCACGAACGTCTGCACCCGCGGATCGTCGCGGAGCAGGTGGAGCAGGCCCCGCAGGCGCAGGTCAGCCAGCCGGTAGAAGGGGGGCCGCTCAGGGCCGTTCCCGGCACCCCAGCCGTCCGGGCGTTCGGCGGCCACGTCGGCGACCTGGCTGGCCTCGAGAAACGAGCGGCGCACGTCCCTGATCGACCCGGCCACCGCGCCGACCCCGATCACCAGCCCGTCCCGGTCGGAGCCAAGCCGCGCCGCCAGGCTGGACAGGACGCGATCCGCGTCGGCGCGCGGGCTGACCGAGAGCATGGCCCCGGCACGGGCGTCATCCAGCGTTCCGACCAGGGAGGGAATCCGCTCGGCCCGGCAGGCCGCGGCCGCCGCGTCGGCGACGTCGAGCACCCGGGCGTGGGCCGACACGCCGAGCGGCCCGGCCATGCCAGCGGGATCGCGCAGCCTGAGCACCATGGCGATGAGCTGGCGGCCGTCCACCGGGACCCCGAGCGCCCTGGACCGGACCGCGGCCTCAGCCGGGTCGGCGTGGGCCTGGCTGATGATGCCGGTGATCAGCGTCCGGTGGGCCTGCCGGTCCAGGCTTTCGGCGTGCCTGGTGAGCAGGCGGCCGAGCGCCAGCGTGGTGGCGGCGCGCTCGATGAGCACGGTGTCCGTGCCGCCGGGCGGCCCGTCGCAGACCAGGATCACCCGCCCCCAGTCCTCGCCCCGCGCGCCGACCGACGTGAAGAGCCACCCTGACGCCTCGTCGTACGCGGTCCGTCCCGCCGGCGAACCCGGCGAACCGGGCGCACCAAGCGCCCGGCTGCGCCGGGCGAACCCCGCCAGCAGCCGGGCGGGATCGGCGCTGCCCGGCTCGCAGGCCAGCACCCGGTGCGACAGGTCGGCCAGGATCACCGGCCGTCCGGCCAGGGTCGCGGCCTGCCGGACGATCTCGTCGGGCGAGGCGCCCGCCACGGACAACTCGGTGAACACCTCGTGCAGCCGCTCCGAGGCGCGCAGTTCCTCGAGCTGCGCGTCGATGATCCTGGCGTGCACCGCCTCGGTGATCTCGACGAACGGGACCTCGCGCTCGAAGGCGATCAGCGTCAGCCCGCTGCCGGCCGCCGCCCGCACCAGGGCGCCGGGGAGCGCCCCGACGAATCGCCGGCCGAGTTCCACCGCCAGCGCGCTCACCCCCGCGGCGGCGAGCTCCGTAGCGTAGCGGGCCAGCAGGACCGGTTCGGACGGCAGCGCGACTCCGGTAGTCAGCACCAGCTCACCGCCCTGCAGCAGGTGCGCGGCGTCGGCGAGTTCCAGCACATGGACCCAGCGGACCCGCGCCCCGAGGCCGGACGAGCCGGCGACCACCTGCGGGCTACCCCGGCGGATCACGTCGAGGCCGAGCAGGTCGGCAACGGTCGGCAGCACAAGGCAAGATGCTACATGTAAAACAGCAAGGTAAAAACCTTACATAGTGTCGGTTCACGCCAGACCCCGGGACCAGGAAGACTGGGAACCATGTCTGAGCTTCTCGCCCGCCATCGCGCGGTCATCCCTAACTGGGTCGGCATCTACTATGACGAGCCGATCGAGATCGTCAGCGGCAAGGGCTGCCGGGTCACCGACGCCCAGGGCCGCAGCTACCTCGACTTCTTCGCCGGCATCCTCACCAACATGCTCGGCTACGACGTGCCGGAGGTCCGCGACGCGGTCGAGCGGCAGATCGCCAGCGGCGTCGTGCACACCTCGACGCTGTACCTGATCCGCGGCCAGGTCGAGCTCGCGGAAAAGATCGCCCGGCTGTCCGGCATCAAAGACGCCAAGGTGTTCTTCACCAACTCGGGCACCGAGGCCAACGAAACCGCCCTGCTCGCGGCCCTGACCGCCCGCCACGCCAACCAGGTGCTCGCGATGCGCGGCAGCTACCACGGCCGCTCGTTCGGCGCCGTCTCAGTGACCGGCAACGCGGCCTGGAAGATGTCGGGCCTCAGCCCGTTCGGTACTCATTACCTGCATGGCGCGGACCGGCACCTCCCGGCCTACGCCGGCCTGTCCGGAGACGGCTACATCAAGGCCTGCGTGGCGGACCTGCGGGCGCTGCTGGCCGGCGGCATCCACCCCGCCGACGTGGGCTGCCTGCTGGCCGAGCCGGTGCAGGGCGTGGGCGGGTTCACCATGCCGCCCGACGGACTGTTCGCGGCGTACAAGGAGGTCCTCGACGAGCACGGCATCCTGCTGATCTCCGACGAGGTGCAGACCGGCTGGGGCCGCACCGGCGAGCACTTCTGGGGGATCGGCGCGCACGGGGTCACGCCGGACGCGATGACGTTCGCCAAGGGCCTCGGCAACGGCTTCGCCATCGGCGGCGTGGTGGCCCGCGGCGACCTGCTCGACGGGATCCGCGGTAACGGCATCTCCACCTTTGGCGGCAACCCGCTCGCCACCGCGGCGGGCAACGCCACCCTCGACTATGTGCTCTCCCGCGACCTGCAGCGCAACGCCGCGGTCACCGGGAACCTGATCATCGGCGGGCTCAGGGAGGCCGCGAAGGATCTCGGCGTCGTGGGCGAGGTCCGGGGCAAGGGCCTGATGTTCGCGGTCGACCTGGTCGACCCGGCCACCGGGCAGCCGAGCCCGCCGCTGGCCAGCCGGATGCTCGAGGCGGCCAGGGAGCGCGGCCTGCTGATCGGCAAGGGCGGCCTGTTCGGCCACACGCTGCGGATGGCGCCGCCGCTGACGCTGACCGAGGCCGAGGCCAAGGAAGGGCTCAGCATCCTGACCGACGCCCTGACCGCTGTGAACGAGGAGACGGCCAGGTGAAGCACCTAACGCACTGGATCGGCGGCAAGCCGTGGGACGGGGAGGCCGGGCGCCACGGCGACATCTACAACCCGGCGACCGGCCAGGTCAGCGGCCAGGTCGACTTCGCCAGCCCGGCCGAGGTCGACGCTGCGGTGGCCGAGGCCACTGGCGCGCTGCAGACCTGGCGGCGCGTCTCGCTGGCCAGGCGCGCCTCGGTGCTGTTCGAGTTCCGCGAGCTGGTCAAGGCGAACGCGAAAAACCTGGCCCAGCTGATAACCGAGGAGCATGGCAAGGTGGCCTCGGACGCGGCCGGCGAGGTGGCCCGCGGCCTGGAGGTCGTCGAGTTCGCCTGCGGCATTCCGCATCTCCTCAAGGGCGGATACTCGGAGAACGTCTCCACCGACATCGACTCGTACTCGATCCGGCAGCCAGTGGGCGTGGTCGCGGGCATCACCCCGTTCAACTTCCCGGCCATGGTGCCGATGTGGATGTTCCCGCTAGCCATCGCCTGCGGCAACACGTTCGTGCTCAAGCCTTCGGAGAAGGACCCGTCGGCGTCGCTGCTGCTGGCCTCGCTGTGGGCCGAGGCCGGCCTGCCGGACGGCGTGTTCAACGTGGTGCAGGGCGACAAGGTGGCGGTCGACGCGATCCTGGCGCATCCGGACATCAAGGCGGTCAGCTTCGTCGGCTCGACGCCGATCGCCAGGTACGTGTACGAGAACGGGACCAGGGCGGGCAAGCGCGTGCAGGCCCTCGGCGGCGCCAAGAACCACATGGTGGTGCTGCCCGACGCCGACCTCGACCTGGCTGCGGACGCCGCGGTGTCGGCCGGGTTCGGTTCGGCGGGGGAGCGCTGCATGGCGATCTCCGCCGTGGTCGCGGTCGACCCGATCGGCGACGAGCTGGTGTCGCGGATCACGGACCGGGTGGCCAGGGTCCGGGTCGGACCGGGTACGGACCAGCGATCCGAGATGGGGCCGCTGATCACCGGGCCGCACCGGGACCGGGTGGCCTCGTACCTGGACAGCGGCGTCCGCGAAGGTGCCACGCTCGCCGTCGACGGCCGGGTCCACCCGGTCATCGGAGGCGAGGACACCGGGTTCTGGCTCGGGCCGAGCGTGCTCGACCACGTCACCCCAGGGATGAGCTGCTACACCGACGAGATCTTCGGCCCGGTGCTCAGTGTGGTCCGTGCGCCGGCCTACGAGGCGGCGGTCGACCTGGTCAACAGCAGCCGGTACGGCAACGGCACGGCCATCTTCACCAACGACGGGGGAGCGGCGCGGCGGTTCGTGTCCGAGGCGGAGATCGGCATGGTCGGGGTGAACGTGCCGATCCCGGTGCCGATGGCGTACTACTCGTTCGGCGGCTGGAAGTCATCCCTGTTCGGAGACTCGCACATCTACGGCACCGAAGGCGTCCACTTCTACACCAACGGCAAGGTGGTCACCTCCCGCTGGCTCGACCCGAGCCACGGCGGCGTCAACCTCGGCTTCCCGGTGAACACCTAGCTGAGCAAGCGGCTGGTCCGGCCGGGAAACCACGATCCCCGGCCGGACCAGCCGTCGTGCCGGCTAGCGGCTGGTCACCTCGCTGCTCACCGCGACGGCCACGGCCGGCGCTGCCTCGGCTCGCCGGGCCCCGCGGAGCCCCCGAGGCCCGCGGGATCCCTGGGGCCACAGCCGGTCACCCCGCAGGGCCAGCCCGGCCGGCAGCAGCACGCCGCGGACGATGGTCGCGTCGATGAGCACCGCGGCCGCCATGGCCACGCCGAACATCTTGAACTCGATCAGCGACAGCGTGGCGAAGATCGAGAACACCGCCACCATGATCACCGCGGCGCTGGTCACCACGCCCGCGCTGCGGGCGATGCCGGCGGTGACCGCCTCCCGGGCGGACGCGCCGCCCAGCCGCAGCTCCCTGATCCGGCTCAGGATGAACACGTGGTAGTCCATGCTCAGCCCGAACAGCAGCACGAACATGAACAGCGGCAGCCAGGGCGTGATCCCGCCGTAGGCGGTGAAGCCGAGCGGCCCCTGCAGGTGACCGTCCTGGAAGACCAGGACCATCAGGCCGTAGGCGGCGCCGACCGAGAGCAGGTTCAGGCCGATCGACAGGGCCGGAATATAGACCGAACGGAATGAGGCCATCAGCAGCAGGAACGCAAGACCCAGCACGAAGACGAAGACCCATGGCACGGTCTTGGCCAGCTGCGCATCGAAGTCATGGTTCCCCGCGGTGAGCCCGGCCACCGCGTAGCTGATCCCCGGCACCTTGCCGAGCGTGGCCGGGAGGGCGTGGTCGCGTAGCGTGGCCAGCGCGTTGTTGGACGCGGCGTCCGTCCCGCCGCCCGCCAGCGGCACGGAAACGATGAGCACCTGGTCGTGCCCGAACATCGCCGTGGTGATCGGCTCCCGGATGGCGCCGTGGGTGGCCGCCACCTGCCCGTGCAGCGCCGCGACGGCCTCGCTGACCTGCCTGCCGCCGAGATCGGAGCCGGTCACGACCACCTCGGCCGGCGCGGGGCCGCCGGGGAAGGCCTGCGAGATGTCCATCAGGCTGCGGACCACGGGCACGTCGGCCGGCAGTGAGTGGATGCCCGCGTCCTCCAGGTTCAGCGAGAGCACCGGCGCGGCCAGCGCCAGCAGCGCGATCGCGGCGGTACCGCCCCAGATCAGCGGGCGCCGCACCACCGCGCGGGCCAGCATGCCCCAGAACCTGGACTCGGCGGCGGCGGTGCGCCGGCGGCCGAGGAACGGGATCCGGCCGCGGTCGGTCCACTTGCCGAGCAT
>Ga0335078_10007290_pt1 | contig 16401 bp, 15 predicted proteins | sample Lox_Sample_32_FD_206711 | JGI IMG/M metagenome (GOLD analysis project Ga0335078, IMG submission 206711) | Soil microbial communities from Loxahatchee National Wildlife Refuge, Florida, United States - Lox_Sample_3.2 | ecosystem: Environmental > Terrestrial > Soil > Wetlands | place: USA...
CCCCGGTTCGCGCTTCAGAAACTCCACTATGGCGTCGTCCGATATGCTGGCTCTCCAGTCGTCATCGCCGTGGATCCTGTAGGTCGCTGCTTCGCAGTCTATGCCGTCCTTCTGCAGGTCCTCGGCAAGTCCGTTGAACATCTGGTCCAGCAGATACTTTGGCTCCATGGCGGTCCCTTCTGTGGCCGCGACGGTAGATTAGCCTACCGCGCCTCAGAGGGGTCGGTCGGTGGACCCTGGGAGTAGTCGCGTCGAGCCGAGGCTCCCGCGAGGGCGTCCGCACGGTAGTGAGCATCGGATCTGCTCTTCTGAGTTGAGAACGCCGCGATGAGACTGCCGGACTCCAGATTGTGCCAGGGTCCAATCGATCAAGAACCGCCCGTCCGGCCCGCTCAGAAAGGACCGGGATGGCTTTGGCGTGGACGCCCTTTCGTGAACGGCTGACCGAGGGAGGTGTGGGTCTCGCAGGCTTAAATAACGAGCGCGGCGATTTGCCACGAACCTCCAGCCATGAGGCCCCTTCTCATAGGACTGAACTCGGCGTCGGAGCAGTACACCCCTCTGGACCTGATCGAACGCGGCCTCGGCGCCCACGAAGCCGGTTTCGACTCCTTCTGGGTCTCGGACCACTTCCACCCCTGGTTCCACACCGGAGCGCACAGCAGCTTCGCCTGGGAGGTGATCGCCGCGATGACCGCCAGGAGCGACAGGCTCGTCATGGGCACGAGCGTCACGGCCCCGCTCTTCAGGTACAACCCTGCCATAGTGGCCCAGGCGTTCTCGACCCTATCCTACCTAGCCCCCGGGAGGGTCTGGCTCGGCCTGGCGACCGGGGAGGGCTTGAACGAGGTGCCCTGCGGGCACCGGTGGCCCCGCTCGCACGCGGAGAGGGTGAGGAGGCTGAGGGAGGCGACGGTGATCGTGAGGCTCCTCTGGACGAAGGAGTTCGTCACGTTCAAGGGAGACTACCACACCCTGCGCGGGGCCAACCTATACGACAAGCCGCAGGTGCCGGTCCCGATACACCTCTCCGGGTTCGGGCCCCGCTCCGCGGAGCTCGCCGGGGAGCTGGGCGACTGCTTCATGACGGTCGGGCCGGTGGACCCGGCGAGGGCCAGAGAGGTCCTGTTCCCGGCGGTCGAGAGGGGTGCCAGGCTGAGCGGCCGCAGGCTGGAGGACGTCGAGAAGTCGCTCGTGCTCGGGCTCGCCTACCATCAGGACCGGGAGAAGGCCATAGACGCGCTGCTCCCGTGGCGGGGGTCGATGCTCCCGGTCTTCGCCGACTCGGAGGTCCACGACCCGCGGGTCATCGAGGAGAACGGGGACCGCGTCGGAAGGGACGCGATAGAGAAGCAGATGGTCATCGCTACCTCCCCGGACGACGTGATCTCCGCGGTCGAGGGGCAGGTCAGGCTGGGCTTCGACCACATAGGCCTGGCGCTCTCCGGAGACCTGCCCGCCTTCCTCGAGGCCGCGAAGCGGAAGGTCCTGCCGTACTTGCGCGAGGAGTACAAGGAAAGGAGGTTCGACGGCGAGTATCGCGGCCGATACGACTGGGAGAACCTGGAGCGGCTCCTGGACGCGAAGGACCTGGGCCACAGGGTCAGGTTCTCGTGACCGCGACCCCCCCGCCGTGCCGCCCTGCCCCTCCTCGATCCCGTCGAGGCCGGCTCCCGACCCTCGCCAGGCCTGGCCGCACGATACGGCGGCCAACGATAGGCCCGGCAGGCAGCGCCCAGCGGCCGAAACCGAGTCGGACTATCGCTATATACGTCCGGAGACGAAGGAACCCAGCTTGTCCAGCGAGTATGAGCGGCTCCTCAGACAGCTGCTTCAGGACAGACGATCGACGCTCGAGAAGCTGATGAGCGAGAACGGGGAGCAGAGGCAGATCGACCGGGTCCTCTCCGAGATCAAGTTCGTTCAGGCCGAGCTGGAAAGGTACGACCGGGGACTCGCTATCTTCAGGAGCAAGCCCGTCCCGAAGGTCGGGAGATGGGGCAAGCCCGAAGAGGACGAGCATGCCCATCGGGTCTAGCGCACCGAGAGTCTCAAAGCCTTAAATAACAAAAACCGTCGCATTTCTAGACGGAGACGCATGGTCCTTTTCGGTGACTTTGGCGCCGTCTTCGCGATGGGTCTCCTGGGTGTCGGTTTCGCCGTTTCGATGCTGCTCATACCGCGGCTCCTCGCGCCCCACCGGCCCAACCCGATCAAGAACTCCCCCTTCGAGTCGGGCCAGGTCCCGACGGGCAGGGGGAAGATGCGCTTCATGATGCAGTACTATGCCTACCTCCTCATCTTCGTCGTCTTCGATGTCATGGGGATGTTCCTCTACGCGTGGGCGGCCGCGTACCAGCAGCCGGCGATGGCCGGCGCGTCGGGCTGGATAATGACGATCTTCATCGGTGGCCTCCTGATCCCTCTGGGCTTCAGCGTCTACATGGCGGGAAGAAGAGAGATTTGGTGACCCGGGAGAAGACGGGCGCATTTGGGGTCCTCGTCGGGAAGATGGGGGAGGTGGTCCAGGACTCGATCGGCGCGCCCCTGCGCTATGTCGTGAACTGGGGCAGGCTCTACAGCATGTGGCCTGTGCATCTGGAAACGGCGTGTTGCAGTGTCGAGGTCGGGGCCGCGGGCGGGGCTCGCTTCGACCTTGAGCGGTTCGGCGTGCTGGAGGCCTTCGGCTCGCTCAGGCAGTGCGACCTCCTCATAGTCATGGGGACCGTGACGCGCAAGCTCGCCCCCCGCCTCAAGCTCATCTACGATCAGATGGCCGAGCCGCGGTGGACGATCGCGATGGGCGCGTGCGCAATCACCGGTGGCCTCTATTTCGACTCCTACAACGTCCTGCGTGGTATCGACGACATCATCCCCGTCGACGTCTTCGTGCCCGGATGCCCGCCAAGGGTCGAGGCCCTCCTCGAGGGGATAGTCCTCCTCCAGGACAAGATCCGCAGGTCCCACAGCATAGGCGGCGACTGAGCGCGCAGCCGCCAGGACGGGTCAAGGGCGGGGCGCCGGAGCCCGCGCGGACGCTCACCCAGGAGATGTCGGAGAAGATCGCCGCCCGGTTCCCGTCCTCGAGGATCGAGTACGTCCGGCAGAGCCGCCTCAAGTTCACCGTCGCGCCCGAGACCCTCAAAGAGGCGGGGCTGTTCGCCCGGGACGAGCTCGGCTTTGACCACTTCGCCACGGTCTCGGGGGTCGACTACCCCTCGAAGAACGAGATCGAGGTGGTCTACTTCGTCGGCTCGGTGCGCCCCGGGATGGAGGACCTGGTCATCGCCCTCGCCACGCGGGTGCCCCGCGACGCCCCCGCGGTCCAGTCGCTCGTCGAGGTCTGGTCCGGGGCGGAGTACCACGAGCGGGAGACCTTCGAGATGCTGGGCGTGAGATTCACCGGCCACCCGGACCTTCGCCGCATCCTCCTCCCCGAGGACTGGGACGACATACCTCCGCTTCGCAAGGACTTCCGCTCCCCTGGGAGATGACCGGCGACGACCACCGAGACCGAGTACGCCCCCGACGAGGACAAGGTGATGGCCGTCTCGCTCGGCCCCCAGCACCCGGGCTCGGGGCACTTCAGGATTAGGCTCTGGCTCGACGGCGACTTCGTCGTCAGGGCCGACCCCGACCCGGGTTACGTGCACCGCGGGGAGGAGAAGATGGCCGAGTACCGCAACTACATCCAGAACATCCCGCACCTCGAGCGCCCGGCGATCCTCGACAGCACGGGCATGCTCTTCCCCTACGTCGAGGCCGTGGACCAGTTGATGTCCACCAAGGTGCCCCCGCGCGCGGCGTACCTGCGAGTCATCATGGCCGAGCTCAACAGGATAATCTCGCACATGTACTTCCTGGGGATCTACGGGCTCTTCGGGGGGCATACGACCATGATCGAGTGGGCCAACGGCGACAGGGACCTCTTCATCGACCTCGCGGAGAGGATAGGCGGAGCCAGGGTAACCTTCGCCTACCTGGTCCCGGGAGGGGTGAGGAACGACATGCCCCAGGGCCTCGAGGGCAGGGCCTTCAAGACCTTCGATTGGTTCGAGAAGCGCATCGCCGAGTACGAGAAGGTCTGGCTCTACAACCCCGTCTTCGAGCAGAGGACCAGGGGCGTCGGGGTCCTGAGCAGGGAGGACGCAATAAGGTTCGGGGCGACGGGGACGGTCCTCCGCGCGTCCGGGGTGAAGCACGACATCCGCAGGGCCGAGCCCTACAGCGCCTACTCGGACTTTGAGTTCGAGGTCCCCGTCTCCAGCGCAGGCGACAGCTGGGCGAGGGGGTACGTGGCCATCGAGGAGATGAAACAATCGCTGCGCATCCTGCGCCAGGCCTTCGAGAAGATCCCCTCCGGCCCGGTCCGGGTCAAGCTGGGGCCGCAGCCCAGGGTTCCCGCCGGGGAGGCGTATTTCAGGACGGAGGGAGCGCACGGAGAGAGGGCGTACCACATCGTCAGCGACGGGTCTCCGAGACCGTACAGGCTGAAGATGGAGGACCCCTGCTTCAGGAACATGATCCTCATCAGGGAGCTGCTGAGGGGAGCGCACGTGGCGGACGTGCCGCTGGTGTACTGGGGCCTCAATTACTGGCCCGTGAGCGCGGATAGATGATGCACGATTTCTAGTGAGAGACTATAATCCTCACGTCATCGGACGCCGATTCGGAGATTCGCGCTGAACTTCCCGGAGGCGTTCGGCACGTCCGATCGACATTCTCACCCCGGGAGGCGCTCGCGGAGACGGATGCGACCGCTCGAGGTCCGCTCCGGTGGGAGGGCCACCCGGGTCGATCTCGGTCCAGCGGGGGCTGCCTTCGTCCGGCCGCCGGGGACTCCCGGATCGAACAGGCTCATTAACCCCACATCCCGCAGGGGACCAGACCCCGATGCTCCGCCGCGAGAAGCTGATCGCAGTGATATCCTCTGGGGACCTCCACTTCAGGAACGGGGAAGGGTACGAGCTGGTGATCACGGACGGCAGGATCGTCGGGGCGCCCCGGGCCGCGGCCCTGGGAGTCCCGGACCCGTTCCTGTGGTCGGCGGAGGGATCCTCCGAGGAGGAGCGCGTGGCGGCGGAGAAGGCGGCCTCGGTCATCATCGGTAGGAAGCAGTTCGACCTCTCCAAGGACAGCGTCTTCAAGATCCTCTACGAGAGCCCCGGGATCTTCTTCGGGGGGCGCGTCGTCTTCGGAGTGGTGGGCGAGGAGGTCCAGCTCGACATCAGCAGCGTCTCCGTCTGGAGCCCGGGCGGCGTCATGACACAGCGCAGGCTCGTGGACTCGCTCCTGGTCTTCGCACCGGACAGGCTCTACGACGAAAAGACGGGCGCGATGATCAAGGACGAGAACCTGCGCCCCTGAAGATGGTCGGTCCCGGTAGCACCCTGGAATCTCGCCAAAGGTCCGAGGATCTGATTTCATGACGACAACGGTTATTAACGCACACCAGGTCGAGCCGACTGGGCCCTGGCGTGTGCCGAAGACGATCACGACCTTTCGGGGGTTTGTGAAGCACGTCGTCCTACTGATTCCCTGGCTTCTTCTCCTGGTCGGTATCGCATCGATACCGGTCTATCTCGTGCTTAAGTCCGTCTGGGGGGTCGACATCTACGGCCTGATCTCGGCCGCGGTCTCCGACCCCCAGGGGTTTTCGCAGTACCTCGTGCAGACCACCCAGGCCGAACCTCTGAAGAGCATCCTCCTCTTCACGACCTTCCCCGGGTTCACTTTCGCGGCCCTCTTCTCGGCCGTCCTGATGATCTGGGTCGAGAGGAAGTTCATCGCGAAGATCCAGCTGAGGGTGGGTCCGGAGTACGCCGGAAAGTACGAGGGGATCCTCCAGAACGTCGCCGACGTCGTCAAGCTGGTCTTCAAGGAGATCATCATACCCGACAGGGCCGACAGGGGGATCTTCATAGCGGTCCCCCTCGCCCTGATGTTCGTCTCCGGCGCCCTGCTTGCGCTCGTCCCCCTCGGTCCGACGACCTACATCGCCAATCCCTCCGTCGGGATCGTCCTGGTCTTCGCCATCATCGGGGCCACGCCGATAATCACCCTCCTCGCCGGCTGGGCGTCCAACAGCAAGTACTCGCTCCTCGGGGGGCTCAGGGCGCTGCACCAGATGGTCGCCTACGAGATCCCGATGATCCTCTCGACGCTCGGAGTGGTGGTGCTCTCCGGCTCCCTCAGCATCATGGGCGTCGTCGAGGGCCAGAGCGGCGTCTGGTTCATCCTCCTCCAGCCGCTCGGCGCCTTGGTCTTCTTCGTGACCGTCCTGGCCGAGCTGGAACGGATCCCGTTCGACCTGCCGGAGGCGGACTCGGAGATCGTCGCGGGATGGCAGACCGAGTACTCGGGGATGACCTTCGGCATCTTCCAGCTCGCGACCTACATGAAGTTCTACGCGCTGGCCGGGGTCTTCACGGCACTCTTCCTCGGCGGATGGTACGGCCCCGGGCCCCTGCCGCCGGCGTTCTGGTTCATCGCGAAGACCTTCGTCGTCATGCTCATCATGATGCTCCCGAGGGCGGTCCTCCCGAGGGTCACGATCGACATGCTGCTGCGCGGAGGATGGTCCAGGCTGATGGCGCTGACCTTCGCCAACCTCTTCATGGCTCTCCTGATCGTCTCTCTGGGGCTGTACCGCGCGGGAGGCCTGTGATCTGCCCCTCCTGCGCTCCGTGAGGGCGGGACTCGGCTCCTTCTGGTCCGGGGTCAGGCACCTGTTCAAGCCGAGGATGACCCTCCGCTACCCGCAGCAGAAGCTCGAGCTCGAGGGCCAAGGCTACTCGTTCGACGCGAAGCTCGGGGCGGGCCGCCCCGGCTTCAAGGGGCGGCACGTCCTGCTGGAGGACAAGTGCACGGGCTGTCAGCTGTGCGCCATCGCCTGCGACGGGATCGCGGTGGCCATCGAGATGCAGGAGGTGAAGCTCGACCACCCGCACAACAAGAAGAACATCTGGCCGGCGGTCGACTATGGTAGATGCGTTTTCTGTGGACTTTGCATCGATTATAGCACAGAAGTTCAAACTAATCCGGGATTAAAGCCGATAAATCAGATAGCCGTCGGGGAAATGGTCCTGACCCACAATGGCACGTATAAGCCGGTCACAAGGTTGTGGGATATGTCCTACACCGGAACGTTCTACAGAATCTACGTCTTCGGCAAGCCAGAGCCGTTGGCCTGCACCGCTGACCACAAGATAATTGCGGTATCGAGACCCATCTCCAGGAGAAAGGACAGGCGGCTGCTCAGGGTCACCTCGCCGCTACAGTTCCACAAGCCTGGGGAGCTCAAACCCGGAGACTACCTCGTGAGCCCTATTGTCCACAAGGTCGTCCACACAGAGAAATACGAGAAGGATGTCAGGATGTACAGGGGAGGGAAGGTTACAAGGCGCCAGTCGCTCAACGCCTCAGCAGAGCTCTTCCGCCTGATCGGCTACTATCTCTCCGAAGGCTCCTGCGACGGAGGCAGGAGAGTGGAATTTGACTTTCACAGGAAGGAGCTTGACACCCATGCAAAGGACTGCGGCAAGCTGATTACGAAGTTCTTTGGGAAAGACCCGAAGATAAGGAAGAACAGCGGGAATGGGATAAGACTGGTGCTGGACTCCGCGATGGCGGAGGATTTCTTCTCGCAGTTCGGCAGAGGGGCCGAGGACAAGAAGATGCCAGACTGGGTCTTCTTCGCTGAGCCTGCCAAGCAACTCGAGCTTCTTCGGGGAGAGTGGCAGGGAGACGGGTGCAGGGTCAAGCAGTCCCGGCAGAAGTACCTGAACACGACTACGACCTCGAAGACGATGGCCTTCCAGCTGCAGTCGGTCTATGCGAGGCTGGGCATCGTCTCGACCATCGACAGTGAGCAGTCGCCCAATCATTTACGGTGCTATCACGTCAATGTCTTCGGCAGATGGGCGGTCAAGCTTGCCAAGATGTGGGACGTCGAGTTCGACTACAAGCCGACCAAGCACACCGACAAGTTCCATATCGACGACAGATACGTCTACATGCCGATAAGGAGAATCGAGGTAGAGGAAGTCGAAAGCCGTCGCGTAATGGATGTCACGGTAGAGGACGACCACACATTTGCGCCCCTCGGTCTTGCAACAAGCAACTGCGTGGACGCGTGCCCCTTCGACGCCCTGGTCATGAGCAACGAGTACGAGCTCGCCGCCTACGACAAGGAGTCGCTCAAGTACGGACCCGAGAGGCTCTTCCTCCCGCCGAGGCCCACGGGGTCGGTGAAGGCGAAGATAGACCCCGAGAAGGGGAACGTAACCCATGGTTGACCTCACCGACGTGACGTTCCTCGCGATGGTCGTCGCCACCATAGGCGGGGCCATCACCGCCCTCGAGGCGCGGGAGATCGTCTACGGCGCCATAGGCCTGGCCTTCAGCTTCTTCGGTGTCGCGGGCCTCTTCTTCCTGCTCGACTCGCCCTTCGTGGCCGTCTTTCAGATCACGGTTTACGTCGGCGCCGTCGCCGTCCTGATCCTCTTCACGGTCATGCTCGTGCGGGAGGGAAGGTGGATGCGCGACTCCCTCGGCTCGTGGGACAGGGTCGCGGGCCTCCTCGCCGCGGTCGCCCTCGCCCTCTCGCTGGTCCTCTCCTTCGCGGCCTCGAGCTTCCGCGGCGCGGTCGAGCAGACTACCGCGCCGAGCTTCATCGGGATCGGGGAGTTCATATCGGGGCCCTTCGCGCCGGCGCTGGAGCTGCTGGCGCTCGTGCTCGCCGCGGCGATAGTCGGGGCGCTGATGCTGGCCAAGGTCGAAAGGAGCGGCCGGCCATGATCGCCCTGGCCGACTACTTCCTGGTCTCCGCCTCGCTCTTCGCCATAGGCGTCTACGGCCTCGTCACCAAGAAGAGCGCGATGCGCCTCGTGTTCTCCGTGGAGATGCTGATCAACGCCGCGAACATAAACTTCATCGCCTTCAACAGGTTCCTCTGGCCGAGCGCGCTCGGGCAGACGATAGCGCTCTTCTCGATTGCGCTGGCCGCCTCGGAGGCGGCGGTGATACTGGCCATCGTGATGGTGGCCTACCGGCTGAGGGACGACGTGGACGTGAGCGAGATGAAGAAGCTGGGAGGATGAGGGAGACCCCGCGGGCGTCAGCAGGGCCCTCCCAGAGCGGGACCGGTACCGGCACTCAGGAGCGTAGCCGCGGCCCTTGACGGTCCCCTTCGTCCTGCTCCAGATGGTCGCGGTCCCGCTCGTCTTCGCCGTCGTGGTCTTCGCGCTCGGCGGGCGGATGGGGAAGAGGGTGGGGTGGGTCGCCTTCGGGTCTCTGGCCTACACGACTGCGCTGATGGTCTCCGTCGGCGCCGGCCTCACCAACGGAGGGGCCCCAGTGCAGGAGAGCTACACCTGGGCCTCGGTGGCGGGCCTGGGGTTCGGCCTCCTGGCCGACGACCTGAGCCTCCCGGTGGCGCTCGTGATGAACATCGTCGTCGCGGCGACCGCGGTCTACTCCATGGACTACATGAAGCACAGGCTGGAGGCGATGCACGGCGAGGAGAGGAAGGGGCAGTACTCCCTCTACTTCCTCAACTTCATGCTGCTCGACGCCGGTCTGATAGGCGTCTCTCTCGCCACGAACCTGATCGAGCTCTACCTGTTCGTCGAGCTGATGCTGATCCCCTCGACCTTCATGGTCGCCCTCTTCGGCTACACGAGGAGGGAGAGGACAGCGATAATGTACTTCCTCTGGAACCACCTCGGCGCGTTCATCTTCTTCGCCGGGATCATACTGGCCTACGTCGGGTCCGGGTCCTTCGAGATACTCTCCCTCCGGTCGCTCCAGCCGGGCACCGTCGCGTACTGGGCGGCGGGCCTGATGCTCGTCGGGTGGCTCGTCAAGATGGCGGTCTTCGGGGTGCACGTCTGGCTGCCGACGGCCCACGCGGAGCACCCGACGTCGTTCGCTCCCTTCATCGTGACCATAGTCGGCGTCGGGAACTACGTGGTCGTCAGGCTCCTCGTCCAGGGCATGCCCATGGTCTTCGCGCCCTTCGCGTTCCCGCTGATGGTCGTGGCGCTGGCGACGATGGTCTACGGGGGCGCGCTCACCATGGTCCAGACTGACGTCAAGTACCTCTACGCCTGGTCGACCATAAGCCAGAACGCGTACTCCCTGCTCGGGATCGGGAGCCTCAGCCTGCTCGGGGTCTCGGGCGGGATGTTCTACTTCCTGAACCACATCATCGGCAAGACGATCCTGTTCTGCGTGGCCGGGATACTGATCTGCCAGGTGGGCACCAGGGACATGCGGAAGATGGGCGGGCTCGCCGCAAGGATGCCGATGACGGCCACCCTCTGCGTCATCGGGTCGATGATACTCTCCGCGGTCCCTCCGACCGGCGGGTTCCAGGGGGAGTGGATACTCTTCGCGGGGGTCTTCTCCCGGGGGACGGCGGGGCCCCTCGGGTGGCCCCTCGTGGTCGCGATCTTCGGCCTGGCCGCCACGGTCCTCACGGTCGCCTACACCTTCTGGCCCCTTCGCAGGATGTTCTTCGGCCCGCTCCCCGCGGAGCTGACCGGTGTGAAGGAAGCCCCTCTGACCATGACCGTGCCGCTGCTCTGCCTCGCGGCGCTCTCGATCGTCATCGGCATCTATCCTGACCTCCTCTTCAGGTTCCTCTACCACTACGCCAGCGCGCTGCCTCTTCTCGGAGGCCTCTGAGGATGGCGGTCGCCATGATCCCCTCGTACTCGATCTGGGCGGTGATCGTCGCGCCCTTCCTGGGAGCCCTGCTCATGCCTCTCGTCGGGAGGTCGCGCCTCAGGGACTATCTCGCCGTCGCCTTCTCCCTGGTCTCGGCCCTGGCGGCGCTCTCCCTGCTGGTGCCCGTGGTCGAGGGGCAGACGCTCTCGGTCTACAACTCGCTCATCCCCGCGTCGGTCCCCTGGATACCCGAGCTCGGGATCGGCGTGGGGGTGCTCTCGGACCCCTACACCGTGATCATCGTCAACCTCGTCGCCTGGGTCAGCCTCCTCGTGATGGTCTACAGCCTCGACTACATGAAGGGAGACGGCGGGCTGACGAGGTACTGGTTCTTCATGAGCTTCTTCATCGGGTCCATGCAGCTCATCGTCCTCTCCGACAACCTCCTCTCCCTCTTCATCGGCTGGGAGGGCGTGGGGCTCTGCAGCTACGCCCTCATCGGCTACTACTACAGGGACGAGGTCGAGAACTGGGTCGGCACCCCGGGCACCATGGTCCTCGGCGAGGAGCAGGCCTACGCGCCATCCCACGCGGGCATGAAGGCGTTCTTCATGACGCGGGTGGGGGACATCGCCATGCTCGCCGGGATGCTCATCCTGTTCGTCTACGCGGGCACCTTCAACTTCCAGCAGCTGGCCTCGTCCTCGGGGTGGGCCGTGGCGCTCTCGCGGAACGGCCTCCTGGTCCCCGCGGCGCTCCTGATATTCGGAGGCGCGATCGGCAAGTCCGCCCAGTTCCCCCTGCAGGAATGGCTCCCCGACGCCATGGCGGGCCCCGCCCCCGTCTCGGCGCTGATCCACGCGGCCACCATGGTCAACGCCGGGGTGGTGCTGGTGGCGAGGATTGGTCCCGTCTTCTACTTCGTGCTGGCATCCAATCCCTCCCTGATCCAGCCGTTCTTCGTGGCGGTCGCGTGGATCGGGGCGTTCACCGCCTTCCTCGCCGCCACGCAGGCTCTCGTCGGCCGGGAGCTGAAGAAGATCCTCGCCTACTCGACGGCCTCCCAGATCGGTTACATGATGATGGCCCTGGGCCTGGCCGGGCTCTCCGCGAACTACTTCGCGCAGGGGCTCTCCGCCGGCCTCTTCCAGCTCATCAGCCACTCGGTCTTCAAGGCCGCGCTCTTCCTGATGGCGGGGGTCCTCATCCACGCCGCCCGCTCGAAGTACATCAGCGACATGGGCGGGACGAAGGACAGGCTGAAGGTCACCTTCGCGGCCTTCCTTATCGCCGTCGCGTCCCTCTCCGGCATCCCGCCCCTGAGCGGGTTCTGGTCCAAGGACGCCGTCCTCGGCCTGGCCTGGAGCTCGGGTCAGACCGGCCTCTTCCTCGTGGGCACCGCGACCGCCGGGATAACGGCGGTCTACGCGTTCCGCCTCCTCGGTGCGGTCTTCTTCGGCGGGCGGAGCGCCGCTGACCTGGAGGGCACCGGAGGGGCGGGTCACCCCCTGCGAGAGCCGGGGCCCCTCAGCCTCGTCCCCTACGCCCTCCTGGCCTCGGGGACGGTCGCCATCGGACTCCTGGCCCTCTTCGGCCTCGAGGGCGCGCTCGGGTCCGCGGCCGATGCATACCTGAGGTCTCTCTCGCCGTCCGTCTCGGCGACGGGGCCGCCCCTCTCCTTCGATCTGGTACCCGCCCTGATCGCGCTGGCCTTCGTGGCCGTCGGCGTCGCCGCTGCCCTCCAGCTCTACGTCCTGCGCCGCTCGTCCGTCGACCGCCTCCTGATACGGTCCCCCCTGCTAGGCGGTCTGCAGAGGTTCCTCGAGAATCGATGGTACATCAATGCGGTGTACTACAGGGCCTTCGTCGACGCGCCGCTCTACGCGTCGAACTGGACGGCGGTGCACTTCGAGCAGGGGGTAATGCAGAAGATGAACACCGGCGGCGAAGCCCTGGGTCTCGAGCTGTCCGCCGCTGGCAGGTGGTTCGAGGCGAACGTCATCGACGCGGTCACCGCGGGGGTATCCGGCGCGTCCCAGTCCCTCTCGCGCGCCTTCAGGAAGCTGCAGAGCGGCGTCGTCGAGTCCTACGCGCTCGCCCTCCTCCTCGGCCTGGCGGCGTTGCTCGTCCTCATGGTCATCGCAATGGGGTTGTACACAGCGATATGATCCCGATCCTTCCGCTCCTCGTGGCCGTCCCGTTGGCGGCGTCGCCGGTCGTCTACGTGCTCTCGACCAGGTCCCGCAGGGCGGGGATGGCCGCCGCGCTGGTCGTCTCGCTGGTGGTCCTCGCGATCGCCGTCTACGCCTTCTGGTACGTCTTCGTCAACGTGCCCCTGCCAGGCCAGTACGACCTTACGGCGAAGTACCAGTGGGTCAGCACCTCGGCCTTCGGGCTCGACATCTTCCTGGGCACCGACGGCCTCAGCTCCCCCCTGATCCTGGCCGCGGCCATCCTGACCGTCCTCGTGATCGCCGGTTCGAGCAGGCTGGTCAGCCAGAGGCTTCCGCTCTACCTCGCCCTCCTGCTCTTCTTCGAGGGATCGATAATCGGCGTCTTCACCTCGCTGAACCTGATCGTCTTCTACCTCTTCTGGGAGCTCGTGACCGTCCCGATGTTCCTGCTCATCGGCGTCTGGGGCGGAGAGAGGAGGAGGTACGCCGCCCTGAAGTTCATGATCTTCATCTTCGTCGGGAGCGCTTTCATGCTGCTGGCCTTCCTCGCCGCATACTCCTACGCCGGCGTCTCTTCCTTCGACATCCAGAACATCTCGGGAAGAATCCCCCAGGACCTCCAATACCTCCCGCTCCTGGGCACGTTCGTCGGGTTCGGGGTCAAGCTCCCCGTCGTGCCTTTCCACGGCTGGCTCAGAGACGCGTACGTCCAGTCGCCCTCTCCCGTCACCGCCCTTCTCGCAGGGATCCAGTCGGCTCTCGGGGGATACGGGCTGATCAGGATCAGCATCGGCCTCTTCCCCCAGGCCGCCCACGAGTGGGCCTGGGCGTTCATGCTCGTCGGGATAATCACGATGTTCTACGGGGCCCTCGTCGCCCTCCGGGCGGGCGAGCTCAAGCAGATGTTCGCGTTCACGAGCCTCAACCACATGGGCTTCGTCGTCCTCGGCGCCTTCGCGACCGTCGCGTCGGGAAACCTCCTGGGGATAGAGGGAGCCGTCTTCCAGATGTTCGTCCACGCGTTCACCGCCGGCTCGCTCTTCATGCTCGCCGGCTTCGTAGGGCGCCAGGCGGGGACGACCGAGGTCTCGAAGCTGAACGGGCTGCGCGACTCCATGCCCCGCACCGCAGGGCTGATCGTCGTCGCCTGCGCGGCTGCGATGGCCCTCCCGCCGTTCTCGAGCTTCCTCGCAGAGCTCCTCGTCATCGCGGGAGGGATCGCGGCGAGCCCCTACGCCGCCGTCGTCGTGCTCGTCCCCGTGCTGACGGGAGGGTACCTGCTCTGGACGATCAAGCGCGTGGTCCTCTCGCCCTCGGAGGCGGGGTCGGCGCGGGTCGACATGGGATGGCTGGACGTGGCTACGTTCGCCGTGTACTTCCTCCCGCTCCTCGGGCTCGTCCTGTTCTCGTCGCTCATCCTGACCCCCGCGGCCCCCGTCGCCCAGTGGGCGGTCCACCTCGTGGAGGTCGCCTAGGGCATGGACCTGATCCTCTTCGCGTCGGTCGTCCTCTCGGCGGGCGCGCTCGGGTTCCCCTTCTTCCAGCTCTCGAGGACGAGGGGGCTCCCGCTCGGCTACATCCTGGTGGCGGTCCTCGCCACGGCGCTCCTCTTCGTCGGGGCGAACGCCCTCTCGCCGCAGCCCGCGCGCGATTTCGGCGACCTGCTCACCTCCGACAGCCTCGGCGGGCTCTTCGCGTTCGTGACGATCTCGGTCGCGCTGCTGGTGGCCGTCGCGTCGGTCCCGAGCATGGTTTCCAGGTCGAACGGACCGCTGTACTGCTCCCTCCTCTGCTTCTCCGCTCTCGGGATGCTCTTCCTTTCCTACTCGGCCGACCTCCTCATGCTCTTCGTCGCCTGGGAGCTCATGAGCCTGCCGACCTACGCGCTCGCCGGCTTCGACAAGGACAGGGTGGAGTCCAACGAGGCGTCGGCTAAATTCGCCATAGTGGGCGCCCTCTCGTCGGCCACAATCCTCTATGCGATCAGCCTCAGCTACGGCCTCTCGGGGTCCACCCAGATCGTCGACGTCGTCAGGGCGATGGAGACCCAGACCACGAACCCGATGACCCTGGCCACCGCCCTCCTCTTCATCGTCGGGTTCGGATTCAAGATGTCGATAGTCCCGTTCCACATGTGGGCCCCCGACACGTACGAGGGCGCGCCCATCACGATCACCACACTGCTCGCCGCCGGGACGAAGAAGGCCGGCTTCGCCGCCGCGATCAGGGTGGTCCTGGCCGTCTCGACCGTCCACGTCCTGACGCACGACCCGGTCTTCACGGTGCCCAACATACTCGCCGTCCTTGCGCTCGCGACGATGACGCTGGGGAACGTGGCCGCGCTGACCCAGAGGAGCGTGGTCAGGATGCTCGCGTACTCGAGCGTCGCGCAGGCGGGCTACATACTGATCGGTTTCGTCATCTTCGCCTACGCGCAGCAGAACGCCGCCTTCTCGCACGAGGCGACGCTGGGCATGACCGGTTCGCTCTTCCAGATCATCAACCACTCGATCATGGCGAGCGCGGCCTTCCTCTGCGTGGCCCTGGTCCTGGGCGCCCTCAAGCGCGCGGACGTCGGAGCCTTCGAGGGGCTTGCCAGGAGGGCTCCGGTTACCGCGTTCACGATGGCCGTGTCGATGCTCGCGCTGGCGGGGATGCCTCCGCTCAACGGGTTCTGGTCCAAGCTCCTGCTCTTCCTTTCCGTGGTCAACGGTCCCTACGCCTGGCTCGCGGTCGCGGGCATCCTGAACAGCGTCTTCAGCCTGGGCTACTACCTGTGGATCGTGAAGAGGATGTACATGGACGAGCCGCCGAGCGTCGAGAGGATCGCGGAGCCGATGCTGTACGTGGTGATCTTTTCCGTCCTGGTGGCGCTGATGGTCGTGCTGGGGGTCTTCCCGCAGGTAGTGATCGGGTTCTCGCAGGGCGCGGTCCCGTCTCTCTTTCCTCTGTGACGTCTGGACCCAGGGGCATCGTGCCTCCCTTTGCCGGTCCATCTCTTGCATCCAAGCGCTGGGCTGTGGTTGTCATCGACGGGTCAGACGGCCGTCGCCGCCAACCGCTCTCTCGTGAGCCTCTTCGGGAACATCTTTCCGGACCTTGACCTGTAGCCGGGGATGCCGATGCCCAGCGCCATCATCGGGGTCGCCTCCGTCTCCTGAGGGGAGAAGAACTCGGTCACGGCGTCGTCGTAGAACGTCGTCCCCGACGCCCCCATCCCCTGCGCGTAGCTCGCCAGGTACATCCTCCCGGCCACCACGCCCGCCTCGAACTGGGCGGCCCTGTACCCCCGGTCTCCGTGGAGGCGCAGGACCCTCGCCAGCTCCGTCATCAGGAAGACCACGGCGCTCGCCCCGGCGAAGAGCGACTGGTCGAGGCAGAGATGGCCGGCTGCGTCCCGGAACTCTCCCGCTCTCAGCTGCTCGAGCGAGCCGGAGGCCCGGTCGAAGCGGTAGCTCCCGTCGGGCAGGTCCTTCACCGCGTTGGAGATCAGGCAGACGTCCAGCAGGGTCCCCGGGACCGGGAGGTCGAGCGGGACGCCCCGGGTGGAGTGGGA
>Ga0335078_10007291_pt1 | contig 16397 bp, 15 predicted proteins | sample Lox_Sample_32_FD_206711 | JGI IMG/M metagenome (GOLD analysis project Ga0335078, IMG submission 206711) | Soil microbial communities from Loxahatchee National Wildlife Refuge, Florida, United States - Lox_Sample_3.2 | ecosystem: Environmental > Terrestrial > Soil > Wetlands | place: USA...
CGGTGACGTCCATTCAGGGGCAGCTTGACGTCAGCATCACAAACTCATCGACAGGGCAAGGGCAAGGCGCTGCCAGTAGCGCGGGAGGAGGCACCCTTGGCGATGCAACTAGCGGCGATACGTCGACAACGCCGGACATCGTCAAGACCGGCGCGGGAACGATCGTGTCAACCTTTGCAGCCGTCATTGGTTTTATCGGCATCAAATCGACCGAGCTGACCTCGATCCTCCGTAACGACGAAAACGCTGCCCTTATCGTCTTTTGTGCCCTTGTGTTCGCGGTCACGGCCGGCCTCCTCGCCGTCTTCGTTACAAAGGCGCGTACCGCCCGCGGCAGTCTGCTCGGTGGGCTCGCTCTCATCGCATCCGGATATGCATTCGTCATCGTGTCCATCCGCTCCGCAGATGGATCCGGCAAGCTATCGGTGGGTTGGGCCACCTTTGTCACAATTGCTCCGCTGGCTCTCGCATTCGGTCTCGTCGCGGTTTCCGTACTCCCCACATCTGCCATTCACAGATTGCACAAGGTCCTTGAAGGCAAATGGCTGAAAAGCGTCTTTGGAGGCAAATGGCTGAAAAGCGTGGGAAGGGCATCAGTCAATTGGCTGAAGACCGATATCGAGATGCATGCCTGGCTCGTCATGTTCAGCGTGTTCCTTCTCTCGTTGTCAGTGCTCGGCTCCATTCGCATTGAAGGCGAATTTCAAAAGAAGAACGACGTTCAACTGGTGGCAAGCATCAATCAAGCCACTACGTCGGGCACGGACGGCACGATCACCGTCAATTTCACAGCCGAGCGATTGCGCCTGGATGATTGGGGCACGGTCGTCATTTGTGGGGTCGTGCCTGCCACCGCGTCGACATCGCTGACGAGCCTCACCTCCGACGCTTCCTCTGCCTGTATCAGCACGGCCGGATCGACGCCTGTCGCGTGTGCCAGTTCGGACAACGCCGGTGGGTCGTGTCAGGTGCTGGCTCTGTGGCGTGTTCGACCCGACTCAACCGGATCCATCAGTCAGAAGTTCGTCGTTCCCGTTCACGGCCATGATTATTCGGTCTTGGAAGGGCACGCCTTTATCGGATCTGGCCTCCTCGTAAGCAGGGCTGGATTCAGATTGCTCTTGCCGACGTGAACCGGACGGGGTCCCAGCGGCGGCATCTGATCGCGAGTCACTTGCCCTAGATCCGAAGCGTGTACCAGCACGGCCGCTCCATACGGTGCGGCGACGCCGAAGGTCCCTGCGTTCCGTTGCCGCCACCCCTGGGGGCCGTTCGGGCCCCGGAGAAGATGTCGACGGCAAGAGCCCCGGTGTTGCCGCGACACTTCCTCCTGTGAAATAGGGTAAGCCGCGGCTGTGAGTGCCGAGCCCCCCAATCCAGGCGATCAGCCGGACCGGCCGCCAGGCGCGGCAGCGGCCCCCTGGCCGCCCGGGGCCCAGTCAGAGGGGTGGGTCGACCAGCCGGCGGATCGGATCGGGCACCCCGATCCAGGTGGGCGGTCGGGAGGGTTGCCGGTGGGCGCCGGCCAGCCGACGCTCCCCTCGATCGGGCCCCAGCACGGCCCCGGCGGGGACCCGTGGGCGAAGCGGACCGCCTCTCTGGGTCGCAGGGCGGCGTCCGCGGGGCGCCGTCGCCTGACGGCGCTGCTCGGCGGCCCGGACCGGACCCGGGTCATCGTCGTGCTGGCGTGCGTCCTGGCCCTGGCCAGCGCCGACGCCGCCACCGTGGGGGCCTCGGCCACCGCGCTGCGCACGAGCCTGCACATCAACAACGCCGACATCGGCCTCCTGGTGGCGATCAATTCGCTGGTGGGGGCGGTGGCGTCGGTGCCCTTCGGCATCCTGGCCGACCGAGTGCGGCGGACCTGGACGCTGGGCTGCGCGGTGGTGCTGTGGGGTGCCGCCATGCTCATGAGCGCCACCGCCACCTCCTTCGGCGGCCTCCTCATGTGGCGGCTGTGGTTGGGCGTGGTGACAGCGGCAGCCGGGCCGGCGGTGGCGTCGCTGGTCGGCGACTACTTCCCCGGGTCGGAGCGGGGGAAGATCTACAGCTACATCCTCACCGGCGAGCTGCTGGGGGCCGGGGTCGGCTTCGGCGTGACCGGCGACGTCGCCGCCCTGTCGTGGCGCGCCGCCTTCGTGATCCTGGCCCTGGTCGCCTTTCCGCTGGCCTGGTTCCTGTTCCGTCTGCCAGAGCCGGCCCGGGGTGGGACGGCAGCCCTCGTGGACCCCCGGGGTCCGGCGCCCCCGGCATCGGAGGGCCCCGAGGAGCAGGAGGATGGCGATGCCCAGGTCACCGACGCCCAGCGACTGGCGGCCCACCAGGGCATCGGCCCCGACGAGGCACTGGCCGCCCGGGCGTCGCGGCCCCGCATGGGGCTGATCTCGGCCGTCCGCTACGTGTTGGCGGTGAAGACCAACGTCGCCCTCATCATCTCGAGCGCCTGTGGCTACTACTTCCTGGCGGGCGTGGAGACCTTCGGCGTGGAGTTCGTGCGCGGCCACTACCACGTGAACGCAGCCCTGGCCAACCTCCTCATGATCGCCATCGGCGCGGGCGCCGCCGTGGGGGTCATGACCGCCGGGCCGCTCAGCGACGCCATGCTGCGGCGCGGACGGCTGCGCTCGCGGATACTGGTGGCAGCGGTGTCGGCGACGGTGACGGTGGTGTTGTTCGTCCCGGCACTGCTCACGAGCAGCCTGGTCACGGCCCTGCCCTACGTGATCCTGGCCGCGCTGGCCCTGTCGGCGCAGAACCCCCCCATCGACGCGGCGCGGCTCGACATCATGCCGTCCAGCCTGTGGGGGCGCGCCGAGGGCATCCGCACCTTCCTGCGCACGGCTGCCCAGGCGCTGGCCCCCCTGCTGTTCGGGCTGGTGTCGGACTGGCTGGGCCTGCGCACCACCTTCCTCATCATGCTGCTCCCGCTGGCGGCCAGCGCCTGGTTCCTCTTCCGGGCCATGGGCACCTACCCCCGCGACGTCGCCACGGCCGCAGCCGCAGTTCCTCGCCCGCCCGACGGACCGTCGCCGCAGGGAGGCGAGCAGCGCTGGTGAGGCGGGCCGGCGCGGCAGGCCCGGATGTCAGCGTCGGCAGAGGGCGTGGAAGGCGATGGCGGCCGCCGTCGCCACATTGAGCGAGTCGACGCCCTGCGCCATCGGGATCGAGACCGTGACGTCGGACGCCGCCAGGGCGCCCTCGCTCACCCCGGGTCCCTCCGCACCGAGGAGGAAGGCCACGCCGCCGACACCACCGGCGTGGTGGAGCCGGTGGTGCAGCTCGGCCAGGGTGACCGCGCGAACGGCGCCCCCGGCCGGCGGACGCGGCGTCAGGGCGGTCACGAGGAAGCCGGCGTGGCGCACCCAGCCCAGGGCGCCCGGCCACGGCGTCAGCCGGGCGAACGGCAGGTGCAGGACGTGTCCCACCGACACCCGGACCGACCGGCGGTAGAGGGGGTCCGCGCACGACGGATCGAGCAGGACCCCCGCCACCCCGAAGGCGGCCGCATTACGGAAGAGCGCACCGATGTTCTCGTGGTCGTTGAGGCCCTCGAGGACGGCCACCACCGCCGGACCCGCCGTGCCGGCATCAGCCAGGAGCCGTGCCGGATCGGCGGGTTCGGGTCGTCTCGCCAGTGCCACCACGCCCCGGTGCAGCGCGAAGCCCACGGTGCCGGCGACCACGGCACGGGTCCCCACGTACACCGCAGCACCTCGTGCCCGCGCCGCCACCACGAGCCCGCCGGCGGCCGTCTCCTGGTGCTCGTCGACGAGGAGCGACTGGATGTCGTAGCGCGACGCCAGCAGCCGGTCGACGGCGAGCTTCCCCTCGACCACGAAGCCCGACTGCTCGGCGTCGTGGCGGAACCGGCTGGCCGGGTCGTTCAGGTCCCGGTAGGGGTCGAGGCGGGGGTCACCAGGGTCGTCCACCCTGACGAGGGGGCCGGGTCGCACCGCGCTCGGTCCCCCGGGAACGCCACGCACCCCATCAGCTTCGCGTAGCGCTCCGCCCGGGGCGCCCCGGTGATCGCCGGGCGAGACGTCAGGCGGCCTGCTCGGGGCGGCCCGATCGAGGGTGAGCCACCCCTCCCCGAGCGCTCAGGGCGTTGACGCGTCCCCCGGCATCACGTGGTGGGCGGGCCGGGGGCCGTCGGACCGTAGAGCGAGTTGAAGGCCGTCTGCGGGCCGTCGGGTTGTCCCGGCGTCGACACCTGGGCGTTGTTCTGGACCATCACGCCGGCATCGTTGGCGTAGCTCAGCGCGGCGGGGACCATGGGCTGCCCGATGCCGGTGGCGACCCCGGCTCCGTGGAAGTCACCTGCCCCCGCCGCTGCGGCCGGGAAGGCGTAGTCGGCGAGCGCGGCGGTGCGGCCGTTGACCGACGGTGCCTCGACGATCCACTCGGCCGAGGTCCCGGGCCCCGTGTAGGCCTGCGTCGTCGTGAAGGTCCACCCCTGGGTGGTGTCGCCCACGGTGACCTGCCACAGGCTCTCGGTCGTCTGCCCGCGGCGGCCCACCCGGACGCTGACCGTGGCGCTGGTCTTGGTGATCGTGGCCGTCATCTGGTCACCGGCCGCCACCGGCTCGGAGATCACCGTCTCGGAGGCGGGCAGGATCTCCCACCATGCCGTGTAGTGAGCGGAGCCGCTGTAGTAGTCCTGCTCGGTCCCGGTCTGGATGAGGTCGCTGTTGTTGTAGCCGTCGATCCCCAGCCACGTGGCGGAGTACCACGACGTGGTGCCCGGGTTGCGGCCGAAGCGCCCACCCGACGCACCTGCGGCGCCGGCCGTGACGGCCGGAACGGTCCAGTTCCCGGTGATGGTGCTGAACGTGCCCGTCTCGGCGTAGCCCGACCAGTTGGACGACGCCCACGAGGCCGTCCTCGACGAGGCTCTCGCCGACGCCACCGAGACCTGCCGCGCCTGATGGACGATGACGGGCGCGGCGCCCGATCCCGCCCACAGCGTCAATCCGCCCACCACACTGCCGCCGATGGCGAGCAGCGTCATCCCCAGGCCGCCGACCCTTCTCATCCCCCCGCCTTTCCTCCGCCCCGATCCCCGCTGATCCCGCCCAGACTATCCGGGGTTCCGCGCTAATTGATCGTTCCTCCTTGTCGTTTCCCGAAGGAGGACCCGGACCGGTCGGCTCGGTCGGGCGCGGGCTCGGGTGTCACGCACCGGGCGCCTGCACGGGCGGCAGGTTCCACTCCGACCAGCCGCTCCCGACCCTGCCGTCGGACGTCACGTAGCGACACAACAGCCGGGACATGCGCGCCACTCGGCCGTCGTCCTCGACGAAGAGGAGGGGACTGAGGGCCACGGGCTCGACGGTCATCTCGAGGCCCCCGGGCTCGATGGCGAGCGAGGCGCCCGTCGGTACCGAATCGGCGTCGAGGGCTTCTGTGGCGCTGATGGCGGTGGCCGGGGTCAGCTTGCCGCCGGGCGCTACCACGTAGCCGAAACCGGTCGAGCCGCCGCTGAGGCGGATGTCCGAGAGATGGAACGCCGTGCCGTCGTCGAGGGTCCCCGCCGACCAGCACCAGGCGAAGGCCCACCAGTCGCGCACGCCCCAGGAGTGGTCGCGCTGGCCCGGGGCGTCGACGGCGACGGTCTCCCCGTCGATCCGGATGGTGCCGGTCACCGTCGCCGTCACCTCGTAGCGGGTGGTGAGCCCGTAGTGATAGGGCGGGGCGGTGCTGGTCCAGGTCAGATCGAGGTCCACCTCGGCGGGCTCCCCGTGCTCCTGGCGGAAGACCGCCCGCGGGTCGGCGAAGCGCTCACCTGTCCCCCGCGCCGTCACCCGGAACGCCTCCAGGGCCGACACGGCGTCCAGTCGTGCCGACCACCGCTCGGTGCGCGGCGCCAGCTCGTCGCCGGCCACCATGGGGGCCCGGTCGTCGGACAGGACGGTGAGCGGGCGGTCGCGGCCGGCGACCACGAGATGGAGCCACGTCTGGTCCCGGTTGGGGTACAGCCCGAGGCGGAGGTAGGCGCCCCATCCGCGGGCCGGATCGGCCACGTCGAAGTACCAGGACTCGTTCCAGAGCCGCTCCTCGCCGGCGGGGTGGCGGCCCTCGTCGGACGGCGCCACCACCGGCGGCTCGTGGTTGTGCACCTCGGTCATGGCCCTCCGATCACGTCGACGGCGTCGAGCTCGATGGCGTGGCGCACGTGGCGCTCGACATCGGTGGTGAACATGCGGTCGCCGCGCTCGGTCTGCTCGACGAGCATGGAGGCGACGACACCGAGGAACGCCCCGTACCAGGTCCCGTGGCGGTAGAGCCGCCAGCACTCGTCCCAGGCCAGCTCGACACCGGCGGCGACGAGCTCGGCGTGATAGCCGCGCACGAGATCGGGCTCGACACCGGGGCGCTCGTCGGGCAGCAGGTTCCCGCCGACGAAGTAGCTGACGTCGGCGACCCCGTTGCCGAGCGCCAGCGTCTGCCAGTCGACGACCGCCACCGTCCCCCTGGTGGCGTCGAGGAGCAGGTTGTCGAGCCGGAGGTCGCCGTGGACGAGGGTGCGTGCGCCGCCGGGTCCGTGCCACCAGTCCTCGACGTGTTCTACGCCGAGGGCGAGGCCCTCGAGCGTGGACGCCTCGAGGCTGGGCCCGAAGCGCTCGACGAAGCCGGGGAGAAGGGAACGCACCAGCTCCGCCATCCTGGCCGCCGCCCCCGGCGACGAGCGGTTGAGCCAGGCCAGCCGCTCCAGGGACGGATCGCCCCATCGGGGGGCGTGGTACCGGACGGCCTCACTGAGGACGCGGGCCGCGAGGTCGGCGCCACAGCCATCCAGCTGGTCGCCGGCCTCGGCCGGGGCGAGGTCCTCGAGCAGGAGGGCGAAGGCGTGGCTGTCGGGGTCGAACCCGGCCACGTAGCACTCCGGGGCGCGCACCCCCACCGTCGCCGCCAGCTCCCGGTAGAAGCCGACCTCGATCTCGTAGGCACGCAGCGACCGGCCGACCGCCCGGCTGCGCTCGTCGGCCGAGGGGAACTTCCCGACGACCGACGCCGGGCCGTCCGAGGGGCCGCCGTAGTCGATGGCGATCCGCACCGAGTGCGCCATCTGCCCGGTGCCGATGGGCGTCGTCGTCACCGCGTGCACCCGGCCGGTGTGCAGCACGCCGGCACGGCGCAGGGCGTCGTCGAGGGCATCGGGTGTGACGGTGGCGGCGGAGGTGAACGGCAGCGTGGCCACCGGACGCGCCGGTGCGGGTACGGTCACCGGGCTACGGGCGCCCGGACCGCATGAGCTGGCCGGGGAGGGTCCGGCCCAGAAGGGTCTCGAGGTCGAGGGAGATGGCGATGAGGGCGTCGAGGTCGACCCCGGTGCGGGCGCCCAGGGAGTCGAGCAGGTAGACGGTGTCCTCGGTGGGGATGTTGCCGGTCGCCCCCGGCGCGAACGGGCATCCGCCGAGGCCGCCGATCGACGCGTCGAAGCGGCGCACGCCGTGCTGGGCGGCGACGACCAGGTTGGCGAGGCCCGTGCCACGGGTGTTGTGCAGGTGCAGAGCGATCTCCGACGGAGCGAGGCCGCCGCCAGCCAGGACCTCGAGGAGACCCGTGATCGACGTCGGGACGGCCATGCCGGTGGTGTCGGCGAACGAGCATCCGCCCACGCCGGCGTCCGTGAGCCGCCGGGCGAGCGCCCAGGCGCGGTCGGGGCCGATGGGTCCCTCGTAGGGGCAGCCGAAGGCGGTGGCCACGATGGCCTCGACGGGGACGCCGGCGCTGCGGGCCAGCGCCACGACGCCGGCGATCTGGTCGACCGACTCGTCGACCGACATCCTGAGGTTGCGGGCGTTGTGGGTGGGCGAGACGCTCACGACGACCTCGAGCTCGTCGACGCCCGCCTCCAGGGCGAGCTGCGCGCCGCGCACGTTGGGGACGAGGACCCGGTACCGCACGCCGGGGCGCCGCGTGATGGCGCGCAGCACCTCGTCGGTGCCGGCCATGGCGGGCACGGCCTCGGGGTGGACGAACGAGCCGACCTCGATGGCCCGCAACCCTGTGGCCGCCAGCGCGTCGACGAGGCGCACGCGCTCGGCGACGGGGATGGGCGGTTCGCTCTGCAGCCCGTCACGCGGTCCCACCTCGCGCACCTCGCTCGAGGCGGGATAGCGGTCAGTCGCCGTCATCGGTGCCCCGCGCCGCCGCTGATCGCCCCGCACGACGGCGAGTTGTCCAACGCCGAGCAGTACGACGCCGAGTCGTGCAGCGCCGAGCTGGACCAGGCGCCGGTATCATGCGAGCGGTGCCCAGGGAGAACGCCATCAGCGCCTACCACCAGATCCGCCAGGGGATCGTGGAGGGCGTGTACCGGCCCGGTGAGCGCATCGTCGAGAAACGCCTCGCCGACGACCTGCAGCTGTCGCGCACGCCTATCCGCGAGGCGATCAGGATGCTGCAGTCCGAGGGTCTGGTCAGCTCCCTGCCGAACCGGGGCGCGACCGTGCGGGCGCTCACGGCGGAGGACATCGGTGACCTCTACGAGGTGCGCGGCCGCCTGGAGGCGCTCGCCGGTGAGCTGGCGGCCCGCCGGGCCACCCCGGAGGAGATCGACCGACTGGGCGGGGCCGAGGCGTCCTTCGCGGCGGCGGTGCGCAAGATGGACATGAACGACATCGAGGCCATCCGCACCGTCTTTCGCTTGAACAACGAGTTCCACGCCATCATGCTCGACGCCGCCCACAACGACCGCCTGACCCAGGCCCTGACCCGGACCGTCGACCATCCCCTCGTGTTCCAGGCCTTCCGCCACTACAACCTGCCCGCCATGCGGCGCTCGGCCCAGTTCCACCGCCTCATCTTCGAGGCGGTCCAGGCCGGCGAGCCCACCCGGGCCGGCAACCTGGTGCTCGAGCACGTCCTGCAGGGACGGGACCAGCTGCTGGCCGTGGTGGGCGACTCCCCGTCGGTCGATGCCCTCTTCGACATGCCGACGCCGGCCACGACGGCCGCTCACCGGACCACCTGATCGGCCCGCAGCCGGTCGAGCTCGGCGGCGTCGAGGCCGGCTGCCGCCCGCAGCACGGCCTCGGTGTCCGCCCCGAGGCGCGGGCCCGGCGAGCGGACGGATCCCGGTGTGCGCGAGAAACGCGGCACCACCCCCGGCATCGGCACCATCTGCCCCGTGCCCGACAGCATCCGCAGGATCATGGCGCGCTGGCGGTACTGCTCGTCGGCCAGCGCGTCGGTCGCCGAGTAGACCCGCCCGCTCGGCACCCGGTGGGAGGCCAGGACGCCGAGCACGTCGTCGGTCCCCCAGCGCGCCGTCCAGCCGGCGATGATCCCGTCGAGCTCGTCGGCCCGCTCCCCCCGGGCCTGGTGGGTGGTGAAGCGGGGGTCGTCGGCCAGCTCCGGCCGGCCCATGGCCGCACAGAGCCGGGCGAAGACCCCGTCGGCGTTGGCGGCGATGAGGACCTCGGCGCCCTCCGCCGTGGGATAGGCGTTGGAGGGGGCCACCCCGGGGAGCACCCCGCCGCTGCGCCCCCGCACGACCCCGGCGAGCTCGGCGTCGGCCAGGCTCGACTCCATGAGGGCGGCCACGGCCTCGTAGAGGGCGACGTCGACCTCCTGACCCCTGCCGCTGCGGGCCCGCTCGTGGACGGCGGCCAGGGCACCGATCACGGCGAACATGGCGGCCAGGGAGTCGCCCAGGCTGATCCCCGTCCGGCACGACGGGCCGTCGGCCGGTCCGGTCGTGTGGCGGATGCCCCCCATGGCCTCACCGATGCTCCCGAAGCCCGCCTGGCCCGCCCTGGGTCCCGTCCGGCCGTAGCCGGAGACGTGCACCATGATCAGGCCGGGGTGCTCGGCCGCCAGGCTCTCGTAGCCGAGACCCCAGCGCTCGAGCTGGCCGGGGTGGAAGTTCTGGATGACGATGTCGGCGGACAACGCCAGCCGCCGCACGACACCCATCCCCGCCTCGGTGTTCAGATCGACCACGACCGACCGCTTGTTCCTGGCGATGCTCGTCCACCACAGGGACTCGCCGTCGTGCAGGACCCCCCAGCGGCGCAGTGGGTCGCCGGCGGGGGCCTCGACCTTGATGACCTCCGCCCCGTAGTCGCCGAGCAGCTGGCCCCCGAAGGGGCCGGCGATGAGACTCCCCAGCTCGAGCACGCGCAGCCCGTACAGGGGCCCAGGTACCGTGGACATCGGGACAAAGTGTATGCAATGAAAGGCGTCATCTGCCAAGATGAGCACGACAATACGAAGACGGCGGCAAAAGTGTATGCAGGGGGTGCCCGTGGCATCGCACGATGAGCAACCGATGGAGCTGCAGGGGGTCAGCCATCTGGCGCTCGTGTGCAGCGACATGGCCCGGACCGTGGACTTCTACTCCACGGTCCTCGGCTTCAAGCTGATCAAGACCGTCGAGCTGCCCTCCGGGATGGGCCAGCACTTCTTCTTCGACATCGGCAACGGCGACGCCCTCGCCTTCTTCTGGTTCGCCGACGCCCCCGCCCCCGCCCCCGGGATCGCCGCCCCGGCCGCCCGCCCGGACAACGGCGACATCGCCTCGGCGGTGGGGTCGATGAACCACATCGCCTTCCAGGTGTCCCCCGAGCACATCGAGACCTACCGCCAGCGGCTCGTCGACCACGGCGTGGACTGCTCGGTGGTGGTCAACCACGACGACAGCGAGTGGACCGTGTCCGAGGAGATGCACCCGGGCGTCTTCGTCCGCTCGGTGTACTTCCAGGATCCCGACGGGATCCTCCTCGAGCTCGCCGCCTGGACGAGGCCGTTCCACGCGGGCGACGTCGCCCACGAGCCCGCCGCCTCGAAGCCGGCCGTGGCCGCCTCGTCGGTGCCGGAGGCCTGAGTGTCACGCCTGCGCCAGGTGGGGCGCTCCGAGACCGACGACCGCTTCGTGCACGGGATGTACGACATCGCCTTCGGGAAGGGCGTCGACCCGGCCGAGGGCACGAGCACCGGGAGCAAGGGGGACTGGTGGACCACCTACGCCCTCGTCCCCGACGTCCTCGAGCACGCCGTGGCCGGCTTCGTCCTCTACCGCAGCCCGGACCGGGCCCTCGACGGGGTCCTGCGGGAGCTGGCGCAGGCCAGGGTGGGCTGGGCCGTGGGCAGTGCCTTCGTCTACTCCCAGCACGTCCAGGCGCTGCGGGGCCTGCACGCCGATCCGGCCAAGATCGACGCCATCCCCGCCTGGTCGGCGTCGGATGCCTACAGCCGCCTCGAGCGGGCGGTCCTCGCCTACGCCGACGCCATCGCCCTCGACCACGGCCGGGTGAGCGACGAGCTGTTCGCCGTCCTGGGCGAGGAGCTGTCCGACGAGGCGCTGCTCGAGCTCACCTACGTGACCGGCATGTACCTCCAGCACGCCGTCATCTGCCGGGCGCTGCGCCTCGAATGGGACGACCGCCCCGAGCCGGTCGTCGACATGGAGCCGCCCGAGGAGTTCGACGCCGAGCACTACATGGCCGTGGGCTCGGAGGCCGACGCCAAGCAGAAGCTCCGCAACGCACGGCGATGACCGCCGACGACGACGGGTCGATCGACGCCACGCTGGACCGGTTCTTCGCCGCCATCGAGGCCGGGGACATCGACGCCGTCGGCGAGATCTACGACCCGGACGTGGAGGTGTGGCTGAACGTCACCGCCCGATCGGTGAACCGGGAGCAGAGCCTCGCCATCCTGCGCTACTTCGCCGAGGGCCTCGAGGGGATGCACTACGAGATCCTCGAGCGCAGGACCTGGGACGGCGGTGCCGTCCAGCGCCACGTGGTCCACGGCCGGGTCGGGGGCCGGCCGCTGTCGATCCAGGCCTGCATCGTCTTCCATCTGGCCGGGGGTCGCATCACCCGCATCTACGAGTACGTGGACGCCAAGGAAACCGCAGAGGCCTTCGGGATCAGCGACGAGCGCCTCTATCGGTAGGGCAGCGGGAGCGAGAGCCCGACCCCCGGGGCCGGATCCCCGGACACCTGGTCGTCGGGCCGGGAGCTGCAGGCAGCAGCTCGGTTCTTTCAGGTCGTTGTGAGGGATCGAGCGCGTTCGATGCGGTCGTCGGCGGGACCGAGATACCGAACGAGGACCCCTAGGAGTCGATCGAGGTCGAGGGTGCCGGCGTCGGCCATCTGCTCCAGGTCGGCCCAGTCCTGGGTGCGGTTGAAGAACGCCTTGAAGACCGCCAGATCGCTGCAGTCGAGAAAGGGAACCTCAGCCCCGGCGAACTCCTCGACGTGCACCCGTGTAGCGGCCTCTTCGTGAAACGTCGTCGTGTTCAGGAATATGTCGACCGGCGTTCCCTCCCACCAGACCCGCACCTGGCCCTCGGTGGTCAGCCGGGCGAGATGCTCGTCCGACCAGGCCACACCGCCGGGGAGCGCCGACAGGACGGCTGCGGAGCGATCAACGGCGGCGAAGACGTTGACATCGATATCGATCGTGCCGCGCGCCCGGTGGGTGCACCAGGCCAGGGCCAATGCCCCGCCGAAGGCGTGGGCGATGCGGGCGTCGTGCAGCGACCGGTCGATCGCCACGATCTTCTCTGCGAGACCCGTCACTGCGGCCCGAACCTCGGGTAGCGCAAGTCGGGAGTGTGGCGTGCAGGGAACAGCGCGGCCAGCTCCAACACCTGGACCAGCTCGTCGCCTCGCCGGTGGCCGGGCTCGTCCACGGCCGGGACCAGCCCGATGGCAAGTCTGAACCCCGCCGCCCGGGTGATCCGCTCCACGACGGGGAGCGACGGATGGACCCGGCCCGCCTCGTAGGCGGCGATCGTGGCGTGGGAGGTGCCGGAACGCTCTGCCAACCGGCGCAGGGAGAGGCCCGCCCTGTTCCGGGCCAGGTGGAGGAGCGTGCCTGCCCTGTCCATGACTCAAATGGTATCAGATCAGATACCATTGAGAGCCGGCGCACCGTCGCCGGGGCACCTGGCGGGCCCTGATTGCCAGCCCGGCCCGTGTCAGCGTGGCCGGCGAGCGGCCGGGCCGCTTCCCGACCACCGGGTCCGCAGGGACGCGCACACGTGGGCCAGGGCGGTGATCTGGTCCCTGATCGACGAGGCGCCGATGCCGGGGGCGTGGATGCGCAGGTTGAGGCTGTCGGCCCCGGCCGCCTCGGCCTGTTCGGCCAACCGATCCGCCACGTCCTCGGGCCGGTCGCCCCCGGCCAGCTGGCCTCCCTGCCAGTGGGCCATGGCCTTGGCGGACGCGTAGTCCCGGTACACGGCGACATGGCCCTCCTCGATGGCGGGCGGTGCCGCCCCGACCCATACCCGCCGCACCAACACCACCGGACCGGCACCTCCGGCATCTGCGTAGATGTCGCTCAGCTCCCGGCACCTGCCCGGGTGGGTGAGCGAGTCCAGGACGAGCCCCACCCCGGCCGCCGCCGCCCGCCGGACGGCCGTGGGGCTCATCGCCGCGCTCACGAGCGGTACGGGCCACTCGGCGCAGCGGACCACGGCGGGATCCCCGGCCAGGGCACCGGGATGGCGCCCCAGGAGCATCCGGCTCAGCTCGTCCAGGGCGATGGTGAACCGCTCGGTCAGCCGATCCTTCGTCGTGCCCATGAGGGTGAAGTCCTCCTCCCGAGAGCCCGCCGCGACCCCGGCCGCCACCCGCCCCGGGAACCGGGCGGCCAACCAGGCCAGCTCCTCGGCCACCAAGGCGGTCGGGCGCAGCGGCAGGAGCAGCGGGCAGGGGGCTGCCCATCCTTCGGCTGTGGCCTCGAGGGCCCACCCGGCGGCCTGCACCGGATTGGGGAGGTAGCCGGCGAAACCGTTGTGGTGCTCGCTCACCATCGTGCCGTCGAACCCGGCCGAGATCGCCAGCTGTGCCTGGGTGACGAACTCCTCGACGAGCTGTGGCGCCGGCAATTCGAGGTGAGGGTAGAGCCGCAGCGACACCGTGCCGGGGGCCAGGGGTTGTCGGGGCCCGACCTGCATCACCGACACCTTTCGTCGCTCGAGGGTTCCGGCGTCTCACGCTATTGCCTGGTCCGAGATCGTGGTGGTTCCGACGGTGGGATTGCCGAAACCTCACGGGCACGCCCTGGTCGTCTTCGGCGACGTCCCGACAACCGAGCGCGCCCGAGAAGCACCAGATCTGATCGGCGGTCAGATGCTGTGACCGCGAAGAGTTCGGAGGCGACGCTCGGTCCGCCGCCGGCACCCACTCGGGCGGGCGGCGATGCGATGCCCGGCGTGCGACAACGCCTCGGGACAGCCGACGGGCCCGGGCAAGATCACCCGCGGACGGTCAGAACCGCCCCATTCCAGGCCGAATTCCTCATTTCTGACGAGGGCATAGCTCGATGACCCCTCGGTAAAATCGCTCGTTAGAAGGTGGGGGGGGTCCATGCGATGAGGTACCTCGCGGCTCCGGAGATGCCGCGTCGGGGTCTGATTGACGCGCTCGTGCACAGGAAGCATGGCGAGCCTGTATGGCACGCTGTGGCTGACGGGCCTTCCAAGCACGTGGCGACGCTCTGCGGTGCCGTCTGTGCATCCGAAGCCTTTTGGACGTGGGACCAGACGGCATTCGCGTCGCGCTGCCCCGAGTGTGAGCGAATGGTGCCTCCGAGTGCCGATTCCTCGGTCGAGACGCTCGGCATGTTCGCGGCGGGGGACGAGCTCCCCTCCCCGTCCCGGTTGCACGGCCGTGTGCTGGTCGGCCTGGCCACGGCGGGCGTGGTGATCGTGGTGGGGATTCCGTTGGCCGTCGTCTCGGCGTACTCGGCAACCTCGGGCAGCCCCCCCAAGCCAGAGGCCCTTCCGGCCGTCGCTGCCGCCAAGGCGTCGTCGCCGACGACGACCGGTGCCTCGACACAGAGTGCACCCTCGACGACCACGCCCGTGAACGGGCAGGCGCCCCCGACCCAGGGCGGCCCACCGACGACCGTCACGACCCCGCCGCCGCCGTCAGCTGCCAATGGCGCCACGAACCAGTCCCTGTTCCTGCCGGATCCGATCCTGAGCGTCACGAAGACCCTCAAGCCCAGTCCGGTCGTGACGGCGATCGAGGCGGCGTCGACCCCACCACCCGCCACCCCCAAACCGACAGCCGGCCCGGCTCCCACGCAGACCTCGAGCCCGAAGCCTCCTCCGACCACGAGCCCGACGACTCCCACGACGCCGACGGCTACCACGCTCCCCACCACGACGACGACGACCACCACAACGCCGACGACGACGACGACCACCACGCCCACGACGACGACCACGACTCCGACCACCACCACAACGACGACGACGACGGTTCCCAAGTCGACGACGACGACGACCACCGTTCCCAAGTCGACGACCACAACGACAACGATCGCGCCGACCACAACGACCACGGTTCCGCCGACCACCACGACGACGGTCCCACCCACCACCACGACGACGGCGATACCGCCGACGACAACGACGACGGCGGGGTGAACGTCAGGGGCGGCGGCACTCCGGGCCCGATCTCAGAGCCGCTGGTCCCGCCGCCGCTGCCATCACTCGTCGAGCGCCGGTGTGGCCGGCGCCCCAGCCCGATCGGCGAGGCCTGCGGTCTCCGAGGGTGATCGGGCGACGCCGGCGGTCCCGGCGGGCCGCTCAGCCTCCCGATGCGGCGGCACCGTCGGCCAGGAAGGCGAGCGGCTGCGGGACGTCGCCGGCCCCCTCGCTGCGCTGCATCGCCAGGGGCCCGAGCGCGTCCCGTGCCGCCAGCGACGGCGCTGTCGTCGGGTGCCCGGTCAGTCCGCCGGCGACGAGGCGGCCCGTCGGGCCCGGGCCCGCGCCAGCCCGGCCTTGACCGGATACGACGGATCCTCGGGAGCGCAGCGGGCGGCCTGGTCGTAGGCCTCGGCGGCTTGGGCGTGGGCGCCCAAGCGCAGCAAGCACAGCGCCTTGCTCGCCCAGGGGAGCTCGCCCACGATGGCGGCGTCGTAGGCCGGCGGATCGCCGCCGTCACTGGACCAGTCGAAGCCGAGGATCCGCTCGAGGGGGTCGAGGGCCCCGGCGTAGTCCTCCCGGTCGATGAGCAGACGCGCCTGTTGGAGGAGGAGCAGGCAGTTGTCGGGGAACTCGGCGAGGGCCTCTGCCAGCAGCTCGGCGGTGTCGGCCCCGCGGCGACGGCGGAGGCGGATCAGGTCGCCGTACGAGAGGCAGGCGAGGCGGTCGATCGGGGCGTCCGACGGTGACGAGCGGGCGACCTCGATGGCCCGCTCGTAGGCGCGCTCGGCTTCGTCGGGCTCGCCGAGGGCCTCCAGGATGCGGCCCAGGTGGTTCCAGGCGAAGAGGTTGTCGGGCTCGACCTCGAGCTGTCGGCGCAGCAGGGGGAGGTTGCGGGCGTGCTTGGCGCTCTGGTCTCCCTCGTAGCCGAGGTGCTGGAGCTCGAGATCGGCCGTCCCGATGGGCCGGCCGTCCTGGGCGGCGACCCCCGTGATCG
>Ga0335078_10007293_pt1 | contig 16396 bp, 6 predicted proteins | sample Lox_Sample_32_FD_206711 | JGI IMG/M metagenome (GOLD analysis project Ga0335078, IMG submission 206711) | Soil microbial communities from Loxahatchee National Wildlife Refuge, Florida, United States - Lox_Sample_3.2 | ecosystem: Environmental > Terrestrial > Soil > Wetlands | place: USA: Florida...
CCGCGAGGATGCTTGCCCATCCAATGACAGAAAACGGACTGTAAGCCAGGCCAACGTAGTGAATGAGGAAGATTCCTAACGGCAAGAGAAATCCGGAGACCACAAACAGCCACGCCAACTGTTTCTTACGTTTCTGCGAAATCGCCACATACGGCTGCAATAACGCCAGCAATAACGCCAGATATCCGGCATCGGTCATGTGGACGTGAGCGTCCACTTTCGTCCCATGGTCTTCGAGTAGGGATCCGATATGGGCGAAATCGGTTTTGACGTTCTCGGCGTTGCCGGCCGCGGCCGCTTGCGACGCCAGCAGAAGAGTTCTGCCGGTTTCTCCGCCATTCTGATGCAGAACAAAGACTGCAAAGATATCGCCAAGAAACATTCCTCCGGCGATCAAAGCGATTCCACCAAAGATCAGCACCCGGCGGCCGCCCATTTTCGCGAAGGTTGAAGCCGTTCGAGTAGATACCTGAGCGGAGATCACGAGTGCTCGGCCGCGGCGCGCGTCTGAGTTTGGCGGATTGCGGGCATCACATGACGCGCGAACAGATCTTGAGTCTTGATGCTCTTCCAATGTTCCAGGCCGCCAAAATTGGAGACGATGGCGAGTTCGCCGATCCCACCCTTGTTCTGCAAGTTCTGGACTTGTGAGATGACTTTTTCGGGAGTTCCAATAAATCCGATCTCCTGCTCAACAATCTGATCGTAAGTTAACTTCGTTAACGACTCGAGCGCTCCGCTGGCATAGAAGCCGTACCCCTTCTGCACCAGTTCCGCCCGTTTTTCCTCGCCTTGCAGGGACTCAACCGGGGATGCATTAAACGCCAGAAAATTGTGCAGCGCTAGCTCTACTTCCCGGCGGATATTTTTCTCGTCCTCATCGATATAGACCGGCCGAATATAAACGATGTCGGGTTCATGTCCATGCTCGGCGCAGGCTTTCTTGTAAATATTCAGTGGGGCCTCAAGCACTTTCCATGGCAGCAAAGGAGGGACGAAAATGCCCCAGCCTTTGGCTCCAGCCATTTGATAAGTAATATCGCTGGTTCCGCCTGTGTAGAACCTGGGATGCGGTCTTTGCAACGACCGTGGAACGACACTCACGTCTCTCACTTTGTAATACTCGCCGTTGTAAGAGAATCGTTCCTGGGTTAGCGCCAGTTCAAGAATGTCGACCGCCTCGTTGTATCGGGGTCGGCTTTCTTCGAGCGGCATCGAAGAAGGGCCAAAGAGCCACGCGTGCCCACGGCCAAGCCCGCACTCCAATCGTCCGTTCGTCAGGATGTCGGCTTCCGCGATCATTCCTGCAAGACGCATCGGGTTTTCCAGCGGTAACGTGTGCAGCGCAGTGCGGAAACGAATTCTCTGAGTCCGTTGAGCGGCAGCCGCAAACATCGCCAGAGGGTTTGCGGATATCGAGAATTTCTGGAAAAAGTGATGGTCGATCACCGAATAAACATCAAAGCCTACAGCGTCCGCGTGCTCGATCTGGCGCATGATCTCCCAGATCATGTCGTAATGCGGCTTGCCAGGCGGCGTTTGAATTTCGCAATAGATACCGAAGCGCATGCGATGAATTGTTCCCGTTACCAGCTGATTCGCGCAACGAATTGCAATTGCCGGGGATTGAATACCGCACTCGGCGTTCCGTACAGGGAATTGGGTGAACCTTCCCGGTACAACTGGGAGGCTCCAAAACAACCCGGCGCTGTCCCATCCGCAGGGCAGAAATCGGCTGCGCCGTAATTCGTGTTGTAGTAGTGCACATTGACGGTGTTCATGAGGTTGTAAGCCTCAGCCATCAACTGGAGGCTTAACTTGTCGTGAATGGGAAACGAACGCTCCAGGCGAATGTCCACAGTTTGCAGCGAATCGCCTTTGAAGGTATTGCGCGGTTCTCCGCCAACGCGGTCGTTATTCCCAAACACGTCGCCGTTCACGTCAAACCCTGCATATTTGCTGAAATATTGAGGAGACTGCAAAGTCACGATCGTGCTGAAGCTGAAGTTTCGCAACAGAACATTCCAGCCGGACGGGCTTGAGAGTGTGGCATCCCCTACGAAACGGTGCCTCGCGTCATCTGCCGAGCTGGCCCGCTCCTCGCGGAAATTCCCGCTGTCTTGGGGAATCAGCACGAAACTTGGATTCGGCCCATCATCAATCGAGTGAGAATAGGTGTAACTGATCGCGTACGAGAAGTTGTTCGTCAGCCTTTTCGTGAAATTCACCAGCAACCCGTCGTATACCGAATCCCAGCGTGGAGCGGCTTCGAAGAAGACGCTATATTGTGGATCGCGGAAGCCGGGAATCCCGTTAACGTGCGGCACGTCAGGAATCGCCATTTGGGCAGGGTAGCTCGATCCAGCCGCGCAACTGGGCGCTGGACTAATAGGCGCCGGCGAATTCAGTGGCGAAGCAAAATCAAAGTACAGGTTCTTGCACACGGTTTGCCCGGCTGAGTCATGCACCAGCACCGAACCGCTCGGGTCGGGTTGGTTCACGTTGAAAAAGCTACCAAGGTGCACGCCTCGCAAATGAACCCCAGAAACGCTGAACACGGCGTCTTTAAATGGCTGAAACTCCAGTGAAGCACTGGCCTGAATGCCGTAGGGGTTCTGGTGGTCTTGAACGAAGCGAACGATCGTCGCGTCTTGCAGGAATCCAAACTGAGAGATCGTTGTGCAAGGCAGGAATACCGGACACGGCGTTCCGTCAGGATAGGTTGCGTTTGCCAGGAGCCCATCTAGCGCAATGTTGTTGATGAGTGGCGCTCCGGCAAAACTGAACAGGCCAGTCTTGGCGTTCAAGCTGTCTTCAAAGGGACGACCTGGATACTTCGCCGCTCCGCCGCAGGAAGGCGCTTGGCACATCAGGAGAGGCGAAGGAATGATTCCGTGGAACAGCCCGAACCCAGCGCGAAAAACGACTGAATGCGAGGTACCTAAATCGTAGGCGAGTCCGACGCGCGGATCGATGTTGTTCAACTGCGTATCGAGCACTCCCGAGGGCCACGTTTCAAATTCCCATCGCAATCCGCCGTTCAACGTCAGCTTCTGGGAGGCACGCCACTTATCTTCGATGTAGAAACCGTTGTAGGTGTGATCCAACGTGTCAGAGGCCTGCTGCCGGACGGATTGAGGGATCGGTCCACCCTGGTAAATTGCCGTTCCTCCGGCTAGAGAAGTTTCGCCGAACGGCGGGTTGGTACTCGTGCTGAATCGCTCAAAGAAAATTACAAACGGGTCCGGACACGCAACTCCGGCCGGACAGCCCGCCGCGCCGTCGGTACCAAGAAATGCCGGTAAGCTTGAAAAGTCGGCTTCAAACGGATAGAAGAGCGGGAACGACTCGTAGGTTCCCACTCGGTCGAAATTGCCGCCGAATCCAATCGTGTGCTTGCCGAAATTGTGTGTAACGTTATCCAACAATTCGAACCTGGATTCCCGGTATATATCCGGGTTCCCTCGGTTCACGCCGACCGCAAACGTATTGGCTACCTCAAGATGGGGCTGCGTGGACACGACCGGAAAGTCAAACGTCCGGTGCGCGTATTGCATACGCAACTCGTTTACCCACGACGGCGAAATCATCGTCGTAAGTGCGCCGGACAGCGATTGATCACGAATGTAGTTGTTCTTGAACGCCGACGGAAGATCGAATCCGTTGTTCAGGGGAGACTGATTTGTCAGCCGGTCATCATTGATGAAATAGCGGACGTACAGGTTATTACGAGTGTTGAAGTTCTGATCAAGCCGGAAAAATCCATTGTCGGTATTTCCGTCGCGCAACACGAACAAGTTCTCTGCCGGCAGACCGAAGACCTGTGTCTTTACCTGATTGATCGCGGCGATATTGTTCAAAACTGCTGAGTTGTAGGTCGGGGACTCCGCTCTTCGTTGCGCTTCGTAGTTCGCGAAGATAAAGGTCTTGTCTTTTACCAGTGGCCCGCCAATCGAAGCGCCGAACTGATTCTGGCGAAGTACATTGAATCCCGGGACGGACAGAATGCTTCTGGCATCCATTTCACTGTTACGAAAATATTCGTAAGCCGATCCGTGCCACTGATTCGTTCCGCTTTTCGTGATGATGTTCACGATTCCCGCGGTGGCGCGCCCAAACTCTGTCGTGTAATCAGTGTTGATCACTCGAAACTCGCGAACCGATTCCTGGGAAGGGGTGCCGCGCTGAATTCCCGAGGCTGTCGAGATATCATCGGCTCCGTCCACCGCGATGAAGTTGAAGTGAATATTTTGTCCGGCAAATGAAAGCTTCGTGACCGGCTCGACAATCACGTCGGTACTCCCAGAGGTCGTATCCCCAATCGTTACCCCGGGTGCCAGCAAGGCAAAGTCAATGAACTGACGGCCGTTTACGGGCAAGTTTTCAATCTTCTGCTGGTCAATGACCGAACTCACCATAGTGCGCGTCGGTTCGGCCACTTCTCCGACGTCCTGCACTTCCACCTGAGTTTGCACCTGCCCAGGGCGCAACGAGAAATCGAGATTAATGGCCGCTCCTACGTCGAGGTGGACCTTCTTACTCATCTTCTGAAAGCCTTGTTTTTCAACATTGACCGTGTAATCGCCTGCCGGAAGGCCTGCGAGTTGGTAGTCGCCGCTCGCGCTAGAGGTTGCGGATCGGGAAAGGCCGGTGGCACCGTTTTGGGCGGAAACCGCGGCGTCCGGCATGACCGCGCCCGTGGTGTCGTAAACCCGCCCTTGAATGGTGACATTTACTGCCTGTGCGCTTGCACGATTCGACGCGATTAGACAGAACAGTCCAGCCAAACCGCACAGCACTGCAATATTTCCGACCTTCGAACGCATGGTGCCCCTCCCCGGTTGACTTCGGAAACAGCGCTGGTTGAGGAACGGCATCTTGCGCCGCGGCAGTGACGCTTGTCAAGTACGTAGAAATCTCATGAGTTACAGGCAGAACGGCAGGCTTCAAAATCTGATCACGATGGAAGTCCGCTGGAAACACTTGCGAGTGGCTTTCACACAGCTGACGGTCGAGCCTATCCTCTTTTACTAATTTATCGAGATACGAGTGTGCGGTAAGCCTGCCCCTTCTCATCAGCAACGGAAGAGCTGAACTGCGTTGTCGTGCGCGAAGCGGCACCGGAAAGCGCCGCTAAGCAGAAACAACACGGCATCTAGTAGCAGACGGGCTGTTTCTATAAACTCCCGTGGCGCTGGCTATCTGCCATCTTCAATCGTGATAGAGGAATGGCCCGCTCGCCCTCGTCGTCATAGTAGTAGGTATGTATGCGGTTGGCTTTGGCGACTGGTTCTTCACCTTTAGAGCTAAGTCGCGCTGCATCCGGCGACGCCAAAAGCGGCTCCTTCGTGGTATACATCGCCTCATTCAGCGCGGATCCGCTTGGAGCTTTTGCGGCCGCAAAGAAACCGAACGGATTGCCGTTGGTATAGGAAACTCCGATGTAATCTGCAACCATGTAGCCGGCGTCGGAAACGGGTAGCCAGGTTGTTTGCATTGGCCCGGCAAGTTGCGTGCCGGCTGTCCAGGTATTGCCGCCATCCTCGGAAGAGGTGAAGCCAACGTCTAGTTGGCAATTACTGCTGCAGTTGCTGACGGGGAAATAATAGTAAACGATGGTCAGATGGGCGGTTGTACCACCCGTTGCAGAGTCGGCACCGATGCCCGGGAGAAGATGGTCCACTGTGCTGGTGACCGCGTCGATCGGAATGCGGACAGGGCTGCTCCAATGCGTGCCGTCCGTCGAGGTGCTCATCACAATGTCATTCCTGCTACAGCCGCTACGAAAACGGCAATCGTCCCACACGACATAGACTTTGCCGCTGGCATCGATGGTCGCGGACGGCATATCAAAATTGCGGATGCCGGCGGGATCCGAAGTATCTTCAATTGCAGCGACAGTCACGCTGCGTCCCCACGTTTTGCCGCCGTCCGTGGACGTAAACGCGGCAACTCCGCCGCTTTGGAAAGGAACGACGACGGTTCCATTCGGTTGCACCAGTGGCTCTCCACCCAGCCCGATGGCGTGATCGGCGCTCGGTTGGCCAGGACTCCAGGTTTTGCCGCCATCACTGGAGGTGCTCATCAAAACATCCCCCGATCCAAATGCCTGGTCCCATTCCGTATAGCAGTTGCCATAAAAAGGACTCGTGGGAATGTTGTCGCAAACGGTCCAGTTCTTATCGTCCAAATGGGTTTTGTCGATGATGACCGGGTTGCTCCAGTGAAGGGCATCGCGGGATAGCGAGACTGCCACGTCACCGATTTTTCCTGACTGTTCATTCAGTCCAACCAGCGGGAGAGTTGAAATCATCCACACGCCGTGTTTCGCGTCGTAGGCCACGGAAGGATCGGCGGCTGCGCCGTAGGGGCCGTTGCCATAGTTCACTGTCAGGCCGGAGAGATACCCATAAGTCACCGTGGCGCCACCGTCAGTCGAGGTGCTGAAACCGATGTCGGCACTGCCCCATCCGATAGACCCAGGCCGCCGTGCCACGTGATAAGCGGCAACGATGGTTGATCCCCACGAAAACGAAGAAGGTTCTACCTCGGTGCGATGCACGCTGTCGGAATTGCGAAACTTATCGGTGCTGACTTGGACCAGATGGAAAGACTGTGCCGCAGCCAAGGTGACGAGCGACAGTAGTGAAGACACCAAAAAAGCCCGTGAGCTGGAGCGCATGGAAACCCCTCGTTCGCTGTGATTTTAAGCATCCTGCCGTTGCGGTGCGGCGGGGGACATCGGCTGCAACGCGCACGGAACGCGGAGTTCGTAGTGTAGTTCCTGGGAATGTTGCTGTCCAGAAAATGTCGGTTTTGTGCTGTGTCGATGCTCAACTTCAGCGTTTACACTCTGCACAAAGTTGGCCACCTCCGCGCCAACAAGTGGGTCAGCAATCTTATGCTGCTTCGGTGAGCCGGAAGTAACCGATGTTTCGATCGATAAAGCTTTTTCCGAAGAGGACAGCAGGAACTGCGGGTTCGGTGGTGGGCCACTTTGAGGGAACCCACCATCGGTGCTTCAGATGCGAAACTCACATCCCGCAAGGCATGCGGCTGGCTACGGAGCGCCAGCATATTTCTGCCGAATCTTTACCGTCCGATCTAATTCATCGACCGCCTGCAAAATCTTCAGCCGCGTGTCGGGCTCAATCTGCGGCGCATCGAGATAATGGTGCACAATCTGGTCCGATTTTGCGCTCTGCTGCCCACCGATGAACGCATCCAGCCACGCGACTAGGAAGAAGATTTTGCGCTCGCGCTTCACCTGCGGCAACGCCCGTAATGCTGGCTCGATGTACGCCTGCGTTAATGTCGACTGGTTCCAGTAATTGAAAGCGCCCAGCGAGGTCTGTACCCAATCTTCGGGCCGCTCGTGGTTCGTCGTGTAGTCGTCAAAATATTCCTTCTTTGTCGCCGCGTCGGGCCGCGCGGCTTCCGCCATGTACGCGTACTTCTGGCCGTCGGTGGTGTGATCGAGTTCTTTCTCGCGCGCCAAAATCTTATCTGCGTCGGGATCGTTGAGTGCGATCAGCGTCGTCACCATGTTCCAGCGATCCAAGGGACGCAGCGTGATACCCGGGATCAATTCCGATCCATTCTCCCCCAGCAATGCCTTCAGTTTCGCGCGCGACTCCGCGCTCTCCGTCAGACCTCGGAAGCCGCGGAACCAAACGATGCGAAGGTTGCGGTCCGATTCCTGCTGCATATGCGTGCCCGCGATCTGATCCAGAGGCGGCGTCAGACGGTGCCGATCGGCGTCCGACACGTACCAGTGCAGCGCCACGGCGGTATGCCCAATCGTCTGCGCCAGGATCATTTCATCTTTTTCGTTCGGTAGCAGCGTAGTGGCGAGTTCGATGTAACGGCGCGGGTCGAGATCCGCCACCTGCACCGATTGCCACAGCGATCCCCACAAGAGCGCCCGCTGGAAGGAATCGGACATGTCGCCCAGATGCGCCATCACAAATTCCTGGCTCTTGTCGTCGAGCAGGAATCGTCCGTAGGCATAGTCATTTTCGTTAGCGAAGATCCATGCAGGACAGAACCGACGACCGTCTGCGAAGGGCCGGTCGATTTTCGTGGCCGCCGCATTGATTTCCAGCGGCATCGTCCACCTCGAACCATCGGGATAATGAAGCCCGACTTCCATCGCCATTGGCCACACGAAACCCTCATTCAAAACGTCGTGCTGTGTCACAGTTAAGCTTTGCATTTTGCCGCCAGTGCATGACCAGGCGACATCGACCTCAGGCATCCCACGCTTGTGAATCCACGCATTGGCCCACTCACTGAGTGATCGCGCCGACGCCTGCTCGAAAGCGTGGACTAGGTCGCTCCACTCGGCGTTGGCGTAAGCGTGATCCTTTAGATATGCCTGCAGACCTTGGCGGAAGTGTTCGTCGCCGAGCACGTACCAAAGCTGCTTTAGCATGCCGGGGGCTTTCGAGTAGACGATCGCGCCATAGGCAGACTTCGCGACATTCAGGTTGCCGATATCCTGGTAGATCGGCGTTGTGCCGAGGGTCTGATCGATATCGTATGCTCCCGGCTTGATCGTCTGATAGAAGCGTTTCCAAACGATATCCTCGGGGCGCAGCGAGGACAGTGCGCGATACGCCATGAACTGCGCGAAGCCTTCCTTCAGCCACAGATCGTCAAACCAGCGCATGGTCACCAGATCGCCGAACCATTGGTGCGTGAGCTCATGCAGCGTCAGAATGTCGCGGCCCAAAATATCCGAGTGCGTGGCCGCGGTGCGGAACAGCACTGATTCTTCGCGTAAAAACGTCGCGCCTGCGTGCTCCATCCCGCCGTATGCCATGCCGGGAATGAGCACCAGGTCGTACTTCGGAAACGGATAAGGCTGCGCGAAATAATCAGAAAGAAACTTGATTCCTTTCGCCGTGATCTCCTGCAACTCCGGGGCTTCTTGTTGCGCTCGCGCCACCTGCGATTTGCGGAAATAGACGGTCGGTTCGCCTGGCTGCGTGATCTTTTGAAACGGCCCAGCGGCGAACGCGACAAGATAGGTCGGTAGCGGCAACGTTTCAGGAAACTCCCACACAGTTGGCGTTCTCGTTTCGCCTGCGGTGTTCGAGATGACCGTCCAACCACTAGGCGTATCGATCGTGAGCTGGAATTTTCCCTTGATGTCCGGCTGATCGAAACAGGGAAATGCCATGCTGGCGTCCATCGGCACGAACAGTGTGTAGACGTACTCGGAACCGTCGTCCTTGTCTTCGTACTGGATGATCGGCTTTCCCGCCGGTCCGGCGTGCGAGGTGAAGGTGATGTCCACCGTGTTCTGGCCCGCGTGCAGCGACGTTGCGGGAAGAATGATGTGGCCTCTATCAGCCTGCCCTTCGCTCGTCTGACCATTGATCACTACACTTTTCAGCAGACCGTCGCGGTAATCGAGGAACGTTTCGCTCGGCTGCTTCAGTGAGAACCTAATCTCGACGGATCCAGGAACATCGGTCGCGTGCGCCTTCAGCGAAAGCGAGAGCTTGTAATGAACGTCGCTGATGTTGGCGGCGCGCCCGCGAGCGAGTTGACGCGGAATGCCCTCGGGAACTTGGGCGAGGGCGGAGGAAGCAAGAAAGAACAACACGAGCAGGCGATGAATCATGGCAGAAGCATTAAACATCTTCATCCCCGCCACCGCAAAAAGAAAGTCGCTGAGCTAAACCGAATGTCACCTCGGAGCGACTATCTCTTCATCACACTCAATGTGATGCTCGAAGGATATTGCGTTGAGTGGTGAACCTCGTTGTGCGCAATAAAGGGCTTGGATTCGTTGTAGTTGTCGCCGCCCGTGTTGAGGTTCCGGTCGAAACGGGGAAAGTTGCTACTGCTGATCTCGACCCGCAACTCATGACCCACATCAAAATAGTTGCTGGTTTGCATCGGCTGGAATGTGACTTTATAGACCTTCCCCTTTTCCATCCACACCGGCGGTTTGGTATAGCCATCGCGGTAGCGAACCCGCTGAATGTTTTCTTCGATGTTGTAGGCTGTGCCGTCGGGCAGAACATCGATGACCTTTATAGTGAAATCTGTGTCCTTTGCATCGCTTGAGACGTACAGCGTGACATCGATCGGCCCGGTTACCTCGATGCCCTCCTTCAGTGTCCCCGTGCTGTAGACAAGCACGTCATCGCGGGTTTCTTCAGCGCGCTGATCGAGCGCGCCCGGTTTGGATTCAGCCCCCATGCAGCAGAAACCCCCGCCGTGTGTGGGTACCGGGTTCATGGGATCGTACGTAAACTTGTCGGGATTGTCTTTCGCTTCCACTGCCATGGCCAGGCCGCCATCTCCGTTCAGCGAATTGGCGTGCCCGCCACTCGTCAGAAAATAAGTCACAGGCTTAGCCCCCTCTGGCGGCCAAGTGTCGGACGACTGCCATTTGTTGCTGCCCATCGTGTAATAACGAATCTTCGGGTTCTTGGCCAGCAGTCCGTTATCCTCTCCCTTCAGAAAATGATCGAACCAGCCGTACGTGAACGCATCGTAGTCGAACCGCGCGTCCCCCATGTCTCGCTCGCCGACGACGGTGTGTTCCGACGCGCGCTTGTATGCGCAGTGCGAGACCGGAGCAATGATGGCGTACTGCTGGTCCGCAACTTCGGGGCTTGCAGTCTTGCGAACATAGTTGTAGGCCGCGAGATTAGGCGCCACGCTAACGTCGTACCATGTCATCATCCACGCGCCCGGAATGTTAATTCGTTCGCTGTCATTCCACAGGCCACCCTTGTACCAGGACGGATCATTCGGGGTGCGCGCAATCATTCCCGGTGCACCGGAAGGCGTCGTGTCCGCAAAGATGCCGTGAGGTGCTCCGACCGCAGAGTAAATTTCACTTTCCGGCAAGTGCCAGAGAGCCTTGGACCAATCCTGCGCGGGCGGATGTGCGGCCAGATCGTAAGACTTCGCTGCCGTCACCAGAGCTTCTTGCGACATCTCCGGCGGAAAGGTTGGTCTGCCATCTTTGACCAACAGTCCGGAGTCGTAAAGCCAGGTACCAAATAGCATCTGCACGGCACCGCCGCGGAACCAGTTGCCTTGCTCGTAAAACGGCCCGACACGCCCCACTCCGGCACCGAAGCTCTCCGGGATAAATGTGGAAAGGGCCTTGTTCCCACGCGAGGCCGCAGCCAATTGCCACTCCGCTGTCGAGGAACAACCGATGAGCCCGACCTTTCCCGATGACCAGGGCTGAGAACTCATCCAGTCGAATGCATCGTCGGAGTCGGTGAGTGGCACGCCGAGAATGTCGTAATCACCTTCAGAAAAATAACGCCCTCGCTCGTTCATCTCGATAAATACATAGCCACGCTTCACCGCGTCGATCACATTCTTCATGTCGCGTGGTGCGCCGAGCTCGATGTCCCAATAATTGAAGTTGTAGGGAGTACGAACAAAGATGATGGGGTACTTTTTGGAGTCATCCTTGGGACGGTAGATATCGGCCTGCAGGCGCTTGCCGTCACGCATTGGGACCATTACTTTGCGCTCGATGATGGCAACCGATTCGAGTTCTTTCTCAGTGGTGTTGCGGCTCGCGATCGCTGCGGCATCCTGCTGTCGGTTTTGCGCCTGAACCGAAGTTGTGAAACTGGTCCATGATGCAATGCAACCGATCAAAACCCAAGCCGCCTTCACAAGTCGATTCATTCCGGCCCCTTCATTGGAGAAAATTGGTTTTTCCGCGCAGATACTATAACCCAACACGCTCGGATGCAACGGCTAGGCACGAGAACCTCAAGATTCGGCGTTAGAGAAAGCTATGTGTTCAGAGCCCACGCTTGTTCGGCGCACCGCTTGGCATGCTGGAATGCGCCGGTATAGTTCTGTGCGCCATTGAGTTCGGAATGCCCAATGGCGATGCGGCCGTACCCTTTTGCGACAACTTCCCGCGGACTTGGCTTACCGTTCACCCCGTAATAGAAGCCCGGCGGCTGGATCACTCGCGCATGTCCCCAACGATTCAAGATGATCCCCGCAATATCGCGCTTCGCGTCGAAACCCAGGCTCCCGAACATTTCTGTCATCTGGCGCCGAATTGTGCGCTCATAATCGGCATACGTCGTCGAAAGCAAACGCATTCTTCCCATGGAACCTTGCTGTTGCGCGGTGTGCCCCGGCGTATAGAGGCCCATATAAAAGGTCAGTAAGGTTGGCTTGTCGGGATGAAGCGGAGGGTTGTAGTCCCCGATCATCATGTCTCGGCGAATATTGGCGCAATAGCCAAACATCGTTCCATCATCCATCCAACGGACCGCCGGCGCTCCGAGTTTGTACAGAAAGCGCCAATTCGTCAAAGCCACGTTGGCAATCAGCGCAGGCGCGTAGAAGAATTGGTCGTATGCGGTACGCATGTCTGCTGGCATCCCAACCAGAATGCGCTTGTTGATCCAACCACCGGATGCCATCACCACGGCCCGAGCATGCGTACGGTACAGACGACCTTTGTACTCGTAAGTGACCGCGACCGTGTCCTTGCCGCCTTGGTGTGCTTTATGCTCGACCCGAATCACAGTCGAATGGAGGCGAATCGTGGTTGGTTGATCGTCCTTGTCGAGAGCCGCAAAGTTAATGCGGCCGTTCATAATGCCTTCGAAACTGAAATCACCTGATATGGCGGCGGGAATCAGGCCACGCACAAGGTGCCGCGCCATAGTTGAGTTGCCACCCGGAAACGACAGAGTACGCCTCGGCTCTTTCTGATATGCGGAGACGAGTCCATGGCCGACACGCGCCGACACCGCGTCGGAACCGACACCTCCGAGCAGACCCACCATCGGTTGAGAGAATTTCGTGACCTCCGGGTCATATCCTTTGACGGTCTCGAGATAGTGCTTGTAGGTGATTGTGTCGAGAAAATGCGGGTCATCGTCGCCTGTTTGACCGGAATCGTGACGCCAGTGGAGCAGGTCTTTTTTGGCACGCTCGGTGAAGGGCGTACCCTCCAGATCATTGCTCCAAATATTAAGCAGCCATGTGGGCTTTGAAGCCCCAGATGTCTGGTCAAAATAGTAGGCGACGTCGACGTATCCTTCATCCAGTCCGTCCATGTTTGCGTAGTTATCGTACGAAAAACGGAGTGGCTTTAGATCCGAACTCCATGGCTGAAAGGTGAAGGTTCGGGGCAGCTTGAACTCGGTGAAGAACTGATCGAGTTGCGTATTGGATCCCTCCGCCGGCGGGTAGAAGTCGTTCGAGCCTTGTGGCCCAATCAGGTGGTAGCCGTTGACCTCAAATTCGTTTTGCCGCGCCTCCCCGCCAAAGATGGAGTGGTTGTCGAGAATCAGGCAGTGTTGCTTTCCCTGCGAGTTCCTGACGTACTCGTGGGCTGTCATGAGGCCGGTCAATCCGCCACCGACGATAATCACGTCGAAAAGTTCGCCCGTATCCTCTGTCGTCTGTGGAGACTGCTGATAGAAATTATCCCGTACTCGATGGGCCGCCTGAACGACCGGGAGCGTGTTGCCGTTCGCGTCTGCGTAATCGCCCACCCCGCCATAGCCGCTGAATTCGTCAGGCGAGTTCGCATTGGACTTGTGTGCCTTTCCTTGACCCAATGCATGCATCGGGCATGCAGCCGATAACAATGCCACTCCGCTGCCTAACAATGAACTGTTTAGAAAGTCGCGACGTGTGATATTTGAGGTCAATCCTAGCTGGTCATCTTCAGAATTCTTCTTCGGCACAGCCACAGGCTCCGTTGGGAAGTTATAGTGTTGCAGTGTAAGGCATAGGCATACGCGGGGCCACTGCCAATCGAAGCTTCGTTTGGGAGGGAACACCTTTGAATCTCATTGCGAGCGGCCCAGGGGCTCCGATTTCAGATTTCCCACGATATTAAATAAAATGGTTTACGACCATCTATGACATCGTCCATCTACGAAATTCCTGCTTCCTCTCAGCAACAGGCTTTCGCCAACGATCCGCTGCTCGAAGACATCGGATTTATGACTTGCATGACTCTGGTGCTGCTCGGCAATTACGCGCAGACCGGGCATCTCGGCGGACCGCTGGCATACACGCCATACAACGTGGCGGCGCACTTGGTCGGTCCTGAAAACGGCGGACTCCGTTACGATTACCGCCGGCCGAAGCATCCTTACTGCGACAAATTCATGCTCGCCGCGGGCCACTCGATTCCTACGTGCTATGCCCTGTGGATGATCATGGGCCAGGCCCTGTATCGCAAGTTTCAGCAGACCGGTGATCCGCGTTACCACGTCGATCCGCATGTCGCCATGCTGCCGATCGACGCATTGGGATTCCGGCGCGGCGCTGGCGCGCTGAAAACACTGCTACGTGATACAGATTTGGAAGATCATCCATTGTTCGCGCAGGCCAAAGGCCGCGGCATTCGTGCGCTCTCAGGCCATGCCGAGAGTACCGACTGCACCAACGACGTGAACGGTGGCCCCTCGGGCATCGGCATTGCCACGGCCGCGGGCAAGGCGGCTTTCTGGGATGTGATGGGTGCGCCAGAGTCTCCGAAAGTGATCGCGCTCGAAGGCGAATTCGCGCTTACCGAAGGTCACGCGCAGGAGTTCAAGACTCAGGCGCTCGCGCTGCAAGTGGGCAAGCGTTTGCGCGTAATGATTTCCGACAACAATGCAGGCATCGACGATTGCCTGATTGGCGGCAAGATTGGTGGCGTGATCGCCTCCTGCTTCGAAGGCTACGATCTCGTAAGTCAATGGACGTCGTACGGATGGAATGTGTTCACGCTGAAAAACGGCAACGACTATGGCCAAGTGGCCGCCGTGCTGAAAGCAATGGACGCCGTTGACCCTCAGGACCGCCGTCCCGTCGCAGCCATCGGCAAAACCATCAAAGGCTACTGGCCCACCGCTGCCGACGGAAAAATCACCGGCTATGGCGATCAGTTGGTAAGTTACGCCAGCCATCCGTATGCGCTGAAGATGAACTCCGAGTATTTCCTCGCGCTGGCGCAAAGCTTCGAGAAGCATTACGGCGTCGAGTTCGAAGGTATTCGCAAGGGCCCCGTCACCAATAATCGTGAGCGATTGATCCAGTTCAAAACGAACATGGACGTGGTCATGTCGCTGCTCGACCGCAACGGGATCGGCGACCGCCTGGCGGAGCGTCTCGTAACAATCGGCGATACGGTTCGGGACGATGTCAAGCTGCGCATCTCAGCCGCGAAAGACCCGTTCCTAGACGATCGTTTGCGCGTAGCGGCGTTACCGGAAGAACCGCAGAAAGTCTCGCTTCGCAATGCGATTTCTAATGCCGAGAAGCAAGTCAACATTTCTTTGTTCAAGAAACCTGGCGAGGCAGCCGGAGCGCGTCGCGCAATTTCCGAAATCATCAAGTGGATGAACTATGTCACCGAAGGGCGTTTCTTCACGGTGGCGGCCGATCTGTCCGAATCAATCAACGTAGAGCACGGCAGCTTGTGGGGCCACTACAGTCCCAAGGACAATCCCCTGGGCACACGATTGAAAGCGCCGATTCAGGAAGCCGGCAATGTTTCTACCGCCATCGGGTTGGTAAGTCAAAGCGCGTCCGTTGATCCCAAAAAATTCTCCGGCCTTTGGGCCCTGAGCGGCACCTATGGAGCGTTCACGCCGTTGATGTACACGCCCGCGCGTGTCTGGAGCCAGCAGAATCAGGACAGCAAGTTCCGTATGGGAGTGCTGCACATCCTCGCTGCACATTCCGGCCCTGAAACGGCGGCTGATGCGCGCACACATTTCGGCATCTTCGCACCCCAAGTGTGGAAGTTGTTCCCACGTGGTCAAGCGATCAATTTGAGCTTTTGGGACTACAACGATGTCGCGCCGGGCTATTTCGCAGCGGCGGAAATCGCGGCACGCGATCCGCACGTGGGAATCATCACGCTGGAAGTGGCCCGTCCCGACTTCCCGGTTGCGGACCGCAGCAAATTTGCCGACACCGACCTTCGCGCCGCAGCCAAGGGTCTGTACGTGATTCGTGATTTCGCACCTGGCAAACCACGCCACGGCTACGTGGTCGCGCAAGGATCCAGTTCAACGGTGAATCTCGTGAAGGTGCTGCCAAAACTCGAAGCGGCCGGTGTGAACGTGAAGGTGATCTCGGTAATCAGCGAGGACTTGTTTGATCGCCAGCCACAAGCCTATCGCGATTCCGTGCTGCCACCTGAGGCCCGCTACGATTTAATGGTGGTCTCGACGGGCACGCGGCGCGTATGGCCGCTCCGCAACCTTGGCCCGCTAACGGATGAGTATTCACTCACCTCCGACTTCGACAATTGCTGGAGAAGCGGCGGTCTCGAGCCGGATGTCATTGCGGAATCGCATCTTGACGCCGATTCGATTCTCAAGGGCGTCGAGCGATTCGCGAACGAACGCGAGCGACGTATCGGCGATCA
>Ga0335078_10007294_pt1 | contig 16396 bp, 15 predicted proteins | sample Lox_Sample_32_FD_206711 | JGI IMG/M metagenome (GOLD analysis project Ga0335078, IMG submission 206711) | Soil microbial communities from Loxahatchee National Wildlife Refuge, Florida, United States - Lox_Sample_3.2 | ecosystem: Environmental > Terrestrial > Soil > Wetlands | place: USA...
CCGGCTGTCGGGAGCGAAGTCGAAGAGGGGCGGCGTCTCGATGCCGATTCGAGCCCGCGCCGACCCCTCCAGCAGGTCTGGGGTTTTCACGCGGCTGGTTTCCTGTACGACGGTTTCCTGTACGACACTCGCAGTGGCTTGCGCACCGAGTGAGTTTTGTAGCAGTCCTGTCTCGCCGCCAGATCCTGCCCTGGGCCGTCACCGGTCCACAGGGTTTCCACACCCTCCGGCTTGTTTCGTTGCCGAATGTGGGCGAAGATGCTGATAAGCATCGGTGCCGAAATCCAAAAGAAAATCCGGACGCATTGCGAGAATCGCGGATGCCGAGGGCATTTCTCTCGCCTCCGCGAAACTGCGGCTGCTGAAAAAGCTACGCTGCACGCTCAAGTTTGAAAAGCTGGCGTGGGCCGCGGGGGCGACTCTGGTCGCGGGTGTGGATGAAGTGGGCCGCGGGTCGCTGTTCGGGCCGGTGGTGGCGGCGGCGGTGATCCTCGATCCGGCGCAGCGCATTCGCGGGCTGCGCGATTCGAAACTGGTGCCGGCTGAGCGCCGCGAAGAGCTGTCGGTTCAAATTCGCGAACGAGCGATTGGATGGGCGATTTGCTCCGTCGATTCGGCGCGCATCGATCAGATCAACATTTACCATGCCTCACGGCTGGCGATGCTGCGCGCCGTTGAACAGCTCGCGCCGGCCCCCGGTTACCTTCTGGTCGACGCCATGAAGATCGACTGCGAACTGCCCCAGCATGCAATTATTCACGGGGACGCACTTTCGGCATCGATCGCGGCGGCGTCGATCATCGCAAAGGTCGAGCGCGACCGCATGGTTGCGCTGTGGGATCCGGTCTTCCCGATGTATGGGTTCGCTTCGAATAAGGGATACAGCACGCCTCGCCACCTGGCGGCGTTGCGCGAACACGGGCCATCGCCGCTGCATCGGCTGTCGTTCGCCCCGGTGTGGAATGCGCCAGTTCCGCAAGAGGTGCTGAGCTTCATGCAGGAAGAGGCAGCCGAGGACATGCCGGCGATGGACGAGATTCTTGCCGACGAAGAAATCGCGGCCTCGTAGCGAATCAGGATTTTGCAGAGGCGCGCGCCCCCGCGTCTCCCGGCCGGACGCGCCTTCTGTTTGTCAGGGCTCCTGCTATCATCCCGACGTGGCAGCGCGCGGAAAATTTATTACCTTTGAAGGCCTTGACGGCAGCGGCAAGAGCACGCAGATCGAGAAACTGGCGCGAACCCTGCGCGGACACGGCGTTGCGGTGACGGTCACGCGAGAGCCGGGCGGAACTGCGGCCGGCGAGAAGATACGCGAAGTGTTGTTGCATTCGACGACCTCAGGAGTTTCCCCGCTGGCGGAGATGGCGCTGATGTTCGCCGCGCGCGCGCAGCATATCTACCAGGTCATACTGCCGGCTCTGGCGGAAGGGCGCGTGGTGTTATGCGACCGCTTCACGGATTCCACCGAGGCATACCAGGGAGGAGGACGCAAACTGGGCTCCAAGCCGGTGCTCGCGCTGCACGAGATCCTGTGCGGCGGGCTTGATCCGGACCTGACCATTCTGCTGGACAACGAAGTAGCGTTCAGTGTGGAGAGGGCGCGGCGACGGAACCGGCAAAGCAAGGCCGCGCGTCCGGAAAAGGACGAAAATCGTTTCGAGCAGGAAAGCCGGGCGTTCTTCGGGCGTGTGCGGAGTACGTACCTGGCCATTGCGGCCCGGGAGCCACAGCGCGTGCACGTAGTCAATGCACGCGGCACACCGAAGCAGACGCACGCGGCTATCCTGGAATTGGTGCGCAAGAAGTTGAAAATCAGCTACTAGCTACCCGCCGCCAGCTGCTGGCGTTGGACTGAGTTTCGCCGGGTTTGGCCCGGAACTGGAAGCTAGCCGTCTTTATGCCTTTTTCCGATTTCATCGGCAATACGGAAGTTGTTACGCGCCTGCGCGAGATGATCGCGCGCGATCACTTGCCGCACGCGGTCATCCTGGCGGGCGCCAAGGGGTCGGGCAAGTACACGCTTGCCCTGATGCTGGCGCGCGCCATGAATTGTCTGGAGCGGCCTGGTATCGATGGAGCGATTTCTGGCGGCCTGCCCGACTTCTGCGGGCGCTGCTCGAACTGCACCCGCATTGGACTCGCGCAGGATCTCGATGCCCGCTTTGCCGAAGCGGTCGAGGCGCGTGAGAATCTGCGCGAGACCGACAAAAAAGAGACACGGATTTTTGTGCAGACCCATCCCGACCTGCTTGTGATCCCTCCCGACCCGCCGCAGATGATGATCAAGGTGGACCAGGTTCGTCATGTGATTCAGCGCGTCTACTATCGTCCCGCCGAGGCGCGGGAAAGCGTCTACATCTTTACCGGCTCGGCCTTCATGAAAGAAGCGGCCAACTCTCTGCTCAAGGTTCTGGAAGAGCCGCCCGAATTCGCCACGATTTTCTTGCTCACGGAGAACGCCGGGGAATTGCTGCCGACGATCCGTTCCCGATCGGCGGTCTTCACGCTGGGCGCTCTGGCGGCGCCTGAGCTCGAAGCGCAGCTCGCCAAACGCCGCCCCGATTGGAATGCCCGGCAGCGTGCGCTGGTGGCGAGGCTGAGCGAAGGCGCCATGGGCCGCGCCTGCTCGTTCGACCTGGAAGGCTACGTTGCCGCGCGCAGCCGGGCGCTGGTGATGCTGAAGGCGGCCCTCGGGACGGGCGACCACAGCGAGCTCTTCAAGACCACCGAAAGCTACCGCCCGGGCGCGGAAGGCCGCCAGAAAATGGACGGCCTGCTGCGCACGCTTTATCTGCTCCTGGAGGACCTGATGTTCCTGCGGTCGGGAGCCGGTCAACTGGTGCGAAATACGGATATGCAGGGAGAACTGACAAAGATGTCAGAAACGGTCGATTTTGCCTGGCTGCAACGTGCCTCCGAGGGCCTGAGCGAGGTGGAACGCGGCCTGCGCCGCAACCTGCTGCGGTCACTTTCGCTCGATGCTTTTGCTGCCGCGCTCGAGTCGCGGGGCTGATTTCACGGACAAAACGCGCGACTTAGCCGCCCCACTTTGGTGGTATCGCCTCGTGATACAAGTCATTGTCATACTTAGTTCGCTGTGGTACCGTACCTCATAAGTTCCCTCAAGACCCACAATCACAGGCTTAGGTGTTGTGGCATTTTTGCCGCCCCCGTGCGCAGGTGGTGACATATGAAAGAAACCCTAGAACCGGTGCCAGCCGAACGTCCCGCCGACCAAATCGCCGATCAGGAAGGCTTTGCCAACCGCAAGCTAATCCGGCCTTCGCTGAGCCGGAACAACGACGGGCACAACAATCATGGTCACAACCATGGTTCGAACCACGGGTCGAACCATGCGAACCATGGCCCGGGTCACGCGGCTTCCGAGCGCCGCGAACCCCGCGAGCGGCCCGAGCGCTCCGGCGGCCCCGCCAAGAAAGTAGCTCCCTCCGAACAGACCAACGCCGAAAATTTCTATTATCAAAAGCAAATGCAAACCAAGACTCCGATGGTGGTCGTGCTGCGCGATGGTGAGGAGGTCCACGGCATCATCGAGTGGTACGACAAGACTTGCATCAAGCTCAACCGCTCCGGCGCCCCCAACCTCATGATCTACAAGCCCGCCATCAAGTACATGTTCAAGGAAGGGGAGATGCGGAGGTAGGTCTTGGCGCGGTCGCTTTGTCTCTCAGTCATTCTGGTTAGTTCCCTCCTCCTTCCCGTCTCACCAACGCTGTCACAAACTGTTCCAACAACTCCCAGTTACCTTTTGCCGGCAGTGAGCGTTACGGGGTCGAATCGCTTCAGCCAATCCGATCTCGTAAACGCAACCGGCCTACGCATCGGAAGCAACGTCACCGCCGACGATCTCCGCCTGGCGGCAGACCGACTTAACCAGTCTGGAGCCTTTACTCAGGTCACGTACCGCTTTGACCGCCAGGTTGCAACCTACGTGGTAGCAGACTCGGACCAGTTTGTACCTGCGAGCTTTGAGAATTTCGTCTGGCTTTCAGACAGTGAATTGACCCGGCGGATACACGATTCCGTTCCGCTTTTTTCGGGGAGTGTGCCGCTGGCCGGCAATCTCAAGGATCAAGTCGCGGGCGTACTGGACTCCCTCCTAAAAGAGAAAGAGGGGCGTGGTCAGACTGTTGTCGTGCCTTTTCCTCCCTCCGCGCCTGCCGTGTCCATGCAGTTTCGCGCGGAAGGCTTGAAAATTACGATTGCGCGTGTCGACTTTCCCGGGGCCGCACCGGAGCGACTCGCCCTCCTGCAACCGGCCATGAAGGGCATTATCGGTACCGGCTATTCGCGATCAGCAACGCCAGACGCGATCAGGAAGAATGCGACGCAGGTCTACGGCAAACTTGGTTATCTCAAAGCGCAGTTTAATGTTCCGAGGGTCTCCATCTTGAATGAGGATGCAGATGGCCCGCTGATCGCGTTGGAGGTTCCGGCGGATGAAGGCCCACAGTACACTTTCGCTGGCGCGGAATGGAACGGCAACCACGTGGTTTCCACTGCCGATCTCGCGAAGCTGATCGATTTGAAACCTGGTGCGCCCGCGGACACCAGCCAGCTTTCGGTCGCTATCGCGAGGGCAAGGAGCTTCTACGGCACAAAGGGTTTCATGTACGTGCAGGTGCGTGCTACAGCCACCCTCGACAACGAGAAACACACCTCGGTGATCCACCTCGACATTGACGAAGGGTCGCAGTACCACATGGGAAAACTTGAACTGTCGAACCTGCCGCCCCAGCAAATCGAAGTCGTACGCCGCGTGTGGGAGATCAAACCGGGTGATGTCTATGACTCGGACTATCCGAAGACCTTCCTCGAGAACCATCCCCGTGAGTTGGAATTTCTCGATGGCTGGGCTGCAACCTACACGCAAACCATTGACGATGACCGGCACATTGTGGACTTGAGCATGAAGTTCGTAAAGATGCAGCAGGCCCCCCAGTGAAAGCCGGTCGTTCGCACGGACTCTTTACGACTTCGGCGGTGCGTTCGCGTTGAAACCTAAATCCGGAGGTGCTCCGCCTCCTCTTGCCCTGCAAGATTTTCTTCCCGCACACGCTTCACTTCCCCCGCCATCGCAAACTTCAGCTTCTCGATGCCCTCGCCGGTCACCGCCGAGATTGGATAGAGCTTTAGCTTTTTCCGTGTGCACCACTGTTTCAGTTTCCTAAGTTTGTCGGGATTGGCGGCATCAATCTTAGACGCGACCATGATCGTTGGCTTTTTTTCCAGACTGGCGCCAAAATTTTTGAGTTCGCCGAGGATCACCTGCGCATCTTTCACCACATCCGGACGCCCGCTCGCATCCGAAACATCGACCAGATGGACCAGCAACCGCGTGCGCTCGATATGCCGCAAAAACTGCGTGCCGAGGCCCGCTCCTTCATGCGCGCCCTCGATCAGCCCGGGGATGTCGGCCACTACAAAGCTGATCTCTTCTTTCTTGTCGCCGACCACCACCACACCCAGATTCGGTTCGAGGGTTGTGAAGGGATAATCGGCAATCTTCGGCCGCGCCGCCGAGATACGGGAGATCAGAGTCGATTTGCCCACGTTCGGATAGCCGACCAGCCCGACATCGGCGAGGAGTTTGAGTTCCAGGCGGAAGGTGCGTTCCTCCCCGGGGCGGCCCTCCTCGTGCTCGCGGGGTGCCTGGTGCGTCGAGGTTGCAAACTGGGCGTTGCCGCGGCCGCCGCGGCCGCCGCGGGCAATGACCACGCGTTCGTCGGGCCGCGAAAAGTCATGAACTTGCTGGCCCGTCTCCTCGTCGTACACGATCGTGCCCACGGGCACTTTCAGAAGGATGTCTTCGCCATCGCGACCGGTTTTATTCGCGCCTTCGCCGTGCCGTCCGCGGCCCGCTTTGTATTCGGGGTTAAAGCGGAAATGTACGAGCGTGTTATGGCGCTCGCTCGACTCCATCCAGACGTCTCCGCCCTTGCCGCCGTCGCCGCCGGAAGGTCCTCCGCGCGGAACGAACTTCTCACGCCGGAACGCCATACAGCCATTGCCGCCGTCGCCGGCCTTTACGCGAATTGTGGTTTCATCGATAAACATAACGAAAGGTGAACCCGTCTCAGAGAAGCCTCACAGAAACGGCGCGCCACACTTCTCCGGACTGAAGCCCAGCCGTCAAATCAACCCTGAGTATAAAGGCCCATGCCCCTTTGCCCGCAGGGTTTGAGCTTAGGGAAATGCCGTTCCTGCCGATCTATTCTCAATACGGCGCCGACTAGGGCGAGCGTAATTGCATGACAATGCCGAGAGCCTCGCAAAAAGCCACGGACGAAGGTGCGCAACAATCCGCGCCGGAAGCGGGCTGCAAAGAACTGAGGCTGGACGGAAACGTTATGCCGCGTGCGGCATGGCCCGGGGTCTTGCGCGAGGCGACACTGGAAGTCTTCTCCACCATGGTGGGAGTAACGCTGAATGCTTCGCCCGCGGCCGAGGAACTGGTCGCTTCGCAAGCGGCAGATGCGTCCTTGGTGGCGCACGTGACTGGCATGATCGGGATTGCCGGAGCGGTGCGCGCTGTATTCAGTCTGCACTGCAGCGAGAACGCGGCCACCAGGATCGCTTCGCTGATGCTGGCGATTTCCGCCGAGGAGGCGGCCGCACAGAAATCCGATGCGATCGGCGAAATCTGCAACATGATTGCCGGACACTTCAAGCACAAGGCTGGATACGGCGACACTTGTACGCTGACCATCCCGACGGTAGTCGTCGGCGCAAAATACAGCATCCACTGTCTGGAAAAAGGGGAAAGACTCGCCTTCCCCATTGTTTATGAAGGCGAGGCGGTACTGGTCACATTGGATGTCCGCGACTGATGCCGGACGAAGCGACCTGGCTGCCGCGGCTGTAGTGCTTTGACCGGTTCGCTTAAGCCGCTTCACTCAAACCAGATTACCGCTGCTAGTTGACCTCGACCGGTTCGACCATCACGAACTTACCCATCGAGCCCTTATCAAGAAATTTGATCTTGCCCGTGACCTTGGCGAAGAGCGTGTCGTCTTTGCCGCGGCCGACGTTGAGGCCGGGCTTGACTCGCGTTCCACGTTGCCGCACGATGATCGTGCCGCCGGAAACGACCTGTCCGCCGAATGCCTTGAAGCCCAGCCGCTGCGCGTTTGAGTCGCGCCCGTTTCGTGAAGTACCTTGTCCTTTTTTATGCGCCATAGATAGTTCTCAGTTCTCGGTTGTCAGTTCTCAGCAAGAGCTTCCAGCTCTCAGCCATCGGCTAAGGCTGAGGTTTCTCGCGCTTTACTTCTTCTTCGAAGCGCTTTTTTTGGCGGGAGCTTTTTTCGCCGCTTTCTTCTTGGCTGGCTTCAACCCGGAAGCCTGCGCCGCGGTATGAGCTTCCTCGTGCGCCTCCACGGCCTTCTTCACCTTCTTTTCCTTTTTCGGAAGGTCGGGCGCCTTGAAGGACTGCCCGCCAAAGGCAATCTCGGTAATCCGCACCGCGCTGAAATCCTGGCGATGCCCGCGCAGCTTCTTATACTGCTTCTTCTTCTTGTAGTGGAAGACGAGCACCTTGGCGCCGCGCCCCTGCTCTACCACCTCTCCCGTGACGAGCGCCTCGCCCTCGGGCCGCCCGACCCGGCCCGCTTCGCCGGAAACTGCCAGCACATCGCTGAACTTTACCTGGCCATTGCCGTCGGCGCCATTGACCTTCTCGACCCGGATCACATCTCCCGGGGCGACTTTATATTGCTTACCACCAGCGCGGATCACCGCGTACATAAGCCCTCCAGAACTCTCATAAGGCAGGAAAATTCATCCGCCCGGCGGAGCGTGCTCCGCTCAAACTCGTTATGCTTGCTGTATTTCCCGCTGCGGCTTCTGACCGGAAACGCGGCGTGGCCCAGAACGGTCCACCGGCACAGGCAAACTCAACTATTTTAGCGTGCGCCGCGGAAATCGGTCAAACGAAATGGCTTGGCTACGTCCGAGGGCTAACCCTCGACGTCAAAATAAATCCGGGTGGTGGCACGATACTGGGTCACCTTGCCGCCGTCGAGCAGCATGTCGAACGATTCGACGTGCGCCCACTTGATGTTGCGCACGGTCTTGGCCGCTTCTTTCACGGCGGCCTCCGCGGCCTTGGCAAAGCTCTGACTGGAAGTCCCAACTACGTCGATGATTTTTTGTGTCACGGCTCCCTCCTCGCGGGCGCGGCTTGAGTTGCTACAGCTTCGTATGACCGGTCAAGCGCAACTCGGGATTGTACTCCCAGCTTGCGATTCGAGGCGAACGGAGAATGCGTTCGACCATTGGGGGCAAAAAAAAATCCCACCCTCGCAAGTGGGACGATGCGAGGGTGGGGCGGCCCGATTCGCAGTTTCCTGGGAGGCCTACCGTTCGGAATCAGGAGCGGCATCCGCATCCGCTGTGGCCTGTTTCTGCGGGTCTTGTTTTTGCACGCCCAGCTTTTGCACGTCCGGCTTCGGCGCGTCCAGTTCCCGCGCGACTTGATCGCCGGCCGCTGGATGAATCTTTACCGAGGCCAGAATCTTTTCCAGTTGCCCGAAGACCAGGTCCCGGTCGACGGCCTGCACGCCCTCCTGGCCGAAGCCCGAGGTCGAGAGACCGAGCACATACTCGAAGCAGGCGCCGTTTTCGTAGTTGTGGTAATAACGGGTTTCAAGCTGCTTGCTCGCGTTGCCCGCGAACTCCGAGGTCATCTTCATGTCGGTCAATCCGACTTTGACGCTCTCGGCGTCGATCGGTTCTCCGTCTGCATCGCTGGTATCGACGAAGGCGAAGTGCGGGCACTCTTCGGCGGAAAGAGTGCGATTCACGTTGACTTGAAACCGCGCCGCCGCAAAGTCGGTTCCCGCATACCGGGCGCGGGGAAGAGCCACCGTGGCCACCGCCGTGCCTCCCGACTGAACAAAGTTCATCGGCAGATCGTCGGCATTGGCCGAATCATCCTGCGCGGAGGCGCCCGATCCGAGGGCAGCCTTTCTCGGATAGACAAATGAGACGCCGGAATTCGGATCGCGATACGTGACGTTGGCCGCCAGCTTTCTGCGCGCCTTTTTTACCTTGGCTGGAGCGCTAAGCGCTTGCTCGCTCGTGGCAGCGGCTGCGGCCGGGGTAATGCCCGCCGTTGCCTGAGCCGCCGAGCCTGAACCGGGCGCCGGTGCCCCGACGCCGATAAGGGCGGACTTCGGTTCTTCTTTCGAGCAGGCGCTCACGGCCAACAGGATTCCGAGCAAAACAAAGCACGCAATCGCGCCAAACTTCTGCGCACGCGTCCAGCCCAGCCCGGCGTCCCGGCCAATCCGCGCTACCTGCTTGTGCGCCGGTTTGCACGCCGATGACAGCTTGGCCGTGTCGGCGTGATTCTTGTCTGCTGCATTTCCTGAATTCCAAGTGGTTCCCATCCTGATCACCTCCCTGCGCGTGGCGCAGATGTAAGCCTGGAGGCAAGACGGACGCCATTTGGACTCGATTGATTCTGTGGGACTTGTATCCCGCCACCGGAACGCAGGCGTAGCCCCGGAAACACAGTGTGGGGCGCCGTCGACGGAAGTGGCAGGGAAATCTGCCCAGGCGCCGGGAAAGCCTGGCGGCCAGCCGTGGGGGCTGGTCTCCCATTCCTGAGTTCACTTCCGTAACCCGAACGTACACTCCCTTTTGGAAACCTCGGTAATCGTCGGTAACCTTAGGACTCGGCGCGCCCAGCCTTACAATGGCCATGACCGCAGTTCGATTGCAGTTTGTAGAAGTCAGATTGCAGAAGTGCCTAGGGCCGTCAGGGTTTCACTTCTGCAATCCGACTTCTGACTTCTGCCATCGCTGCAATCCCTGGAGTTCGGTTCAATCCTATGGCGTTCGGTTTCGGCTTCAATAAACAGAAGGTCCTTAGCGCCGCGGAGAAATTTGTGCAGCAGGGCAAGCTGCAGAATGCCATTGCTGAATACGAGAAAATCCGCAAGCACGACGACAAGGACCTCACGGTTGCGAACACGATTGGCGATCTCTACTCCCGCCTGGGGGATACCGCGAACGCCATTGAGTGTTTCAAGATGGTGGGCGATGCTTATGCTGCGCAAGGTTTCACGGTCAAAGGCATCGCGATGTACAAGAAGATCACCAAGCTTCAGCCGAGCGTGGATGGATCGCTGAAGCTCGCCGAACTCTATACCCAACAGGGACTGTTCAACGACGCGCGCGCGCAGTACTTACAGGTCGCCGAAGATTTCATGAAGAACGGCGATCTCGATCAGGCGATCCGGCTCTTCCAGAAGGTCCTCGAGATGGACCCGGAAAACGTGCCCATGCGCATCAAGCTGGCCGAGGTTTACATCCGGCGCGGCAAGAAGCAGGAAGCCTGGGAAATATTCAGCGCTGCGGCGGAGGCGTTGCGGTCGCGGGGTTCGCTGGCCGCCGCGGAAGACATTTTGCAGCGCATGCTGCAACTCGATCCCGGCAATAGCTATGTCCTCCTGCTGCGCGGCCGTTCGGCGCTTGAAAGTGGAGACGCCCAGAAGGCGATCGAGTACCTGGAAAAAGCATCCGATATCGACTCTCATCCGGAGGGTCTGCGCGATCTGCTGAAGGCCTACCTCCAGAATGGAGACGTCGCTAAAGGCACGCCGCTCGCCGAAAAACTGCTGACGGTCCATAACGACGCCGAAGGGCTGTTTCTGCTCGCCGAGTCCGCGGCGCGCTTCGGTCACCCGGCGGAGGCGCTGGAGATCTATGCGCAGCACGCCGACCGCATGCTGGCCACGGACTCGGCCAAGCTGCTTTCCAACCTGCACACCATGATCGCGCAGGTGCGCGACGACACCGCCGCGCTGGAAAAAATCATGGAGCTGCTCAAGAAAGCCGGCGAGAGCACCCACCTGAACGAAGTCATGGAACTGCTGGCGCATGCCTCGGTCAAAAGTGGAAACCTGGAGCGCGCGCGCGAGTTGTACGGACTGTTGGCAAAGAGTGAGCCGCAGAACGCGATCCACATGCAGAATTACCAGCAGGTCGCGGATCGTATGGTGGGATCGTCGCCGGCGTCGGCCCACTCTGGCGCGATCACGGCGGAAGAAGGATCGCTGATTGTCGAGGAACTGGAAGCGACCGCGCCGGCCGTCGACCAGTCTTACCCGGATGAAGTTGCCATCGCGGTGCGTTCCGCGGTTACGGAAGCGGATCTGTTTCTCTCCTACAATCTGCCGGACAAGGCTTTCGCGCCGCTCATGGCGGCGTTGCCGATGGCGCCCCACGACGTTCGTTTGAACCAGCGTTTAGCCGCGCTGCACACGCGTTCCAAACGGTTCGGCGACGCCGCCGTCTGTTGCCGGACGCTGGAAAGCGCCTTCCATGACGCGGGCTATCCGGATGAAGCGTTGCGCTACGGCGAACTGGCCGCGCGTTACGAGCAGAACGCTGGACCGAGTGCCGGGAAAAGTGCCGGGAAAAGCGCCGAGCATGGGATGGCGGCTGCCGCCGGGGCCGCCGAAGTCTCCGTGCCGCACAAGGCGGCGACTGCGCCCTGGCCGACCGCGAGCGCCAGTGCACACGAAGCGCCGGTTTTCGAGGTTCCAGCCGCGCCCGAATTTTCTGTCCACGAAATGGACGTGCACGCCGATTCACCCGCCCAGGATCTTTCGTCCGAGTGGGAGCAGACGCTGTCCGTCGATGACGCCGGCGATTCCGGCACGGAAGATCTCACGATTTCGGATCAAGACGAAGACAGCATTTCGGCGAGCGTCGGAGGCGGGACGGTCGAGGCCGAAGAAGTTGCAAGTTCCAGCCCCGAAATCAGCGAGACCGTCGACGAGATCCATTTCTATCTCGAGCACTTCATGGTGGACCAGGCGCGCTCGGCCTTCGAAAAGCTGCAAACGCTCACGCGCAGCGCGGCCGTTCTCGATCCGTTACGCGCCGAGTTGGAGAAAGGCTCGCAGGCGCAGGAGCCCGAAGTCGAGATTGCGGAGATCGAAGCGGCGGATGTTGAAAATTTCGAGGTCGATGTAGAAGGGGCCGACGCGGAGATTGCCACGTCTCCCGATCTGGTATCGCACAGCGAATTCCCGCTTCATGCGGCCGCTCCAGCAGACGACCATGCGGGCGACTATGTGGCTGCCGATCACGAAGCCGCGGAAGAGGCGCAGCCCGAGCACATGGAAGTGGTCTCTGAGGAAGCATCGGATACCGAGGCAGTTCACGCCGCGCCGTTCTCCATCGCGTCTGAACACTCCACTGAGCCCGTGCAAGCGGAGGCGCCCACACCCGAACCGGCTTATGACGCCGAGCCTGTGCAGGCTGAGTCGCATTCCGCGCCCGACGAGTTAACTTCGCTGGTCGCCGACCTTGAAGCCTCCATCGGAGATGCCTTCCCGGCGGCAAGTCCGGCCGCGGAAGCTGCGCGGGAGGAGCCTGCCGGCGCTCATGCTGCCGCCGCCTCATTCGGCGATCAGCATCCTTCCGGAACAGCCGCCGAAAGATTCTCCGGCTGGCCCGGAGCGCATGTCCTGCAACCGCCCGTGGCCGCGCAGCCCGGGCATCCGGCCACGGCACATGCCGCCGCGACTTCCGCCGTACCCGACAGCATGGCCGTTGCCGCATCGGGGGTAGCGCCTGCATCCACTACCGGCTACAGCCGAGCCACAGTTCGCCCGGCGGCAACGGAAGGCGCGGCTCAATCGGCGGACGGAGTCGATCTCTCCGAAATGTTCAGTGAGCTTCGCCATGAACTCGAGGAAGAAGCCGTTGCCGGCGACGAAGATCCCGAGACGCACTACAACATGGGTGTGGCGTTCCGGGAGATGGGCCTGATTGACGAAGCGATCGCCGAATTACAGAAGGTATGCGCCGCCATCGAGCGCGGGCATGCGTTCGGTCAAAGCATTCAGACTTACACCTGGCTGGCGCAGTGCTTCCTCGACAAAGGAGTGCCCGACGCGGCCATTCGCTGGTATGAAAAGGCTCTCAACATTCCCGGGCTGGACAACGAATCGCGCCTCGCCCTCCACTACGAGCTGGGTTCGGCCTGCGAGCAGGCACATAACAAGCCCCAGGCGTTGCAACATTTCACGTACGTCTTCGGGGCGAACATCGATTATCGTGATGTAGCCGAGCGCATTCAGGCACTATCGTCGTAGAATCGAACGAGTGGGTCTGGCGTGCGCAGAGGATGGATTCAGTCCGTCCCGGGTTACGCTACGCGAAACGATCTTCGTAGGACGATCATTGCAGGACAGCCATCCCCACTGACAACGCGTGCAATGATTTCCGATCCTAAACTCCCCTTTGACAGCGCGCCTGCCGGCGTTGAAACCAACTCCGGGAGTGCGCCCAGCGTTCCGGCCGAATCAATCTCCCCGACGGGATCCTCCGGAGCACGGCCCGCGCGCGCAATGGATCAGCAACGAAATGCCCACAACACCTCGACGGCCCGGATCTGGTTACGCCGTATCGGAGTCCTGTTCTTTGTCTTTATCTGCGCGACGATCGGGGTCATGCTCATGATCGTGCCCTGGCGTCCGGAGTGGTCTGAGAATCCCTTGCTGCTTTCGTATCCCACGTTGCACGGTCTGGTGTCGAGCGGCTTCACGCGCGGTTTCGTAACTGGCCTCGGGCTGCTCAATGTTTGGATCGGCTTCTGGGAAGCTCTGCAATACCGGGAAGATTGAGAAGCGTCCTTCGTCCATGGTCCTTCGCCCTTAGCCGGCTGGAAGCCGAAAGATCGACGAAGGCGAAACAAAAGGCGATGTACGGAGAACCCAGAACAAAGGACGACGAACTGCCAATTGACGACTGATTACCATGACTGAACCGAAGCTCAAATCCGCTCCCCTGGCGTATCAGAACGAACCGTTCCTCAACAGTCCGGACGGGAGGATTCTGCGCCTCCTTTCGGAATACAGCGAACCGCTGTCGCGCTTCCGGCGCGAGCAGATTCAGGACACGGTGGTGTTCTTCGGTTCGGCGCGCATCCAAAGCCGGGATTCCGCGGATACGAGACTGAGCGGGGTGCGCGAGAACGGAGCCGGCACGGCGGCGGCCGAACAGGCGCTGCAGATGAAGCGTGCCGAGGCGGCGGTCGATATGGCGCGCTACTACGAGGACGCGCGCCGTCTGGCATTTCTGCTGACGGAATGGTCGGCGCACATTCCGGCGCGGCGTCATCGCTTCGTCGTCACTACCGGAGGCGGCCCGGGCATCATGGAAGCCGCCAACCTCGGCGCTCATGAAGCGGGAGGCAAGACCATCGGCCTGAACATCAATCTGCCTTTCGAGCAGAATCCAAACCCCTATATCACGCCCTCGCTCAACTTCGAGTTCCACTATTTTTTCATGCGCAAATTCTGGTTTGCGTATCTTGCCAAGGCGCTCGTCATCTTCCCCGGAGGCTTTGGCACGCTCGACGAACTTTTTGAAATTCTGACACTGGCCCAGACAGAAAAGCTGGCTAAGAAAATTGTGGTGGTAATTTACGGCAGCGAATATTGGAAAAGAATATTGAACTTCGAGGCGATGGCGGATACGGGCACAATCGCGCCCGAAGACCTCGAACTGTTCAAGTTTTGCGATACGCCCGAAGAGAGCTTCGAATTCCTGAAGGAAAACCTGACCCGTTACCACCTGGGTCCGCAACAGCCCAAGCGCACGGAAGAAGCCGCCACGCCCGAGATTGCAAAAACGCGTCCCTAGTGAACTTCTCCGGCGCTTTCCTCGTATACACTCGTGCGCGTATAGTGCGGGTGCATCCGCTGCGCACCCGGCGCGAGAGCCGATTCAACATCGGAGGACAACCAACCATCATGATCGTGCACAAAACTGCCGTCGCAGTCTCTATCTTAGTGTGCCTCTGCGCTGCCCTTGCCTTCGCGCAGCCGCCCGGCCCGAATCAGATGCCCTCGGTCATCGAAGTTCCTGCCGCCGCGCAAGCGAACGCCAGCTTCGACGCGACTGCCGCTACGGACGCTTATATGGCGCAGATCTCTCCCGAAAAAACCAGGCGCTCCAACGACTACTTCGAAGGCGGATACTGGCTGATTCTCTGGGACTTCCTTTACGGCGTGGTGATCGCGCTCCTGGTGCTGAACACGCGCTGGTCGGCCGGCATGCGCAACCTGGCCGAACGCATCACGCGCTTCAAGCCAATCCAGACTTTCATTTACTGGGTACAGTACCTGATCGTTTCGAGCGTGCTTGGATTTCCTCTGGCCGCCTACGAAGGCTATTTCCGCGAGCACAAATACGGGATGGCGACGCAAACCTTTGGCCCGTGGCTCGTTGACCAGTTCAAAGGACTGGCGATCGGCATCGTGCTGGGCGGCATTCTCGTGATGTTGCTGGTCGGGGTTGTGAGACGCTTTCCACGAAACTGGCCGGTCCTGGGCGCGGCCGTCAGTTACGTGTTCATCATCTTCACGATCTTTATCGCACCCGTCATCCTGGTTCCCATCTTCAATAAAGTTACGCCCCTGAACGACCCGAAGATCGTTAACCCGATTCTGCGTCTGGCGCGGCAAAACGGCATTCCCGCGAAAGATGTCTACACCATCGATGCCTCCCGGCAAACCACCCAGATGAGCGCCAACGTAAGCGGGTTTGGCAACACCATGCGCATCACGCTCAACGACAACCTGCTGCGCCGCGGCTCTCCCGAAGAGATTCAGGCGGTGATGGGTCACGAGATGGGCCACTACGTTCTGAATCACATCTACAAAGGGCTGACCTTTCTTCTCATCGTCGATCTCGTCTTCTGGTTCTATTTATGGGGGACGGTGGGCGGGGCGCTGAAACGATGGGGCGAAAAATGGCAGATTCGGGGCATCGGCGATACCGCCATTGTGCCGCTGGTCATTCTGCTTGGCTCGGTCTTCGGATTCGTGATCACGCCGGTCATGAACTCCTATACGCGAACGCAGGAATACGAAGCCGATATGTATGGGCTCAACACCAGCCGCCAGCCCGACGGCTTCGCGCAGGCGGCGATCCACCTGGGCGAATATCGCAAGATGAGTCCGGGCGCCGCCGAGGAGTGGATTTTCTTCGATCATCCCAGCGGCCGCAACCGCATCTACGCGGCCATGCGCTGGAAAGCGGAGAACCTGAAACTGTTCATGCCGCAGACTGAACCGGCGACAGCCGGAACGCCGGCCGCAGCCTCGCCGGCGGATGCCGGGAAGAAATGAAGGCAATCAGGTAGGCTAAGAGCTGATGGCCCAAAGCTGTCAGCTCTACTACATCACGGACCGCAAGCAATTTCAGGGTGACGAGCGAAAACGCCGCCAGGCCTTGCTCGATAAAATCAGCGAAGCAGCGCGCGCCGGCGTCGAGTACATCCAACTCCGCGAAAAAGACCTTAGCACTAGAGAACTGGAAGCACTGGCACGCGAGTGTGCCGCTCAACTGC
>Ga0335078_10007295_pt1 | contig 16396 bp, 16 predicted proteins | sample Lox_Sample_32_FD_206711 | JGI IMG/M metagenome (GOLD analysis project Ga0335078, IMG submission 206711) | Soil microbial communities from Loxahatchee National Wildlife Refuge, Florida, United States - Lox_Sample_3.2 | ecosystem: Environmental > Terrestrial > Soil > Wetlands | place: USA...
CGCAGGTGGAAGTCCAGATTCGATAGCCGTCGCGGATTTAAACGGAGACGGGAAGTCCGATTTGGTGGCATCGAATTATGAGAATAACAGTGCAGGGGTGCTGTTGGGCAACGGTGATGGAACCTTTCAAGCGGCAGTAACTTACGGTTCGGGCGGGTATATTCCCCAATCGGTCGCGGTGGCGGATGTGAATGGGGACAGTAAGCCAGATTTGCTGGTGGCGAATTATTCGGCTACCAGCAACCTGGAGACGAACGGCACGGTGGGAGTGCTCATCAACACCAGCCTTGGCGCGACTCAAACCACTCTCGAATCCTCGTCCAATCCTTCTCAGTTCGGGCAGGCAGTAACCTTCACTGCGACGGTGATTTCACTTGGTTTTAGCGGTACTCCGACAGGCTCCGTGAGCTTCTTTGACGGCGGGACAAGCATCGGCAATTCCAACCTCAACAGCAATGGCGTGGCTACCTTGATGACCTCCGCTCTGGCCGTGGGTACGCACACAATTACCGCAACTTACAACGGGGACTCAAACTTCGCACCCAGTACATCGCCTCCGCTCTACCAAGTTGTGCAGGGAGCAATCGCGATGCTCTCTCCGAGCGGTCTTAACTTTGGCAACCAAACGGTGGGCTTGCCCAGCGCTCCGCAGAATGTGACACTCACGAACACTGGCAATATCAATTTGCTGATCTCGATGATTCAGATCACGGGCGCCAATATGAACGATTTCTCGCAGAACAATAATTGTCCCGCGTCATTAGCCCCGAACGCCAGCTGCAAAATTTCTGTGACCTTTACTCCTACGACGACCGGCACCCGGAATGCTGCTGTTTCAGTAAGCGACAATGCGCCCAACAGCCCGCAGTCGGCTTCTTTGACCGGCGTCGGCGTGCTACCTGCAGTGATGTTCTCTCCCAGCAGCCTGACATTCCCGGTCACGGTGGTCTACACGAAAAGTGCGCCGAAGCAACTGACGCTGACGAACACCGGGCTTGGGATTCTTGAGATCAAGGGCGCGACTATTTCGGCGCAGTTTGCGATAAAGACTGACTGCAGCAAGACGCTCGCGACCGGCGCGAGCTGCACCGCTGAAGTAAGGTTCAAGCCGACGACGAAAGGGCCGATCAGCGGTTCTATCATACTCACTGACAACGCACCTGACAGTCCGCAGCAAGTTCCATTGTCAGGGACAGGAACGTTCGTCTCATTGAGCCCCACGAGCCTCAATTTCGGAAACCAGCCGGTCAACACGACCAGTCCGCCGAAGTACATCACGTTGAGCAACAAGGGAACCGGCGTTGTAAATTTCACTGGCAGCGGTATCACCCTTACTGGCGCCGATCCCGGAGACTTCGCGGAGCAAAACAACTGCGGTAACAGCGTTCCATCTGGCGGGTACTGTCGTATCAAGGTGACGTTTACGCCGACACAGCAAGGAAAGCGAACAGCGGATGTGTCAGTCAGCGATGATGGCGGCGGTAGTCCGCAGCTGGTGCCGTTGAGCGGGACGGGGACGCCGTAGAGGGTCGGTGCGTTGAACGTTGACCGCCCGGTTCCAGAGACGGATAATTTCTGATCGCTCGGCCAGGCGCGGGTTTTCCGCGACCTGAGCCTAGCAGCTCCATTTGCTTCTCGCCTTATGGTAGAGGTGACACCATGATGAGATTCAGCAGCTTCAACAAGACCGCGCTGGCGATGCTAGTGCTCGTCGCAGCAATGCCAATCGCAACGCACGCGCAGACGTTCACGAGCTTGGCGAGCTTTGACCTAACGAATGGCGCTGGCCCGGTTGCCCCGCTTGCTCAAGGGAGAGACGCCAAGCTGTACAGCACGACCATCCTGGGGGGAGCGTTTCAAAATGACGGGACCGTTTTCAAGATTACCTTAGGAGGGACGATAACATCGCTATACAGCTTTGCGCTTGAGTCCGATCCAACGGCGGGGTTGGTTCTAGCCAACGACGGATACTTCTATGGGGTCACGGCGAACGGAGGGGAGGGCAGATGCGAGTATGGTTGCGGTCAGGTGTTCAGAATCAGCCCCAAAGGCGCCGAAACGACTCTCTATAGTTTCAGCTTGTGTCCGCGAGCGGACTGCGCGGGCGGCCTCTACCCATACGGCAGTTTGGTTCAAGGTGTTGACGGGAATTTCTATGGCACGACAGCGCTCGGCGGACCGGGAGGAGCTGGTACAGTGTTTAAGATCACTCCCGATGGTACGCTCACAACTCTGCATAGCTTTCGCTTCACCGATGGCTACTCTCCAACTGCACCACTGATACAGGCAACTGACGGCAGCTTCTACGGAACCACTGCAGCCGGGGGAAACCTCTCCTGCAGTCCGCCCGGAGGTTGCGGTACGATATTCAGAATTACGCGAGACGGCGCGTTTACTAGCCTCCACAGTTTCAATCAAACTGACGGGGACTTCCCCCAGGGGCTTATTCAAGCTAGCGATGGCGGTCTGTACGGAGTAACTTTCGAAGGCGGTTCTGGGGATGGCGGGGGCACTGTGTTCAGAGCCACACTTCAGGGTGTGGTCACCACGCTATACAGCTTCGGCTTCTTGTCCACTTATGGCTACTACCCATTAGGCACGCTCGTGCAAGCCACCGACGGGAACCTTTATGGAACCACCCAGGAAGGCGGCACGGGCGGGGGGCTAGGTGGCACTATCTTCAGGATCACCCTGTCTGGTGTCTTTACCTCGCTATACGACTTTTGCTCGGAGAGGAATTGTGCAGACGGCTCACTTCCCGTCGCTGGGTTAATGCAGTCAACAAACGGGCTGCTATACGGGACGACCGATGAGGGCGGCAGCTATGGCGTGGGGACGGTCTTCAGCCTGGATGCGGGCCTCGGCCCGTTTGTCGCGTTTGTCCACCCTTTTGGCAAGGTTGGCGCGACCGGCGGCATTCTCGGCCAAGGGTTCACCGGGACGACTAGCGTGATGCTTAATGGAGTTCCGGCGAGCTTCACCGTCGTCTCCGATACTTACATCAATGCCACAGTTCCGCCGGGTGCTACGACGGGTTTTGTCAGTGTAACGACGCCAACGGGTGTGCTGAAGAGCAACGTGCCTTTTCGGGTGATTCGGTAGCGGTATTGATTGGTGGTGCCCGTCGGAGTTCAGGACACCACCTAAGAACGCGTGCTCATCGAACGGCGATGGACTGATTCTGCTCAGGCAGCTTTCTGATGCGACTTCGCTCTTATGGCGGCAAACTTCTTCCTTCCTTCAGGCGTTTGAGTCCAATGCGGCTTCTTCCTCGCGATCTGAAGAGGCTTCGCATTTCTCGCGGAGGCATGGCGCTTCTTCATGGCAATCGAAATTTTTCGCCTTGCCTCAGGCGACATAGTTTTGCGCGCAGTAGCACCTGCCGTCGTTCCAGTAGCTTTGGATTTTGGTCGGACGCCATTCGTCGCGTCGCCTTGCTGAAGTAATTCAATCGCTTTACCAATCCGATTCATTGCACTTGCGTGTTCGTTCCTCGTTGCTTGGAGACGGTCAATCAACTCCTGCATACTTTCCATTTTGAATCCCCCTCTGGATTTGACGGCTGTACTAATCACTATCCTATCTGATCAAAGGCTGCTCAGAGCGCCTCAGGGCACAACCGTGTCGCAGCTGATCGCAGGATTGAGGCAAGACGAAGTGCATGGTAGGTGACGCTGTTCGACCCTCGCGAAACTTCGTCTGAACCCGACATCCAAGGGTAGAAACTGCATCTGACAGTGGAGATTTAACGGTTCCCCGCTGGCTAGAGTTCGAGGTGCTGAAGACCGATGAGACGCTCTCGGTCGAGATCTTCCGACAACTGATTCGCACGCAAAGGCGCATCCATCCGAGACCCGAAAATCAGGATCGCTGCCACGCTCACGCTCGAATAGCTCTTCTCTCACGTCACACTAAACCTGCGTTCTCGTCCGAAGCTTTAGGTAACGGTTGGCTTGCTGAAAGACAGTAAGAATGGCAACGGTCAACGAGGACAACGCAACCAGTGACGAAGCCATATCTTTGAAGCGCGTGGGCAGAAAGCCTACGATCATGCTCGACACAATGAGAACAACGCTAAGCATCGCGAGCATTCGCCAGCCTATGCGCTATGGGCTGAAGTGCGGCGGAAGGTTACGCACAAACAAGCGACAGTCAGGCCGAGGTACACTGCGGACAGAATGTACCATAACGACCAGCAGGGACGCTATTTTGCAGTTGGGCTCGGAAGCCCGAAGGCGTACAGGGTAGAGCCGCCGCTTACGTACACCATTCCATTCGACACGGCGGGTGACCAAGCCGGAATACCGGTGTAATAACCCGCCAGAACAGCACCAGTGGTGGCGTTAAATAAATACATGTGGGTGTCATCCGAATTGACATAGAGCACCCCGTTAGCCACTGCAGCCGAGGCCACAAAGTTCCCTGTCCTGTGGCTCCATAACAGGGCGCCGGTATTTGCGTCGAGCGCATACTCTGTGAAAGAGTCGTTGCCGACGTAAACGAATCCGTTCGCCACCGCGGGTGTGGTTTCGATGTGGCCCCCGGTATAATAGGCCCACAACAACGCACCGGTCTTGGCATTGACTGCATATACAGCTCCAGGGTTACTGCCGATGTAAACGACTCCGTTCGCGATGGAGGGTGAGGAACCTATGAACGACTGCTCAAAAGTCCACAACAGCGCACCCGTCTTGGCATTTAGGGCGTAGAGATAGTCGCCAGACCCAGGTGCGATATAAACGACTCCGTGGGCAACTGCGGGCGAGCAATTAGACACCTCGCCTCGCAGGGCGTAGCTCCATAGAAGCGTGCCGGTATTCGCGTTCAGAGCGTAAAGATTTCGGTCGTCCGAACCGATGTAAACCACTCCATCGGCAACCGTGGGCGCAGACTCTATGAACAGGCCAGTGGGGTACGTCCACAGCAGTGCACCCGTATTCGCGTCAAGTGCGTAAACGTTGTAGCACGAACCGAAATACACTGCCCCATTTGCCACGGCAACGGGGGTCGATCCACAATTCGTGACATAGCTCCAAAGTTCGGAACCATTCGTAGCGTTCAACGCGTACATAGTACCGTCCCATGTCACCCCATAAACGACTCCGCTTACCACGGCAGGCACAGCAACACCTGGACTAAAGCTCCACTTTACTTCGAGGCCGCCAGCATTCTCGACGCCGATTGTGTGCTCACACTTATTCCATCTTTCCATGTTTTCCTTATGGAACTCTGCCCAGTACGGAGAGCCATTACACTGAGCGACTGCTGCGGAGACAAGGAAGGTACTCAGGATGAAAAGCGCGAGGATGGTTCGCTTCATGGCCTACCTCCAGCGAAGCGACTCACATCTTCTTGTGTTTCGCTTGGTTTGTCAATTGGTCGGACGGCTCGGTACTGGGTCAGTTTCATTTTCCACAAGATAGCGACTATGCTAAGGCGGGGGTGGAATGAAACCTCGCACCCCTTGGCTTCCTCGGCCTAAACTTCGTCCACGGAGAAGGTTGATGACAGTTGCTGCTGGTTACCTTTGCGATGGCGGCATAGTTTTGTGTGCCGACACGCAGGAAACCATCTCTGGATACGTCAAAACAAGCACCGAGAAAATTACGATCTTTAGCGGGTCAGAATACACGGTCGCATTAGCTGGAGCTGGGAATAATGCAGTCCAGATCGAGATGGTGATTCAGGAGATTCGTGATGAGTTAAGAGAACAAGAGCCCCCGTCCTTTATTGGGTTTAAGGCTCTCCTGCACGCCGTTTTGGATAGGTTACTGCCCTTACCTCACTATCCGAAGGATGTAGCCGACATTGAACTTTTAATAGCTGTGAGAGCCCATCAAGAGATAAATCTCTTGTGTGTCCATGACAACGTGTTTGCTGAAATAAGACAGTTTGAGTGCATTGGCTCTGGCGTAATTGCTGGGCGATCTCTGTTTCAGAGATACTATCGTAAATCTCACAATTTAATTCACGCATACATCATTGCAGCTTATGCCCTACACCACGCAAAGAGATGGGTCGATGGATGCGGAGGAAAGAGCGATATATTCCTAATCCCAAAAGACAGCAAAACACTAACTAGACTGGACAGCTACGAAGTAGAAAAATTGGAAGTATACTTCGATGATCTAGACGAGGCATTACGTCCGCTGCTTATAGCTTGTCCGTTTGACCCAACAGACGATGCAAGTTTCAGGCAGATAATGGACTGGGTTACCAAACATGTATGGGCAGCTAGGTCTAGATTCCAAGATTTCGAGCAAGTATTTCGCAGAATAGCTAGAGAGATGGGGCGGGACGAAGATGAGGCATGGGCCGAAGCAAATAGTGGAATTGACCTTGTAATCAAACCAAGCGTTCCCGAAGTGCTCTCACAACAAGATTCTTCTCAATCGACGAAGCCTTGACGATTGGCTTTCAGGGGCAGCGAATACGTATGCCTACGGAATCGACACGGCTGGTGATGGCGTATTTGGCTGGCAAGAAACACCGTCAAGCGATGTACACAGCGCAGCACTGGTCTCTGGGAGATACACCAAGTTCTACCCTCCCGGTTGCGTCCAATCGTCAGCAACTAAGTTTAATGACCATCGCACGATCGTCGGCTTTTGCATGCAGTCCGCCGCAACTAAAGGCTTCTACGTGACCTACTGATGGCGGCTTACCTCGGAAGGACGAAAAGCCGGTTCCACTCACAACCCGCAACGGTTCTACGTCGGCCACACTTGTGGCCCTCGTCCATGGTCCCGGATCGAAGCGCCGGGGGAACGAACTCCGCGAGCCTATTGCAGTTCCTCCACCGTGTAGAAGCCATAGTAGGTCGAGGGCCCCTCACCCCTCGTTCCCGTTAACGTAACCGGCATGCCCACTTTGGGAGTAAAGACGAAGAGCTTCTCTTGCGCTTGCGTATAGACCACCGGTTCGCAATTGATATCGGTCATCGCTCTGATTCCGGTCATATCCTTCCAGTTGAAGGTAAAATCCCATCCACTCGCCGCATTCCCCGTAGCGGAACAACCCATGGTAAGGCGGTAAGCCGTCTGTCGCTCCGGAGTGAAAACTAGGCCATTGCTGAATGGCTCAGTACCCTGTCCATGAACCGCAAGAATCGTTCTCCACTGCGGCGTGGGCGTCCATGACGTTGCTTTCCAGACCGCAAGAACTACCACCAACGACAGCATCACTTTACGCATAGGGCACCCTCCGAGCCGCGATTTTACCATCGTCTTGACCGCACGCTCGCAGACGAACTGGCGTGCGAGTGAGGGACTTTTTCACACCCACGCCTGTTAACGGAAAATTGACTTATGTTGCCGCAGAGGAGAAGCAATTAGAGCCCTTCGTCCGCATTTACAGGCCGGGACTCGCGGCGTAGAATTCCGAGCCGAAGCTGTGGGACGGGTAAGAGAGTGACCCTATGAAATCTCTGAAGATCGTATACGCCATGCTAGTGATTGGGCTGGGGACTGCTGCCGCTGCACAAAATATACTCGTGTATTTCGATGGGAGCAATGGTAGCGACCCGTGGGCGGTGCTTGCTCAAGGCACGGATGGAAACCTCTATGGCACGACCGAGACGGGAGGGGCGGGCTGTTCCCCAAACGGTTGCGGCACGGTTTTCAAGATCACGCCTAGCGGCGTCCTGACCACTCTTTATTCCTTTTGCGCCCAAGGCGTTTGCAGAACCGGGAAGCTCCCCGAAGCAGGGCTAATACTCGCCACCGACGGCAACTTCTATGGCACAACATCTACTGGTAAGTTCGGGACGCGCTACGGTGAGGTTTTCAGGATTACTCCGACCGGCTCCTTCGCGGACGTGGGCTTCAACGGACCCTACACTTGGGTTCCCATGGGCTCCCTAGTGCAGGGTATAGACGGAGACCTCTACGGAACGAGTAGACAAGGCGGGCCCAACGCTGCGGGCAATGTATTTAAAGTCAGCCCATCAGGGCTCGTGACTGACCTCTACGACTTTTGCTCCCAGCCGAACTGCGCGGATGGTCAGGCGCCTGTTGCTGGATTGGTGCAAGCGACGGACGGCAACTTCTACGGAACCACCTCTTTGGGGGGTAATCAGAATGCGGGCACCGTCTTCAAGATTACTCCACAGGGAGAGCTCACAACCGTCTATCGTTTCTGCTCGCAGCCGAACTGTGCCGACAGTGCAGCCCCGCTTGCTCCACTGGTGCAAGGTGTGGACGGCAACCTGTACGGAACAACGAATTCCGGCAGGGGAACGGTGTTTAAGCTTACGCTAGCGGGCACGCTCACCACGCTTTACACTTTTTGCTCACAGCCAAATTGCACAGATGGCAGCAATCCGAATTACGCGGGGCTTGTGCAAGGCACAGACGGTAACTTTTACGGAACCACAGTGGAGGGTGGCGCCAATAACTACACTCAGTGCAACAGCTATCCTTTTAACGGCTGCGGCACGATCTACCAAATTACGTCATCCGGGGTGCTAACCACGTTAGCTAGCTTTGGAGACGGCGGGTTTCACCCAGAAGTCGGGCTGATGCAGGCTACTAATGGAATCTTCTACGGAACGACCACTAATTATACGTACAATGGGAGCTTGGGCACGGTCTTCAGCTTCTCTACCGGCTTAGAACCGTTCGTTTCTTTCGTGCGGAATCCAGCGAAGGTTGGCCAGAAGTTCGGCATTCTCGGATACGGATTGACCGGCACGACTAGCGTTTCTCTTAACGGAACCCCGGCAAGCTTTAAGATTCAATCGGATACTCTGCTGACCGCCTCGGTTCCTGCGGGCGCGACGACCGGCTACGTAACCGTCGCTACTCCCAGCGGCGTGCTGAAGAGCAACGTGCCGTTCCGTGTGATTCAATGAAAGGACGAAAAACACGACGCTTGACCGCTTCACTCCCGAAATCAGATAATGCTCGCCACTTAGTGAGCCGCATCTTCTTCTGATGTGAGGCGTTCATCGCAACGCAGCGTTTTCGGCAATTAGATAAGGTCATGGCAGGCTATCGAAAACCTTTCGTTCAGACACCCCGCCAATTCTGTCGGATCAGTTTGGCGGTTTTGTTCCTCGCAGGGTATCTTCTGGCGCAGGCATCACCGGACCTCCGTGTGAACTGGACTGACTTTCACACGCAGAACATGATGCGCTGGAATCCATATGAACACACTCTTGGCGTCAATAATGTCGCTAGCCTCCGGGTGCTTCACACCTATCAAACTGGAGGCTTTGGGCTCTGGTCGCCGGCGATTGTTAACGACGTGATTTACTTCGGTTCGTTGGACGAAAACATCTATGCGGTGAATGTAAAGACCGGAGCTCTATTGTGGAGCTACCAAACAGGCGGCCCCATCTATTCTTCGCCTGCAGTCGCGAATGGCGTGGTTTATATTGGCGCCTTTAACGGCAACTTGTACGCCTTAGACGCGACCACTGGCATCGTACTATGGAGTTACCAAACCTCAAACGCCGTTTATTCCGCTCCAACCGTAGCCAACGGAGTGGTTTACTTCGGCTCCATTGACTATAACGTATACGCTCTGAATGCGAGCACCGGCGCTTTGCTGTGGCGCTACGCGACCGGAGGCAAAGTAATCTGCTCACCTGCGGTAGCGAACGGAGTCGTTTATGTCGGTTCGGAAGACAACAATGTGTATGCGCTCAACGCTCGCAGCGGCACTAAACTCTGGAGCTACAAGACGACCGACATTATTTTGTATTCTTCGCCTGCAGTCGCGAATGGCGTGGTTTATATTGCCTCCTACGACGGCGGCCTCGTAGCGCTAAACGCCAGCACCGGCGCTCTGTTATGGAGCTATAACACTGGCGCCTACGTAACCTCATCACCTGCGGTTGCAAATGGCGTGGTTTATATTGGCTCGGAATCTTACTGGGCAGTGTATGCGCTTAATGCCACTACCGGCGTCCTGTTGTGGAGCTACACAACAGGCAAGTACATTCTTTCTTCACCGGCAGTGGCGGACGGGGTGGTTTATGTTGGTTCGTGGGATGACAATGTATACGCGCTAGATGCTGCGACCGGCGCTAAACTCTGGAACTACACCACGGATTCGGAAGTGGAAGCCTCGCCTATAGTCGCCAATGGGGTTGTTTATATCGGCTCCGTCAATGGTACTGGTTACGCATTCGGGCTCCCCCATGCGGCGGAATAGCTTGCTGCCAATCAGCTTCATCTCAATATGCTTCGTTCCCCTTAACGGCCCAAATCTCACTCCCAAGGGCGAATGGTGCAAGGGTGGTATGCGATCAAGGTTAGGAGTTGGCAGACTTAGCGTCCTAGTCCGCGCAGAAGCCGCATTAGAGGAACATCAAACGTATCAGAGATTCGCAGCAGCGTCTTCACTGTGATCGGCCTTCCCGCTTCTATCTGCTGCCAGTGACGCGCCGAGAAGCCGAACGAGATCATGTCTTCCTGACTGAGCTTCTTTCGCTTGCGTAACTGACGCACCCGCTCACCCAACGCCCGGAAGAATGCCGAGTCATCTGCCATTGCCCTCGGTTGTAGCGGGGCACGAGCAGAAACACCACGAGCAGATTAGCTGGTACTATCCTCGACTTCTCGTTATAATTTGTAACGCCTCGGCCAAGCAGTCTGAGGCTCCCCTCCCCAGTAGCGACAACTGCGATGAGCAGTCTCGGAGAACCCTAATGCTGAGCGATGACGATCTCACTAAAATCGACGATCTGTTGAATCGAGATTGTCGGTTCATGGCCGCCGTGATCCGTGAGCATGGGATAAAGGTGAGGGAGCAATTCGAGATTCTCACGGTCAACGTTTTCTACCTCTGCGGAGCGGTTGTTCTATTCGCATTACCCGTCATCGCGGGATACAAACGGGCATTTAGCGGCTGGACGTTGTTCATTGTGTGGATAGCGTGGATGGTCGCATGTGGCGCTCTCTCCTTGTTTTGGCAACGCCAAACAACACGGATCACTGAACGCACCGCTGAGGCCGAAAGAGAGCTCTGGAACCCTCCTGACGAGCCGTATCCGAGTCGCGCGGAACGAATCGCCGAAATAGTAGGCCGGAAGTAAGCGATACGATGTACGCCCTACTCAATGCGCGCGAATCCGTCGCTTACCTGAAGACCCACTCTAGTCTCGAATCTTCGTGGGATGCCTGTGATCACGCAAACTACATGCTTGATGCATTGGAAGGCACGCTCAGAATGGGAATGCTCGAAGCCGAGTTCGACTCGCCCGTTCGCCTCTTCGCTGTCTGGTGCGCTCGCGCTAGCCTGAAGGCTTCCAAGGTTGATTCGAGCGCTGAACACTGCGTCGCGGTCGCGGAGAGGTTTGCTCACGGTCGAGCGTCGTCGGAGGAACTCTCTGAGGCACGAAAAAACGCGAGCAGCGGTGCGACCGGTGCTGGCGTCATCGGAGTAAACAAGTTTCTTCCTAGCGCCTCTGTTCAGCTTTGCTGCTTCGAGACAACGAATTTGAACGCGTTTGAAGCCGCCCGCCGGTGCAGTTCCTATCACGTGAACGCCGTGCGCGATTGCGTGAGCCAGCAGTGCGCGCAGAAGCTAGGGTGGAAGGGTGATCTGGGCGTGCTCGTGCGGCAAAACGCTGCGGCGCTTGATGCTCTGGCGGCGGCAACGCTCTCCGGGCAAGCCAACGCGCTGCGCGAAATCGTCCCCAATCCGTTTGCTGGCAAGCTGGCGCAGCGACGATCTCCGCGAGACGAGTGCGGCGTGCCGCTTTGCCCAGATATCGCCTTAGGCGCGCTGAACGAGTTTTACGGACTGCGCCTATCCGAGACTCCGCGCAAGCCGGAGCTCAGCGAATCCGAGATGGAAATCGAGGTTAGCCGAATCGTCGCTGCACTAGTCCGTCGTTATCGTCCGGTCATCGCGGAGCACGGCGCAGAAAGCGCCAAACGCGAGTTCGGGTATTTTCGCTTGGTCATGCAGACCGCGAACGACTTCGATTCTGTGCTCGATGCGCCTGCGCAACGTGCGTACGAAATCGCCGAGGGGTTGTTATTTGAGTCGGAGCCGTAGAGCCTCGACAGTTCCTACTAACTTCACGCGTGAAGTGCGCAGCCATACTCGTCCCCCGCGCTCCGAGTGGGCTCGGTTCCACACCGTTAGTTCCTCACTTCGCTCCCGCGAAGACGTTATCGATCTTGTGCATGATTCTCTCTGCCGCACACCATATCCTTGTTGGCTCGTCACCTCAAGACTAACTGATGATCTCTTGGCCCTGGCAAGTCACCGCGAACGGAGGCAATGGTTGCGGCTGCGGTGCAGTGGGCTGAGAGGATCATGCGGAAGATCGATGATGTGTTTCCGGCACGGTAGTGAAGGGGCACTTCAGGCGAATGGATGGCGCAAGCTTGTGTAATCGCCTGATTTGTTACAACTGACAAATCTCGCCTTGACCGCTCGGTTCCGAAGTCAGATAATCCTCGTCGGCTCAGTCTTGCCGCATCCCCAGCGGCACGCAGCTCTGTGAATCCGTCTCCGTCGTGAGCGGCGCGAATCCGGAAAGGAAGCAAGATGAAGAAACTTAGTGCGCTGAAGATCGCCCGTGTTGCTTTTCTGTTTTGTGTCACGACGGCAATGCTTTCACTGGCGCAGGACACCCTTACTACGCTGGTGAATTTCGACGGAGCTAACGGTGATGATCCACGGATGGCTCTTGCCCAAGGGGCCGATGGGAACCTTTACGGTACAACCTACCAAGGTGGTACCAGTGAGACCTGTACATTGGGCTGTGGCACAGTGTTCAAGGTAACCCCGGCGGGTGCGCTAACCACGTTGTATAACTTCTGCTCGAAGGAGAGTTGCGTTGATGGCGGCAGCCCTCTGGGTTCACTCGTGCAAGCCGCCGATGGAGAATTCTATGGAGTGACCGAGGAGGGAGGAGCGCACGGGTGGGGCACAGTCTTCAAAATCACGACCACCGGCAAGCTGACGACCTTGTACAGCTTCTGCGCTCAGGCTAACTGCGCCGATGGAAAACTCCCGTTTGCGGGGTTAGTGCAGAGCACTAACGGAAAATTCTACGGGACGACGTCATCTGGCGGTATCTTCAACGCAGGCACGGTCTTCGAACTTACTATGGCGGGTCAGCTAACCACCTTGTACGACTTCTGTTTCCTGAAAGATTGCGCCGACGGCTCCAACCCTCGGAGCGAACTAATACAAGCCCGAAACGGAAACCTCTACGGGACAACTGAAGTGGGAGCCGCGTTTGGGACAATCTTCGAAGTAACGCCGGCTGGGAAGCTGACCACCTTGTTCACCTTCGGTGGTGCTGATGGGGCATATCCCAGTGGCGGGTTGATACAGGGGACTAACGGGGACTTCTATGGTGTTACAGCCGCTGGCGGCAGCGGCAAGTACTGTGACATTGACGGCGGTTGCGGCACGGTTTTCAGGGCCACTCTCGCAGGAAAGGTGACCACGCTACATAACTTTTGCTCTCAAAGCAATTGCACGGATGCCGCCCAACCAGTTGGCACGCTTGTTCAGGGCACGGACGGCAACTTTTACGGGACAACTTACGGGGATACCGACGGCAACTTTTATTTTAATGAAGGCACGGTCTATGAAATCACTCCTAGTGGCACGCTAACCACGCTTTATTCGTTCTGCTCGCTCCCCAATTGTACGGACGGTGGATCCCCGGCGGACGGGCTGCTGCAAGCTACAAACGGCATGTTCTACGGGACAACTTCCGAGGGCGGAGCAGGCGATGACGGCACGATCTTTAGCTTGTCCGCAGGGCTCGGCCCATTCGTGAAAACTCAGCCTACATCTGCCAAAGAGGGCGCCACAATCGGCATCTTCGGCCAAGGATTCACCCGCTCTTCAGTTGTGGAGTTCGATGGTGTGCAGGCCATGAGCGTAAAGCTCTATGGCACAAACCTCCTCGAAGCCAAGGTGCCCGCTGGGGCGCTGACCGGATCGGTGACGGTGACCACCAACGGAACTACCCTGACCAGCAATCAGCAATTCCGCGTGACGCCGCAGGTTCTAAACTTCAGTCCACCCAGCGGTCCCGTGGGAACGCAAGTGACGATCACCGGAACCGGTTTCACCCAGGCGTCGGGAGTTGGCTTCGGCAATCATATGCCCGCGCAGTTTACGGTGAACTCCGATACGCAAATTACCGCAACTGTGCCGAGCGGAGCCAAGACTGGGCCGATAGGTGTACTGACCAAGGGGGGAACGGGGATCAGCTCCAAAACGTTTACGGTGAATTGATGGCGACCTAGCGGAAGGCTGAAGACGCTGTTTACGCCTGATTCCGTGGGCTGAAAGCGATCCCGTGGACGGCTGTCAAAACTCAACTGGTGTAATATCGCGATTACACTCATTAAACCTTTGAAATACGAGACCAAAAGAAAAGGACCGCAACTCGACAGGAGTCACGGACCTTGAAGATGCGACTCTGCCTCTGCCACTAGACGATCAAGACCCTTTTTCGGCAGCTTCTCTGACGATCTCGGAGGTGTCTTGGCTGAGGTCCTCGCGTGGCGGTTTCTTTTTCGGCGTCTGCTCGGGGTGAGTATCCGCCCTCTCACCCAGATGATCGGCCTGTCGCCGTGCTTGTCGGCTTTTGTTCGTTTCTCTAACGGCGGTTCGAACGGGTGGACATCCGGACATCGCCGTATAGCTATGTTCCCACGGAGATTTCGGCCCGGATCATAGCACGACGGGCGCGAAAGCACTCCGTATCCGGTATTGCATCCAGGTGCGCCCCGCGTATAATCGCGGCACGAGGGGGAAGGAGTTGCCCCCGTGTGGCTTCTGATATTGCTTGTCCTCTTGTTCGCGGGCTTTTTATGGTTTTTGGCTGGTCAAATGGGCGATCAACGATGACAACCGCTCCTCCTCGCAATCGGTGCGACCAGAACGCCCGCTCAGGTCGGGTCATCCTCCCCTTCATCGCCAAACCGAGCCATGGACGGGCGTTCGCGCCACTTCGTCTCCCAAGATCATACGCCGCCGGGCTGACGAGAAGCAAAAGTTTCTCATCGTGGCAATTCTCGCTTCATTTCTGAAGAACTGGAAGGCGTTCACTGGCATGCATCGTCTGATCACCTACGAGCGCGACGAGGATCACCTTCACCTTCAGTTGCCTCAGCGCATACTTGCTTCTATGAAGGAACGTCAGATCGCCGAGCTAGTGCGACGATTGGCGAGCTTGGATGAAACACCTTCCTAAGAAACAAAAGGGCGTAGACGTTGGACGTACCTGCAAAGAAGAAACGGCGCACCGAAGGGCGCCGGTATTAAGACTCTGCTTGCGAATCCACTCGACACACGCGTCGTAAGGAATGTTCGGACCCACGCAAGGGTGAGCAGGGAATTTTTCCTCATACGCCGTGCGCGAAAAATCACGGATCATTCCCGACTCGGATTTCACCGTTAAAGCGAGTCAAATTCTGCAGTGCCGACGTAGTTTCCAAGAGGTTCTGCTGACGCTCGTATTAACCTCGCCAATCGCACGCGTGAATCGCGCAAACAACACTGCTGCAGTGGGTTGCAGCGACCCGCGTGCCTGCGTTACCTCGCCGCTGCGAGCGCGGTGGGGAAACGCGCATGATACGAACGTCACTCGGAGGAGACTTGGCGTCAGACTCTGTGTGTGAGAGAAATGATTGTGCGCACTTGTCATTTCCACTGGCTGACTATCGCATTGATCTGTTGTTCAGCGATGTTGTCCAGCGCGCAGCAACGATCCGTGGATGAAAATAAAATTCTATCTCTGGAAAAGAAGTGGGCCGAAAGCTACAAGCAGCGCGATATCAGCATACTGTCGTCGTTGCTTTCTGAAGATTTTATAATCACCGTCGAGGACGGCAGTACCTTCGGTAGGGAGGGATACATCAGCCACAGCGCTGATTCAACGGTGAAGGTTGATTTAGCCGACCTATCTGAGCTTAGGGTGCGTGTTCACGGCAACACCGCAATCGTGACTGGCGCATATCACGAGGTAGGGACCTCCAAGGGCAAGCGCTACGACTATCACGATCGTCTGACCGATGTATGGATGAAGAGAAACGGTAACTGGCAGGTTATTGCGTCCCATTACAGTGTTCCGGTGAAGCAGTGAAGTTGTAGGGCTGGAGTGAAATCCATTCTTGATGCTGAACGATTGCTGTCGTACCGGCGACGTACAGGCCCGCTGAACCAATCGCATTCAAACGAACTGAAACGAATCCAGACGTACTGTAAAGAATTGATTCTTCGTGAAAGTCCTTGATACGCACCGAGTTTGGGTCGTTTAGCAAACCGCCGCATTCGGCCACTCTGCCACCTCTCCGGGCCATGGGCGTTAGATGTAGCTTAGCATAACCCCTTTTATTAGGCCGGAACTGAACCTTCCTCTTTTTTCCAACTTGCTTCACAGGGCTTCACTCAGCGAAGATTTGAG
>Ga0335078_10007296_pt1 | contig 16396 bp, 19 predicted proteins | sample Lox_Sample_32_FD_206711 | JGI IMG/M metagenome (GOLD analysis project Ga0335078, IMG submission 206711) | Soil microbial communities from Loxahatchee National Wildlife Refuge, Florida, United States - Lox_Sample_3.2 | ecosystem: Environmental > Terrestrial > Soil > Wetlands | place: USA...
ATCAGCATCTGAAGCAAAAGAGAGGGGATTTGACATCGGTTTCGAGGTCCCTGCTCTTCCCGGGATCGGGCTGCTTGTACCCGCACTTCCGTACCTGGATTTCCTCAACATTAATGAACTGGAATGGGGGGAGACCAATGCAGATGAAATGCGGAATCGGGGTTATGAGCTTGCCGACGGTGTGCACAACGCGGTCGAAGGGGCCAGGGAGTGGGCAGGAGACTTACTCAAAGAAGGGAAAGTCCACTGGTGTGCATCGTCGTTCAAGGATTCGGTGCAGCTACGGGAACGTCTGAAGCGTATCGCTCAGAACACCGCGCGGCCGTTTGATGAAGTGACAGACGACGGTACGGTTGTTTATGGTATCCTTGAGCTGAACCCAGGCACCCGGGATGAGGTTGTCAAACGGTGCAGGATGTACCTGTCAGACGAGGAGTTCTCTGACTTCGGGGATCGGCTGGAAACTGCGTGGTGGCTTCTTGAAGAATACAAAGAGAAGATCCCCGGCAAAAAATCCGTAATCGAACGGTACCCGGACGGGGGGATGGTAGTCGAGGTGACACCCCTGTGAAGTTCCGCGATCTCCTGGAGCCTCTCTACGAACACTTCCTTCGGGCCCAGTGCAACCATATCCCCACTCACATCGCCATTATCCAGGATGGCAACCGAAGGTTTGCAAAAGAGTCAGGCCTGCGGACTGCCGAGGGACACCGGGCCGGGGCAGATAAGACTGAAGAAATGCTCGACTGGGCCCATGAACTGGGGATCAGGTACATTACGATCTATTCGTTTTCCACGGAGAATTTCTCACGGGCAGAAGCGGAGATCCAGGACCTTTTCCGGTTGTTCAAGGAGAAGTTCATCCGCACAATAACCGATGAAAGGGTTCACCGGTACAAGATCCGGATCCAGATGGTCGGCGACCGGTCTCTCCTGCCTGAAGATCTGAGGGCAGCTATTGAGGCAGCCGAACAAGCAACCCAAGATTACGAGGGTTTTACGCTGAGTGTTGCGCTTGCATATGGGGGAAGAAATGAGATCGTTCTTGCCGCTAGGGAGATTGTGTCTGCCGTACGGGAAGGGACGATTACCCCGGCCCAGATAGATCTTGCTCTGGTCGAGGCGCACCTGCATGACGGAAAAGAGATCCCGCCGGTAGACCTTATCATCCGGACTGGAAATGAATGCCGGACCTCCAATTTTCTCCCATGGCTTGCAAACGGTCACGAGTCAGCAGTCTATTTCTGTGCCCCCTACTGGCCGCTTTTCCGAAAAATTGATCTCCTGAGGGCCATCCGGATTTATGCCCAGCGCCAAAACGCACGTGCGCATTAAAATAAAAACAAATCACCAAAATCAATTTCGCGTACTATATTTCCGTGAACATACCAGAGGAAATATGGTGAATGTATGGGTTCGGGAAAGAATTCGGGGACGGCTTTGCAGCGAGTGCCGGTCCTGATCCGATCTGATATTATAACGGCTGCAGAAAAAATAAATCTGGATATCAGCGACGAATGTAACCGGGCGCTTGCCCAAAGGCTCGGGATCGGATATAAGCCGGAACCTGAACGGCGACCCGCGCCTAGGGCCAGGGTAATTGTCGCTCCGGATGGATCGCAGGCAAAGCAGTCTCCTCCGTCAAAAGCGATGCACCCGGTCATCAACGCGGAAGATCCTACTGTGCCGGGGAAAGTAATGCGGGAGAAAAAAGAACAGAAACCCCAGGTATCCGCCCAACCCAAGGTGCCTGAGCCCCGTCCGGTGCCTCCCCCGGCAACCCCTCAGTCAGGACCCCCTCCAACAAAATCAGGACCTGCGGGAAAGGGCAAAAAAGAAGAGGCGATTAAGCGTTTCGTTCGCACCCGGCTCGCCAGGGAAACGGAAGAAGGACCGGATGCCATTATAGCCAAGGACGAACTCTATGAAAAGTTCGAACGATGGTGCAAAGACCAGGGATACAGTGGAATTCCCGAACGAAGATCGTTTTCTGTCTCATTGAAGAATAAATACGCTTTTGCCGAACGGACGATCGGTGGAATACCGAGCTGGGTAAATGTCCGGGTAAAATAATTTTTTTCGATTTATTTACCAAACCGTCGGATCCGGGACTGGTAATCGCGCAGCACCCGGAGGAAATCTACCCTTCGGAAATATTTCCAGTTCACGTCAGAGAAGAAGAGTTCTGAGTACACTGACTGCCAGATAAGAAAATCTGTCAGGTGGTCACCCCCTGTTTTTACGACTATGTCGGGGTCGTACCGGAATGTAAGGCAGGATTCAAGCGTTTTCTCGTCTATTTCAGAAGGGGTGACTCCATTTTCCGCAAGCCTCCGGATGCAATCGGTAATCTCCTCCCTCCCGCTTTTACCAATGGCAACCACGACGTCAAGTCCGTTTCCTGATATTTCTTCCGTTGTTCCATGATGTAATTCGAGTCGCGCGATTGTTGAAATCTTTTTAATTTCCGGGAGGACCCAAGAGAGCTCGGAAGGCGAGAGGTGGTCTATATGAAAAGTCACGCCCTGGATCCCGAAATTTTCTTCCCCGTCCGGTTTTCTCCTCTGCCGGGCAGGCCCGCTATTCAAATCAGAGCACCACTCCGCGACCTCGAAACACTTCCCCGGTTCCCCGATCAGATCGGCGCCACTGATCATAAAACAGATATGCCGGGGGAGATCCTGTATCTGCGAGAGAAGCATTCGCTCGTAGAGCCAGTAAAACATCTGATCGTATCGTTTAGCCCGGGAAGGTAATGAGCGTTTACCTGTGATCGTGCCTCGATATGTACTGATCGAAACCGAAAAAAGATCCTTCATGCCACCGGTAAAAGGACTTATAATACTTCTCGGGAAATATTGGAAACAACAGATGTACTCGTATAAAACCGGGATCTCCCAGATTGATCATGCAACCGGCGGATTCGATGCCGGGACAAATGTTCTCATCCTTGCTCCATCGCTGAGCTATGCCGAACAGTTTTCTTATGCGATAACCCGGCCTCTGCCCGGGGAGTATGCCATCATGCTCTCCACAAATGAACGCGCATCTGAGGTCATTGATCAGTTCAAGGCATCCGGCGCTGACAAGCATTTTGTCGGAGTAATCGATGCGATTACTAAAAGTTCGACACCGGCGGTTTCAGATACAGAACGGTTCATGTTCGTCACAAATCCCACGGATCTTACCGGTATCGGAATAAAGTTTTCCCAGATGGTCGAGACCATATTTGACGGCACCTTTTCGGGAAAAGATAACGGTCTTTTTCCACCACCGATACGGTTCTGTATAAACTCGGTTTCCACGCTCCTTATGTACCGGAAACTTGAGGTGTTATACCAGTTCCTCCATGTCATGACGGCAAAACTCAAGAAAATCGAGGGATTGGGCATCTACATCCTCAACAGCGAATCGTTTGACGAGAAAACAGTATCATTAATCAAGCAGCTCATGACTATTGTCATTGAGATCAAGGTTGATGGTGCAGACAATTATTTCCGGATTGTAGGGATGCGGGGCGTCGATGCAGGCTGGCAAAAGTTCACGGTGAACAAAGGGCAGGTGGTCCAGGCATCATGATATCGACCGGAATGTTCGGGATTGACGATATGCTGGGTGGAGGGATCCCGGAGGGGAGCCGGGTCCTTTACAGCCTGGAGCCCGGAGTCGATGGCCAGCTGTTTATGATATCGACCCTGTTTGCGGCGCTTGAAAAGGGGCAGGCCTGTCTGGTAATTATCCCTCACACGACAGTCGACGCTTTTTTGCACGATATCGGTCAGCTCCGGGGGAAAACCGTCAATACTCTCGATCACCGGATCGTTTTCCTCGACAGCGTTGACCGGGAGCGCATCCAGAGACGTTCAGGTAACAATGAAGCGGCAGAACGTGAATGGAAAGCCAGGATCGATAAATTGTCCGCTGAGAATTCAATTGATGTCATTTTCGGATATTTCGATATTATTTACGAGGATTTCGGCCTGGAAAAGGGGCTTGCCCTCCTCTCGGGGAACACCAGTTCGCACAAGTATACGATTATTATCGAACATTTGAATTTTGAGGGTGACAAATTCCTCGCGTCTCAGCCCATCCGGAAATCTTTTGACCTGATCCTCGCAATAAAATCCTCGTTCCGGCCCCTGCCCCATTTCAATTATTTCACGATACAGTATGCATCCTGGTCATCCCAGTTGCGCAGATCAGTACCGTTTATCGTGAAAAACGGAAATATCGTCCCGTACATCCCCAAGATCGTCGTTACCGGACCACCGGAATCCGGGAAGTCCCGGTTCGTTGCAAGCGCGACTGAACTCGGAATCTCAATTGACCGCTCCGGTGCAGAAGGAGAGATGACGACGGTTGCGATGGATTTCGGGTGGCTTCACTGGCAGGACTTTGATATCACACTCTATGGGACACCCGGACAGCCCAGGTTCGATCCCATGCTTCCAGTCATTCTGAACAATGCCATGGGCGTGGTTCTTCTCGTGGATGCTACGAACCGCGACCAGCTGGCTCGCGCACGACACCTCTACCAGATTATTACCCGGATGCACGTCCCTGTTATCATCGGGGCAAACAAAAAAGACCTGCCCGGGCGGATGAGCGAAGATGAGATCCGCAGGGAAATCGGTGTAGGAAAGGGCGTCCCGGTTTATCTTATCTCTGCGCTACAGAAAGACGATGTTCGGGCCGTACTGGAGTCTCTGGTAGATTCCATTACCCGGTTTATCTATTAAGGATAAAACTCGGAAAAAGGCGCATTTCCTAAGGAAAACAACGGCTATGCTTACCTTTATCGGCCTCGGCCTGTATGACAAATCTGACGTTTCAGAAAAAGGACTCAGGTCCATCCGCAATGCTGAGTATGTGTTCCTTGAAGGGTATACCTCGCGACTGATGGGATCGACTCCGGAAGAGCTCGAAGTATATTACGGGAAACCGGTGCGGATTCTGGGTAGGGAGGATGTAGAACAGTACCCTGAGAATCTTCTCGATTGCGCAGCCCGGGGAAATACCGTATTCCTCTGTGCTGGGGATCCCATGGTTTCGACAACCCACGCGGATCTTCGTATACGTGCGGCCGACCGGGGTATCCCGACCGCCATAATCCACGGGTCGTCCATTGTAAGTGCGGTCTGCGGCCTGTCTGGGCTCCAGAACTACCGGTTCGGGAAGTCCTGTTCTGTCCCGTTCCCCCAAGGGAACTGGGCACCAACCTCTCCCCTTGAGGTGGTTGCCGGGAACAGGGCACTTCACCTGCACACCCTGGTCTATCTTGACATTCATGAAAGAAAGTACATGACCGTGAACGAAGGTATCCGGCTCCTTGAGAATATGGCGGCAAAAAAGCAGGTCGAGATCCCCTTGTACGTCGGAATCGCCCGGGCAGGATCTGACAATCCTGTGATCAGGGCGGGTAATGCCGCTACCCTTGACGCCCTGGATTTCGGTCCCCCTCTCCACGTGCTCGTGGTTCCCGGGGAACTCCATGAAATGGAACGAATGTATCTTGAGAGGTTTGCGGGTTTATGCTGATAACGGAATGCGGCAAACAGCTTTCCGGTGAATTATCAGGGACATTGATAACCCCCCCGGAAGGCACTCCCCTTTCAGAGCTCGCGGCAGTCATTTGGGGTATGGCAAAAGCTTACGCTGATGACGGAAGAGTGTTTTTCCAGAACGGTGATACCGTCAACGCACTTGCCTCGTTTTACTATGGTTTTGCCTGGTTGCATTTTGGCAGATCCTACGGCCTGCTGTCCTCCAGTACGGAAAATTCGCCGGCATGTCCCTTTACCGGGGCGAATGAGAAACTTCCTGCCTCCCTTTCAGCGAAACTTTCGGAGAAATCACACCGATACCATCGGCTCCTCGATACGGCTTGTGAATCCGTAGTCCCGGCGCCTGAACCGGAAACTTCGGGGGGAATGTTCGCCCGGCGTGTTATCCTGATTGCAATATCATATGCCGGTGGAGGAGAGGGCAGCCTTTCCCGCGGAGAAGATGAAGAGGCTCTCGCCCGTTTCAGCTACGGGCATGGGTGGCTTGATGCCGGCGTCCGGTCAGGCCTCCTCATTCCTTCCCGAAACAGGGAAATTTTCACTATTTGATTATTTAGCGTGGTTCCGGTGTGATAATGTTCTGGAATAAAAAGTGTTTATACTATGCCCCATAACCTTTTTAGGTACATCGCGCGGGGCTCTCCGGCTTGTAAGGGATAAACATGGAAGGATCGCAGAAAAAGTGGCTGTATATATCCATCAGTTTCTCAATCGCCGTCCTGATCGTGATCCTCTACCTTACCATTAATCAAAATACCATCCAGTACCTCAAAAAGATCAACCCCTGGTTCCTGCTGCTCGCATTTCTCACCCATATTCTCACCATGTGTTTCTGGGCCATGCGGGTCAAAAAGATGTCAGGTTCCCTCGGCTATCCGATAAAATTCCTGTATTCGCTTAACCTGGTCTTTGCAAACCTTCTCGCAGCAGCGGTTACGCCCGCGCAGGCAGGAGGTGAGCCGGTCAGGGTACATGAGTTGTATAAGGCCAAGGTCCCTCTCGGCGACGCGACGGCGATTGTCATCATGGAACGGGTGCTGGACGGGATCGCGCTTGCCTGCCTTGCGGCATTTGCAATGTTTGCCCTTTCCGAACAGTGGAAGAGCCTGGGCGCGATCTCGTCTGTAATGGTATACATAACCTGGGTCTTCGTAGCCGGATGCCTGTTCCTTTTCTATCTGGCGATCCGGAGGCCCGACGTGATGAAACGGGTTGCAGAACGGGCAGCACGGTTTTTTACCCGCAAATGGGATAAGGATCGGGTAGCTACCTTGCTTACCCGGATAGACGAAGAAATTGCAAACTTCCATGCTGCGGTGCTCCGGTTCGTCCGTACTGCTAAGTCCGGCCTCCTCTGGGGAATGCTTTTTACCCTTCTCTACTGGGTTTCTGAAATAGTGACCGCGTCCCTGATTCTACTCGGGCTTGGCCAGCCCCCGCTTGTCTTCGAATCTTTTGTTATCCAGCTCATCCTCGCTATCCTGATGATGCTCCCCCTGACTCCCGGCAGTTCCGGTATTGCTGAGGTTGGCGCTACCTCAATGTACGCCTTGTTCATCCCGGCAGCGATCGTCGGTGTTTTTGTCGTCATCTGGCGAATTGTGCTGTACTATTTCAATATCGCGCTCGGGATTATCTCGAGCATTATAATCGTCCGCCGGGAAGCAGGAAACCCGTAAAATCTGGAACTGGGGAGTACCTCAACTCTTATCTCAAAGCAGAGTAATTCTCTTCTGTTTTGCCATGGAGCAGATCCAATGTGAGGTGAAAGGTGTGTTTGTCGCCCGGAGCGAAACCGCTACGGTTCCCGCGGTGATCCTGACAGACAACACCGGGCACCAGCTGCCAATATTTATTGGCCTCTGGGAAGCTGTCGCCATCAACAGTGCATTGAACGGCGAGGTACATCCACGACCCTTCACCCACGACCTGCTTATGGATCTGCTGGAGAAATATGCAATTTCGGTAAATCGCCTCCAGATAGACAGCATTGAAGAAGGAGTCTACTACGCTAGACTGGTACTATTGGCTGCCGGCCATGAGGACAGCGTGGACTGCAGGCCAAGTGACGGTATTGCCGTTGCCCTCAGGGCGCACGCCCCGATTTTTGTCGAAGAAAAAGTGATCACCGAAGGATCGGAGCTGAACCTCCCGGGAGTGATTGATCTCGCGACATTCCTGCAAAAATAATCGTAACCCGGGTATTTTTTTCAAGAGTAATTATTTCCGCCGGCGTTCGAGCTCAACAAGGACGTCTTCTAACTCAATTCCTGCTCCCTTGAGGGCCACCAGGAGGTGGTACAGGAGATCCGCAGCTTCCTCGGTCGTCCTCTCCGGAATGCCGTTTTTAACTGCAATTATAAACTCTGTCGATTCCTCCCCAACCTTTTCAAGAACCTTGTCAATCCCTTTTTTGTCCCGCAATAGTCGGCTTGTGTATGAGTTCTCATCCGGGTTTGCCGCCCGTTCGCCTATGACTTCCCAAAGTTCCCGGATCACGGTTGGATCGACCGGCTTTGGCACGCTGGACGTCATGCCTCCTCCGGGGCGAGAAGAACTTCGCCGATCTCGATCCCACAAAACCGCCTGCAGAGGATACGGGCTTTTTCTATATTGCAGCCCGCTTTGCCGATCGCAATTCCCAGATCGCTTTTCTTGCTTACGAAAACGTTCACCGGGCCATCTCCTGTGCCGCGATCGATACCGACAACCTCAGCAGGCTTAAAAATGTTGGCGATAAATACCGGCAGATCTTCTGCGTACTCTACCATCTCAATCCGGCGTCCGAGAACATTCTGAAGCCGTTTGATGTTCTCCCCTTTTTTACCGATGGCAAGCCCCATGTCTCCCTGCCGGATCACGTAGATAACCCGGTCAAATCTTTCGTCAATTACACAATCGAGCGCGGTCGCGCGGGTGAGGATCCGCAGCTCTTCGATATACCTTCGCTCCTTAAAGCCAATATTGCGCTCCATATCAAAATCAGTCCTATTGTATCCGCAATTTTTCGATATTCGATGTTTGGATATAGGCGGGCACGGCAATCCGGCCCGATGATTGCTGGACTATGAATTATTCAGAATCTTCTTATGTAAAAAAGTTTTGACAAAGGCGGGATCTGCTGGTGTCAACTGATCAGGTACGTCACGGTTACCTGTGCAGTCACCGTGATGTCTCCGGACTGGATTGGCGTGGGCACTGCGAGTTTCCCCGATGCTGAAGAAGTAGCGTCGTAATTGCCGTACACGACCGGAGTAATCCCCTGGCTGACATCCACCGTCTGGATCCCGGTGATAGATTCGTTCAGGGCGCCGGTTACGGTGTCGGCATCGGCCCTGGCGTTCGTAACCGCTTTTGCGAGGGCCTGGCTTCGGAGCGACGAGGCCTGGGCATCAGAGAGCATAAACTGGATCGAGTTGACCTGGTTCGCCCCGGCCGTGACTGCGGTATCGATCATTGTACCGGCCGTACTGGTGTCATTAAGGGTAACGAGCAGGGTGTTTGTTACCTGATACGTTTCAACGTTACCGGATAATATCCCGTTATTATTCTGGGCATATACCGGTGTAATCGTATATCCGGTCGTTTTAATCTGGTCGCGGGAGACTCCAGCTGCTGCCAATGCACCGAGAACATTGTTCATGGCGACAGCATTGTCCGCCTGGGCCGTTTTGACATCGGAATTTTGCGTCTGAACGGAGAAGCTGATCTGTACCCGGTCGGGCGTGCCGGTTACGGTCCCGCTGCCGCTGACTTGGATGGTGTGATCGGTTGTGTCTGCAGCGGAAACCCAGCCGCTCAGTGCAAGGATCAGTACTACTGCCGTAAGAATAAACAGAGTTTCTTTGCGCATAAAAATCCCGGCAGAGGGTAGGTAATCGGGAAGGTTAAAGTTTGCTTTGGGTCATACGTGAATCCCGGCATCAGGATTCCCCCAAACTACATGAGCTGGTAACACACATTGTATAGGCGATAGAGCATGGGATCAACAATCGTCGAGAAGATCTTCTCACGGAAATGCGGCAATGAAATCAGGGCGGGCGAAGTCGTCATGGCCCCTATTGACGGGGCGATGATCCACGATATTACCGGTCCTCTTGCCATCCAGAAGTTCTCCGAAATGGGAGGCGACCGGGTCTTCGATCCAGGACGCGTCATCATGCTCTTTGACCACCAGATACCGGCGGATTCCCTAGAAGCTGCCGAGAACCACGTGTTCATGCGGAAGTTCGCAAAAGAGCAAGGTATCTTCAACTACGACATTAACGAAGGGGTATGCCACCAGGTGGTGCTCGAGAAAGGGAGGGCTGCGCCTGGCGAAATCATCGTTGGCGCGGATTCGCATACCTGCATGTACGGCGCAGTCGGTGCTTTTGCCACAGGTATCGGCTCCACTGATATGGGTTTTGCGCTTAAGTTCGGAGCCCTGTACTTTAAAGTTCCGGAGACAATCCGGGCAAGTGTCTCCGGGAAGTTCCAAAAAAGGGTAGGGGCAAAAGACCTGATCCTTTCAATCGCCGCGGACATCGGTGCTGATGGAGCCACCTACCAGGCAATCGAATTCGGCGGCAAGACCATCGAAAAGATGGATATGGCCGGGAGGATGACCTGCTGTAACATGGCCATAGAGATGGGTGCCAAGGCAGGGATCGTTCCCCCGGACAAGGTTACCTGGGAATACCTGAAAGGCAAGCGGAAGATGAAACCCTTCGATCTTTCGAGCGACGAAGATGCAGTCTTTGCACAGAAACGAAGTTATAGCATCTCGGATCTGGAACCCCAGGTGGCAGTTCCCCATAATGTCGATCAGGGAGTTCCGGTGAGTAAGGTCGAGGGAACCCCGATCGATCAGGTATTCATCGGATCGTGCACGAACGGAAGGTACGAGGATCTGGCTGAAGCAGCTGAAGTTCTCGGGAAAAAGAAGTTCGACCCGAAAACCCGGGTTCTCATTATCCCGGCCTCGCGAGAAGAATACCTGAAAGCTCTCGAAAACGGGCTTGTTGAGCGATTCGTAAAAGCCGGTGCTCTCGTTGAAGCTCCCTGTTGCGGTCCGTGTATGGGAGGTTCGTTCGGTCTGCTTGCGGCCGGGGAAACCTGCCTCTCGACCTCAAACCGGAACTTCAAGGGCCGGCAGGGAAGCACTGAGGCATCCGTCTTCCTCAGTTCAGCGGCAACTGCCGCGGCGAGTGCGATGAAAGGCAGGATCACTGATCCCCGGGAGGTGTAAGGACCATGAGAGTCTGGAAATTCGGGGACAACATTGATACTGACGCTATCATCCCGGGAAGATTTTTGACTATCTACAATCCAACGGAACTGGCCAAACACGCGTTCGAAGGCACCCGGGATGAATATGCAAAACAGGTCAGGGAGGGCGACATCGTTGTCGCCGGGAAGAATTTCGGGTGCGGATCTTCCCGCGAGCATGCACCGCTTGCCCTCATTGGGGGTGGCGTTCGGATGGTGCTCGCCCAGTCTTTTGCCCGGATCTTTTTCCGGAATGCGATCAACGTGGGGGTACTCCCGGTTGTTTGCCGGGATGCAAATTTGATTTCCGACGGAGCGAAAATTTCAGTCAACCTCAAAAAAGGTTTCGTCGAGGTTGAGGGAAAGCAGTTTGCCATCGAACCCGTCCCCCCATTCATGCAGGGCATTATTGATGCCGGGGGCCTCGTGGCCTACGCGAGAGATCTCAAGGAGGTGCCGGTATGTACAAAATCGCAACGATAGGTGGGGACGGGATCGGACCGGAGATCGTGGCCGAGGGAAAGAAAGTCATTGAGGCAGCCGGGGAACGGTTTAATTTCGACGTTGACTGGACCGATTTCGATATCGGCGCTGACCGCTACATCGCCACGAAAAAACTTCTCACCGAAGAAGATATGACGGAATTAAAAAAATTCCGGGCAATTTACTTCGGGGCGATCGGGGATCCCCGGATCCAGCCGGGAATCCTTGAAAAAGGTATCCTGCTGGCGCTCCGGTTCTCCTTTGACCAGTATGTCAACCTGCGCCCCATCAAGCTTCTTCATGGTGTCGAGACACCTCTTGCGAACAAAAAACCTGAAGATATCGACTTTGTGGTTGTGCGTGAGAACACCGAGGATTTCTACGTCGGGATAGGGTCACGGTTTTCAAAACGCCAGAAAATAGAACTCGAAGTCGTCCGGGAACTGTATAACGTGAAATTCGATCTTGATATCGAGAGTGACGCCGAAGAGCTCGCCTACCAGATCGGCGTGGTGACCCGGGAAGGTTCGCGGCGGGTCCAGACCTATGCATTCGAGCTTGCTCAGAAACGGCGGAAAAAACTGACTTCGGTAGACAAGGCAAATGTCCTTTCCGATGTATACGGGCTCTGGCGCACGGTCTTTGCTGAAACCGCCAAAAAGTATCCGGACGTCACGACGGATTTCAATTTCGTCGATGCGGTCACCATGTGGTTTGTGAAAAACCCGGAATGGTTTGATGTCGTCGTTACACCGAATATGTTCGGGGACATTATAACCGATCTCGGAGCCATGATCCAAGGCGGACTTGGCCTTGCTCCCGGGGGCAATATTAACCCGAACGGGACCTCGATGTTTGAACCGATTCACGGTTCGGCACCCAAATATAAGGGAAAGGACGTCGCAAATCCCATTGCGACCATCTGGGCCGGATCCCTGCTCCTCGATCACTTGGGAGAGCATAAGGCTGCAGCAGCAGTCGTATCCGGGATAGAAAAGAGCATCCACGACGGCGTGGTTACAAAGGACTTAGGAGGAACCGCCGGCACGGCGCGTGCCGGGTCCTATATCGCAGAATGTGTCCGAAGCAGTTGAACAACCCCTTTTTATGGTAAAAGGCACTGCAGAACATCCCTGCAAAATTTTTCCGGCATCCCCGGTCGATCATCTTATCGGAGAAATCCTCACGCATGGGAAGGATCCTTCGTGTATCGGAATTGATCTAAGCGGATCGGAAAGGAAAGCGTCCGGATTATGTGTGCTGCGCGGGAAGGATGCCGCCCTGTTCAGAGTCCGGACTGATGAGGAGATAGTGCAGATTACCGAATCTTCCGGCACACATCTTGTCTCTATCGACTCATCTCTTGGGCTTCCTGCCGGCCGGTGTTGTGCCAGCGATTCCTGTTCATGCCGGAGATTCGGTATTATGCGGGAATGTGAACGGGTCCTCCGAAAACGGGGAATACGAGTGTTTCCCACGCTCATACCGAGTATGCAGAGCCTGACGATCCGGGGGATCCGGCTTGCAGGAATTCTTCGGCAGAACGGATATACGGTTATTGAGAGCTACCCCGGGGGAACGCAGGATATCCTCGGAATCTCCCGAAAAAAAGAAGGTATTCTGCCGCTTGAGACCGGGCTCAAGACTCTGGGTGTGGAAATTCATTGCGAAAGGGAACGGGTTACTCATGATGAGCTTGATGCTCTCACATCGGCAATCGCAGGGTATTTTTTCCTTGCGGGCCGGTATGAATCTATCGGGAATACTGTCGAAGGGTTTCTGATCCTTCCAAACCCACGAGGTATTTGGGACAGAGTTCGCCCCAACGGGTAAGGAATAAAAACCGATCAATTATTGGAGATTATCCGGGATTTCGAGAAGATCGTCTTTATCCTCTTCCGGTTTTTTCGCCTGGAAAAACGACTTGAGTGCGGCAAACGGCCCCTTGTCGGGCGATTCGGGTTCGCTCTTTTTCGCTCCCCCGTAATTTTTCAGGAGGATTTCTGCTTCTATAAGCCCCTCCTCGACTTTTTTCTTTTCAGTAACATCCACCAGGCATCCGGCAATTGCCACCGTTTTTTTGTTTTTTACAACCGGTATCTCGTTTATTTCTACCCACAAACGGGTCCCGTTGCGGCCAAAAAATTCCAGCCGGTATGGTGGTTCCCGCCTGCCGGTCTCGATGGCCCTGAGAGTACGTTCCAGCCCTCTTGCGTTCATCGGATTATCGGTAAGGTAATCTGTCCACAAACGCTTTCCGGATTGAGATTCTGCACCGATGAGAGCCCTGAGCCGGGGGCTGACATACTTAAGGGTATGATCGGCGCTGTGGGTAAAATACATCTGGTTACCGCTTTCCAGGGCCATCATAAGCTCTTCATCACGTTTCCGGATCGTTTCGTGCAAATCCCTCAGTCGGGTAATGTCCCGGCCGGTCGCGATGATCGCAGTTACTTCACCATTCCCGTTTGTTATTGACCGGGCCGACCAGCTGATGCACCGGGATCCGCTGGGTGACGGGATCCATTGATCCACCTGGCAGCGGTGGGGTGGCCGGAACAATTTGGTCATCTCGGCTGCCATCTTTTCTGAATGGCGCTGATCGTTTGCGGGCATGAAAATGCTGCCGGTCAGTTCTTCCCGGGTCTTTCCAATGATATCGCAATATACTGAATTGACAAAAAGAAGGCGACCTTCAGGGCTGAATTTCACCAGCATGTCCTGCTGATGCTCCACGAGTTCCTTATAGACGGAATCATCGCAGGTTTCCATAGGTATCTCCATTCAACAGGAAGTAAGAAACTCTCCCTTCTGTAATACACTTTTCTTTTCGGGACTATTAAGGTTGCATGTTCGCTGTGGATCGAGGACAGAGCGACAAAAAAGATAAAAAAATTGGAGGATGAATTGCGAATATTTCAGACCAGGGCGCTGATTTCCTGCTGGCCTGTGAGCCGGCGATCTTTCCAGGGGATTGATGCCGGCTTTTCGGGGATTCGCACAATATTAGCGAGACGTTCCCGCCCGTAAACGATCGAACGAAGGGAAATAAGCGAGACCGTAAAATTTCCCTTATCGAAGAGTTCGATATTGAGGGCTTTACCGGAAACGGATACGTGAGCAAGGCCGCTCGTATTACCGAGATAGTATCCCCATTGGTGTATAAGTTCTTCGACCTGTATAACAACCTGACGCCCGGAAATTCCGCGTGCGAGGTCGGCAAGCCGGATTGCATACCGGTCACCCATGATATGCATCTCCAGGATTTCATTCAGCCTGCCATCCCTGTCTGCCGCGGTACACCCTGTTCTCCGGATATATCCTGCTTTCTGCATCATACACGACCACCTTCTGTCGTAAGTATGCATCTTGGGTGACCGGTATATAACCCGGGGCCACGCGGAGAGTGAAAGTGAAAAGAACTGTCATGAACTTACCGGGATTCTACGGTTGCCGCGTTATGACCGGTTATCCATGCAGGCATTGAGCGCTTCTTCGACAAAATGAAGCGTTCCGTTTGGTCCGGCAATGGGGGTAGGGGCGAGCCGGATCCGGCCCCGGAGCGGAGGGATGATCCCGACAAAAGCGGCGTTCGGGCAGACAGCCCTCTCAAACGAGGATCCGATTACCAGGTCAGGTTCGGATTTTGTGAGTGTCCGGCGGACTTCTTCAATGCCGGTAAGCTGCTCGACAGGCCAGGGATAATGTGTTTCCGCGGATACCGCGTTCCTTGTTCCGACGACAAGGATCCCTGCGTCGAGATACCGTTTGAGTGTATCCGCAGCAAAAATGCCGTAAGACTCTCCGGAAAAGATTGCAACGTCCGGGGGATCGAAACGGCGCAGAAATTTGTCGCAGGCGGAGATCACTCGCTCTTCCTGCCGATCAATTTCTGCAAGAACCGGCGATATGTCGACATCGCTGCATTCCGCGGCAAGCTGCGAAAAGGTCGCGCGAAGCGCTGGAAACCCAAGTGTCCCTCCAAGAAATTTTCCCACGCCTGATCCAAAATCCCCGTTTGTTCCTATCGTGAGTGAAGAGGCATGTCTTGCCATATCTGCTGCATCCCGGCATAAAACAGTTCCAACGGGAATGCGGGCCGAGTGAAGGATCCGTGCCACCTCCTGGGTATTTCCCGCAGAGAAGGGGTCCGATAGAGACACTCCGTCGATATTTACTCCTGGTCGATCAGGGTCAACTGCCGGATGAAGAGACTCGAGCGCTGCCTGATACCCCTCTTCCATCCCACCTTTATATCCCGGGCTGTCAACAAGAATGAAATCGTCCCCCTCAACAATTTCCCGGAGGTCTTCTCCCAGAAGTGAAGGCACGCAGGTGTTGATCACGGCAATTTTTTTACCGGAATCGGAAAGTTCCCCGATTACCTCCCGGAGACGGTCGCCCGATCCGAAAATCACTTCGTTTTCCAGGATAAACGTGCCATAAATCGGGGTATGGAGGAGGGTAGCGGGATAATAATAGCACCCACTGGAACCATGGATGATGACAGTTATCCCCTCAAAACCGGCAAGACAGGCTGCCGCCCCGGTCATAGCGCAGGGCCACAGGGGTGTTTTGCATTTAGGCATTGAGCGCCCGCCTCCACCGGTGAAGCAGTCGTTTTATGCCGGTAGTGCCGACCGGAGGTGTTACCGGAGCAGGAACAGGCCGTCCTGTGGAAACTATATTCATGCCGAGAGTCTCAGCAACGTCCCGTATGAGCTGGTCGCCGTCTGGATCCGGATAGGCTGGTGAATAAGCAACCGTAGCGCCGGCAATGTCTGCGAAATCATTGAAAATCTTATTCCGAAACTTCTGTTCTTGGCCCACTGCATTCCCGGGGTCTATGTTGCATGCCCGCCCTACCGATTCAAGGAAGCCCTGAGTGCCTGCAATACCGACAGGGTAAGCAGGGACGAACGGTATATTGAACCGCTCCTTGAGGAATTCCCCTACCGGAATCAACGAAGGATCCCGGAGAATATTGAGCCGGGCCGCACCGAGCAGGTTCACCTCCCGGAGGGTAATATCGTGGACAAACCGGATATTCACGGAAAGGCCGAGGAGGCCGAGAAGCCGGGTTATTTCTGCAAGATTCT
>Ga0335078_10007297_pt1 | contig 16395 bp, 18 predicted proteins | sample Lox_Sample_32_FD_206711 | JGI IMG/M metagenome (GOLD analysis project Ga0335078, IMG submission 206711) | Soil microbial communities from Loxahatchee National Wildlife Refuge, Florida, United States - Lox_Sample_3.2 | ecosystem: Environmental > Terrestrial > Soil > Wetlands | place: USA...
GGGGCCGGTGCTGATGCCGTTGCTGGACGATGAGCTGGCGCGGGATGAGGCGGTGGCGGGGCTGCGGCGGTTCTCGCTGATCAGCGCGCCGCGGGGCGGCCTGGTGTCGGTGCACCGGCTGGTCCAGGCGATCACTCTATCCGAGCTCCCGGCGGAGGAGGCGGACGCCTGGCGGCGGGCCGCCGCGGCGGTGATCGGGGCCGCGCTGCCCTCCGACCCGGATGATCCGGCGTCGTGGCCGGTGTTCGCGGCGCTGCTGCCGCATGCCCAGGCCGCGCTGGACCCGGCCAGCTACGGCATGGACAAGCTGGCCCGGTACCTGGGCGCGAGCGGCAGCTACGCCGCGGCGCTGGCGGTGCAGCGGCAGGTCCTGCACGCCTGGGAGGAAACCCGGGGTGCCGAGCATCCCGACACGCTGTCCGACCGCGAGAACCTGGCCAGGTGGACCGGGGAGGCGGGGGATGCGGCCGGGGCCCGGGACCAGTACGCCGCGCTGGTGCCGGTCCGCAAGCGGGTCTCCGGCGCCGAGCACCCCCGCACGCTGACCGACCGCGCCAACCTGGCCCACTGGACCAGGCTGGCGGCGCAGAACCCTGAGTAATACGCAGCGGGGATCCGAGCTCGGATCTGGGACCGGTGAAGAGCCTGACGTCAGAGTTGGTATGCGGCCTCGATCACGAGACGGCGCGCTGAACTGGCCGGACGGTTGCGGAATTTATCAAAGACGCCTCTTCCGGACGGAAAGGCCCGTCCGCTGGCTCGGAGCTGCCGGCAAGTCCGGGCCCGTCCCTGCACCCGGGGCCGGGTGCCCCGGCAGCCTCACCCGCCCCGCATCCGGCGGGCACCGTCATGATCGCGAAGGATCTGGTACTGCCCGAATCCAGGGCTGGGAACTTTGCGGCTTTTGTCCGAGTTGGAAGGGCAGGCCGGGACGAGGCGTGCAGGTTTCAACTCCGGGTCGGCGTGATCGCGTGTAGTTGCACCCCACTCACGGGGTGAGGCTCATGACCCGCTGCTCGAGGGGTCCAGGCGATCCTCGTCGAAGGGTTAGCGACCGGAGATGGCCCAGCGACGGATGGTGTCGATGCGGTCGCGAATCTGGTCGGCGGTGGCCTGCGGGAGCGGCGGGCCACCGCAGGTCCGGCGCAGCTCGTTATGGATGACTCCGTGTGGCTGGCCGGTGCGGTGACTCCAGGCGCCGACCAGGCCGTTGAGTTCCTTGCGCAGGGCGGCCAGGGCCTGGCGGCTCACCGGGGGGGCCGCCGGGGCTTCGGGGGCGGCTGGGGCGGAGGCGGCCGCGGCGGGGGCCGACGGGGAGGCGGCCGCGGCGGGGCTGGCGGGGGCGGCGGTGCGGGTGCGGGCGGTTAGCTGGGCGTCCTGGCGTTTGCGGAGCAGGGTGCGGACCTGGTCCGGGTCGAGCAGGCCGGGCAGGCCGAGGAAGTCCTCTTCCTCGGGCGAGCCGGCGGCCGTGGCGGTGCCGAACTCGCCGCCGTCGTACAGCACCCGGTCGAAATGCGCGGACGCGTTGAGGGCGGTGAAGGCGGGCTCGAGCGGGGCGTCCGGGGTGTCGCGCTCGCGCAGCGCCTCGGCCAGTGCGAGCTCGTCCTCCTCGCCGGGAGCGCGGAGCACGTGGTCGCGTTCGGCCTCGAGCTCGGCGGCGTAGGACAGCAGCACGGGCACCGACGGGAGGAACACCGACGCGGTCTCGCCGCGCCGCCGCGCGCGGACGAACCGGCCGACCGCCTGGGCGAAGAACAGCGCGGTGGACACGCTCGTCGCGTACACGCCGACGGCGAGGCGCGGGATGTCCACGCCCTCGGAGACCATCCGCACCGCGACCATCCACCGGTCGTCGGACCCGGCGAACGCGGAGATCTTCTTGCTCGCGGTCTTATCGTCGGAGAGCACGACGACCGGGCGCTTGCCGGTGAGCCCGCGCAGCAGCGCGGCGTACGCCCGGGCGTCCTCGTGATCGCCCGCGATGACCAGGCCGCCCGCGTCGGGCATGCCGCGGCGGACCTCCGTCAGCCGCTTGTCGGCCGCCTCGAGCACCCGGCTGACCCACTCCCCCGCCGGGTCCAGGGCGGTCCGCCAGGCCTGCGCGATCTGGCCGGAGGTCATCGGCGTGCCCAGGGTCGCGGTGATCTCGTCGCCGGCCCGGGTCCGCCAGGACATCTCGCCCGAGTAGGCCAGGAAGATCACCGGCCGGACCACGCCGTCCTCGAGTGCGGGACCGTAGCCGTAGACGTAGTCCGAGGCGCTGCGCCTGCCACCGCCTGGCTCGTCGAGATAGGTGACGAACGGGATCGGGTTGGCGTCGCTGCGGAACGGCGTGCCGGTCAGCCCGAGCCTGCGCCGCGCCGGGTCGAAAGCCTCCTTGACCGCGTCCCCCCAGGACAGCGCGTCGCCCGCGTGGTGGATCTCGTCGAAGATGACCAGCGTGCGCCGGTTTTCCGTGCGCTGCCTGTGCAGCGCCGGGTGCGCCGCGACCTGGGCGTAGGTGACGGCCACCCCGGCGAAGTCGGCGCCGGCCCGGCCCTGGGCGTTGCGGTACGCCGAGTCGATCGCGATGCCGAACCTGGCGGCGGCGGCCGCCCACTGGTGCTTGAGGTGCTCGGTCGGCGTGACGATGGTGAGGAACGCGACCTCGCGGCGGGCCAGCAGCTCGGCCGCCACCGTCAGGGCGTAGGTCGTCTTGCCCGCACCGGGCGTGGCGACCAGCAGGAAGTCGCGTCTGGGCAGCCGGAAGTACTCGTGGTAGGCATCCTTCTGCCAGCCGCGAAGGCCAGGAAACAGATCATCCCGAACGGTCTGGGTTTGAGCAGCGTCAGATCGAGGGGTGGTCACGAGGCTGAAATGCTACCGGCGCGCGCCGACATTCGCCGGTAATGCCACGCGCGTGTCAGTCCTCGCCGCCGTCGTCGCCCGGGGGCAGGCCCTCGTAGATCTCCTTACAGGTGGGGCAGACCGGATAGCGTTTCGGGTCCCGGCTGGGCACCCACACCTTGCCGCACAGCGCGATCAGCGGCGTGCCCATCACCGAGCTCTCGACGATCTTGTCCTTCTCCACGTAGTGCGCGAACCGCTCGTGATCGCCGTCGCCATGCGACAGGTCCGGCCGGACGTCCTCGTGGACGCGCGTCTCCTGCTCGGGAAGAACCTCAGTCTCACTCACGTGGGCGAGTCTAGTCGACGGCGGAAGCGGGGAAAGGGGGCAGCGAGTCTAGTTGAGGCCGGGGTCGTCGGGGTAGGTCGCGACGTAGGCGAGCTCGCCGCCCTGGCGGCGCAGCACGTCCGGCCACAGGTGCCCGGGCTCCGGGCAGAACGCGTCGGACGGCTCGGCGGGCAGCACGTACCAGGCGCCCTCGTCGATCTCGGCCTGGAGCTGGCCGGCGCCCCAGCCGGCGTAGCCCGCGTACACCCGCAGCGAGGCGATGGCCGCGGCGAGCAGGCCGGGCGGGGCGTCCAGGTCGACCAGGCCGAGCCGGGCCACGGCGCCGGGAACGGGCTGAGCGCCGCCCTCCAGCGGGTGCCAGCCGACCGGCTCGTCGGTGCCGGGCACGTGGGCCAGGGCGAGCGCGCTGTTCGGCGCGACCGGGCCGCCGGTAAACACCACCGGCGGGTCGGTGACCAGTTCGGTCCACGGCTCGAGTACCTGGCCCACCGGAACCTTGGTCGGCCGGTTCAGCACCACGCCGAGCGTGCCCTGCTCGGCCTCGTGCTCGACGACGAGGACGACGGTGCGGCGGAAGTTGGGATCGCCGAGCATCGGCGTGGCCACGAGCAGCCGGCCGGCCAGGGCTTCCGGTGACATGTCGTCCATGTATCTACTATCGGTCAGGCTGCTGGGTGGCGGCATCCCGCACCGCCACGGCGACCGACGACGCCACGTCCGGGTGGAACACCGACGGGATGATGTAGTGCGGCCCGATCTCGTCCGGCGACACCACGTCCGCGAGCGCCTGGGCGGCGGCGATCAGCATCTCGTCGGTCACGTTCCGGCTCTGCGCGTCGAGCAGCCCGCGGAACACCCCGGGGAAGGCGAGCACGTTGTTGATCTGGTTCGGGTAGTCGCTGCGGCCGGTGGCCACCACGGCGGCGTGCTCCATGGCCGCTTCGGGGTCCACCTCGGGATCGGGGTTGGCCAGCGCGAACACGACGGCGTTGCGGGCCATGGCGGCGACGTCGCCGCCGGACAAGATGCCCGGCGCGGACAGCCCGATGAACACGTCGGCGCCCCGGACCGCCCCGGCCAGGTCCCCGGCGTAGCCGCCGGAGTTGGTGTGCTCCGCGATCCAGCGCAGGCTGTCGCTCAGGCCCGGCCGGGCCAGGTGCACGGCGCCCCGGTCGTCGCAGACCACGATGTCGCCGGCGTGGGCGCCGGCGCCCAGCAGCAGCTTGAGCACGGCGGTGCCCGCCGCGCCCGCCCCGGCCATGGCCACGCGCACCTCGGGCAGCTTCTTGCCCACCACCCGCAGCGCGTTGGTCAGCGCGGCCATCACCACGATCGCCGTGCCGTGCTGGTCGTCGTGGAACACCGGGATGTCGAGCAGCCCGCGCAGCCTGGCCTCCACCTCGAAGCAGCGCGGCGCGCTGATGTCCTCCAGGTTGATGCCGCCGAACCCGGGCGCGATCAGCTGCACCGCCCGGACGATCTCGTCGGTGTCCTGGCTGTCCAGGCAGATCGGCCAGGCGTCGATGTCGGCGAACCGCTTGAACAGGGCCGCCTTGCCCTCCATCACGGGCAGCGCGGCGTACGGCCCGATGTTGCCCAGGCCGAGTACGGCCGAGCCGTCGGTGACCACGGCCACCGAGTTCCGCTTGACGGTGAGGCGGCGGGCGTCCTCGCGGTTCCCGGCGATCGCCATCGCGACCCGGCCCACGCCCGGGGTGTACGCCATCGACAGGTCGTCCCGGTTCCGCAGCGGCACCTTGGACCGCATCTCGATCTTTCCCCCGAGGTGCAGCAGGAAGGTGCGGTCGCTGACCTTGTGCACGGTCACGCCGTCGATGGCGGCCAGCGCGGTCACCAGGGCCTCGCTGTGCTCTTCGCCCCGCGCGGCGCAGGTGACGTCGACCCGCAGCGTGTCGCCGCGTCCGGCGGTCACGTCCAGTGCGGTCACCACGCCGCCGGCCTGTTCCACCGCCCGGGTGATCGCGCTGACCGCGCGGCCGCGGCTGGCCACCTCGAGCCGCACGGTGATCGAGTAGGAGACGCTCGGCCCCATCGCCACGTTGTTCCCGCCTTTCGCCGGAAACCAGGGTACGGCCCGCACCGCGTAGGCTGGGGAGGTGAGCATGGAATCGGTCGTCACGACGACTCCCGATGAGGCGGACACGGACGCGCCCGCGGTCGACGTCACCCGGCTCCGGGTCGCGCTGGCCCGGCTGGCCCGCCGCCTGCGCAAGCACGAGCTGGCCGGGCTGACCCCCACCCAGCTGGCCGCGCTGGCCACGGTCGAGCGGTCCGGGCCGATGCGGCTCGGCGACCTGGCCGCGGCCGAGGGTATCGCGCCGTCCACGCTCACCCGGCTGGTGACCGCGCTGGAGGAGAGCGGCTACGTGCGGCGGCACGCCGATCCGCGCGACGCGCGGGCCAGCACCCTGGCCATCACCCCGCGCGGCCAGGACACGCTGGAGCGGCTGCGCACCGAGAGCACCCTGGTGCTCGCGGCGAGCCTGCAGCTGCTGACCGCGGAGCAGCGCTCCGCGCTGGCCGAGGCGCTGCCCGTGCTCGAGCTGCTGGCCGAACCGCCCGGCGCCGACCAGGCCGGGGCACGCAGCTGACAGGCCGGCACGCGCCCGGACCGTTAGGCACCAAGGAGCTCGGCCAGGCGGCGGGCTAGCTCGTCACGTTCTCTGGTGACCACGGCCAGCTGCCCCTCCAGCTCGATGATGCGCCGGATGGCCTGCAGCGTGATGCCCTCGTCCGCCATCGTGACCACCTGCTGGATGACGCGGATCTCGTAGCGGGTATAGCGGCGCTGGCCCCCGGGCGACCGCTGCGGCGAGACCACCCGCAGGTCGTCCACGCGGCGCAGGAAGGCCTGCTTGACCGCGAGCATCTCGGCGACCTGCCCGACCGTGTACAGCGGCGCGTGCTCGTCGTCGAGCGGCGTCGGTGCCATGGTGTGCTCACCTCCTGCCCCAGATGGTAAGCGGCCGGCCGGGCGCATCAGCGCCGGCCGGCCGCTCGTCTATTCGGTGAGCTGCGCTGACTAAGGTCAGGCGGCGAGCTCGTCCTTGGTCTGCGCCTGGGCGATCTCGACCTTGCGGACCTCGATCTTGCGCGGCTTCGCCTGCTCGGTGACCGGGATCCGGACCTCGAGCACGCCGTTGGCGTAGCTGGCCTCGAGCGCGTCGGCGTTCAGGGTCTCCGGCAGCCGCAGGCGGCGGGTGAACGTGCCCATCGTGCGCTCGCGCACGAAGAACTTGTCGTTCTCGGTCCGCTCCTCTTCCCGCTTCCCGCTGATCGTCAGGATCGCGCGGTCCACGGTGACCTCGAGCTGCTCGGGGTCGATACCGGGCACGTCAAGCCGCAGCGTGACGTCGCCCTCGTGCCGCACGACGTCCAGCGCCGGGGCCGTAGCCTGGCCGAACGCGTAGCGGGCCAGCCGCTGGAAGTCCCGGGTGAACGGGTCAAACCTGGTGTAGTACATCAATGCCTCACCTCCGAAAATGGAAATTTTGCGGAGGATTCGGCCGGGTCGAATCCGGTTTTCGTACCCTCCACTAGCAAGTAACTTGCAACTGAAGTTGCATATTCCCTAGCAGCGCGGGACGATGTTCCCTGGTCTCAGAACAGGAGGGCGGACAGGGCCGAACGGGCCTTCCTGACCTGCGGATCGTTCGGGGGGAGGAGCTCGAACAGGCCGACCAGATGCACGCGGGCCTGGTCGCGTTCGGGACCCGAGGTCCGCCGCACCACGCCGAGCAGCCGGTTGAACGCCTCCTCGATCCGGCCCGTCGCGATGTCGATGTCGGCCACCCGGGCCTGCGCCTCGACGTCGGCGGGGTGCTCGGCCGCGTCCCGGCGAACCTTGGCCTGGTCGTAGGAGCTGACCCGGCGGATCAGGTTGACCTGGGCCAGCCCGGTCTTGGCCACCGGGTCGGCCGGGTTGGCCGCGAGCTCCTGCTCGAACGCCCGGGCCGCGCCGTCCAGGTCGCCGCGCTCCATGGCCGCGCGGGCGTCGGCGTAGGCCGCGGGAATCTCGGGGCCCGCGTCCCTGGGGAGCCGGGTGTCCGCGTCGGCCTCAGCGCCGTCCCGCGCCTCGTCCGCGGCGCCGGCCGGGGCCGTCAGCTGCATGCCCATCTTCTCCGCGGCCCCCAGGACCTGGTCGATCCACTGCCGGACCTGGGCCTCGGGCATGGCGCCGAGGAAGCCGTCCACCAGCTGGCCGCCGATGACCGCCACCACCATGGGGATGCTCTGCACCTGCAGCGCCGCGCTCAGCTGCGGGTTGGCGTCCACGTCGACCTTGGCCAGGATCCACTGGCCGCCCGCCTCGGCGGCGAGCTTCTCCAGCACCGGGGAGAGTTGCTTGCACGGGCCGCACCACTCTGCCCACAGGTCCATGATCACGGGGGTGGTGCGGGAGCGCTCCACCACGTCGGTGTTGAAGGTTTCCTCGGTCACGTCGATGACCAGCCCGTCGCCGGCCGGGGCCGACGAGCCCGGGGCGCCGGGCTGGGACGGTGACTGGGCCGCCTGCTGCCTGCGCTGCGCGGCCGCCTGGCGCGCACCCAGATCGACGGCTCCGTATAGCGAAAAATCTCGCGGCTGCATGATTCCATCCTGCCGTATGTGCACTACTCGCTGATCCGGACCCGGCAGTTGAGCCGGCCCGGGCCGCGGAACGCTTATGTCAGTGGACTTCCAGGGCGATGGTTCTAACGTCCTGGGACCCGGATTCATGTCCGGAGGCATCACAGCGCGCGGCCGAGGTAGGTGACCGTGGTCTCGCCCGGTTCGCCGACCTCGAGCGGGCGGAAGCCGAGGCGGTGGTAGAAGCCGAGCGCCCTGGTGTTGGCCGTGGTCACGGTGACGTGCACCCCGGGCGCCCCGGCCTGGGCCGCGGCGGCGTAGAACGTCTCCATCAGGGCCCGGCCGTGGCCGGCCCCCTGGAACGGAGGCAGCAGGTCGATGTGCAGGTGCGCCGGGTACGCCTCCAGGCCGGGCCAGACCAGCTGCTCCGGCCGGTAGTGGAGGGCGATCATCGCCTCGTCCGGGCTGGCCGGCGGGTCCGGCGGGCCGGGAATGGGCGGAGGGTACCGCCCGGCCAGGCGGGGGATCCAGCGCGCCCGGTAGGCGCGGGCGAACGCGGCCGTGTCCGGCGTCCCGATCACGTAGCCGACCGCCCGTTGCCCGTCGTCAAGTACGAAGGCGAAGTCCGGCTCCAGGAAGACGTACGGGCCTGCGAACAGGTCGGGCATCAGGTCGTCGCTGTGATACTTGCCCCGGGCGTCCCCGCCGGCGTCGGCGGTCCGGACGCAGACGTCGTAGACCGCGGCGTGATCGCTCGCGCGGTACGGCCGGATCAGGGCTGTTGTCTGGTGCATTCTCTGACTATAGTCAGAGAACATGGAGCGGGTGATGATCGACCAGGTCCGGCGGTTCAACCGGGCCGTTACCCAGCGTGCCGGCGCGCTTGACGACGCGTTCGGCGGCCGTGGCCGCCCGCTCGGGCAGGCCCGGGTGCTGTGGGAGATCGGCCCGGACGGCCGCGACGTCAGGGACCTGCGGGCGTGGCTGGACCTGGACTCCGGCTACCTGAGCAGGCTGCTGCGGGCGCTGGAACGGGACGGGCTGGTCATCGTCGAGGCGAGCGAGGCGGACGGGAGGATCAGGACGGCGCGGCTCACCGCCGCCGGCCGGGCCGAACGGGCCGAGTTCGACCGCCTCTCCGACGACGCCGCCGTCTCGCTGCTCGGGCCACTGAGCCAGCGGCAGCGTGGCCGGCTTGTCGCCGCCATGGCGGAGGTGGAGCGGCTGCTGGACGCCTCGGCCATCGTGATCGGCGCGCGCGATCCGAGGGACCCGGACGCCCGGCGCTGCCTGCGGGCCTACGTGGACGAACTGGCCGGGCGCTTCGACGGCGGCTTCGACCCGGCCAGGAGCATCTCGGCTGCCGACCACGAGATGACCGCGCCCGCGGGACTGTTCCTGGTCGCGACGCTGCACGGGGAGCCGGCCGGCTGCGGCGCGCTGAAATTCCACCCCGGCGCGCCCGCCGAGATCAAGCGGATGTGGGTCGCGTCCGCGGTCCGCGGCCTCGGCCTCGGCCGCCGGCTGCTGGCCGGGCTCGAGGCCCGGGCCGCGGAGCACGGGGTCCGGGTGCTGCGGCTGGAGACCAACCAGGCGCTGACCGAGGCGATCTCGCTGTACCGGGCGGCCGGCTACCGCGAGGTGCCGGCCTTCAACGACGAGCCCTACGCGCACCACTGGTTCGAGAAGAGCCTGTGAAGAGGTCACCCGGAGAGCGTGACGCGGTTATTTTTCCGCGGCGGCGAGCACGGACAGCAGCCGGCCGCGGTTGACGGCCAGCCAGGTCTGGCTGGCCTCCAGGACCGCCACCCGGTCGGCCACGTCGCTCAGCACCGACTGGCCGCGCCGCCACCGGCCGGCCCGCCAGAACACCGAGCCGACGCAGCGCGCCACGAGCAGGTCCGGCACGGCCATGATCTCGGCCTGCCCCAGCCTCAGCACCGCGGCGTACCCCCGGACCAGGGCGGCGGCGCGGCGTGCCCAGCCGGGCCCGGCCAGCGCGCCGGACAGCAGCAACGCGACCTGCAGGTCCTGGACCCGCGCGTCCGGCCCGGCCAGCTCGAAGTCGAGCACCCCGGACATCTCGCCGGTGCGCGCGTCCACGAGCGCGTTCGACGCGCCCAGGTCGCCGTGCACGACCTGGACCGGCAGGTCAGCGGTTATCGCGTGCGCCTGGGCACGGACCTGTTCGGCGGCCGCCTCCAATCGACGGATCTGGGCCGCGGGCACGCCCGCGGCGCGCAGCGCCCGGGCCAGCTCGCCGGCCCGCGGGGCGTCGGGGTGCGCTCGCAGCGGATCGCCGCGCCAGTCCTGCGGGGCATCGGACCACGCCACCGGCCGCAGCGCCCGGCTGAGCAGCCCGATCGCCCGGCCGAACCGCTCCAGCGCGGGATCGGCGGCCAGTTCGGGCCGCACCCCGGGGATCCACCGGCATAGCGTGGCGGGCCCGGCCGGCGTCTCGGTGACCGTGTCCCCGCCCTGCGCGGCGACCGGCTCGGGAACGCCGAACGGGAGCCCGGTCGCGCGCAGCCGGCCCAGCAGCCGGTGCTCGGCGCGGGCCTGGTCCGCCGACAGGTTCTGGCTGATCCGCAGCACCCAGCGGCGACCGCGGTGCGCCACCGTGAAGGTCTGGTTGTTGCAGCCGCGCTCGGCCCGGGCCAGTTCGGCTTCCGCCGGGATGCCCCAGCGGGCCAGCAGCCCGGCCGGGGCTTCGAGGCGCGGCCCGGACACCATAAAGCGAGCCTAGGCCGACGAGCGCAGCTCTCGCCAGGACGGCGGCCTAGCCCGGCGCCGTATTGGCGAGGGCCCCACGCCGGTGGGGCGGCTGGCCGAGCGGCTGCCGGTGGGCCGGCCCGCGGTGAGCAAGCACCGTCCGCCCGTGGCAGGTCATGATGGCGGCGGGATCGTGAGATAGCGTCGTCGGGGAGGTGACCGATGACGGATCTGCCGCGGCTGATCGAGCCGATGCTGGCCAGCCTGCGCCACGAGTTCCCGGCCGACGAGGAATCATACGGCTGGGAGCTGAAGTGGGACGGGCTGCGCGCGGTCGCTTACGTCGAGGACGGGAAGGTCCGGCTGCTCTCGCGCAACGACAAGGACATGGCGGCGAGCTATCCCGAGCTCGGCGTACTGGTCGAACGGACCGGCGCGCCGGTGATCCTGGACGGCGAGATCGTGGCGCTGCGCCACGGACGGCCCGACTTCGGCCTGCTGCAGTCCCGGATGCACGTGCTGCGGCCGCAGGACGAGCTGCTCCGCTCGGTGCCGGTCCAGTACAACGTGTTCGACCTGCTGCATCACGGCAACCAGCCGCTGACCGGCTCGCCCTATACCGAGCGGCGGGCGCGGCTCGAGGACCTCGGCCTGAACTCCGATCCGGTCCGCACCCCGCCGTGGCACCGCGGCGGCGCGGACAAGATCCTGGCCGAGAGCATCGCCAAGGGCCTGGAGGGAGTGGTGGGCAAGCCGCTGGGTTCGGCCTACCATCCGGGCCAGCGGCGGGACTGGATCAAGGTCAAGAACGTCAAGCAGCAGGAGGTCATCGTCGCCGGCTGGAAGCCGGGCGAGGGCCGCCGCGCCGACATGATCGGCTCGCTGCTGCTCGGCGTCAACGACGACGGCCAGCTCAGGTACGCAGGACACGTCGGCACCGGATTCACCGACGACATGCTGGCCGACCTGAGCGAGCAGCTGGCGCCGCTGGGGCGTGAAACCAGCCCGTTCGGTACCAAGATCCCCGGCCCGGCCGCCCGGGATGCCCGCTGGGTAGAGCCCAGCCTGGTCGGCGAGGTCGCGTTCGCCGAGTGGACCGCGGACGGGATCCTGCGCCAGCCGAGCTGGCGCGGGCTGCGGATCGACAAGGAGCCCGCCGAGGTGCACCGCGAGGATTAGGCCGGCGGGCCGGCGTAACCATGGGTGTAGGCGTAGTGCACGGCCTGGCCGCGGTCGCGTGAGCCGGTCTTGGCGAAGATCCGGTTGACGTGCGTTTTCACCGTGGCCTCGCTGACGAACAGGGCCCGGGCGATCTCCCGGTTGGACTTGCCCGCCGCGATCAGGCGGAGCACCTCGGCCTCGCGCGGGGTCAGGTCGTCGTCGGCCGGCGCCGGCCCGGCCGGGGCGGCGGGCGCGCGGACGGCGGCCGACAGCAGCCGCTGCTGCACCGCCGGGTCGAGCACCGCCTGGCCGGCCGCGGCGGCCAGCACGGCCCGGCCGATCTCCGCCCGGGTGGCGTCCTTGGTCAGGTAGCCGAGCGCGCCCGCCTGCAGGGCGGCGATGATCGAGTCGTCGTCGGAGTAGGTGGTCAGCACGACCACCTGGGTCCGCGGGTGGCCGGCCCGGATGCGCCGGGTGGCCTCCACTCCGTCGCACCGCGGCATGTTCAGGTCCATGAGGACGACCTGCGGGTTCTTCGTCGCGACGGCCTCGACGGCGGCCTCGCCGTCCTCCGCCTCGCCGATCACCGCGATCCCGGGCAGCGTGCCGAGCAGCAGGACCAGGCCCTCGCGGACGGCGGACTGGTCGTCCGCGACGACAACGGTTACGGCGTTCTCGGTCATGCTGGAATTGTGAGGTCGATCCGCCAGGCGCCGCTGGCCGGCCCCGCCTCGAGCGTGCCGCCGGCCAGCGCGGCACGCTCTTTCAGCCCGGCCAGGCCGGCGCCGGCACCGGTTGCCGCGAGGGGGGCGTGCTGGTCTTCTGGGGGCAGCGGGTTGGCCACGGTGACCGTGACCTGGCCAGGCTCGAAGCCGAGGCCGAGCGTCACCGGCTGGCCCGGCGCGTGCTTGCGGGCGTTGGTCAGCCCTTCCTGCGCCGTCCGGTAGGCGACGTGGGTGACCTGCTCGGACAGCGGACGCGGCGGCCCGGTGACGGTGAGGTTTATTGTGGCATCGCCGGCCGCCTGGTACTGGGTGGCCAGCGAGGCCAGCTGGTCGGGCAGGGGCGCCGCGTCCTCGCGCAGCGCCAGGATGGCCCGGCGGGCAGCGGCCAGGCCCTCCCGGGTCAGCGTCCCGGCCCGGTCGATGCACTCTTGGGCCTTGATGAGCTCGGGATTACCGCCCGGCAGCGTGTCCGAGGCCAGCAGGCCCTCGGCGGCCTGCAGGTTGACCGACACCGCGGCCAGCGAGTGGGCCAGCACGTCGTGGATGTCCCGGGCGATCCTGGCCCGCTCGGCCAATGCGGCGGCGTGGGTTTCCGCCTCGCGGGCGCGCTGGGTCTCGGCGAGCATGTGCTCGGCTTGTTCGGCCCGGACCAGGTACTCGCGCCGGGTCAGGGCAACGCTCCACAGGCCGGCGTAGGCGAACGTGTAGCCCAGCAGAGCGCCGGCCGGGGCCCCGGTGGCCAGCCCGGTGATCAGAAACGCGGCTATCGTCCCGGCCGTGATGGCCAGTGACGCCTCGGTCCGCAGCCGGACGCCGGCGCTGAAGGTGGCCGCGCAGCCGACGGCGACGGCCGGGCTGTTCGGCGACAGGCCGGCCAGCGCGCCGCCCACCCCGGCCATCGCGATCAGGCTGCCGACGCTCAGCCAGTGCCTGTCCCCGGTGCTGCCGGACAGCATCCAGGCAACCCACGCGACGACGGACAGGCCGAGCATGACGGCGATGGCCACGCCGATGGCGCCGTCCGTCCTGGGCCCCGGGCTGGCCAGCGTGACGGTGACGATCACCACGAGGAGGCCGCAGGCCCGGATCAGGTCGATCAGCCGGGTGACGCTGACCGCACCTGTCGCCGGATCCCTCCGCGACACGAAACCGAACACGCTCGTCGCTCCCGCCTGACCTGCCTTCTTGGCTGCTGATACCAACGTAGCCCGGCCCGGCCCGCGCGCGGCCGGCCGGCCGGGTTGACCCGGGGTTGACTCCGGGTGGACGCGGTGGCGGCTGACGGTCTCCACCCGGGCTGCACCCTGCTGCACCCGTGATCATGCCGCAGGCCGACGCGCTTCCAACCGGCCGGTTCCTAGCGTGGCAGACATCAGCTAAACGCCTCATCAAGGAGCTCGAAGTGGACGCCAGCGTCTGGATCCTCAACCTCGTCATCCTGGCCGCGGTCCTGTTCAGTGACATGGGCCAGCGCAAGGTCGGCCCGCTGCGGCTGCTGCGCCCGTTCATCACGGCGGCGGTCGTGGTCCCGTTCTTCATCAAGGGCGCTGCGGTCTCGGGCAACGGGCTGGCCCTGGAGATTGCCGGGGCAGCCGCGGGCCTGGTCCTCGGCATCCTCGCCGCCGCGCTGATCCGGGTGCGCTACGACGCGCCGTCAGGCCAGGCCGTCTCCCACGCCGGCCTGCCGTACGCGCTGGTCTGGGTCGCGGTGGTGGCGGGCCGCCTGTACTTCGCCTACGGCGCCAGCCACGTGTTCGGCGCTTCGCTCGGCAGCTGGATGGCGACCACCCACATCAGCGTGGGCGCCCTGACCGACAGCCTCATCTTCCTGTCCATCGCCATGCTGCTCGCCCGGACCGGGGTCCTCGCGGTCAAGGCCCGCGGCGCTGTCCGCGGCGCTGCGGCTCGCGGCCGGCAGGCCGGGATCCCGGACGGAGCGAGCCACTCGGTCGGCGTCCGCTGACCTCAGCCGCCGGGGGCAGTGCCTGGCGGGGCCCGGTACCGGGCCCCGCCGGGCACTTCGCTGTGCCCGCGGCTAGCCTTGGTCACGGCCTGGTCGTTTTATCGGCTGTTATCGGCTGGCGCGGCGAACGGGAGTGGGATGACATCGGCACCGCTGAAGTTCGGCCTGGTCGGAACCGGATACTGGGCGCGCATCGCGCATGCGCCCGCGCTCGTTCTGACCGAAGGTATCGAGCTGACCGGGGTCTGGGGCCGGGACCCGCGGGCCGCGGCCGCGCTCGCGGCGGAGCACGGGGCGGTTGGTTTCGCGGACGTCGACGCGCTGCTGGCCGCCGTGGACGGCGTCGCGTTCGCGGTCCCGCCGGACGTGCAGGCTCCCATCGCCGCGGCCGCCGCGCGGGCGGGCAAGCACCTGATGCTGGAGAAGCCCATTGCCCTGGCGGAGGCCGAGGCGGACGAGCTGGTGGCGGCGGTCGCCGAGGGCCAGGTCGCGTCGGTCGTCTTCTTCACCCTCAGGTTCCGGGCCGACATGCGGGCCTGGCTGGCCGACGTCACCGCGCGCGGCAGCTGGGCGGGCGGCCTGACCTCGTGGTTCGGGTCGTCGCTGCTGCAGGCCAGCCCGTTCAACACCCCGTGGCGGCGCGACAAGGGCGCGCTGTGGGACCTCGCCCCGCACATGATCTCGCTGCTGTGGGCCGCGCTCGGCCCGGTCACGTCGGTGACCGCCGACGCGGGTCCGGCCGACGTCAGCCACCTGATCCTGCACCACGAAGGCGGGGCCAGCAGCACGGTGACGGTGACGCAGAACGGGGGCGAGGCGGCGGCGGGCTTCGAGGCGTACCTGTGGAGCGATCGCGGCCGGTCGGTGGCGCCGCCGTTGCTGCCCGACCCGGTGCCGGCGCTGAGCACCGCGCTGACCGAGCTCGCCGCGAACATCCGCTCCGGGCGGACCGAACACCCGTGTGACGTGAGGTTCGGCCGGGATGTGGGTCACGTCGTCGCCGAGGCGCAGCGCCAGATCGACCAGCGGCAGGGCTAGGCGGGGCTGGGCTAGGCGGGGCTGGGCCTAAGCGAGGGGTCTAGGCGGGGGCGGGTCGCACCAGCAGTCACGGTAGCATCTCTTGTGCTACGGTGACACGATGAGTGACGCTCCGGATAATGTACCGGATCCTCGGCCGGTGAGCGCCGGGGAGCGCGGCCCAGGCGGCCGCGGTGCGGGCGGGCGGGGCCCCGCCGGCCGGAGCGCGGGCGGCGGAGACCGGGCCGCGGCGCGGACCAGGGAACCCGGCCGGCCCGCGTCGCGCGCCGAGCCCGCCGGGCGGACCGGGTCCCGGCACCGCATCGGGATCAGGGAACTTCGCCAGCACGCGAGCGTGTACGTCGACCTCGCGGAGAAGGGCTACACGGTGGACATCACGAACCGCGGGCGGCTGGTGGCCCAGCTCGTCCCGGTCACCGAACCGGGCAGCCCGCTGGAACGCCTGATCGCGGCCGGGATCATCGAGCCGGCCGAGGAACCGGGCGGCGTCGGCGACCTCGAGCCCTATCCGTCGCCGAGGGCTCAGCAATGATCTACCTGGACTCCTCCGCGCTGGTCAAGCTGGCCCTGACCGGACCCGAGTCGGCGGAGCTGGCGCGCTGGCTGGCCGAACGCGATGGCCAGCCGCTGGTGTCCAGCGCGCTGCACCGGGCGGAGGTGCCCCGCGCCGTCTGGCAGGCCGAACCCGGCGCGCTGCCGCGCAGCTACAAGGTGATCAAGCGGATCGCGCGGGTGGCGCTGAGCCCGGACGTGCTGGACAACTCGGCTACGCTGCCGCCGCAGGAACTGAGCCCGGCCCAGGCCATCCACCTCGCCTCGGCGCTGGCCGTCAAGCGCGACCTGACCGCGTTCGTGAGCTACGACGAGCCGCTGCTCGCCGCGGCGCGGGATGCCGGGCTCCCGGTCGCCTCGCCCGGTTCGCCGTGACGGTTCGGGCGTGGTCCCGGCTGGGTGACGGATGGGCGCTGAGCTGGCTTTAGGGTGACGGTTGTGTGCTGTGATGCATAAGCGGCACGTGGTGCTCCCAGCCG
>Ga0335078_10007298_pt1 | contig 16395 bp, 13 predicted proteins | sample Lox_Sample_32_FD_206711 | JGI IMG/M metagenome (GOLD analysis project Ga0335078, IMG submission 206711) | Soil microbial communities from Loxahatchee National Wildlife Refuge, Florida, United States - Lox_Sample_3.2 | ecosystem: Environmental > Terrestrial > Soil > Wetlands | place: USA...
GCGTCGTGGCCCGGCGGAAGGACCACGCGGTGCTGCTGCGCGCCCTGCCGGCGCTGCAGGTCCCGGTGAGCCTCGCCCTCGTCGGCGTCGAGGAGGACGCGGAGCTGCGCGCGCTCGCCCGGGAAGCCCCGCAGCACGGCGTGCGCTGCGTGCCGTTCCGGCCCGACGTGCTCCCCTTCTATCGGCTGTTCGACGTGGTGGTGTTGCCGTCGCGACGGGAGGGCCTGTCGCAGGCGCTGCTCGAGGCGATGGCGCTCGGGCTCCCGGTGGTGGCGTCGCGGGCGGGCGGCAACGTGGACCTCGTGCGTCACGGCGAGGACGGCTGGCTCGTGCCGCCGCGCGACAGCGGGGCGTTCGCGGAGGCGCTGGCGCGCCTGCTGGGCGACGCCGGGCTGCGCCGCGCGCTCGGCGAGCGGGCCCGCGGGACCGCTCGCGAGCGCTTCTCGCTCGAGCGGACCGCCGCGATGACCGAGACGGTCTACCGCGCGGCGCTGGCCCACCGCCGATGAGACGGCGCAGCGACTTTCCGCTCTACGTGGCGGCGCGCGTGGGCCTCGGGCTGCTGCGGCCGTGGCCGCGCTCGGCCGCCCTGCGCATGGGGGCGGCGCTCGGACGCGCGGCGCGGGGCCTCGGCTTGCGGCGGGAGGTGGCGGACCGGAACATCGCCGCCGCCTTCCCGGACCTCTCCGCCGCCGAGCGCGTGGCGCTCGCGAGGCGGATGTATGCGCACTTCGGCCGGGTGGCGACCGATTCGCTGCGGCTGACGGCCGGTGGGCCCAAGGCGGTGCTGCCGTTCGTGCGTGGGGTCGAGGGCGAGGACCTGCTCCGCTCGCTCGCGGCCGAGGGACGCGGGGCCATCGTGCTCACCGGCCACCTCGGCAACTGGGAGCTGGCGGCGGCGTGGGCCGCGGCGGTCGGGATGCCCGTGGCCGGCGTGGTGAAGCCGCCGTCCAACCCGTGGGTGGCCGACCTCGTGGAACGATCGCGCCGGACGATGGGCATCCAGACGATCCCGCTGCCCGAGGCCAAGACGGCCGTGCCCGCGGCGCTCGCCGCCGGCAAGTTGGTGGGTCTCGTGGCGGACCAGGGCGCCATGCGCAGCCGCACGTGGGCGCCGTTCTTCGGCCGGCCGACCCAGACGGCCGAGGGGCCGGGTCTGTTCGCCGCGCGCACGGGCGCACCGGTCGTGTTCGGCGCGTTCCTGATCGAGGCGGACGGTCGCTACCGGGGGTACGCGGAGCTGCTGGACGGGGCGCCGACTGGCGAGGTGCCGGACCTGATCGCGAGAATCGCCACGCTGTTCCGGCAGCGCCTCGAGGCGGCGGTCAGGCTGGCGCCGGAGCAGTACCTCTGGACCCACCGCCTGTGGGACCGCGCGCCGCCCGCGCCGGGTGGGCCGTGATGGCGTAGGTGGGGCAGTGGCGGATGAAGTCGCCGCTGATGGGGGACCACTCCTGCGGCTCCGAGGGCCCGACCGCCTTGCCGGACTGGTCCATCCGGAAGGTCCCCGGCGGCGCGAGCACGACGCAGGCGCCGCAGCCCACGCAGCGCGTGCGGTCCACCGCCACCTCGACGAGGCGCCGCGGATGGATGCCGCCCCCGGCGCGGCGCACCGCGTCGCCCGCGCCGTCGAGCGCCGCGATCGTCGCGCGGTACCCCTCGTCGATGAGCTCGCGGTTGTGGGTGAAGGACAGCATCGGCACGTGCTCGACGCGCGGCTGCACGAGCAGCATCGCGGGCCCGGCCCACGTCGCGAGCCGGTACTCCAGCATCTGGTGGAAGACGATCTCGGATGCTCGGGCGAACACCGCGGCGAAGCCCGATTCCTGGACCTCGGCGCGCAGCGCGCCCGACGAGCCCACGTCCACCGCCACCAGGCCGTCCACGCCTTGGCCGGCCGCCAGCGCCACCGGCAGGTTGTCGGCCAGCGCGCCGTCCACCAGGAACCGGCCGTCGATCTCGCGCGGCGCGAAGAAGCCCGGCAGCGCGCACGAGGCGAAGACCGCGTCGGCCACCGGCACCCTGCGCAATCCGGGCAGCCCCCAGTACGTCACCATGCCGCAGTTGATGTCCACCGACGCCACGACCAGGCGTCGCGGGAGTTGATCGAAGGTGGCCTCGCCCAGGAAACCCCGGAGCAGCATGTCGAGGGGCTCGGCCTTGTAGAGACCCGGCGCGCGCAGGCGGTGCGCCGCCATCTCGCGCCGCGCGACCACGAACAGGTCGTGGCGCGTCATGCTGCAGGCGACGGATTCGAGCTCCGCGGTGGAGAATTCCACGGCCCACGCGGCGCCGATCAGCGCCCCGATGCTGTTGCCGACGATGAGATCGGGAACCCAGCCGCGTTCTTCGAGGGCCTTGAGCACGCCGACGTGGGCGAGTCCTTTCACGCCCCCGCCGCCCAGGACCAGCGCGAAGCGCCAGCCCTCGGCGCTCACCGCCGCTTGCCGCGTGCGCTCATGGAGGGTTAACGTAGCCGCCGTACCCATGCCAGCGCCACTCAGACGATGACGGACACCGCGGCCGCGACGCGCCTCGGCGAGCTCGTGCGCGAGCTGAGGAACCGCGAGTTTCCGTGGACGGCCGCGACCACGTATCTGGCCGCGGCCTCCATCGGCCCGCTGCCCGAGCGGACGCGTCTCGCCGTCGAGGCGTTCAACGCCAAGCGCACCGCGCCGCACCTGCTGCCGGACCGCGACCTCGGAGCCATCCACGCCGCGGCGCGCGCGGCCGCCGCGCAGCTGGTGAACGCGTCGCCCGAGGAGATCGCGCTGGTTCCCAGCACGTCGGCGGGCCTGCAGGCGGCGGCGGGTGCCCTGCCGCTCGAGGCCGGCGACGTCGTGCTGCTGAGCGACCGCGAGTTCCCGGCGAACGTGTATCCGTGGCTGGCGCGGCGGCGCGGCGGCGTGCTGGTCGAGCGCGCGCCGGTGACGGCCGAAGGGTTCCCCGACGAGGACCACCTCGTCGAGCGCCTCGCGGATCCGCGCGTGCGCGTCCTCGCCGTCTCGCTGGTGCAGTTCTCCAACGGCTATCGCGCCGACCTGGTGCGGCTCGGTGAGGCGTGCCGCGCGCACGGCGCCTGGCTGGTGGTGGACGCGATCCAGGCCCTGGGCGCGCTGCCGTTCGACGTCGCCGCCCAGCCGGTGGACATCGTGGCGTGCGGCGGCCAGAAGTGGCTCCTGGGGCCCTGGGGCTCCGGCTTCTGCTACGTGCGCCGCGACCTCGTGGGGCGCCTGGTGCCGCCGGCCTCCGGCTGGCAGTCGTACCAGGGCATGGACGACTTCACCAACCTCCTCAGCTACGACGACCGGCTCGTCGACGACGCGCGGCGCTTCGAGGCGGCGAGCCCGGCCACACAGGACCAACTCGGCCTCACCGCGTCCATCGGGTTGCTGCTCGAGCTCGGGGTGGAGGCGATCGCCACGTACCTCCGCTCGCTGGGCGAGCCGGTGCTGGCGTGGGCCGCGCGGCGCGGCGTCCGCGTCACCTCGCCCACCGACGCGGCGCACCGCTCGCAGATCGTGTGCGTCGCGCCGCCCGACGCCCGGGAGGCGAACCGCCGCCTCCGGCAGGCCGGCATCGTGGTGTCCGTGCGGGAGGGCGCGATCCGCCTCGCCCCGCACTGCTACAACACGATCGAGGAGATGGAGAAGGTGGTGGATGTCCTCGAGGAGGTGATGAAGTGATGGAGGGGATGAAGTGATGAGGTGATGACGTCGGCGGTCCGCATCACCTCGTCACCCCATCACACCATCACCTTCATCACCTCCCCGTCTTCGGCACCAACCTCGCGAACTTGAGCTTGCCGAACTTGAGCTGGTGCTCTCCCACCGACGGGACGACGTTCGCATCGGTGATCTTCTCGTCGTCGAGCAGCACGCCGCCCTGCGCCGCCACCCGGCGCGCTTCGCTGGTCGAGGGCGCGAACCCGATCTCCTTGATGATCTGGGCGAGCGACGTGCCCGGCGTGTACGGGGCCGCCGGCACCTCCGCCGGCGCCTGCTTGGCCTTGAACAGCCGGTCGAAGTGCTCCTCGGCCCGCTGCGCGGCCTCGGCGCCGTGGAACTGGCTCGCGACGTCGCGGGCCAGCCACCGCTTGGCGGCGTACGGCTGGGTCCGGCAGCGCTCGAGCGCGGGCGCGAGCTCGGCGGCCGGCAGCGACGAGATCAGCGTGGTCCACTCCTCGAGCAGCGAGTCCGGGATGGACATCGTCTTGCCGTACTGATCTTCCGGCGATTCCGTGATGCCGACGTAGTTGTCGTACGACTGCGACATCTTCCGCTCGCCGTCGGTGCCCCGCAGGAGCGGCATGATGCACGCGACCTGCGGCTCCATGCCGTACCGCTCCATCAGGGTGCGTCCCACCAGCAGGTTGTATTTCTGGTCCGTGCCGCCCATCTCGACGTCGGCCTTGAGCACGACCGAGTCGTACGCCACCAGCAGCGGGTACAGGAACTCGAACAGCGAGATGGGATTGCCCGCCGCGTGCCGCTTGGCGAAGTCGTCGCGCTCGAGCATCCGGGCGACCGTGTAGTGGCTGGTGAGCGTCAGGATGTCCGGCAGCGCGAGCGGGCGCAGCCAGCGGCTGTTGCGCTCGATCACGGTCCGCTCGGGGTCCAGCACCTTGAACACCTGGTCCTTGTACGTGGCGGCGTTGGCGGCGACCTCGGCCTCGCTCAGGCGCGGCCGCGTCTCGCTCCGGCCGCTGGGGTCGCCCACCAGCGCGGTGAAGTCGCCCAGCAGGAACACCACCGTGTGCCCGAGGTCCTGGAAGGTGCGCAGCTTCCGGATCGAGACCATGTAGCCGAGGTGCAGGTGGGGCCGCGTGGGATCGAAGCCCTGCTTGACGACGAGGGGCGTGCCGGTCGCGATGGACCGCTCGACCTTCTTGACCAGGGCGTCCTCGGGAACGATCTCCACCGTGCCGCGGCGGATGGCGTCCATTTGCTCGTTCAAGGGCGGGAAGGCGCGCATGCGCTATCGTAGCCGCGGCCCCCGCTCGCTGGCAAGCGCGGCGCCGCCCCGGTAACTTTCGACGTTCATGGCGGATACACGCTCCAGCAGCCGCCTGCGGCGGTGGTTCTCCCGGGACCACGCCCGCCGGACGGTCACCTACCTGCTGCTCGCCTTCGGGTTCCTGGTCGGTCTGGCCTACGGCAGCTGGACCCGGGTGTGCGCCGGCCGGTCGTGTCCGTCGATCGCGATCCTCGACGACTACCGGCCGCAGATGGCGTCGAAGGTGTACGCCGCGGACGGCCGCCTCATCACCGAGCTGGGCTACCAGCGCCGCACCGTCATCCCGCTGCAGGAGATGCCGCCCTATCTGCGCGAGGCGTTCGTCGCGGTCGAGGACAAGCGCTTCTACCAGCACCACGGCATCGACTACTCGCGCATCATCGGAGCGGCCGTCGCGGACCTGCGCAGCCGCTCCATGGCGCAGGGCTTCTCCACGATCACGATGCAGCTCGCCCGCAACATCTTCCAGGACCGCATCTCGCGCGAGAAGACGCTGGTGCGCAAGCTGCGCGAGGCGCGCGTGGCGCTCGAGCTGGAGAAGACGTACTCGAAGGACCGGATCCTCGAGCTGTACCTGAACCAGATCCCGCTCGGCAGCGGCGCGTACGGCGTCGAGACGGCGGCGCAGCGCTACTTCGGGAAGTCGGCGCGCGACCTCACCATCCCGGAGGCGGCGATGCTCGCGGCGCTGCCCAAGGGCCCCGGGCTCTACAACCCGCGCCGCCACCCGGCCCGCGCCGTGCAGCGGCGCAACCTGGTGATCGAGCTGATGCGCGAGCAGGGCTACATCAGCGACGCGCAGGCCGAGGAGGCCGAGGCGTATCCGCTCACGCTCTCGGCGCGGCAGGACTACGGCGACGTCGCGCCGTACTTCGTGGAGTGGATCCGGGAGCAGCTCGACGCGCGGTTCGGCCGCGACCTGTACGAGAAGGGCTACCGGATCTACACGACGCTCGATCTCGACATGCAGCAGTCGGCCGAGCGGACGCTCGAGGCGCAGCTCGAGGCGATCGAGGGCGGCGCGTACGGCCGCTTCCCGCACAAGACCTACGCGCAGTACATGGCGGCCGCGGCCAACTCCGGCGCGGAGACCGAGGAGCAGACGGCCACGCCGTACCTGCAGGGCGCCATGGTCGCGATGGACACGTCGGGCGCGGTGCGGGCGATGGTGGGTGGGCGCGACTTCGACGACTCCAAGTTCAACCGCGCGACGCAGGCCGAGCGGCAGCCCGGCTCCACGTTCAAGCTGTTCGTGTACTCCGCGGCGATCCGCGCCGGGCACTCGCCCGACGAGATGCTCCCCGACTCCGCGATCTCGCTGCCGATGTCGGACGGCACGATCTGGGAGCCGCACAACTTCGAGGAGGAGGACTTCCAGGGGCCGATCACGCTGCGGCGCGCCCTGGCCCTGTCGATCAACATGGTCGCCATCCGCCTGGGCATGGAGCTGGGCGTGGACGCGGTGGTGGACGAGGCGCACCGCTACGGGATCAGCACCGACGTGCCGGCCGTGCCCTCGATGTTCATCGGCTCGGCGAGCGTGATCCCGCTCGAGATGGTGTCGGCGTACACCGCCCCGGCCACGCTCGGCGTGCGGGCGGCGCCCTTCGCGATCGTCCGGGTGGAGGACGCCGACGGCAAGGTGCTGTGGCAGGACCAGCCGCGGCGCGAGCGCGTGATGCCGACCGACGAGGCGTGGGTCCTGAACGACATGCTGCGCGACGTGATCCGCTACGGCACCGGCGCGGGCGCGGTCAAGCGGTCGGGCTTCGACCTGCCGGCCGGCGGCAAGAGCGGCACGACCAACGACTACACCGACGTGTGGTTCATCGGCTACACGCGCGAGCTGGTGGCCGGCTTCTGGATGGGCTTCGACAATCCGCAGACCATCAAGAACAACGCGCAGGGCGGCCTGCTGACGGCGCCGGCCTGGGCCAACTTCATGAAGGAAGTGTACGAGCGGCGCCCGCCGTCGGGCGACTGGGTGCGGCCCACCGGGATGGTCCAGCGCGAGATCGACATCACGACGGGCAAGCTCGCGACGCCGTATTGCCCCCCGTCGGTGCGCCGCTGGGAGGTGTTCGCGCCGGACGCGGTGCCCACGGAATTCTGCCCCGTGCACACGGGGCCGAACGCCGCCGCGGCGGCGCCGGCGCCGACGGACGGCGGCCAGAAGCCGCCCAAGCGCCCGCCGCGCCCCGGGGGCTGAGCGCGTGACCGGTCTGCGCGTGAGTGCGCGCTGGGTCCTGCCGCTCGCGGGCGAGCCCATCGCGCACGGCGCGGTCCTGGTCGGCGCCGGCGGCCGCATCGAGCGGGTGGGCCCGGAGGCCGCGGTGCCGAGACCTGCGGGCGCGGTGGCCGTGGAACTGGGCGACGCCGCGCTCCTGCCCGGACTGGTGAACACGCACAGCCACCTCGAGCTGACCGCGCTCCGCGGCCTGGTGCGCGACCTGCCCTTCGTCTCCTGGCTCCGCACGATACGCGCGATCAAGGACGGCCTCGACGCGGGGGCGTTCCGCGCCGCGGCGCGGTGGGGCGTGCTGGAGGCCTTCGGCGCGGGCATCACGACGCTCGCCGACTGCGGCACGACGCTGCAGGCGGCGCCCGCCATGGCCGAGCTGGGCGCCCGCGGCGTCGCCTTCCACGAGGTCATCGGGCCCGATCCCGCCCGCTCGGCCGAGGCGCTCGACGCCGCGGAGCGCGCGCTGGACGCCCTCGCGCCCTGCGCGTCGGAACGCCTGGCGGTGGGCGTCTCGCCGCACGCGCCGTACACCGTGTCGGATCCGCTGCTCCGGGCGGTGGCCGCGCTGGCCTCGGACCGCGGGCTCCGGACCGCGATGCACGTGAGCGAGTCGCGCGAGGAGCGCGCGTTCGTCGAGGAGGGGCGCGGGCGGTTCGCCGACAACCTGCGCGCTCGCGGCATCGCGGTCGCGCCGCGCGGCGCCTCGACCGTGGCGTGGCTGGAGGAGGCCGGCTTCCTCGCCCGCGGGCCGCTGCTGATCCACTGCGTGACGGTGGGCCCGGACGACTTCGAGCGCGCGGGCCGGCACGGCGCCACCGTGGCCCATTGCCCGTGGTCGAACGCCGTGCTGGGGCACGGCCGCGCCGACTGGGGCGCGATGCGCCGCGCCGGCCTCCGGGTCGGCTTGGGCACGGATTCGGTGGCGGCGGGCGGGCGGCTGGACCTGTTCGCGGAGGCGCGGCTCGCGGTGCTGGGCCTCGACGACGCGCCCACGCCGCGCGAGATGCTGCGCCTGGTGACCGCCGACGGAGCGGCGGCCCTCGGCCTCGAAGGCGCGGGCACCCTGTCGCCCGGCGCGTGGGGCGACCTGGCCGCGGTGGGCCTCGGCACGCCGGCCATGGCGGAGGCCGCCGAGCCCGAAACGGCCGTCGCGTGGGGCGCCACCGCGGCAGACGTGGTGTTCGCCGCCGTGGCGGGTCGCCCCGTGTACGACCACGGGCACTGGCCCGGCGTGTCGCTCGAGCGGGAGCGCGGCGAGTTCGCGCGCGCGTCGTCGGCCGCGGCCGCCGTGTCGCGCCCGGCGGCCGGGAGCGATAAGTTCGGCGGGCCCCGTCGGTGAGGAGCAGATGAAAGCCCAGCGGCACGCCGCGATCCTGCGCCTGGTGCGCGAGCACTCCGTCCCGAGCCAGGAGCGGCTGCGCGAGCTGCTGGCGCACGCGGGGTTCGACGTGACCCAGGCCACCCTCTCGCGCGACATCCACGAGCTCGGGCTCACCAAGCAGCTGAACGGCACCGGCGCGCCGCACTACGCCGCCCCCCCCGACGAGACCGTCCCGGCCCCGCACCTCACCAGCTTCGTCGACTCGCTGCTGTTGCGCGCCGACGGCGTCGGGCCCCTGCTCGTGATCCGCACGCCCACCGGCGGGGCCAGCGCGCTGGGCGCCGCCCTCGACCGCGAGGCCTGGCCCGAGGTGCTCGGCACGCTCGCCGGCGACGACACGGTCCTGATCATCACCCGCAGCGCCGCCGCGCGGCGCAAGCTGGCGCGCCGGCTCGCCGGCTACGCCGCGCCGAGGCATTGAACCGCGCCTTGGGCGACTGTATGTTTATGCGCCCGTCTGCATAAACAGCGTGTCTCCCGAGTGAGGGTGGCGGTCATGTCTCAGCGCATCGTGCTCGCGTACTCCGGCGGCCTCGACACCTCGGCGATCGTCCCGTGGCTGCGGGAGCGATACGGGGCCACGGTCCTGTGCGTGGCGGCGGACGTCGGGCAGGGAGCGGCGGAGCTCAAGGGGATCGAGGCGAAGGCGCTCCGCTCGGGCGCCGAGTCGTGCGTGGTGGAGGACGTCCGCGACCGGTTCGTGCGGGAGTTCATCTGGCCGACGCTGAAGGCCGGCGCGGTGTACGCGCGCACCTACCTGCTGGGCACCTCGATGGCGCGCCCGCTGATCGCCGAGCGCCAGGTGGCGCACGCGCGGCGCGTGGGGGGCACGGCGCTCGCCCACGGCTGCACGGGCAAGGGCAACGACCAGGTGCGCTTCGAGCTGACGTACGCGGCCTTCGCCCCCGACCTCCGGGTGATCGCACCGTGGCGCGAGTGGGAGTTCCGGGGCCGCGAGGACCTGCTGGCGTACCTGAAGGCGAAGAACATCCCCACCACGGCGACGGCGGAGAAGCCGTTCAGTCGCGACCGCAACCTGTGGCACATCTCGCACGAGGGCGGTGCGCTCGAGGACCCCTGGCAGGAGCCGCCGGCCGACATGTACGTGTGGACCCGGGCGCCGCAGGACGCGCCCGACATCCCCGCGGTGGTGACGATCGGCTTCGAGGCGGGCGAGCCCGTGTCGCTCGACGGCGAGGTCCTGAGCCCGGTGGCGCTGCTGGAGGCGCTGAACGCGGTGGCGGCCGAGCACGGCGTGGGCCGCGCCGACATCGTGGAGGACCGGCTCGTCGGGATGAAGTCGCGCGGCGTGTACGAGACGCCGGGCGGGACGGTCCTGTTCCACGCGCACCGCGAGCTGGAGCAGCTGGTGCTGGACCGGCGCAGCCTGGCGCTGGCCGACGAGCTCGCGCGGCGGTATGCTGATCTGGTCTACGACGGCCGGTGGTGGACCCCCGAGCGGGAGGCGCTCGACGCGGTGGTGGACTCCCTGCAGCGGCACGTGACGGGCAGCGTGCGGATGCGCCTGTACAAGGGCGGCCTGCAGGTGGCGGGCCGCTCCTCGCCGGCGTCGCTGTACCACGAGGGTCTGGCCACGTTCGGCGCCGACGACGTGTACCGCCAGAGCGACGCCGAGGGCTTCATCCGGCTCTACGGGCTGGCCGTCCGGACGTCGGCCGATCGCGAGCGCCGGCTCGGCGTGCGCCACGCGGAGGCGGCCGACTGAGTCCGCGGCCCGTTCGCGCGCTCGTCGTCGGCGCGTCGGGCTTCCTGGGGTCGCGCCTCCTGGCGCTGGCACCCCGCGACGTGGAGTTGACGGGCACCGGCGGTCGCCGCCCCGTCCGGCCCGGCAGCTGGAGCGAGCTGCATCTCGATCTCACGGGTCCCTCGGCCGTGCGCGAGGCCGTGGAGCGCACGCGTCCCTCCGCCGTCTTCTTCTGCGCGTACGACAAGTCGAATCCCGCGGTCACCGTGGACGCCGCGGTCGCGGCGGCCCGGGCGGCCGTGGCCGGCGACGCGCGCTTCGTCCTCTTCTCCAGCGACCTCGTGTTCGACGGGCGGACCGGCGGCTACACCGAGCTGTCGCCGGTGGCGCCGCTCTCGCCCTACGGCCGCATGAAGGCGGATGCCGAGGCCCTGGTGCGCGCCGAGCACGCCGGCGCGGTGGTGATCCGCACGTCGCTGCTCGCGGGCGAGAGCGGGATCATGCTGCGGCCCGCCTACGAGTGCGAGAGCTTCATGCGCGGCCAGAGCGTCGTGCTCTACCGCGACGAGTGGCGCAGCCCGACGCACGTGGACGACGTGGCCCGGGCGGCGTGGGATCTCTGCGCGCTCGAGGTGTCGGGCGTCTTCCACGTGGCCGGCCCGGAGCGCCTGAGCAGGCTGGATCTGGGCCGCGTGCTGTGCGACCTGTTCCGGTTCGATCCCGCCCTGATCCGCGAGGCGGACCGGCCGGAGTCGCGGCCGCGGGACACGTCGCTCGACTCCCGCCGCACCGCGACGCTGCTGGGCTGGACGCCTCGCTCGCTCACCGAACTCGCCCGGCATCCCGCGCTCTCCCGTGGCTGACGGGGCCCACGTGATGTGGGGCGGCCGGTTCGCGGAGCCCATGGACCCGCGGCTCGACCGCCTCAACCGCAGCCTCCCGGTGGACCGGCGCCTGTGGCGCGAGGACCTCGCCACCAACCGCGCCTGGGTCGGCGCGCTCGAGCGCTGCGGCGTCCTCCGTGCCTCCGAGCGCGAGACGCTGCTCGCCGGACTCGCGACGGTCGAGATGGCGCTCGCCGCGGGGGCCGCCGACGGCGCGGCCGACGAGGACATCCACTCGCTGGTCGAGCGCCTGCTCGGCGAAGCCATCGGGCCCGTGGCGGGCAAGCTGCACACCGGCCGCTCGCGCAACGACCAGATGGGGACGGACCTCAGGCTCTGGACCATGGAAGCGCTCGGCCGCCTCGACGCGGCCCTCCTGGGCCTGGGCCGCGCGCTGATCGGCCAGGCGGAGCGCGGCCTCGACGTGCTGCTGCCGGCGTACACGCATACGCAGCGCGCCCAGCCGGTCCGGCTGGCGCACTGGGCGCTGGCGCACGTGTGGCCGCTGGCGCGGGACCGCGGCCGGCTCGCCGAGGCGCGCCGGCGCACGGCCGTGCTGCCGCTCGGATCGGGGGCCGTCGCGGGTTCGGGCTTCGCGGTGGACCGCTCCCGGCTCGCCGCCGATCTCGGCTTCGCCGAGGTCAGCCGCAACTCGATGGACGCGGTCGGGGACCGCGACTTCGCCGTCGAGGCGGTATTCGCGGCCACCCTGGCGGGGACCCACCTCTCGCGGCTGGCCGAGGACCTGGTGCTGTTCTCCTCGGCGGAGTTCGGCTTCGTGCGGCTGCCGGAGCCGTTCACCACGGGCAGCAGCCTGATGCCGCAGAAGCGGAATCCCGACTCCCTGGAGCTGGTGCGCGGCGCGTCGGGCCACCTCGTGGGGCGCCTGGTGGGGCTGCTCGCCACGCTCAAGGCGATGCCCACCGGCTACCAGAAGGACCTGCAGCAGAACAACGCGGCATTGTTCGAGGCGCTGGATCTCGCCGAGCAGTCGGCCGACCTCCTCGCCGGGGTCGTGGCCGGACTGGTCCCCGACGCGGCGCGAATGGCCGCGGCGCTCGAATCCTCGGTGCTCGCGACCGATCTCGCCGACCTGCTGGTCAAGTCGGGCGTCGCCTTCCGGGACGCGCACGCGCTCGTGGGCGCGCTGGTGCGCCGCGCCGAAGAGCTGGGCGTCCCCATCGACCGGGTGGGCGCCGCCGACGCCGGGCGGCTCGATCCGGCGCTGCCGGCCGCGCTGCGCGATCTGGGCGGGCCCGAGGCCGCCGTCGAGCGGCGCACGCTGCCGGGAGGAACGGCGCGCGCCGCCGTGCTGGTGCAGCTCGAGGCGGCGCGGGAGGCCTTCGCCGGCTAGCCGCCCGCCGCGCGCCGGGGCCCGGCCGCTTGCCGACGGGCCGCCCGCGCGGTAGTATCCACGAGGGCGCCGGGTAGGGCGCTCCAGGGACGTGGTTTTACGACAACCGATGGACCCGCGTCATCCCGTCCCGTTCGCCCGCGAGCGAGACGGGTTTTTTTGTGGATGCACGATGGGCCTCGGAGGGTATTCCGGGTGCGATGCCTCGCGTTGAACGCGTCGTTCGAGCCGCTCACCATGGTGCCGGTGCGGCGGGCGCTGCGGCTCGTCATCGACGGGAAGGCCGAGATCGTCGAATCGGATGCGGGCCGCCTGGCGCGCTCCGAGCATCTGGCCGTTCCGCGCCCCGCGGTCATCCGCCTGGTGAAGTTCGTCCACGTGCCGCGGCGTTTCCGCCGCCAGGTGACGAACACTTTCCTGTTCGCCCGCGACGGCTACCGCTGCCAGTTCTGCACGCGCACGCAGCACCAGCTCCGGCCGCGCGAGTGCCTCACTCGCGACCATCTGGTCCCGCTCTCGCGCGGCGGCACCAACGCGTGGACCAACGTCGTCACGGCCTGCTCGACCTGCAACGCGCGCAAGGGCAGCCACCTGCCGGAGGAGCTGGGCATGCACCCGCTGCGGCCCCCGGTGGAGCCGCACTTCGTGCACCTCGCCTGGGCCGTGCGCCGACTCACGCCGACGCAGGCGAAGTACATCCGGCTCTTCTACGGCGCCGAGACCCTCGCGGAGCTGTCGGCGCTCTAGTCGCGGCGCGCGGCGCCGCCCCGTCTCCCGAAAACGAAAGTGCCCGACTCGGAAGTCGGGCACCACACGCCGGCTGAGGTCGTTGCCGACTCAGCGCTGGCGTGCAGTGCCCGATGCTTCCGACGGTGGGGTGACTACGGTGCTCGGGCCCTTCTCAGGATGGATGGTAAGGGACGGGGCCGGGAAAACGAGCACCGGGCTGGAGCTACCACTGGTGATGATGCGTTCGAAGGCGTGGCCCGACAGCTCAGGCCCCACCACGATGAGCGAAGCCTCGGCGGGCGGCGGGGCGTCGGCCGCGTGCGTCACGACGCGCAGCGCGACCGGGATCAGCGCCCGGGCCCGGGAGTCGAGCGCGGCCGCCGCGCGGCCGTCCGACAGCAGCACCGGCTTGTCGAACAGGCGCGGCGTCGCCGCGTCCTTCGGCGCCGGCAGCACGAGCAGGGGCACGTGCGACTCCTCGAGCAACAGCCGCAGCGTCGCGCCGATCGCGCGCTGATGCGGCGCCGCCGAACAGCGCACGCCCAGCACCAGCACCTGGCTGGTCCTGAGCTCCGCGAGCGACGTCAGCCAGCGCACGCGGTCGCCGCGCTTCAAGGCGATGTCCGCTTCCACCTCGCGCGCCGCGAGCTGCACCGCGAGGCGGTCGAGGCGGGGACGCAAATCGTCGAGCTCCTTCACGCACTCCGCGCCCACGCCCTCGATCGCGTGGAACAGCGTCGCCCGGCGCACGCCCGCGCTCACGAGATCCGGCAGCCACCCGGCTACCCGATCCGCAAAGGGAGCGGCGTCCACGGCGATGAGCAGGGACTCGATCACGCCACAGCACCGTTGCGCATCGCGTACCACGGGAGCGAATCGCCGCGGCTTTCGTAACTCGTTGCCGGGTAGCCGGTTACGGAAAGGCCCCGGCGCGGTGGCGCCGGGGCCTCGGAAACCCATGAGACATCGTGTCCGCGCGGGACGCGCGGCGCGGATCTACCCCGTCTCAACCGACGAGGCTTCGGGCTCGTCGCCGAGGTCGTCCGGCTCGCCCTCCTCCGGCTCGCCGCGGTAGCGCTTGAGCTTGCGGTACAGCGTGCGCCGGTCGATGCCGAGCACCTCCGCCGCGCGGCCCTGGTGGCCGTTCACTTCCTCGAGCACCGCGAGGATGTACTCGCGCTCGAGGTGGTCGAGGTTCCAGCGCTCCGTCCGGGCGGTCTTCAGCACGTCGTGCTCGCGGCGGCGGTACAGGCCCTCCGCCGGATCGAACGGGATCGTCTTCGCGCCGGCGTGCATGATGACCGAGCGCTCGATGAAGTTCTCGAGCTCGCGGACGTTGCCGGGCCACTCGTACTCCATCAGGCGCTGCATCGTCGTGGGCGGGATGGCCGGCGGCGTGACGCCGTGCTCCGTCGCAGCGCGGCGCAGGAAGTACGCGGCCAGGAGTGGAACGTCGTCCCGCCGCTCGGTCAGGGGCGGCACCCGGATGGGAAAGACGCTGAGCCGGTAGTACAGGTCCTCGCGGAAGCGCCCGGAGCGGACTTCCTCCCCGAGGTCCAGATTGGTCGCGGCGATGAGCCGGATGTCAATCGGGACCGGCTCGCGGCCGCCGACCCGCATGATGCTGCGCTCCTGCAGCGCCCGCAGCAGCTTGACCTGGATGTTGGCGGAGACGGTCCCGATCTCGTCGAGGAACAGCGTGCCGCCGCTCGACTCCTCCATCAGCCCGCGCTTGTTCGCGATGGCGCCGGTGAAGGCGCCCTTCACGTGGCCGAACAGCTCCGACTCGAGCAGGGTCTCGGGAATGGCCGAGCAGTTCACGGCCACGAAGGGTCGCTCGGCGCGTCCGCTCATGAAGTGGATGGAGCGCGCCACCAGCTCCTTGCCGGTGCCGGTGTCGCCCGTGATGAGCACCGTCGCCCGGCTCGGCGCGACGCGCGCGATCAGGTCGCGCACCCGCTCGATGGCCGCGCTCCGGCCGACCATTTCGACCCCCGGACCCTCCTCCTTCACGTGGCGCCGGAGGCGCGCCACCTCGCGCCGCAGCTCCGTCTCCTCGTGTGCGCGCCGCAGCGTCAGCAGGAGCTCCTCGGTGCGGAACGGCTTGCTCACGTAGTCGAACGCGCCGCGCTTCATCGCCTCCACGGCCGTGTCCACCGAGCCGAACGCCGTCATCACGATGAAGGGCACGTCGGTCTGCAGCGTCGGGCCGACCGACAGGACGTCCATGCCCTGGACGCCCGGCAGGTTGAGGTCGAGAAGCACCGCGTCGAAGAGCTGCTTGTCGAGCTCGGCCAGCGCCGCTTCCCCGGTGGGCGCGCCGACCACGTCATAGCCCGCCTCCCCGATGATCTTGGTCAGCAGGCCGAGGACGACGGCGTCGTCTTCGACGACCAAGACGCGTCGCTTCGTCGGGGTCGGTTCGGCGGCTTCCGGTTCAGTCATGACTCACCGATGCGGGAATCCGGATGGTGAAGGTCGCGCCCTGGCCCACGCGCGAGGCGACGTCGATGGTGCCGCGGTGCGACTTCACGATCTGCGCCGCGAGCGAGAGGCCGAGCCCGGTGCCGCCGGAGCGCGAGAAGAACGGCGTGAAGATGTGCGGCAGATCCGCTTCGGCGATGCCGGGGCCGTTGTCGGAGACCGTGATGTCCACCATGTCCCGGCCGGGCGCGGCCGTCTCGACACGCAGCAGCCCGCCGGTGTCGGCCATCGCCCGCTGGGAGTTGAGGAACAGGTTGATCAACACCTGCTGGAGCTGCGCCTCGTCCGCGTGGATGGCCGGCAGGTCGGGCGCCAGCACCAGCTCGAGCCGGATGCGGTGGCGGCCCAGCTGCGGCTGCACCAGGCTCGTGGCCTGCTCCACCACATCGTTGGCGCTCGTGGGCGTGAACACGAGGCCCGCCGGCTTGGCGAGGTTGACGAGTCGGCGGGCGAGCTTGGCGATGCGGTCGGTCTGCGACAGCAGCACCTGCATCTCCTCGCCGCCGCCGCAGAAGTTGCAGCGCGACTGGAGCATGTGGTCCACCGCCACCGAGATGGCGGTGAGCGGGGCGCCGATCTCGTGCGCGACACCCGCGGCCA
>Ga0335078_10007300_pt1 | contig 16391 bp, 11 predicted proteins | sample Lox_Sample_32_FD_206711 | JGI IMG/M metagenome (GOLD analysis project Ga0335078, IMG submission 206711) | Soil microbial communities from Loxahatchee National Wildlife Refuge, Florida, United States - Lox_Sample_3.2 | ecosystem: Environmental > Terrestrial > Soil > Wetlands | place: USA...
GCCCTCCAGTGCAGACGGAGAGGTTTTATTTCTCGACGAAATGCCCTATAAATGGGGCACGTCATTTCCGGGCCGAACGATTCCGGTATTCGAGCAAAATTGAAAGGAGTTCGTAATGTCCTCTCTCATGTGGTCTGCCTTGGAGAAGCTGGATGCAAGCGTGCAAAGTATTCAGTCTCAGGTCGAGTGGCTGCGCGCCGCCCTTGAGATTGATGAGACTCAACTGAGCCACAGTCTGGCGGAAGCGCGTCACAACGTGGCCATGCTGCGCGACCTGATTCGCGCCGAGCGTCCCGACGCCAGTTGGAGCGATCGCGCGGATCTGGAGATGCTGATTCATGAATTGGAATTGGCAGCCCAGGCGCGTCGCAACCAACAACGGCGCACCAAGCTGTTGGAGCTGGCGGCCGAACTGGAAGCCGGCAGAGTCAAGCATCGCTTCGAGGCCCGCAGCACCGCGTTGAATACTCTGCGCGTCGAAGCCGTGAAGCAGCTGCGCACCGAAGCGGCTCGTTCAGACCAGGAGAAAGAGCTCCCCGGACCCGATGCCGGGGATTGGGTGCACTGGGCCTGCAACCTGCAGGAATCGAGCGATGGCTCGACCCTCACCGAATTGCATCGCGATTTCCCTGCGCTGGATCGCTTCGCCGGTGAGATGGAAGAGAATTATTGGGTCCCGGGCGACCGTAACCGGCCGGCGTCGGAGCCCATGGTTCGTCCCATCAGCTCGTCCAAGACCGTCACTCCGATCACCCAGGATCGGCGGGGTGTCGGCGCGTGATCAACAAAGTGTGAAAGGACCTATGTATGTCTTCTCCCATTTCGTCTGCACTGGAAAAACTCGATGGCAGTCTATTGGCCCTTCAATCTGAAGTGGACTGCCTGAAAGCAGGTTTGGAGGTTAGCGACGAGCAATTAGGACAGAGACTTGTAGAAGCCCGGGAGCACGCCACCGCAGTTCGCGATTTGGTTCGCGCGCAACGTGCTGGTGCGAAGTGGGGCGATCGAGAAGCTCTGGACCTCCTCATCCTGGAGTTGGAGATTGCCGCTCAGGAGAAGGTGAGCGAAGAGCGGCGCACACGGTTGCTGGAACTGGCCAGCGAGTTTGAAGCAGGAAGTATCAGGCATCGCTTCGAATCTCGCGTCTCAGCACTGAGCGCCCTGCGTGATGAAGCTGTCGCTCAGTTGCGCGCGGATGCAGCCCTCAAAGAACAGGGAAAGATTCTTCCGGGTCCGGACCCCAGTGCCTGGCTGCATTGGGCGTGCAACCTGCAGGAAGACACGGATGCAACGACCCTCGACCAGCTGCAGAAGGATTTTCCTGCGGTAGCAAGCTTCACCGGCGAGATGGAAGAGAGCTACTGGGTTGCTGGGACTCGGGCAGCCGTAACTCCGACTGCCGCTCCGGTCTCTCAGCAGCCTGCGGCTCAACCGGCCAAAGAACCCGCGCCGGCGAAGCCGGCCGCTCCACCACGTGCAGCGGTGACACAGCCCACACCGGCGGTTGCACCGCCTGCTCCGGCGAAGCAGCCCACACCACCAGCTGCACCACCTCCCGCGGCGAAACAGCCCACGACGGCAGCCGCGCCGCCTCCTGCGGCAAAGCAGCCCGCGCGGGTGGAGCCGCCCGCCCCAGCCGCCACAGAAACAAAGCCGCTGGAACCGGCGATGCGACCGGAGAAGAAACCGGCTCCTCAGCCGGCCGCCCCAGTTCGTCCTCAGGTAGCCGCTGCCGCGGCGGTTGCTGTCCCGCAGGAGAAGCCCTCGCCGGCCGCTACTGCGCAAGTAACGGAGCCGGCGGCCGCCGCAAAAGCTGCGGAACGCCCCGCGAAGGAGACTCGGCCCGCCGTCGAGCCCGTTCGTCCTTCCGCTCCGGCAAAGCAGTGGCAGGCAGCTGCACCTGCACCCGCCAAAGAGCCGACGGAGAAAAAAGCGGTTGCGGTGGCGACAGCTGCTGCGCCGACCGTGGCGGCGGCAACGCGCATGAAGTATTGCGATAAGTGCGGAAGCACTTATCCTGCCCAGTTCAACGTCTGCCCGATCGACAGCGCGCCGCTGCGATTTACGGATGCGCCCGCGGTGGCAACGAGTCGCGATGGTTCTGGCGTTGTCGGCAAGGTTGAGGGAGCAGCGGTTGGGGCTGTCGCGGTTGCTGCAGCAAAGTCGCGTCTTGCCGAGCAATCGCCGGCCGAGGAATCCGCGAAGGCCGACTTCTCGGAGCTGCGAGCGACGGTGCGGCGTCACGAAGACGAGGCGCTGGCTGCTGAAGAGCACCAGGGTACCGACTGGCAAGCGCTGCTGCGCGACAAGAATTGGAGCGCGCTGGCAGCCAATCCGATGGTACTGGCCGCGGCCACGCTTGTCATGATCCTGCTGATCGGCGGCATTGTGTGGAAGGTCCGCCACAGCCATGTGCCCAACGATTCGGTTAAGGCGATGGAGAAGGCGCCGGAGCAACCAGCAGCCAATGCGCAACCGGACCTGGTTACCAATTCGGTAGCCCAGCCCGTCAGTGCGAGCCCGGCGACGGCAACCACAACCAAGCCGCCGGATCCAAACGCCAACAAGCAGAATGCGCAGCTCGGCAACAACGCACAGCCAAAACCGGAAAACCAGCCGGAGAACCAGCCGAAACCGGCGCAAGTGTTGAGCGTGCCCATGCAGTCGCCGCGGGACATCGCTATGGCGAAGAAGCCCGAGCCGGCAAACGATACGATTGAACCGCCGAGCGCCATCCCGGGAGCGCTGCCCAACACCTCTCCTAATAACTTGGGTGCAATTGCCAAAGACGTTCCCGTGGCCGTGCCCACTCTCAACCAGCAGAAGTTGCGGGTATCGTCCGGAGTCGCACAAGCTCAGCTGACGCACAGGGTCAATCCGCAATATCCGCCCGAGGCCTTCCAGTCGCGCGTTCATGGGACGGTAGTTTTGCAGGCCGTAATCGGCAAAGATGGAGCAGTCAAGACCGTCAAAGTGGTGAGTGGTCCTCCGATGCTGATCAAATCAGCCACGGAGGCTGTAAAACAGTGGCGTTACAAGCCGTTTACGCTGAATGGAGAAGCAGTAGAGGCTGATACACAGATTAACGTCAACTTCAATCTCGAATAGTGGCAGCGAGGCCAGGAAGCCGAGCACTATTCCGGACTGAGCAGGATTCGCCTAAATACTGCACCCGCAGCTTGCGTATGTGGCTGCAATCGTGTCTTCCAGATTTGCCAAGTTGTGAGGGATCTTATGTCTTCTGCCTTTTGGTCGGAATTGGCAAAACTCGATGACAGTCTTCTGGCCATTCAATCCCAGGTTGACTGGATGCGAGCCGGCTTCGAATTTGACGACGATCAATTGACCCAGAGTGTGACCGAGGCTCGACAGCACGGCGCGGCGCTGCGCGACCTTGTCCATGTGGAGCGCGCGGATGTCAAATGGAACGATCGCCAATCTCTGGAGCGGTTGATTCATGAGCTGGAAATTGCAGCCCAGGAAAGGCGGAATCAGCAGCGACGGAACAAGTTGGCGGATCTCGCCAATGAACTGGATGCCGGAACCATCAAGCATCGGCTCGAAGCTCGCGCTGCAGTGCTCACTAAACTCAGGCAGGAGGCAGTCAAGCAGTTGAGGACGGAGGCCGCGCTGGCCGACCAGGTAAAGGAACTCCCTGGTCCTGCCGCGAGCCAGTGGCTGCGTTGGGCCTGCAATTTGCAGGAAGAGAAGGACGGTTTTGCTCTCTCACGGCTGCGCAAGGATTTCCCTGCCGTGGATCGCTTCGTTGCCGCGATGGAAGAGAGTTATTGGGTCCCCGGAAAGGTCACTGCCGAAAGTTCAAAGTACCCGCCGGAAGCCCCGCGCCCGAAGATGCCGTCGCCGCAACCGGGCGCGCCGGCGTTCCCCACCAACGCCGGCCAGGGTAAGCCGCCTCTCAGCGTGCGACCGCAGTTTGATCAGGTGGCCACTCGCAGCGGGAGTAACGGTGAAGCGCTCACGACGTCTCATGAGATGAAATCCGCCGAATCCGCTTCGATGACCGAAACCTTGCGGCATCCCGAGCCTGCCACACGCTGGCAAGCCGCGACGGCTGCGGTGGGCAACGGAGCGTCCAAGCTCACGCCGCCGAAGTTGAATTACTGCGAACAGTGCGGAAGCAGCTATCGCGGCGAGTTCCATGTCTGTCCGGTGGACAGCTCGGTCGCACGGGAGACTGCGGCGGCGACCGCTCGCGAGAGTCAGCAACGGGAACGCGGTGGGGAACGCGCCGCTGTGGTGGCAGCTGCGGCCAGCAGGGCGCCAGTCCAAACAGTCGTCCAAACGGCAGCGGTGCAGACTGCGGAGGCCACCGCCGACCAACCTGCTGAGATTGCAGAAAGTGAGTTCGAGAGGCTGAAAGCGCTGGTCGGCGAGGGCTTTCCGGTTGAGGAAGATGAGGAGGCGCCGCCTAAGACCTTCCAGGATCGACTCGCCGAGTTTACGGCCAACAAGCCCCTGCTCGTGATCACGATAGCGGTTGTGGTCCTTGCTTTTGCCGGAATTCTGGGCCTCGTATTTCACGTCATGGGACGAAGCAGTAAGCCGGCTCCTCCCCCGCAAACCGTGTCTGCCAAAGTGCCCGACGTTACTCCGGATTCCGATATTCAGAAGAACGTCGAGCAGCAACTCGCGACTTTGAAAGGCAGCACCATCCAGGTCGATGTTCTGGCAGGCGTGGTGACGCTTACCGGCAAAACTCCATCCAAGGCGGATCTGGTGAAAGCGGAAACTCTGGCTGCCGAAGTCGGCGGGGTGAAGCAGGTTACCAACAAAGTTCAGGTTGAAGCGCCGAAGACGAGAGGCAAACGATAGTCAGGCTCTGCACAATTTCCTCGCAAAATGAAAGGGCGCCGTGCTGGCGCCCTTTGTGCTGAACGTATCGCTCTTCGCTAATCTTCCATACTTCTTGTGGACTGGCGCTCGACATACTTCTGCAACTTGCCCTGCTTCTCCAGCGACAAAAGGTCGTCGAGCAGCGGATACTTGGCAGAAGGATCGAAACGCAGGATGGCGCGATAGGCGCGCAAAGTCCCCGCCAATCCGGCAGCTTGAATCTCGGCGGTGTTCTTGACCTGAGGATGCTCCAGTTGATACGCAGCCTGCGAGTACATGGCCTGCATGCGCAATTGCTGCGAGTAGGTGTTATTCACCTCGTCCAGCGACTGCAGCTCCTTGCAGCAAGTCTCGGCTTTGACACTGGGCGTGTTTACGATCCATTCGGTTAACCACATTCTCTTGGCGAGGTTGTCCTTGGCGAGCGGATGCTCTTCCAGACTGCGCGTGTAATCCAGAACACGAGCGCGCTCTTCCGGGCATGAGAAGGTACGCATCTTCGCTGCACACGGCAGAGAAACCGCGGCAAGCACAAGCAGGACGGCAAGTCGATTGCGAGCCATAGTGCCTCTCCCCACAAACTGAGTAGGCCAGCGGATTGTCAAATCATACCTCCAAATAGCCCAGAGTAGGCAAGTAGTTGTTGACAAGGCTGATACAAATCCTTGCGGTCTGTCCCTGGGATAGAGCGGTTCGTCCCTGTCCCCTCAAGAACATAGGTGAATTGTTAGCGCCAAGTACTTTCTCAACCAGCAAGCGCCCTCGCTGGGAGACGATACGCCTGAGAAAGCTCCTCACATAGACGACAGTTCGTGACCGAATGGATAGCTCACCATCCATTCGGATAGTCGAGCGCCGCGCTGGGTTGCACTCAGTCGCCGTATCTCACTGGAAATGCGTTGCCGCAGTTGCATTCTGTTTCCGCTCAAGAGTGGCACGCTCCTTGCTTTATGTAATTGCGTTCGCAGCCAGGAGCGAACGGGCAAGACGTAGCAAGGAAATTTTGCTACATGAGGCGATGAAGGCTCGGGGAAGGGAGCGCCCCGGGCCTTCTTTGTTCCTCCGCAGCGCGAAGTGGCTTCATGGGATAATCGAATTTCTTCCATGAAGCGTATTGTTCATGCAGCCTGTCCCCATGATTGCCCGGACGGCTGCGCCGTGCTCATCACCGTCGAGGACGGACGAGCAACGAAAATTCAGGGCGACCCCGAACATCCCATCACCCGCGGATTTCTCTGCGGCAAAGTTGCCAAATATCTGGATCGCGTCTACTCGCCGGATCGCGTGCTCTATCCCATGCGCCGCGTTGCGCCCAAGGGAAGCCACGGCGAGGGCGCGTTTGAGCGAGTCACCTGGGATGAAGTCTTCGATGAGATTGTCCGACGGCTGAAGCAGATCACCGCCGAGTTCGGTTCGGAAGCGATTCTGCCTTATTCCTACGGTGGCAACATCGCGGTGCTGAACGGGGCATCGATGGATCGCCGTTTCTTCCATCGCCTGGGAGCCTCACGATTGCATCGCAGCATCTGCTCGGAGGCCGGAACCGAGGGCATCCTCTCGGTCTATGGCTGCAAGATGGGCACCGAGCCGGAGCAGTTCCGTCACTCGAAGTACATCGTCGCCTGGGCCGCGAACATTCACGGCAACAACATTCATCTGTGGCCGTTCATCGAGGAGGCGCGACGCAACGGCGCCAAGTTGGTGGTCATCGATCCCTATCGCACGCGAACCGCAGCTGCTGCGGATTGGCATATTCCGATCAATCCCGGCACCGACGTCGCCCTCGCGTTGGGCTTAATGCACATCATCGTGCGCGAAGGCTGGCAGGACGAGGATTACATCTCGCGCTATGCCGACGGCTTCGATGAGCTGAAGAAGCGTTTGCCGGAGTACACACCCGATCGGGTAGCGCAGTGGACAGGCATCGCGAAGGAAGACATCGAGCGGCTGGCGCGCGAATATGCAACGATGCGGCCCGCCGCTATTCGCCTGAACTACGGTATTCAGCGCGCGCAGAACGGCGGCGCGGCAGTGCGCGCGGTCTGCATGCTGCCGGTGATCACGGGATCGTGGAGAGAAGTCGGCGGCGGGCTGCAGCTCTCTGTCAGCGGCGCCTATGAGCTGGATCGCGCGGCGATGGAGAAGGAAGATCTCGCTTACCAGAGTCCGCTGGGACGTCCGGCTCGCATCGTGAACATGGTGCAGCTCGGCCAGGCGCTGACCGAACTCGACGATCCTCCTGTCAAAGCGCTGATGGTCTACAACAGCAATCCGGCAGCGGTGTGTCCCGATCAGCATCGGGTGAGGCGAGGCCTTCAGCGAGACGATCTGTTTACCGTGGTGCACGAGCAGTTCTTCACCGACACCACGGATTTTGCCGATCTCGTGCTTCCGGCTACCACGTTCTTCGAACACAAGGATCTCGTCCCGGCTTATGGCCACTGCTACTTGCAGGTATCGCACCAGGCGATCGAGCCTCTGGGCCAATGCAAATCCAATGTGGATTTTTTCCGCGAGCTCGCGTTGCGCATGGGCTTCGAGGACCAATGCTTTCGCGAGCCGATTGACGCAATGATCGATGCGGCGCTGGCGTCGGGAGTTCCGCAGCTGAAGGGAATCACGCGCGAGCGGCTGGAACGCGACCCGCACGTGCGGCTGAATCTTAGCGGTGATAGCAATGGCGAGCCGTGGCTGACATTTGCCAACGGATTCGCCACGCCGAACGGTAAAGCACGTCTTTACAACGAGGATTTGCTCGCGCTAGGAATGGATCCCGTCGTGTCGTTCACTCCGCCGGAAGAATCCCGTCACAACGCCAAGGGAACGCGGTATCCGCTCGAACTACTGGCACGCAAGGCCGACAACTTTCTGAATTCGACATTTGTTAATCTTCCAGGCCACCAGAAAATGGAACTGCATCAGGACGAATTGGAAATTTCCCACGAGGACGCCAAGCCTCGTGGGATCGCCGACGGTGATCGCGTGCGCGTCTTCAACGATCGTGGCGAGATCTTTCTGCGCGCTCGTGTCGAAGGGCGGTCGGCTTCGCCAACTGCGAGAAACGGGCAGCAGAGTGCAGTACAGCCCGGCGTAGTTGGCGCTCGTCTCGGTTGGGCGAAGCGGTCGCACCACGGCCTCAACATCAACGTACTGACCTCCGCGCGTCTTACCGATCTGGGCGGTGGTGCTACCTTCTACTCCACTCTGGTGGAGGTTGAGCGTGCCGCAGCAACTTCCACCGTGAGCGAGGGTTAGCGTAGCTGTCGCATCGCCATCGGCGAACGGTTTAGGGTTACGAACGGCAGTGCCCGTACCGTATAATTGCGCTTTCATAAACGCTAACTACTGAGGGTTCCGTTATTTCTTGCCACCGTCAGGTTGGGCTCACGATGCTTTGGCATCGCGGGACACGCAGTTGCGCCACGGCGATCGGGTTCTTTCTCGCACTCATATTTCTCGCCGCCACCGCCTTCGCGCAGCAGGACGTGATTTCCGACATCGTCATTAAGGGAAACCGCCGCATCCCGGCGGAGACCATTCGCGCCCGCATGTTCACCAAGGCGGGCGACGTCTACGATCAGGCAGCGCTGGAGCGCGACTTCAACTCCCTGTGGAACACCGGTTACTTCGACGATCTGCGTCTGGAGCGCGAGCAAACCAGCAAGGGCTGGGTCATCTACGTCTATGTCAAAGAGAAGCCGACCATTCGCGAAATCAAATATGTCGGCTTGAGTTCGGTTTCGCAGAGCGATGTGCTCGACAAGTTCAAGGAGCAGAAGGTCGGCCTCACCCAGGAAAGCCAGTACGATCCGACCAAAGTGAAGCACGCCGAAGTCGTGATCAAGCAGTTGCTGGCGGCTCATGGACGGCAGTTCGCCAGCGTGCAATCGGAGGTGCGGCCCATCCCGCCGGCTGCCGTGTCGCTGACCTTCGTCATCAAGGAAGGACCAAAGGTCAAAGTCGGCAAGATCAAGTTTGAAGGCAACAAGGCGCTCAGCAATCGCGAGTTGGAGAGCGCCATGAAGAACCTGAAGCCGATCGGCATTCCGCACTCCATCTTCCTGGAAAACCTGTTCGCGCGGACATATGACTCCACCAAGCTCTCGGAAGACGCCGAGCGCGTTCGTTACTACTACCAGACCAAGGGATACATGAAGGCGCTGGTCGGCGATCCGAAAACACAGATCCACGACACCAGCGGCGTGAAGTGGTACCTCCCCTTCAAGTCATCACCGGGCAAGGCCGTCGACATCACGATTCCGGTCGAAGAAGGACAGCGCTATCGCCTGAAGGAGATCACCTTTACCGGCAACAAGGCGATCACCAATACGAAGGTGCTGCGGGGGCTGTTCAAGATCAAAGATGGCGACATCTTCGACACCGAGCTGATCCGCAAAGGCCTGGAATCGTTGCGCAAGGCCTACGCCCAGTACGGATACATCAACTTCACTCCGGTACCGAATACGGAGTTCGATGACGACAAGCGGACGATCGTGCTGCGCATCGATCTCGACGAAGGCAAGCAATTCTACGTTCGCCGCATCGAATTTCAAGGCAACACCACGACGCGCGACAAGGTCATTCGCCGCGAGCTGGCGCTGGAAGAGGGCCAGATTTACAACGGAAATCTGTGGGAGCTCAGCCTGCTGCGCCTGAATCAGCTGCAGTACTTCCAGCCGCTCAAGCCGGAACAGGATTCGGAAATCAAGCAGAACGCGCAGGACGGTACGGTCGACATCACCTTGAAGGTGAAAGAGAAGGGCAAGAACAGTATTGGGTTGACCGGCGGCGTCAGCGGGTTGGCCGGCGCGTTCATCGGCATCAACTACACGACCAACAACCTGTTCGGTAAAGGCGAGAGTCTGACGCTGGAATTCCAGGTCGGCCAGTACCAGCGGAATGAGCAGCTGTCGTTTACTCAGCCGTATCTTTTCGATCGTCCGCTTCAGTTCGGCTGGTCGGTGTATCACAACAGCTACAACTACAATCAGGCCGCCCTGACCTCGCAGGAGTACCAGCAGCAGCTCACCTTTCCGTCCAGCTACCTGGCGTACTTGCAGAACTATACCCAGACGGCAACCGGCTTCACGACCTCATTGAGCTATCCGATTAAGCGATCATTCAAACGCGTGGGTATTACCTACGGTTTCGACGACTCGTCGCTGCAAACCTTCAGTACCGCTTCGAGCGACTACTTCGAAGCACTGGAGTTCCGCGGGATCCAGGGTCCGAACGCACTGAACGGAATCCTCACCAGCAAGATTGTCCCCAACTTCTCGTATAACAGGATCGACAATCCCCAGCGTCCGCACAACGGGCAGAGCTTGTACTTCGCCAGCGAGATCGCGGGCCTGGGCGGCAACGTTAAGTACGTGAAACCGGTTGCCGAATACAAGCGATTCATGCCGGTGAACAAAGGTCGCAACACGCTTGGCTTCCGCGTGCTGGGTTCGTGGATTACCGGTTACGGCGGGCTGGTCGCGCCCCCGGCCGACCGCTTCTACATGGGCGGCGACAGCGACATCCGTGGCTTTGATGTCCGCGCGATTTCGCCGGTCTCGTTCTTTCCAACCTTCACGACGGTCACTCTACAGAACCCGGACGGAACTAATGTTCCCCTGAATCCGGCCAACCCACGTCAAGGCAACTACACCATCACCATTCCGGTTGAGCAGGTCATCTTCCCGGGTGGTGATACCAACATCGTTACCAACCTGGAATACCGCGTGCCCATCGTGGGGCCGGTTACGATAGCGCCGTTCCTGGATACCGGTTGGGACTTCGCAGCGCGCGCCTCGCAACTGAGTATCGCGTCCGAACAAGTATCCACTCTGAACAGCACCGCTTTCGGTTGCCCGGCCATCAACAGTGCTTTCGCCTGTGTCGGCGGAGTGAATATCCATTACAATTCCACCCTGCCCATCGTCAGCGGGACGAACTACCAGACCCGCATGTCGACGGGACTCGAACTGCAGGTGATCGTCCCGGTCATCAATGCGCCGTTCCGCGTCTACTGGGCCTACAACCCGATGCGTATTAATGAAGTCGTGAGCTCACCCACCCCCATCACGCGCTCGATGTTCCCGGCGGGTGCAGCTGGAGAATACACGTACCTGCAGACGATCTCGATTTATCAGCCGAAGTATTACCTGGCGGAGCCGCTCAAGACGTTCCGCTTTACGGTGGCGACCACGTTCTAGGAGATCTTCCCGTGAGACGTCTTTTCGCTGGAGCCTTGCTGTATTTGCTGATCAACGGTTTGGCATTTGCTCAGGCGCCGACTCCGCAGCAAATGATGGGTTACTTCGGCGGAGACTGGACTCTCACCGGCACCGCCAAGGTCAGCCCGAACTCACCGAGCGCACCGTATAAATCGACCCAGCACGGTGAGTGGGTGGGAGAGGGTTTTCTGGAGATACACTCCGTCAGTCACGGTCCTTTGGGCGACGTGCACGGCGTTCGCATGCTGGAGTACAACGCCGCTGACAAGATGTTCACCATGAACATGTACAACAGCCTGGGTGAGCATCAACTGGGAACCTGCAAACCCGATGGCGCTACCTGGGTGTGGAAGTTTGCCGAGAAGTTGAACGGCGTCGCCGCCACCCGGCGCGAGACGATGACGCTGACCTCGCCGAACTCCTACACCTTCAAGTCCGAAGTGCAGAAAGCGGGTGGCGGATGGGCCACGGTAATGGAGGGCACGGCCACCCGATCCGTAGCGCAATGATCGTTGACGCTCGCAACCGCCTTTCCCTATAATCGAATAATCCGCACCGCCGAATTTTCCGGTCGGGAAGCGTTCTGGGTAGGTTTCCGAGCCGGGCGCTGCGCCCGGCACTCCAGGCACGACACTGCAGATCAGTCGTCACCGCTGGAACACCTGAAGAATTCCCGGAGCAGTTCTAAGGAGCTATACCAACGCATGAAGCGCACGTTCGTAAGCACAGTCGTGCTCACAGTTGTTCTTGCCGTCGGGGCCATCGCGCAAACGTCTCCCGCAGCGAAACCCGCCACGCCCACTCCCGGTGCCGGCACTTCCCTGGCCACCGCCCCAGCAACCGCGTCTTCTACCGGGAGCGTGAAAGTGGGCATTATCGACATTCAGCAGGCGATCATTGGGACCAATGAAGGGGCGCGGGATTTCGAGGCGTTGCAAAAGAAGTTTGAACCCAAGCGTACGGAGTTGTCGGCGCAGAACACCGAGATCGAGAACATGAAAAAGCAGCTCAACACGCAGGGCGACAAGATGAACGAAGAGGCCCGCACCAACCTGATGAAGTCGATCGAGACCAAGCAGAAGAGTCTGCAGCGCGCGGCCGAGGACGCACAGGCCGACTATCAGCAGCAGCAGAACGAGATTGCGCAGAAAATTCTGCAGAAGATGGCGCCGGTGATCGACAAATACGCCAAGTCGAACGGCTACGGTCTGCTATTTGATTCTTCGAATCCCTGGCCGCAGGGCCCGCTCCTCTGGGCGACCGCCGGCGTGGATTTGACCAAGACGGTTGTCGATGCGTACAACGCGCAGTCTGGCGTCGCGCCTCCGCCCGCAGGGGCGAAACCAGCCGGTACTCCTGGTGCTGCAATCTCCAAGCCCCCGGCCTCGCCTGCTACCACGGCTCACTGAGGTTTCTCGATTTTGCCGCAAGGCCGCCGCTAACGGCGGCCTTTCTTATTGCGGGTGAAGACTCCTGGACGGAACCCCACAATGTGGGATATTGCTGTACAGACCGCTTGGCTGTGTTTTGAGAACAAAAGAGTTAGTGGGCTGTACGCGGGCCTTCCTCAGGCCTGTGGAAAAGTTTGTGGAAGATTGCTCCGCAATTAGCGCAGCATCCTTTCTGTCAGATACTTAGCCATTTTGCACTGAGCATGCTACAGCGACAATGTCCGTAGAATCAGCCAGATAACTCTCAGCTACGGCTTGTAGCTCCGGAAAATCCGCCGAAACCTTAGAAATCACGGACCACTGGAGTTTTGCACAGAATCGCAGCATTGGACCGCGGTCTGGCGCTTAGGGGTATATCGACGTCGTCACGAAAAGGCGAGGCTCCCGGTCTCAATCACACTCCCGAGCCGCCCTCGAAGACCTTCTTCAACTCGTAGGGGTAGACCCGGTACAAGCTGTAGCTGACACCCGCGTCGCTGTACAGGCGGAAGAGCAGGTCGCCGCGGCCGTTGGCATCGGCGTCGACCGCGTCGATGATCTCCATTCGCGCGTAGGCATCCAGATGATTGCTGTCGGTCACCGAATTGAAGATCTCGATCGGCGTGCCGTTGACGTCCTCGCGCGCCACGACGGTGACGAAGTAATCGAACTCGCCGCCGCGTAGCGCCTTGGCGGATCCGACCGGAAGTTCCCCGCTGAATACAAGCGTCGGCGAGTTACTGTACTCGAGGTCGTAGGCGCGCAGGTCGTAATCGGTGATCGCGGCGTTCTTCGGAAGACCTGGTGTTTTGCGCTGGGCGACAAACTTCTGCAATTCGTTGAGCGCCAGGGCGCTCATCTGCTCGGTCTTATCCGTTCGCTCGACGGAGTTCATGGGATAGAGCAGCGATCGCATCTCATGTTGCGTGGTGTCGGAGATCGCGGGATACGATCGCCTGCCTAGCTGTGAGACGGTGGTGTTGATCACCTTTGCTTGCCCGGCTTGGGTTGCCGGCGTAGACTGCGCGGCCGCAGCATCGTACGGTTCCGATGCGCTGGCTGTGGACGACACTGCCTTGCCGCGGCGCAGCACCGGGCGATTGGGATCGCTCTCGTCAGGAGAGGACGAAGGCGAGGAAGCTGTAGACGAGCCGCCCGTCGTCGCTTGCGGCTGAGACGCGGGCGCAGCGGACGATTGCTCAGAAGGCTTCTTCAGGGTGGGCCGATCGGAAGGCTCGTTGGGATTCGGCGAGGTGCTGCTCGTCGATGAGCTGGGGCTTCCGGATGACGACGACGTTCCCGGCGAAGAACTCGCATCGCCGGAGGATCCTGAGTTGGAAGCGCTGGATCCCGCCCGCTTCAGGACCGGCCGATCGTCGAGCGGATTGTCCGCTGGTGCCTGCTTTGGCTTGCTGGCCGCCTGTTTTGCAATCTTATCGTCGAGCGCCCGATGCGGCTTCCACTGTCCGGCTGCCACCCAGTTGCCCTTCACCTGCTCGGGAGTGGTAACGGTGAAGAGGCCAGTCGACTCGCCGTAATTGGTGGCTTCGTAGATAGTCTCGGGCTGCAGCGCCATGGGTTCGGGATTGGCGCCGTAGAGGCTGGCGTCGTAGAAGCGGTCGTCAATCCAAAGAGCGACCGGAACCAGCCGCGCACCACCGCCCGGCAGAAATTCCAGGACGGCGATCGCCCGCGGTCCGCGCTTCGTCTTCTTGGCATTAACCTGCGACTGGTTATTGTCGTTGCTGGACTGCTGCTGGTGCTGCGTGCGATCGCGAATCTGCGCGCCGCACAATGCCGTCCCCAGCAAAATCGCGCTCATAATCGCGATGGCCCGTCGGCGCGAATTGCGGTATAGATATTGCATCATGGAAATCAACAGCAAGGCTCCCGACTTCACGCTGCCCGACGAAAACGGAAACCCGGTTTCGCTGGAGCAGTTTCGTGGCAAGACGGTCGTTCTCTTCTTCTATCCTAAAGCCAACACGCCCGGTTGAACCATTGAAGCGCGCGAGTTTCGCGACGCCTACAGCAAACTGCAAAAAGCCGGCCTGGTGGTCCTAGGTATTTCCCCGGACACACCCAAGGCACAACTCAAGTTTAAGGAAAAGGAGCAGCTGCCGTACACTCTTCTGGCCGATGACAAGAAGGAGGTCGCCAAGAAGTTTGACGTGCTGAAAGAGAAAAACATGTACGGCAAGAAGGTGATGGGAATTGTGCGCAGCACGTTTTTGATAGGACCGGACGGAAAGATTGTGCATGTCTTCTCGCCGGTCAAGCCGGAAGGCCACGCCGAAGAAGTGCTCGCGCTGGTGAAGAAGAAGTAGCCTCGCCAGCCGGTCACGTCGCATCCGTTGAGAGCCGGTGGGGCTGACCTTATCCATACCCGCTGATCTTGAATTCGGCTTGCTATGCCCCTGCTTGAGGCTCGCCATCTCGTCAAAACCTTCCGCACGGAAGCTTCCGTTCTTGGAAGAGCCTCGCACCTGGTGCGCGCCCTCAACGACATCTCCCTCACCATCGAGGCCGGCGAGACGCTCGGCCTGGTCGGTGAGTCAGGATCGGGAAAAAGCACGCTAGGTCGCATTTTGCTGCGGCTCATCGAGTCCGATTCCGGTGAGGTCATCTTCGATGGCCGCGACGTCCTGCGCGCCGGCGGTTCCGAACTGCGCCGCCTGCGCCGCGACATGCAGATCATCTTCCAGGATCCCTTCGGCTCGCTCGACCCGCGGATGACGGTGGAGCAGATCGTCTGCGAACCGATGGCGATCCATGGCAGCGAAAACGGCCGATCACGACGCGAGCGGGCCAGTGAGGTGATGCGTGCTGTCCGCCTCGACGCATCGGCTTTGCGCCGCTATCCTCACGAGTTCAGCGGCGGACAACGCCAGCGCATCGGCATCGCGCGCGCACTTATCCTGCGGCCGCGCTTCATTGTTGCCGACGAACCCGTGTCGGCCCTCGATGTCAGCGTCGGAGCGCAGATCGTCAATCTGCTGAAGCAACTGCAGCGCGAATTTCAGCTGACCTATCTCTTCATCTCGCACTCCATGCCGATCGTGCGCTATCTGGCGGATCGCATCGCCGTCATGCAGCAGGGAGAACTGGTGGAGCTGGGTACAACGGAGCAGATCACTTCAGCACCACGGCATCCCTATACAAGAACCCTGTTGGCCGCGACTCCGGAGATGCAGGTCAGAACTCAGTGATCGTTCCCAGGGGAGTGAGGACAGGGTTGTCTCTTCCTTACCGACAGGCGGTTCGGGATTCCTCGCGTAATGGGGATGTTTCGCCTGTTAGCTTTTCGTTTAGCTCCCGAGCGGAATAACAGTCCGCGAACGCCCGGATTACGCCACTTTGTTGAAGTTCGATCGCTCACGCTTGGATCGGTTTCGCTTAGAAGCAGAGTGATTTTCTTGGCATATAATGGCCGGACCCATGGCGCTGAAACCTGGAAGCAAACTCGGGCCGTATGAAATTGCTTCTCTGCTCGGACTGGGCGGCATGGGAGAAGTTTACTCCGCGCGTGATACGCGGCTGAATCGAATCGTGGCCATTAAGGTTTTGCCGATTCATCTCTCGGGCAAGCCAGACGCGCAGGAGCGATTCGATCGAGAAGCGCGAGCCATCGCATCGCTGAATCACCCGAATATCTGCCAGCTGCACGATATAGGTTCGCAGGACGGAATCAGTTACCTGGTGATGGAGCACCTAACAGGGGAGCCGCTCGCAGACCGGTTGCGGCGGGGGGCGGTGCCGCTCGAGCAGCTGCTGCGCTGGGGTGTGGAGGTGGCAGACGCACTGGATGCGGCACACCACCGCGGGATTGTCCATCGCGATCTGAAGCCGGGAAATATTTTTGTCACGGCGCACGGCGAATGCAAGG
>Ga0335078_10007301_pt1 | contig 16390 bp, 15 predicted proteins | sample Lox_Sample_32_FD_206711 | JGI IMG/M metagenome (GOLD analysis project Ga0335078, IMG submission 206711) | Soil microbial communities from Loxahatchee National Wildlife Refuge, Florida, United States - Lox_Sample_3.2 | ecosystem: Environmental > Terrestrial > Soil > Wetlands | place: USA...
CTTTAACCATCTGCGGGACCGGCGGAAGACCGGTTGCTTCAAGCATTGATCTCATGCCCATACGGTCAACGAGTTCGCCAATGCGCTCACGGTTCTTTCCGTGCTCATCCCACCATTCCCAAAGCTTGCGGATAAGGTCTTCGAGGTTATCATAGGGTGCTTCAAGCTTCATAAAAGGAACAAGGACCCAGCTCATGAGAGCGCCTGTCACAATCGGAGCCTTTCCGCCCAGCATGATGGTCGCGCCCTTTTCTTTGCCGGGGCGCAATGCCTTCGGCATGCGGTTGATGCAGTGCATGCAGCGGTTGCAATCCTTGTCGTTTATCTTGAGGTTACTGCCATCCCAGCTCATGCAATGAGTCGGGCACATCTCGGTTACTTCCGTCTTGATGTCCATGTCCTTCGAATAGTGCTTCACCTCAGCCGCGTCGATACGGATATTGTCGCGCCAGGTGCCAATGATGGACATGTCGGCGCGTGCCACTGCTGCGGTGCAGTCATTGGCGCAGCCGGAAACCTTGATCTTGAATTTGTAGGGGAAAGCGGGGCGATGGAGCTCATCCTGGAATTTCTGGGTGAAGGTGTGGCAAATGTTCATGGTATCGATGTTCGAAAACTCGCAACGGGCCATGCCTACGCAGGAGCTCGGAGTACGGAGACACGAACCGGAACCGCCGAGGTCCCAGCCCTTTGCGGTTAGTTCGGAGAAGATCGGCTCGAGTTTGTCTGTCTGGGTGCCGAGCCAAATCATGTCACCGGTAGATCCGTGCATGTTCGTCATGCCGCTGCCGTATTTGTCCCAGATATCACACAGTTCTTTAAGTGCCTTGGAGGTATAGAAGAAACCTGACGGGGGGTTAACACGAACAGTATGGAAATGGGCCACACCGGGGAACTCTTCGGGAAGATCGCAGTAACGGCCGATAACGCCGCCACCATAACCGAGGACGCCCACAATACCTCCGTGCTTCCAGTGGGTGACTTTATCCCTATAAGATCTCTCCAGAATGCCGAGCAGATCTTGCGCCGTGTTACTTCTCTTTGCGGCAGTTTTGATCTCTTTTACGAAACTTGGCCACGCGCCTTTTTCCAGGTCGTCTAGCATCGGTGTCTTAACATCTTTGCTCATTAGGAAATCCTCCTTATAGATTTTTTATCAGTACGTTATTCATTCGGTGAACTAAAAGTGTATTCGCGAAAATGGAGGTTCTGATCTACGGCGTCTGCAACAATTCGCAAAGGACAGACTACGAAATTATCAGAATTAAAGTGAATGATCCCCCTTTCTGCTAACGGTTTTATTAGTGAACTGAGGTGGGCAGGTAAAACAATTTATTACTGAAACATCACTTTTTTAGCAACGTCAGGAAATGCGATTGTATGTGTACTTTCAGTTTTAGTCAAATAAAAAAAATTAATTATACTATAACTATGCATAATTATCATGGTTGCGAATATTTATCCGACAACTAAATTATTACAAATAGTTACACGAATTTATAAATGACCATTAATGATCTTGACAATAATGTGCAATTTGACTGCCACCTCCGTGTGATTTTGAAAAATTAATCCATTTATTAATCATAATCTTATATCTTCTGACAACTCGGTAACTATTTTAATTATGGTATATACACCATTATTTTTGCTGGTAAATATTATAATATATTGATTTTTTTAAATAATAATCAAGCTATTTAATAATTGGTTTTTTTACCAAAAAAACTTGTAAATAAGCTGGAGCCTTACGTTCGACCAACCACTTTTCTTATTTTATCGTCAAACATTGACAGGTAGAAGGTCTTTCTGGTACCATAAGCAAAATTTTTTAGACTTCTTTTTATTTCCTTTCAAGGATGGAGTAAGAAACTATGGTTGAAGCAAAAGTAACTCTTGCACATGATATGGTATTTTCAGGCACAGCAACATCCGGCCATACCCTTCGCATGGATGCCGACGATACATCAGGCGGCCAGAACGCAGGATTCAGGCCAATGGAACTGCTGCTCGTCGGATTCGGCGGTTGCTCAGGTATGGACGTGATATCAATTCTCCGGAAAAAACGTCAATTGGTCACGGGTCTTGAAATCAATATACAGGGAGAAAAGGCCGAAAACCCTCCGAAAGTTTACAAGGAAGTGCATATCGAGTATGTCGTGAAGGGGAAGGGAGTTGAAAAGGAAGCAGTTGAACGTGCCATCGCCTTGTCTCTCGATAAGTACTGCTCCGTCGGAGCAACACTGGCAAAGGCAGGAACAATCAATCACAGCTATAAAATCGTCGAGGATTGATGGTGATTAGGCTTTACCCCCGTCCACCTGGAGTTTTGCAATCAGTTCTTGTTTGTCGCAGATTCTCCATGTCTCTTTTCAGTGAATCGATCTGCACCTGGAGATCGATGAACCGTTCCGCGATAGGATCGGGTATGTGAATGTGGTCAAGAAGCGCTTCATCGGGAACGCGTTCGTCCTTGACTCTTACAATTTTTCCCGGAATGCCGACCACGGTTGAATGATCTGGCACATCCTGAAGTACTACCGAGTTCGCCCCTATTTTTACATAATCACCAATTATTATGGGGCCAAGCACCTTTGCGCCGGCGCCCACGACAACGTGGCTACCCAGCGTTGGGTGGCGTTTGCCCCGTTGCTTGCCGGTCCCTCCTAGCGTCACTCCCTGGAAAAGCGTGACATTATCGCCTATCTCCGTGGTCTCGCCGATGACCACCCCCATCCCATGGTCAATGAACAACCCTGCCCCGATGGTCGCACCAGGATGAATTTCAATGCCCGTAATTAACCGTGCGAACTGCGATAGAGCCCTCGGAACAAAAGGAATCCGCTTTTTCCACAGCCAGTGAGCAAAACGGTAGAGCAAAAGCGCGTGAAAACCCGCGTACGTCAGAGCGACTTCTAATTTGCTCGTAGCGGCAGGATCCATGGAAAGTGCCGCACGGAAATCTTTTCTGATTTTTTGAGTGGTATTACTCATATTTTCATCTTGAATTGAAGAGTGCCGCCTGACAATTGAAAAACCCCATAGGAGTTGAACGCGCTTACCGGCAGGAGACAGCCACATCACTCGGCATTGTCTTGCTCATTTGTCTTCACTAAGGATTTCATCCTCGTTGAGGCTTTTGAATCGAAAATCGTTTGCGATCATTCCCTGAGCCATCCGGGCGGAACCCCGGCCTTACGCGCTTCATTGGGAATCACGACCTCAATCTGGTTCCGCGCTTCATCGATCTCCTGCTGCACCTGCTTCATCTGCTGCTCGATACGATCGGCTTCCTCCCGGCCTTCCAAGTGTCCCGACGCGGGTCCTCCCCAACTTTGAAGCTGTTCATCTCTCTTCTGTGCAAGATCCCGGTAACGCTGCTCGGCGTCGGCTAGCCTCTGTTTCGCCGCCTTCATGCGCGCTTGCCATTCTTCCTTCTGGTCCTTCAGAAGTTCTTCCTGTTCGGAGTAGTCGGGAGGAGATGTTATGTTCTGCTGTCCTTGCTGGTTTTCCATTCCGTCTGTTCCCGGCGGTGATTCCAGCCTTTGTGCTTCGGACCGATATTCCCTCGGAACTTTACTGAGACTGTCTGTAATATGAACAACACCTTTGCTGTCGGTCCACTGGTAGAGGTAGTGTTTCTGTTCTTCTTGTTTTTTCTGCTCCTGGCTCCCCGTCTGGTCATCGACCTGCGTATAGGCCGGCGTGCCCATGACCAGAAAAACAAAAACGATCAGAAAATAATATAGCATCTTTACTCCTCTTTCCAGATCGTACAAACGGCATATGCAGCCATTCCCTCACCCTTTCCCGCAAATCCGAGTCCTTCGGTCGTAGTTGCCTTCACATTGACCGCAGAACGGTCGACGTTGACGGCAGCAGCGATATTCGCTACCATTGCCGGAACGTGAGGGGCCATTTTCGGACGTTCTGCCACGATAGTAGCGTCGATATTGTTGACGCGGTAGCCTGCTTCCATGAGAAGCCGGTACACATCCCCGAGCAGAATCAGGCTAGAAATACCCTTGTATTTCGGAGCGGTATCCGGGAAATGACGGCCGATGTCGCCCAGTCCCGCCGCTCCAAGCAGTGCGTCGCAGATCGCGTGGAGCAGCACATCGGCATCAGAGTGGCCAACCAGTCCCAGCTCAGATGGAATGTCCACACCGCCTATGACGAGATTGCGGCCACCGCTGAGCCGGTGAACATCATAACCTGTCCCGATCCGCATCATAGCGCCTCTTCAGTATCTCCTCCGCCAGCACCATGTCTTCGGGTGTCGTGATTTTGATGTTTTCATAGCTTCCCATGATCACCCGCACCTTGCCTCCCATCCGCTCAACGAGCGTCGCGTCGTCCGTGCCATACATGCGCTTTTGGGAGGCTTCCTCGTATGCCTGCTTGAGAGTCTTGACCGGAAATGCCTGGGGCGTCTGTATGGCCCAGAGCTTGCTGCGCTCCAGAGTGTGACGCACCATCCCCTGGTCGTTCACTTCCTTGATGGTGTCCTTAATTGGCACGCCCACGGTCACGCATTCGCCTTTCCTGGCGTGGTCCACGGCTTCTCTGATCATTTCGGACGTTACGAAAGGCCGCACACCATCGTGGATGAGCACCACTGATGCGTCCTTTTCGAGTTTATGCAGGCCGTTTGATACCGAGTCTTGCCGCTCCTTGCCACCCACGACCAACGTCTTCACTTTCGTAATATGGTACCGTTCTATTATTTCTGCGAGACAATTTTCCATGTCCTCCTGGGAGAGTATGGGTATGATCTCATCGATTTCCGAGACGCGCTGAAATGCCAGGAGGGTATGAGCAAGCATGGGTTTGTCACCCAAGGGAAGGAACTGCTTCACGACGGCCTTGCCCATTCTCTTTCCCATGCCCGCTGCAGGGATAAGCACTGTTACCTTAGACATAGAGACCTCACGACCATGATCGATAAGCACTCTCAATGAGAATTACTGTCTCCAGAGAAACCATCTTCCCCTCAAAAGCCCCCCGTACGCCACTCAAAATAATCATTTTTTGAAATTTTTCACGATGATCTTGAAACGCTTGGACAGGGGCGCCTCCATATCGATTGCAATGTGAAGCTGGAACTGTTCCTCCCGATCTCCGCTCACTATGTCAAAGGGAAGGATGATGCCGTGGTTCTCCACTGATACTTTTCCCAGGTTCACTTTCATCCCCGCATCAACAGCTTTCTCGAGCGCCGCCATTTCCGGTTTCGCCTCGGCCATGGGTGCTCCAGGCATCGATGGTTCAGGCGGCAGCACCTCCTTCATAAAGTCTTCGGACGGCTGGGATCGCTTCTCGCCCTTGCCGACGATTTCGTTCAGTGAAAAGTTATGGCGTTCGGGAAATTTTTGCATATCCTGCAACACGACCTTGGATATGGCGGTAAACGTTTTCAGAACGCCATCTCCGGTCGTCGCAACAGCCTCGTAAAAGGGAACATTCCGCGGGTTGAGCGACGCGTTCAGCTCCTCAACCGAAAGAATGTCTGGTAAATCCCGTTTGTTATACTGGATCACCATGGGAAACTCGACGATACTGATGCCTTGTTCATAAAAGTTATCGCGAAGGTTCGCCAAGCTCTCAAGGTTCGCTTCCAGCATAGCGCGCTGAGAATCGGCCACGAAAATAACACCGTCAGCGCCCTTCAGCACGAGCTTCCTTGTGGCGTTATAAAATACCTGGCCCGGCACGGTGTAGAGATGGAACCGCACTTTGTAATTTTTAATTGTGCCCAACTCGACGGGAAGGAAGTCAAAAAACAAAGTTCGGTCGGTCTCCGTGGCCAGGGAGATGAGTTTCCCACGCTGGTTGGGCGCGATCCGGTGGTAAATCAGGTGAATGTTCGTCGTTTTCCCGCAGAGTCCAGGACCATAATACACGATTTTTGCGTTGATTTCGCGCGTTGTATGGTTAACAAGTGCCATACTTCATAATTGCATAAAAAGCATGGTATGTCAATACTACTTGAACAGGATGTCATGTCGCCGCAAGCAATTCGAGCGCCACGACATGAAGACGCTCATGCGCGCTCGCCAGAAGGGGAACTGTTCTGTCCAGACCCGCAACAACGTGGTCGATATGTCGTCCTTCAAGGTCGGTGATCACGCCGTCCGCCTCCTCAACGATCAGCATGCCGGCGGCGTAGTCAAAGGCCCGTGAGGCTGTTGCCGTCGCGAACAGGCTGATCGAACCGGATGCGAGGTACGCCAGGTCCAAAGCAGTTGATCCGAAGCAACGGGTCCGCTTCGCTTGCAGCAGCAGCGGCATAAGCCGCGGCAGATCGGATTGGGGAGACGACGCCTCATAGGCAACGACGCTAATGCCTTCCGTCGCAGAAGTCCTGATCCGCTTGCCGTTCTTGTATGCTCCCTGGGCGCGGAGAGCCCAGAATTCGTCTCCCGTTGACAAGTTAATCACGTAACCCGCAGCAAGGTCAGACAGGGTATCGCCGTTCAAAAGGGCCATCGATGATGAGAAAAAGGGAATTCCGGTCTTCGCGTTGTTGCTGCCGTCAATGGGGTCGACTAGCACTATTTTCCTGCCGTCGCCGAATTTACGAATCCCGAGCTCCTCAGAGATAAGAGTAAACGTTTCGCCTTCCCGCTCCGCTTGTTCAAGTGCGGAGATGATAATATCCTCGGCCCACTTGTCCACAGGGAAGGTCTTATCGCCTCCCGCCCCTTTTCCGAGGGGGATCTTCCCCCCCTCGCTGTTCAGGATATCAGTGATTCCTCTGCGCATTTTGGCGCCGATGTCTTTGAACATCTCCAGCCATTGTTCGTTTGTCATGAAAGCTCCTTGATCATGGGAACCTTGGTTAACATAACCACGCCCATCAGTAAATAGTTTTACTCGCAAAAGACGCAAAGGGGAAAAAACCAGTTTTCTCTCCGGTTAATCGCGTAACGTGTTTCGCAAATGGCTTTTATCCAGGAAGATTCCCCCCATTGGCAACCCGCATTAATCCTCATCCAGATCCAGCCCGGTCTTTCCCATAAAACTTCGATATGTTTTCAGCTGATCTCGCGGTCATCCCCGTCACTGCAGCCAGATCCTCCATCGTCGCCTGCTTAATCCTCTCCACGCTTCCAAAGTGTCGAAGCAGAGCTTTTTTCCGGGCTTCCCCGATTCCGGGGATGTCGTCTAGCTCCGAATGGACAGCCCGCTTCTCTCGCAGCTTCCGGTGATAGGTGATTGCAAATCGATGGGCCTCATCGCGCGCCCGCGCGACGAGGTGCGTGGTTGCACTCGCGGGATCAAGGATGATTGGTTCCTCCACACCCGGGAGAAAGACGCGTTCGAACTCCCGATCCATCCCCTCATCACCGCTCCGGGCCTTTGCAAGGCCGATTACATCGGGCTCTTCGATCTGCAGTTCCTTCAGCACATCAAGGGTCGCATTGAGCTGGCCCTTGCCTCCATCAATGAGAATGAGATCGGGAAGCATTCCCTCCTCTTTCGCCCTTGTGTAACGCCGCCGGATGACCTCGGCCATGCTCGCGAAGTCGTCCTGCCCCGTTACCGTTTTTATCTTGAAACGTTTATAATGCCGTTTATCCGGGAGGTTGTTCTCGAAGCTGACCATGCTTGCGACCGGCTCCGTTCCCTGGATCTGAGAAATGTCGAATGCTTCAATCCTACGCGGCAGATTCCTGAGCCCCAGCTCCTCCTTAAGCCGCATCAGGATTTTCTCCTTGCTCCTCCGTGAAAGAGTATGCTCACGGAGCGACTGTGCCGCGTTATCCGAGGCCATCTGCGCCAGTTCGCGCTTGCGACCGCGCTGGGGAACCAGGACGTCGACCTTTGCCTCCCGCTTTTCGGAAAGCCATCTCTCGATTACCTCCCGATCGGGCACCTCGCGCGGCAACAGGACCTCGGCGGGTACAATCATTTCCTTCGCGTAAAACTGGCGCAGGAAGTCCCCGAGGATATCCTCGTCTGACAGATCGCGTACATCGTCGAGATAGAAATCTTTCCGCCCCAGCATCATGCCATTTCTGATGAAGAGCACCTGGATGTCCGCGCGGCCAGTTTCGGACGCGAGTCCCACAACATCCTGGTTCTCGAACCCGGGGGAGATGACTTTCTGCTTCTCGAAAGCGCCTTCTATCTTCGCGATCCGGTCCCTGAGTTCAGCCGCGCGTTCGTACTCCATCTTCTCCGATGCTTCTTCCATGTGGCGCTTCAGTATATCGAGTAGGTCGCGGTTCTTCCCTTCGAGAAAGAAACGCACCTGGGAAACGACATCGCGATACGCTGCCTTGTCGACCTCTCCGGTACACGGCCCCAGGCACCGCCCGATCTGGAACTGGACGCAGGCGCGCTCCGGTTTCCTTCCGAATTCCTTCCTGCACGAGGCGAGCGGAAAGGTCCTGCGGATGAGCGCCAGTGACTCCCACATGCCGCCGGCTGGTACATAGGGCCCGTAATATGCGGCCCCGTCTTTTTTCAATCGCCGGACGACTTCAAGACGGGGATACTCCGACTTGATGTCGAACCGGAGATAAGGATAGTTCTTGTCGTCCCGGAGGATAATATTGTACCGCGGGTGATGCTTTTTAATGAGGTTTGATTCGAGTATCAGGGCCTCAAGTTCAGTATGAGTCACGATCGTCTCAAGGTCCGCGATCTGGCGCACCATGAGCTCGGTCTTCTCGCCCTTCGGCCCTTTTTGGAAATAGGAATTCACTCGGTTCACGAGCGACAACGCTTTACCGATATAGATAATGTGCCCTCGGACGTCCTTCATCATATAGACGCCCGGCTCGTCGGGAAGGTTCTTGAGTTTTTCTTCGAGGGTCATAGCATGCCTATTGTACCATGGTTTTTCCCTGCAGGAAACGAGGATGTCGCCGAAAGGCATTTGTAGTTAATGGGGTCGATATTGGGCAGGGAGAAACAGCAGGAGTCATGAAACGATATTAAATTTAAATCGAGGATTGACAGGCAATCCCTCGATAACGACATACAGGCTACAGTACCAGTAGAACATGGAGATATTCATGTCGATCGGAAGAGAAATCCGCCCGTTGAAAAGACAATTTCATCGAAAAGGTCCTCTATACTGTCGACTCATGATATATTGCTAGAGCGTCCGCACATTGTTGCGCAATTTCAGATGGTCCATGTGCCCTCTGGCGCCACTACTCCACCTTTACCCCTACGGCCATCTCCCGTTGCCTCAAAGACCTGATTTTGTCCCGAAGTTCAGCGGCGGTCTCAAAATCAAGGTCCTTGGCCGCGGCCCGCATCTGTTTATCGAGTCTCGCAATAAGCGTGGGGATATCCACGGTCGAAACATAATCTCCCGCTTCTTCGGCGGCGATCGGAACAGTGAAGTAATCCTGTTCATATACAGTCCTGAGCGCGGCCATGATGTTTTTCTTCACGGTCGTCGGCGTAATATTGTGTTTCCTATTGTACTCTTCCTGGGCTGCCCGCCGCCTGTTTGTTTCACTGATCGCGTTTCGCATCGAGTCGGTGATGTTTTCCGCATAGAGGATTACCTCACCATTCACATTGCGCGCCGCGCGCCCCATGGTCTGGATGAGCGAGCGCGTTGACCGGAGGAACCCCTCCTTGTCCGCGTCGAGAATGGCGACGAGCGATACCTCGGGGATGTCCAAGCCTTCACGAAGAAGATTGATACCGATCAGGACGTCATACTTACCCAACCGCAGGTCTCGGATAATGTCTACCCGCTCCAGCGTATCGATATCAGAATGCAGGTAGGCGACGCGGACGTTCAATTCCTTGTAATGCTCAGTCAGGTCCTCGGCCATCCGCTTCGTCAGGGTGGTAACGAGCACTCGTTCTTTTGACTCCGCCCGTTTCCGGATTTCATTCAACAGGTCGTCAACCTGACCTTTCACCGGCCTGATCGCGATTTTCGGTTCCGTGAGGCCCGTGGGACGGATGACCTGCTCAATTATCCTGTTTACGGATTTTTCAACCTCGAAATCAGCGGGTGTTGCCGAGACATAGATGGTCTGGCGTACCCGCGCCTCGAATTCCTCGAAATTCAGCGGACGGTTGTCAAGAGCCGACGGCAGCCGGAATCCGAATTCCACGAGCGTCTGCTTCCGGGCCCGGTCTCCGTTGTACATGCCGCCTATCTGCGGAATCGTGGCGTGCGATTCGTCAACGATCAGTAAGTAATCCTTGGGAAAGTAATCAATGAGCGTGGGCGGCGGCTCGCCCGGGGACCGCCCTGAAAGATGTCGCGAATAATTCTCGATGCCATGGCAATACCCCATCTCCTGGATCATTTCGAGATCGAACATGGTGCGCTGTTCGATTCGCTGGGCCTCGATTAGCTTGTTCATTTTGCGGAAATACTGGATGCGGTCACGAAGCTCTGCATGGATCCCGTCGATGGCGTCTTTCATACGCGTTTCGGGTATCACGTAATGGCTGCTCGGATAAATCGCGACTTTTTCCAGTTTGTTCAGCGGTGTGCCGAGGAGCGGATCGAATTCCGATATAGCATCGATATCATCGCCGAACATCTCGACGCGGATCGCCGTACTTTCATGGGATGCCGGGAAGATTTCGACCACGTCTCCCCGCACCCGGAACGTCCCTCGCTGGAAATCGAAGTCGTTTCGCGTGTACTGGATCTCCACGAGCTTGCGCAGGATATCGTTCCGCTCGATATGCTGTGTTTTTTCGAGAAACAGCAGCATGCCGTGGTACGCTTCGGGCGAACCCAGGCCGTAGATGCATGAAACCGAAGCCACGACGATCACATCATTTCTTTCGAAGAGCGCGTTTGTCGCAGCGTGACGCATGCGGTCAATCTGCTCATTGATGGAGGAGTCCTTTTCGATATAGGTGTCCGTTGTCGGAAGGTAGGCCTCCGGCTGGTAGTAGTCGTAGTAGGAAACGAAATACTCTACGGCGTTCTCCGGGAAAAGCTCCTTCAACTCATTGTAGAGTTGTGCTGCCAGCGTTTTGTTGTGCGCGATGACGAGCGTCGGCTTCTGCACACGTTCCACAACGTTCGCCATGGTAAAGGTCTTGCCCGAGCCAGTCACTCCCAGAAGAACCTGATGTGGCAATCCCTTGATGATTCCCTCAGAAAGTTTGTCAATCGCCTGCGGCTGATCACCGGTTGGTTTATAATCCGAAGTAATCTTGAATTTCGGCATGGATCGATATTACTCCAGAAGAAACGCCGGTGTCAATAAAACCCGGGCAAATAGGCTCTGCGCCGCATGCCCACCGATCATGGTATTTCCCATTTCGTCGGCATGATCCTGTTCCTGATCCTGAGCCAGGTCCGCTCCTGGGAGGTCAAAGCTTGAGGAGCGAATATCGTTTTCAATTTAATGAGGGACAACCGGTCCGCAAGGCCGATCATCCGAGTAAGGCAGCGACCGATGAGGAGGACGCCGCCCGGATGCAGGGCGGAGGCGAGATCTACAATGTACACTTTGCCGTTAACAAGAAGTATATTCGTCCTGCGATGCAGATCAAGATGGACCCAGCCGCGATCATGAATTTCCTTCACAATCCCTTCGAACTGGCTGATGACGCCAGGCCCGATGTCATCCTGTTCAACGTCACCGAAGTTTTTTCCCTCCAGATACTCCAGCGCAAACGCGAATGGAGACAGTCGTTTGAACTGCGCTGGCAGGCCGTTAATTCCAGCAAGCGCCGTATAGGCGCGGGCTTCTCGGCTTATGACGATCCGGCCTACGACGTTACGCTCCCAGAACCCCTTTTGCGTATAATCCTTTACGATAAAACGCCCGGTTCGGGACCGCGTAACAAACACATCGGCCTTGTACAATCGGCCTTTGATGAGGACCATTTCGCTGTTCGATCGGGCGTCTTCATATGTAAGATTAGTCTGCATCCAGGCCAAGCACAATAAAAGTTCCATCATTTTAGAAGCACGGCGTCCAAGAGTCAAGGAATTTGTGGGAGAGGACACGGCATACTTCATGCTGTTTCCGGCATGAAAGTCCTGCAGGCACTCATTTTTCTTTCAGGGAAATCGAGAAAGGAGTGACACGGGTGAAAAGGCTTTTTCTACTACGGGTTGGGTCAGAAGAAGTGCCTCTGCAGCGCTGAAAAACCGCGAAGGATGACGTAAATTCATGAAAGAGGAAAATTTCAAATCTCGTATAAGCAGCAATATTCGAAAAAATACTCGGATATCCAGAGGCGTTTATTGAATATTCTTGATCATAGGTTACTTATCACTTGCCGTTCGCCGCGAAATCACGGAGGAACTGCGTCAGGAGCCTTGTTCCGACACCGGTGGCGCCCTTTGGCGTAAAAGGCCGTTCTTTCTCGCTCCAGGCCGTCGCCGCGATGTCGAGATGGACCCAGGGATAGTTTTGCACGAACTTCGAAAGAAGCGCCGCGGCAGTAATCACTCCTCCTGCCCGTCCACCTGCGTTCTTCATATCCGCGATATCGCTCTTGATCAACTCATAGTACTCTTCCCAGAGAGGAAGCTCCCACACCCGTTCTCCCGTCTTGCAACCGGCTTCCCGGATTTTTTGTTTATAGGTTTCGTTGGTGCCGAGCATGCCCATGGCTTCCTGTCCCAGCGCGATGGCGCACGCACCCGTGAGCGTGGCGATGTCCACGATCAGGGCAGGCTTGTACCTGCAGGCATAGGCAAGGGCATCGGACAGAATGAGCCTGCCCTCTGCGTCGGTATTGATGATCTCGATGGTCTGTCCGGACATCGTCCGGAGAACATCACCGGGTTTGAGCGCGCTGCCACTCGGCATGTTTTCAGTTGCCGGGAGCAAAGCCACTATGTTGAGCGGAAGCTTGAGCGCCGCAGCAGTGCGAATCGCGCCGAGCACCGCCGCGCCGCCGGACATATCGTCCTTCATCTTGTCCATGTTCTCGGGCGGCTTGATGGAAATACCGCCGGAATCGAAGGTGATGGTTTTCCCCACCAGCGCGATGATCGACTTCCTGCCGCCTCGCCGGTATTCGACAATGATGAACTTCGGAGGCTGGACACTGCCCGAGGCCACACCGAGAAGCGCGCCCATGCCGAGCTTTTCCATCTGCCTTCTTTCCAGTACCTGGATCTTAAGTCCGAACTGCCTCGCAATCTCGCGCGCTTTTGCGGCAACAATTGTCGGCGTCATGTCCGCTGCCGGGGAGTTTACCATGTCGCGAACCATGGCCGTAGACTCTGCGATTATTTCGCCGGTCTTCACACCCTTCCGCAGATCCTTGACCGTGGATCCTCTTTCGGTCAGCACTGATATTTTTTGAATGAACTTCGAGCGGCCGTTCTCATCGGTTGTCTTGTATTTCAGAAAACGGTAGAGTCCGAGCAAGCTCCCCTCAGCTATTGCCTGGCCGATTTCCTCGCTATCCTGGCCAAGTTCGTCGACCGCAACGGCAAAGTCTGTTGCTCCGGCCGCTCTCAATGCCGGCGCCGCCTTGCCGAGAGCCTGGCGAAGACGATTCAGCGTGAAATCGCCGCGTTTGCCGAGCCCCGCGAGAAGCAGCCGCTCCGCTGGAATATGTCCAGCAGGATAGAGGAGATGGACAGCACCGGGCCTCGCCTTGAAATCACCGCGCTTCATGAGTCGGCTGATCATTCCACCAAACGCTTTGTCGACACGTTCCGCCGCCTTGCCGAGCTTCTCTTCATCAAACAGCAGCAGTATAGCGCCCTCGGTTCTATATGTTTCCATTCCGCCTGTTGAAACTGTGATTTTCATAGACCCCTGCCGATCATATTTTTATCAGCTGTCGCTACCCGAGATATTTAATCTTTCCTCAACACGAGCGGCTCCAGCCCTTCAAGCATGAATTTACCCGCCACCTGTTCCGCCCGCTCTTCCGATGCATATGATCCGATGCATGGGATCCGACGCGCACCCGGGTAAAATGCGCAATATTCGTTTCAAGTTGATCGATATATACAAGAGCTTGAACTTCTTCGAGAGCCGCTCTTTCAGTATTCTGGCTTCTCTTCTTCCGTATAGGAAGGATGCGGCACGCACGGTATATTGCCCGATCACGCGAATCGGCTCAAAGGTTTCTATTTTCCACCAAGGTCGATCCTTGCTTTGCAAACCCCAGTTTCCTAGCCGCGTCGTACGAAAGGTCAAAAAAAAGGCTTTTCACAAATGACTCCCGGTTGTTTATCTTTACCTTGATGCTCCTGTAATTTTCGAGATTCGTTACGCGGACAACCGTACCGAGCGTCAACGTCCGGTGAGCCGCCGAAATCCCGAACTGGTCGAAAACTTCTCCTGACCCTGTTTTCCTGCCTTGAAATACCGTACCAGCTGACCATACCCGTCTCCCGATAAATCTGGTCCGGTTCCGTTAGCGTAGACGTCGAAACGACGGATAGCAGGTGGTGGAGGTTATGGAGGAGGGAGAGGCTGTGTCTGCTTGACCGTGGCTGCGCAGGCAACCATTGCCTCGAGCGTGCAGACCGCAACCGCTCTGAAAAAATCCAGCTTTATACAATGACAAAAGCCCTGAGATCTCACACTGCCTTCATTTTATGCAGACGCTTTCTCACCGGCAGCTTGCCCTTCGGCCGCTTTCTTCCCAGCTTGCTTATAGGACTTTGCAACACGCAGTTTCCGCTGAGCGCGCTTTACCTGCTTCCGTGCTTTCCGTACCTCAGGATCCGATTTTTTGCCTGTAGACTTTGCTGCCTTATCTGCAACTGCCTTTTTCATTTTATCGATTTTCTGTTTGAGCTCTTCCTGGTTTACTTTAATCATACGTCCTCCTCGGATATCAGTTATTTTCCCACAAATCGAGTAATCGTTTTGCCGCACAATAATAAAACAAATGTCCCTTCAAATCAAGGATTTTGTGGGCGGGACCACTGTTTCTGCTGTTTATCGTTAATCTTGCAACACTTTCTGCGCTAGCAAGGTTTCACGCCAGAAAGCTATCAGCCCATGAGGGGCGAGATACGTGATATGAAGGAACCAGAGTCTCATGAATCACGTCTCAATGAGAGGCCAGAGGAGGGATCTCGAAACCGTTAACATGCGGAATAAAAAAAAGGGAGTCTCCCGATCCGGGGACTCCCTGGCCGATAAATTCAGAGCTCAGCAACCCACTGAAGCTTTGGGCGCTGCCGCGGGGGCGGCCATGACATGCTTTAGCATGTTTTTATCGATGGTTACGTGAACCTTCTCGCCAGCCGTAACTGTGCTGAGATCAACGGACTTGTCAGCTTTAAGTGTAACATCCGTGGATGAACCCTCTGCGCAGAAAACAACCGTGCCAGCCTTCGTGTCAACACTCTTGATGGTGCCCATCTTCGACTCCGCAGCGAAAACCAATGATGTCATGGATACTACCATAACCACTACCGCCAGAATTGCCACAACCTTTTTCATGTGATTTACCCCTCCTTCGTGAATTTGAAATACGCTTTCTGAGGCGCATGGCGCATACAATACCACAAGTTTAGAAAATACTCAATTAAAAATTTAAATGATTCCATTTGCATAATTTTGCATAATGAATCGCATATGCGAAACATCTTAACCATCTTTCTTGGCACTATATTTTTTCACCCTGTAGGTAGGGTCTGTGCCGAGAGAAATCTATTCAATATGCTCTTGTCAATAAGAGCCAGGCAGGGTTTCAAATTGTTCTACTGGACATGCCGATTGATTATATCTGCCTGGAATCGGATCCCCTTCAAGAACAATACAACCTTTTCTTATTATGTGCAGAACATAGCTGCGATCATAAGAGTCGGGGTGAAAAGCCCGCCCTCAGCTCATTGTTCAATATGCTCTCTGTATTCACTAACAACTTTTCTCTTTCAGAATACGCAATCAATCCGACAGGCCTCGCCTCACCAAAAACCAAAAACCGTTTTAATCAGTGTACCATCGTTCTCTTCCTCCTTTGTCCTGGCCATTCTTTGTGGTAAAATTACGCAATGGAGACAAAGAAAGCCGTTATCCCGGTCAAAGGCATGACGTGCGTAAACTGCGCCGCTGCTATACAGAAAGACATCGCGAAGTTGGTTGGAGTGAAGGCGGCCAACGTAAACTACGCCAACGAAAAAGCTGTTGTTGAATTTGATCCCGCGGCTGTGGGACTGGCTAAGTTCATTTCCTGCATCAATGAGCTCGGTTACGAAGCCGTAACGGAAACAGTCACCCTGCCGGTTATAGATCTTGACGTATCGCGGGTACGTGAGCTCGAACAGGTCATAACGTCCATAGACGGCGTGCTGAAGACGCTGGTAAATGCCACTGCCGGTACTATCGAGCTGGAATATGTCCCCGGCCAAATCGGTTTGCGCGATTTCCGAAGGACTCTTGAAAAATCCGGTTTCCGCATTCCGCAGCAGGTGGAAGGCCGGTCAGCTCTCGCTATAGAAAAAGAA
>Ga0335078_10007302_pt1 | contig 16389 bp, 24 predicted proteins | sample Lox_Sample_32_FD_206711 | JGI IMG/M metagenome (GOLD analysis project Ga0335078, IMG submission 206711) | Soil microbial communities from Loxahatchee National Wildlife Refuge, Florida, United States - Lox_Sample_3.2 | ecosystem: Environmental > Terrestrial > Soil > Wetlands | place: USA...
GCCTTGTTTGCATTACCCGCAAACGCACCAAACAGGCTCTCGAACGCGTCCTCTGCCAGCCGTGCCCGTACTGCACCGGCTCCGGCATGGTGAAATCCATCCCGACGCTGTGCTACGAAATCCAGGCGGAAGCTCGCAAGATGGCCGCCGCGCAGGAAGCCGATGCGCCCAACCTGACGCTCCGCGTCCATCCCGAAATCGCCAAAGCCTTGAAGACCCGCGAGTCCATGCTCATGGACGAACTCGAGCAAACCTCGCACAAACACATCATCATCCAGTCCGACGCCACCTTACACTGGGAACAGTACGACATCTATTGATTGTCATGCGCGTATCTTGCGTATTGTCATATAGATAACAAAGGATTACCGCGAAATGGCCTAAAAATGGCCTACCCGGTATAATGGGGGCATGGAGGAAGCCCATGCCCGAAACCCGAAGTGTGAAAGTTCAAGTACGCCATTCCCCAAACTGCAAGGATAAGAAGCGGGGCGCTGATTGGCGTCGCTGCCACTGTCCTAAGATTCTTCGCGTTTATGAAGGCGGGGGTCGGGGCGCGAATCGGCGCATCGCTACAAAGACGCGAAGCTGGGAAGAGGCCGAACGGCAGGCCCAAGAGCTACGCGATTCGTGGAACCCACTGAAGGCTGAGCTAAAGCGGCTGAAGGCCGAAAAGGAAGCCAAGCAGGTCACGATTGAAGCGGCCGTCGCGCTGTACATCGCGGATATGTCCGCCCGGCTTGGCGATAATGGCACTGTGGCAATGGCGCGTTCCCTTCTGGGCCACATCGACCCTGAATCGAAAGCCGTGGATAAACCCGGACATTTGTTTCTGTGGCTTGACAGGATTCCCCCAGATAAGCGGCCCAAGCACATCACCGACCTTACTCCTTCCCTACTCACGCAATGGCGGGCGTCGTGGAAGTTTGCAGACTATACGGGGGCACAAAGATGGGGGATGGTCAAATCATTTTTCAATTTTTGCGAACGGCAGGGCTGGATTGACGATAGTCCAGCCCGAAAACTCCGCCAGATTGATTACGCCAGCGGAAGCCGCACGGCCATTTTTACGGACAAGCAATATGACGCGATTCTGGAAGCTGTGGCGGGCTATGAACCCGAAAACATTTCCGTCATCACAAAATCCGTGTGGAAGGAAAGGACCACAGCATTTCTTGAATTGCTTCGTTGGTCAGGCATGGCCCTGATAGATGCCGTCCAGTATCGCCCCGAGCTTGTCGATTCCGATGGCGTGCTTCGATACCGCCGCCAGAAAACGCATGAACTTGCCACCGTTGCGCTGCCCGACCACGTTGTTACCCTTCTCCGCAATGTGCCGCTCGAAAAAGACAGCGTCGGCGCGGACCAGCCCTTCCGAATGCGCGATTTTACGCCCCATTCCGACACAGTCACTTGGCGCAAGCGGCTGATGAAACTGTTTGTTTTGGCCGGTATCACTGAAGTTCGAAACGATTTGGGGAAGGCGCGGGCAGCGCACCCGCATATGCTTCGTGACACTTTCGCTGTTTGGAATCTGCGTCACGGGGTACCCCTGCATTCCGTAGCGAAGATGCTTGGTCATTCCGACCCTACAACTACGGCTAAAGCCTATCTGCCTTGGGTCAAGGAGCTGGAACAGGCGACAATCGCCCAAGGCCGGGCGGCGCTGGAAAAGGCCGCGTCCAAGCCCACGAAGGGTCAAAAAGTAGTCAATATCGTCAAATGATAAAATATATATGGATTTCCACTCAAAGCTTCTGTATACTTCATTCATTGCCTCTTCTGCACAGCGCGACAGCTTGCCACGCACTGAATAGGAAACGGACGAGGGTCAAGGCAAGCATTCACGGTAAGGCGGCGGCGCGGACTACTTTGTAGTTAATCACGCGCAAGGGCTTACCAGCCCCACCTCACATCAAAGGGTGCGGCATTCCGATAAGGAATGCGTGTACCCGAATGCCTGCACTTGAAAAGCATTACACCTGCCTCGAACTATCCAAACTCTGGAAATTAGGCCCAGATACAGTTCGCGCGCTGTTCCGCGATACACCGGGTGTGCTTGTGATCAGCCGCCCCGCTACGCGGTTTAAGCGGGCCTACACGTCTTATCGAATCCCCGAATCCGTTGCGCAAAAACGCCACGCCGAACTACACGGCAAAAAGGCCGCGTGATGGCACCCACGCCTTTAACCGCCGCGCTGCCCGTGTGCCCGTCCACCAATTCTGGCGTAACGGCAGCGGCGGCGCGGCAAGCACGATACCGCGAGAAGCACAAGGAAGAAATCAACGCGCAGCGGCGCGCACAGCGTCTGAAGCGCAAGTTCGCATGGCAAGCAGCGCGGCGGAAGCACAAAACGATGGACTTCGACGGGCGGGAGAGCGGGCCAATGAATGATGTCGGGCCGCTACGCCTTTTCAAGAATGGAGAAAAGTTATGAACGTACAAACGATAAGCGCACTCGAAGCTGAGAAAGTAACGTATCCAGCCTTCGCGGAGTGGATAGATAAAGGCGTAGCGCTGGCTCAAGAGGCGACCTGCCACCAGTGGGCGGTAGCCGATTGGATGCTGTGGGGCGAAGCGCACATTCCACTGAAGCAAGTCTACGACTTAGCGGAAAGGGCCACGGGATACAAGCGGAAAACCCTACAGGAATGGGCCTACGTCGCACGGAATTCTTCCATACGTATGGAAGCCCTCACCTTCGGACATCACCAAGCTGTTGCCGCGCTACTACCAGAAGCGCAGAAGCATTGCCTAGAGTACGCGGCAGCCAACGGGCTAGCTATCGGCGACTTGCGCGAGATGGCCCGCTGGCAGCCACACCGATTGGAAATTGACCCTGCCGACGCCAATCAGGATGCATCTCTGTTACTGAAATTTAACAACCGGAAGGAATTCGACACTCTACAAATTCACGCCCAGAAAATGGGTTTTACGGATGATGAGAAGAACAGTGCAGTTGGGCGGCTGATTTACCAGCTTCTAGTCGATTTCATTAAGTTGCACCCGGAAGAGTCACTTGCAGCTCGGGCCGAATACTACAAAGCTAGCAGCAATTGAAGGAAAGGGCTGATGCTAACCCGCGCCGAAATTTTGGACCGGATGCAGGCCAAGTACCGCGTGTAGCTCGAAGGAAAACGAAATGTCAAAATCAAAATCAGAATCAGATTCCGACGAAGTTTTCACAGGCCCAAGCGCTTCGCCTACCGACTTGGCCGCCCGCATCCGCGAAACCCAAGCTAAGATGCAGGCCGCGCGCGGGAATCTGGACCCAGAAAAGCGCAACGTTTACAGTGGCGTTGCTTCCTTCCATCAAGACGTGGATATGGCCCGCAATCCGGGCCGAAGCCACACACTCCGGGCGCACTTCTATTCCGGCACCGCCGCGTATGAAGTAATGGGCAAGCTGGAATGGTGCCGCCAAAAATATGCCGCCGAAGACGGGTTCATCTTTGTTTCTTTAGAAAAGCTCCGCCGCACTTGCTACAAGGACCACGACAAGAAAATTGATTTCAGTAGGCGCGAATTCTTTGAGGCAATGGCGCTGATTCGCAAACTGGGCGGGGTATCCCCGCGTTTTGAAAGGGACGGCCGGGAAGGCTACGTTGTGCCGCCACATCATGCGCTGTGTGTGGAATCCCCGGATGGAAAGCGCTGCACGTGGGTCGGCCCCACATTTGTCAATCGGAAGGCGCAAGGCCTAGTCGGTTATTTTTCGCTGACACCCGAAGGCTGGATATGGCAGCCGGGCGTGGTTGGGGGCGCTGATGCCTAACGCGCGTTTAACGCACGGTATACCGCACGGTGTACCGGGCTTCGGGCGCTGGGGGCGCTATGATTCGCACTGTGATTCGCACTCTGATTCGCACTGTGATTCGCACTCCAACGCCCAACGATTCGCACTGAAAACCCCCTTGATTCGCACTGTGATTCGCACTAAGAAACGCGTTGATTCGCACTCCGATTTGCACTCCGATTTTTCGATAATTTCTTTCAACTCAATTAGTTGGAAGGAATCGGGCACGATGGTTGCGGAAGTTTTGCGCACCCTAGCCGTAGTTAGCCTTTTCAGAGAGCCTTCAGAAAGACAGCCGTTTGTATCTGCCTTGCTTAGCCAAGCTGAGCCGTTAGCCGGGCCAAGCTGGGCAAGGCAGGGCTAAGCCAACCAGCCAACCTCTTTCTGACTTTCTTCTGAAGGTGCAGCCAAGGCCGGAAAGGAAAAGATAGGATGACAAACAATTGGGCGGACACAAGCAGTAAAACCGTGGCCCAGCACTTCAAAGGGTACTTCGGCGGAAGCTATGACGGCAGTTATGGCAGGCCAGAAGCGGAACAGCCGCGCGCCGATTTCATTCGGCTGACAAACTTCAACATCATGTGGGCGCAAGTTCACGGCAGTTTCAAGGACAAGGTCAAGGAAGTGACCTTCACGCCTTACCCGCACTGGAAGGAATTGCACGAGTGCTGTGGGCGAATCGTGCGCCAGTATGAAAAGGACGGGGAATTCTGGCATGGCGATATCACCGGGGCGCGAATGATGGAACATGCAATGAAGCTGTTGCGCTCCCTGTACGGTTTGAATGCCCCACGCTGGTGGATTCCCCTTATGAAACAGATGCGCGGAGAGGTTAACACGCGAATATGAAAGGCATGACCTACGAACGGCTAAAGGCGAATTTTCCGGGCTACTGGATTACTGGCGGCGGCCTGTTTGCCGTAGTGTGTTCCAGCGCCAGCCGAATTACTTTGGTCCAATCGGAAGCGCTGGCCCGCGAACTACAGCACATGAGTTGCGGTAGAAATTGCGATAGATACGCAAGCCCGCATCGAGCTTGGAAACTGGCAACGAATCAGCCGACACGAAGATTCAAGCCGGTAGAGTATCGGGAGAAGGAAAATGCTTGACCCAGTGAAGGCAGAAAGATTGCGCTGGAAACATCGGCTAGATAAACCGTGGACGAAAGAGCGCAAGACAGCCGATAGGCTTAGGCGTGCAGCCCGGACGATGGCCGCCAAGCATGGCGATATCCGGGCCGCGCGGGCGCTGGCGTATCGCGCTGTGGACCACGATATCAAGGCGCTAGAAAGTGAATGCGCCGCACGTGGCCAGCAAATGAAGACAAGTCCGGTCGAAGGAAACACCGAAGGCTAAGGAAAGCACGTAAGCAGGTAAGTAAGCTGTAAGCCGCTGGCCGATGCCCAGATAATGCGCCAGCACCAGCCGCTGTGCGATGTCATGGCATTCTACAGCGCCCCAGAAAGCCCCGAATCGCCCCGTTTTCGCCCTATTCCATCATGGCCGCTGTGGACGCCTGCAATCAGGCCGCCCGCTGCGTATCTTGCTGGGCGCGAGACGGTTACATTCGGAAAGCGGAGACGCACGGCCCGCCGCGCTGGCCCGCAAACGTGGACAATTGCAGTACTGATAGTAGACAAGTACCCTTCACCAAACAGTAATACAATCACTTCATTCCAAAGGGGTTATGGGGAGGACGTCTTTCTTTTTCAAATGACGAAAAACCGCTCGCCAGTTTGTTTACGCACAGGCGCGAAATTCGGCGGAAAAACGTTGCAACGTTCGTCTTCATTTTCCGATGACGTGACTTCACGTGGACATTACGTGTGCACCGCGCGGTTATCCGCTCGATTTGCCGCTCGTTCCCCGGCCTTTTAGACCCCGTTACACGTGGCCGCCAAGGCATGAACTGGAAGCAATTAATTCGCGACCGAATCCTTGCGAATCTGGCCGCGCGCCCGATATCCCAGAAGGCCAAGGATGAAATTGTCGAAGCGGCGCTGGAAGATACCGAAGCCGGGCGTCCATTCGGGGCCGCCGACGAAGACGAAGAACGCAAGAAAAAGAAAAAGGGGAAGCCGCCGATTATCCTCGGCCCGCTGGACACGGAACCGATAGCGGACCCAATCACTTCGCGCGGGGAAAAATTGTCGGATTTAAGAAAGGAAGCCCACCGCTGGGGAGGGTGGGAAGTGTGAACAAAATGAAACAAGAATCAAACCTGACGAAGTTTTTTATATCGTACTTGCTGAAGGCCTCAGATAACGGCGCGCGCGTGGCCAAGGCTGATCCACAGACGGCCGCGCGCTATGCAAGGATGAAAACCGCGCCGCCCCCAATCATTGTCGATTCGACAAACAAAGTTTTGGACGGCTGCCACAGAATCGCGGCGGCTATTCTTCGGGGCGAAGACGAAATTTGGGCGCTGAAGAAGGCGACGCAAAACTTCGACTAGGCCTAACACACGCTGGAACTACTAAGGAGAATTCACATGGCACTTGAACCACTTACTGATGAACAGCGGGCGGCAAACTTGGCGAATCGCCTTCGTCACTGTTGCTCCGCTAGCGACGGCCTGACACTTCGGTTTACCGAAACTGTTCCGGGCCATCCGCTCGGCGAAATCCGCGTGGTCAGCACGTCGCGCGCGAAGGCCTATATTGCGGCGAACGTGGCCGAATTAGCGGAATAAAACCCGTAACACTGTACGCCAATTCTAGCAAGGGGCTTCAACACGGTCAGATGTGCTAGGCCGCCGCGAAATCCAAAGCCTCTGCACCTCACAAGGAACTTGTCATGCCAAAAATCAAATCACTTTTGAACGGAAATATCTCCAACGTGCGCGGGGATATCGCGCGAGAAATGGTAAAGATGGGCGTTGCCGAAATCATCGGGGAAGACCCGGATGGATTCCCGCGCGCCGGGGATGCGGCAATCCCACCGCCAGAATGGTCGGTCTGTTTGTTAACAGGGTCAGGATTTCAGGAATTAGTAATCAAGTGCGTCGTGGGTAAGGCCACCTACTACTATTCCGGGCTTCCGAAAGGTCTAAATGACAAGGAAGAATGGCCGGGCGGATTCCGTTATCTCAATGGGTTTGGTCGCGAAATTCCGGCCCATATTGTGGACGAATACACGCGAGCCTATGCGATGAACCCGGCACAGCGCGGGGCAAAAGTTGTAGAGGACGCCAGCTTCCGTCATGGCCGCTCGCAAGCCAACGCATTCCCTAGCTTAGAAGACGTGCCCATAGTCCGCATTCCCTAAGAGCTTTGCCCCAGATAGCGCGGTCGGCGCTGAAGCCGCGTGGGCAATTTGGGGGCGGGGACATTCAGCGGGGCCTAATTTCACCCCTTGCACCGCCCGCCCCCTTTTTCAAGGAGATTATTTATGAAGATGCACACGGTTGTTATCGAAACGGTCGGAAGAAATGTACTTTGGGCGCGCACGCCTCACGAAGAATTAGTCATGATTCCGCGCCACTATGCGAACGGCGCGCTGGAACACGCCGCGTTGGGCGACAAAATTCTGTGCGCCCTTGTGCCGTTTAACAGGCCGCAAAAGCCGGGCCTGCCGGAGGTCAAGTTTTTCGGCAAATATCCGGCCATAACATCGGCTGCCCAGAATGAACCGAATCCTTGCGCGTGGAAGAAAAAGCATGAACAGCAAGCTAGCGCTAACGCATTTCGAGAAGTATTTACTCGCGCTGCCAATACCGGACTTGCAACTTCCAGCGCTGCCGATTGATGACGAAGTCGGGCTTTGGGAAAGGGCTTGGATTATCGGCTATGGCTGTCACGTGCCACGCGGGGAAGAAAATTTGCGTTTGCTTTCTATTGCTGTCGGCATTCTGCCGGGCAGCCCTGAGGAAGTTCGGGATTTGGAACTAGCAGGATATTAAAAAGGAGAATCGAAATGCCATTTACGAAACCAACGGGCGTGGAACGCCGCACAGTATCAGCCGAACTTCGCACTGGGGCCGGGGATGAATTCTCGCTTTTGGGATATGCCGCGACCTTCAATAGCTGGTCGAAAGATTTGGGTGGCTTCCGCGAAATTATCAGGCCGGGAACCTTCGTGCGTTCCATCCGCGCGGGCGCGGACGTGAAATGCCTATTCAATCATGCGGCTGACAATATTCTTGGCCGCACGAAATCGGGGACCCTTCAGGTGGAGGAAGATTCCAAGGGGCTACGCTTCCGCTGCCAATTGGACCGGACTTCCCAAGCGCACCGGGATTTGTACAGCGCCGTAAAGCGCGGGGATATCGACGAATGTTCATTTGCCTTCAGCGTGGCCAAGGGCGGCCAATCATGGGATGAGGGCACGAACCCCGAAACTGGCGAGCCGATTGCCCAGCGCACGCTAACTGATGTGGATTTGATTGACGTTTCTTGCGTGACGTATCCGGCATACAACCAAACGTCGGTAGAAGGCCGCACTAAGACGCCGGATTACGCGGGCCGCAAGTTTGTGCCCCAGTCTGCCACCGAGAAGCTCTGGCACGCCAGAAAGCAAATGCGCCGCGCCGCCGCCATGCTGGCCCGGCCTATCGTGGAAGCCCAGAAACGCGACGAAGGCTGGGACCCAATCGTGGACATGGCTTCGCAAATCCGCTGCAATTTGGACTTGGCCCACAGATCCTTGAGGCTTCGCTTGCCTGTAGCCAAGCCGCGCGCCTGCTAAACCAAATGGGCAGCAAACGGTTAATGCTCAATAGGTCCGATGAAGACGGCGACGGATTCGACGAAGATAACAGGTACCGGGATTTTGTGGCCGCACACGCCAAGGCGCATGAGGCGCTGGAATCTGCAGGCGATTCACTCGCGGACTGCCGCCTTCGCGCCGCCGCCTGCAAACGATTGACGAAGTAAAAAAGGAGAAGAAAATGTCAGAACTTGTCGATTATGGATATGGATTGGTGGCGCCTGTGCCCGATGGAAGCCAGCGCGAGTACGTAGCGCCCCCACATCCGGACGCAGTAGCGGCAGAAAACGCCCTCAACCGCGAATGCTGGGCGCGTAAGCGCGCGGCTGAATTTGTCGGGGCAAACAAACGCAAACCTGTCAAGGTGAGAATGCCGTCGGGCGTTACATTCTTTGCCGGGGGCGAGTGTTTGGTCATTGCGATTTACAACGGCGCGGAATTGGCCGAATAAAAAGTTCCACTAAAGACAAAAATAACCCTTAGCTCCTTGAGTGGGGGCCAGTACTTGAGGCTGGCCCCCGTTTCCTTCCCTAACATCTGGCGGGCATCGTGCGATAATTCGAATCAAGGTCCTTTTCTCCATAGGTGGTTTGACCATCGAGAAAAGGGCCTTTTATTTTGCGCGCGCCCTAACACGCTGGCGGCCTTTTGCGCCCTTTCTTGCTTTCTGCCCCTATGCACACGGCGCGGGAGCAGGAAGGGGCGTTTGTTTCCTTCAATAAAGGAAGGCACCTTGCCAATCCAAGTTGATTTGATTCCTGAATATTGCGATTCAGTTGTGAACTGGCCCGAAATCCCGACGGAGGATAGCATGGCGGAAGACTACAGCCAAAAGTATGAACGCATCATTGCACGGCTGAAAGAATTGTCCGTTAATCTTGGCACCTATATGTGGGAAATCGGGGATTTGCTACTGGAAGCGGACGCGGACTATCCCAGCGCCGAAAACTTGGGCATCCCCAGCTATATGCTCATCGGTAGCCATCCGCCGAATTTCTGGAAGACAATTTCCGACCAGGTTGGACTTTCCGTGGCTTCGCTGAAGCTATACGCCAACGTAGCGCGGGCCTTCCCGAAAGAAAAGCGCCGGGCCGAACTTACGTGGTCCCATCATGTGGCGGCGCACATCTATGTGGACCGCGACGTTTACCTTCAGGCGTGCATCGTGCGCGGTATCGAAGAAACCGCCAAGCCTCACACCATCCGCTGGCTCGAAGAGTACATCGACGAGCAGGAAAAGTGCGTCCAGCACGCTACCGAAGAACGGCGCTCCGTGTCTATCGAACTGCCTCTGGATATGACCAACAAGTTTTCTGATTTGGCCCGGCACTACTAACACAAGCCGGTTTCCGAAATCGTTTCGGATGCGGCCCGGCCAGCGCTTGAAGCGTATCTGATACAGAAGGCCGAAGAAATCAGCTTGCAATTCTTCGACTATTCAGATGGGGTTACATGGCCGTTCGGGGCAGAGGCGAAAAAGAAACTTGCGCCGAAGCGTAGTAAGGCCGTGCCGGTTGTAATCAGGCGCGTTGCATGAGAGTGCCGAAGCGAACATACGTCGGCGGGCTGATTACGAAGGCCTTAAAGCATGGCATCTTCGTACTTGGGCCGAAGGAACACGTCCGCATCAACCGCGAAAATAAGGTTGGATGGTTCAATCCCGAAGTGCAAGCCGCCCTTGGCCGAAAGGGCGGCGCAAAACGAAGCGCGGCCAAAAGGGCGGCCTGCCGGAATAACGGCGCGCAATCACATTCGCGTACTGACCCAGAAAAGCAGGCAGAGCGAGGGCAGCATGGTTGGCATTTGCGCCGTGGAATCAAACGTTCCGATTGCCGACTTTGTAAGGAAACCGCATGAACTGGATTGACTAACTTCGGGCGACAAACTTTCCGATTTGCGCCTCTGGTTTTGCTGGACGCCATTTCCCGGCTTGACCGCACTAGCCGTTAATGGCCGAATGTAAGTCGCCCACTGGTCACGTAACGTTATTGACACAGCCTAGTCGATTGACCGTTATTCCGTTCCCCAACGCAAGTAAACTCGGTGAGAGCGCAGCATCTGTCCACATGAAGCTGACATTCATCAATCAACCATTTGAAGGGGCAGGGCATCGGACCGGTGACCACCTGACAGAGCTTCTAGGTCGTGACGCCGATTTTGAGCGGTTTAGATTCGCTGTTGCGTGGGTCAAGAGGTCCGGAATACAGCGGATTTTCGAAGCAATGAAAGAGTTTCGGGGTAAAGGTGGCCGTATTGAAGCGGTTGTAGGAATTGACCTAAAAGGGACCTCAAAGCAAGGCCTTCGTCTCCTCGCAGACGTGGCGCACTCGGTCACGATTTTTCAAAACGCGAACCGTTACCAGCGACCGACATGCCATCCCAAGCTGTATGTGTTTTCGGGGCCGAAAGTCTCTAGCCTAATTCTCGGTTCATCGAATCTCACTAAGGGTGGCTTGTATACAAACTACGAACACAATGTACGGCTGGACTTAGAGCTTAGCAACGGCAGCGACAAATGCTTGCTGAAAGATATGCTGCGTGGTTACGAAACGCTAGCGAACGCGCCTAATGGCCTTGCCCGAATATTGACCGAGGAATTGTTTCAAAAGCTGATTGACCGCGGCGTCCTCGCCGACGAGGACGCCGTCACAACAAAACAGACTCGTACCGGTGACGAGGATTCCGAAGAAACTAAAGAGGCACTCGAACCTCTCTTCGGAACAATGACAATCGAGCCTCCGCCTTCGGTTTCCAAACCAGCTAACCAGAAACCAGCGGCAGCGGCAACTCCGGTCACTCAAGCTGCAAGTGGCCAAGCGTCTTCCACAGCTTCAGCTTCGGCTGGTTCAGCAAGCGTCGCTGCTTCCACTTCTGCCATCCCAAAGGTTCTGACCATGCGTCCATTTCCGCAACGTGGTGGCACACAGGTTCAAGTTCCTCAGGAACTCCAAGCTGGTTATTTCCATGGAATAAAATACGTGAAATCACAGTATGACGGACGTGAGCATCCGATTAGCCCTGCTCGAACGAAATCAAGGTCGGGCCAAGGCCGGGTTGTAAATACGCTCAAACTTGAGATTCCTGAATGCAAGGGAAAGAAGATACCCATCATTCAGTTTCAAAAAACCGGGAGCACCATTGCCTACAGTGCGTACGACGGCGCGACGGACGTGCAGGGTAAAGTCCTCTGGGCGTCTTTGCAGGGCAATCTGGCCACTGGCGTTGCGAAACAGACCCGCAAAGACTCTACACTGTGGATGCTGCACTAACTCCTTCCGAACAGTTCATCCAGGTCAGGTCCCTTTGTAGTCGGGGTCTCGGACTTTCGGGCGATAATGATGTACTCGTGTATGTTTTTGAAATAGAAATGAGGCGGGTAAGGATAGCTCCCGAAAATGGGTCTTTGTCTCCCAAACGAGCCCCACTTACCACCAGTCTTATCCTTGCTCCACACAATCTCGTTCACAATATAGAATCCAACTTCCTGCATCAGCTTGATGTAATCGGAAGCGATTGGAAAAGTAAGCAAGCCATGTTTCGAGTATTGGTTAACGTTCGCTGTAACAATGCAGACTCGTCTCCCGTCTTTCATTACACGGTACATCTCACGGAATGAGTCTCGCATGGCAGCTAAGAATTTGTTGTATTGGCCAAGACAACCAAGGTTAAACGAATTGTGTTGATAGTCTGCCTTGTTCCAATAGGGGGGAGACGTAACTATCAAATCGACGGATTTAGCTGGGACATTGACCAGCTTGCGAGCGTCCATCCTTGACACGAAAAACTGAGTTTCAGTGAGAATGGACGAAAGTGCATGATTCGCAATTTTCACATATGCCGCGCTGGAATCAGTTCCAACAAAATGCCGCTTGAGGTTCAAGGCAGCCACGCCGGTTGTTCCTGTCCCACAGAATGGGTCCAGCACAGTCTCGTTCACCATAGTGAACAGCTTGATTAAGCGATGCGGAATCTCCTGCGGGAACACTGCTGGGTGGTTCTCATGAGACACGTTGGCAATCTGCCAGACGGACTTTGTGAATTCCTTCCATTCTTCCTTGGTCAGCTTGGATTCTTCCTTCGTACGAATTGATGTTGCTTTGTTCCCAGAAGAAAGAAACGGTGGTGGCTGTTCAACAGACCTTGGCATACCTCTCCTTTTCCAATCCGCTTTTTGCTGTGGCGCGGGTTTGGTTGCGCCCCGCGTAGACGAGATTCATGACACGCTCATGCACAATGTCTAGAAATTCGCGCGGAAGCCCAAGAGCACGAGCCATAACTGCGTCAATCTCACGAGAAATGTGAGCCGCCGATTGGCGATTGAAGTTCAAAACCTTAAGGCCCGCATTTGACTTAATGGTTGGATTGCTCCTTATAGCGAAAACATGAGCTTGGCCCAATTCCGACAGGAGTTTGGTTTCGTGCTCAGAAAAGATTTCAGGGACAAACGGTAAGCTCAGGATGAAGCCGTCCGTTAAATGGAACCCATCTGATTCGACTGTCCAGAGCCAGAATGCCAATGAGCTAACTAGACACGAATAAATCAGGTCGGCCTCGACCGCCGTTCGAAATACATAAGCTCTGATTGACGGCGATACTAGAGATGCTGTGGCCGGTACATGCCTGAAGGCAGGTAGCCAGTTGTAGGCGGTCGCGTTGACATACACGGACGCATCAACTGGTTTCTCGGAAGCAGAATTAAGAACCACATTCCGAAGTGTCTTTAACCTGCTCCGAAGGTTCTTCCAGCATTCGGCCTCCAGCGGCGTGCCCAGCTTGGGGACAAGCTTCTGTATGCCTACGCTCGTCAAGGTAACAGGTTCAATTTGTCCCCAAAGATTAGCGCGGTTGGTTCTGGTCCACCGCAATAGATGTGTGGTCCGTAATTCTGGGGCATTTCGCTTTGACGGTGCTAGCGCAAGCACGATGGTTCTTGTTTTTACCTTGTCGCCGAACAGAGCGTCAGGGCTTCTATCAAAAAACGTGAAGGTGGATTGCACGGGGACGGTTTCAATCATTGACCGAAGGTTTGAAAACTCCCGTCCGTACGCTAAATTTAACGGCGTCACAATCGCGCTGAAGCCATCGCGCCGAGTAAATCTGTACATTCCCTCTACGAACCTTGGATACTGCCAGTGGCAATTCAATGACCACAGCTTTTCTGAACTTTCCATGCCGTCAGGCAACTTGCCAAAGGGTGGGTTGCCGACAATACAGGCAAATCCCGGATTCTGATTTGCAAAGACTTCCGGGAACATTCTAATAATCTCAATTTCTGGGCCATCAGAACCATTGGAGTCCGGATGCACCAATCGGGCGTCAATAAATCCCAAAATGGCCCGCCTATGATTCTCGCGTTCCATCGCGGCCCGAACTAGCCAATTCATCATGGAGGGTTTGGCTACGCTTTCAATTCCCTTCGACCAGTGGGAACCAGAACCGACACGAATGTTTAACTGCAACAATTCATCGACGGCTTCTGCCGAAATGTGTGCGGCCTGCAACTCCTCCCCAGCCCATACAATGAGGAGGGTTCGAGCTGCCTCCACTGCGCAAGGGGCGATATCTACACCGTAGACGTTTGAAAGTAGTGCCTGAAGTTTGACAAAACCGTGCGAAAACAACGGCGCAATGCCCTCAAAGCGACGGCACTCTCGTTCTCCTAAAGCGTCATAGATTTGCTTATAGGCTGATTTGACAGGGCCCAACGCTTCGCGCAACAAGATGCCCGCCCCGCATGACATGTCACATATTCGCAAATTCAGGATTTCTGAAAGTGCTTCGTGAGCATCTTCAAGCTTGCCGGTTGAGAGGCGTGAAGTGATGGCGGCACACATGCGAGAGGATGTTAGCGATGTCAGCCAACGGGCTAAATCCAGCGGCGTGTAAAACGAATCAAGAACCTTTCGGTCCCTGTTACGATGGGGTCCCCTATTTGGAAGCTCGATAAAGCCGGTCGCGGAGTTGAACCTTTCCAAGATAAATGGCAGCAAATCGATGAAGTCAGGTTCGTGCAACAAAGAGAATAAAGCTTTTGACGGCTCGTCATTCGGTACTGTCCGTCCCTCCCAAGGAATCATTTCTCGCAGGCGGGTTACAATTGGATGCCCTTGGAAATCAGTATTCCCAGCTTTGCCTATTTGTCGCTCAATACGCGCCAATTCTAGGACAGCATGGGAGACAAAACGGTCGTGTGGGTGAAAATCCGTTCTTCTTCTGGGCTTCAGCGGCAAGAGAACCCTCAGCAATCGTACCCCAATCTATAGGGTACGTCTTGTGGAAATCAACATATATATTGCGTTTCTTACAGCAGGCCTGTAAATGAAACATTATATAGCATCTGACGTGAAAGTGATGCCTGTGATGGCCGCCGTAAGCTTTTCAACAATGATGCCGTAAGTGCGACTCCCCGCTGTGCGCCCGGACGCCGATACTCTGAAGCAATCGACGGAGGAGAAGCATGACGAAGCGGAAGTTTTCTTCGAGTATCCATTTAAAGCGCTGGCACGAAATGCTGGCGTGTGCCCACGTGCGGCGCTGTGACGCGATGCTGGAAACCGTGCTTGTAGTGCAGGGCGAATCCGTGTGCCTGTGCTGTGTGCCGTGCTACAAGGAGTTTGCCGCGCCGGGCGCGCCCCAGCCCGTGAAGCCCTGATTCCCACCGCGAGCGCGGTTTGAGCCACACGAACGGCCTACCGGCTGGGCCATCGGGCCACGGCTGGCGCGTGGCCTAAAAATGGCCTACCGCACGGCCATTGTGCAATTTCTTTCGGTTTCTTAGTTTCATTTTTCAGTAAGTTACGTGTTTGCAATCCGAACTTTTGTACGACATCTACTAATCCGAGCTGTCTCTGGGGGCGCCGGGTGCCGCACCCTGCGATTTTCAGGGTGCGGTTTAGAGTCAACTTCAATCTCGCGTATCCGACGCGAGGAAACTCTTCTCTTGCATTTCGCTCACACTAACCTCGCTCCGGAATCAGAAACGCTCCCGGAACACCTCGGTCGAGCGTAGCCAGAACTGCTCCATGTGCCCGCGCCAGTTGCAGCAGATGACCATCAGTTACCTGCTTCGGCGTCTTTACCCAGCCTGGAAGGCGCGAAGCATCCTGATCATCGGTAACAAAGAAGAATGCAATGTCACTGCTGGATTTCAGCCGCTGTAAGATCGTTTTCGACTCTTCGATTGAGCCGCCATACTTTGGCAGTGCGAGCACTCGCAGGAATCCCAGTTCCGTGGTGGCACAGGTCGCAAACTCATCCTCACCGCGCCGCAAGCTCTGCTTCCAACTCACCACTCGCTCGAAGAGTTCGTGCTCTTGGAATCCTAAGGCCACCAGAGCGTTGACATCCAGGAGATACCTGCTCATGGAAAATCAGCGAGCGCTTCAGCAACTTCCGCGCTGGTTAGTTTGGGGGCCCCCGGTCCTGCCGTAGCCACGGCCAGCCCGGTGCGCGGATCAATGACGATTTTCAGCTTGCGTCGCCGGCCCCTTCGCGGACGCAAAACAATCGTGTCTGCTTCTAGTTTCACATCCAGCGCGTCACCCGGTCGCAAACCAAGCCTGTCACGCAGCGCTCTGGGCAGCACGACTTGTCCTTTGGTCGAGACTTTCGTTTGCATGGTAAGACCATCTTACCGCATTCGCAAAGCCATGCGCCAACAACCTGCTCCAATAGTTCGAATTCGCATCGCAGGTCAACCTCGGCCACTCTCGTTGTAACCTTTGCCTCGCTCAACCAGTAAGTAGAGATAGAGAGCTACGTATGGACCTGCTGGAACGATTCGCCTCCGGGGACCTGGAAGCCTTCGAGACGCTTTTCCGGCAGCACCAGCGCGAGGTCTACGCCTGGATTGTCCGCATCGTGCGCGACTCCGGTATCGCCGAGG
>Ga0335078_10007303_pt1 | contig 16389 bp, 16 predicted proteins | sample Lox_Sample_32_FD_206711 | JGI IMG/M metagenome (GOLD analysis project Ga0335078, IMG submission 206711) | Soil microbial communities from Loxahatchee National Wildlife Refuge, Florida, United States - Lox_Sample_3.2 | ecosystem: Environmental > Terrestrial > Soil > Wetlands | place: USA...
AGGAGGGCGTTTGCGGCCATTAGCCCACAGCCCGACCGTCGGTTTGAGATACGCTTAGGGCTCGACGTGGTGCCAGCCCTTCGTCTCGCGCTTCAGCTCTTTCACGAGCCGCTCGAATTCGGGGTCATGCGGGAACTCCCACAATCCGGTCTGCGCTGTGTCAAGCGCAGCAAAGTTGTCAGATTGCCGCTGCTGCTCGATTTTGTCGAGGAGGCGTTGCCGCTCTCCATCCGGAAGAGGAGCATCCGATATCTGACGGATGCTCGCTTGGGTGTTTTGTTTCCCGCGCCATGTGGCCTTCGGCAACGAGTCCAGCACATGCTTGACTTGGTGAGCGTTCAACGCGTCAACTTCAGTGATACTCTCGCTGGCGGCGTCAACCCGAACCGGGACCAGAACCGTGGGAAGTGGCCGAGTCAAGTAGCTTTGTAAGTCGGCTTCGATGGCGTCAATGGATCGGCGGTAGACCGTTTTGAGCGCCTGCTGAGAAGAGGCTCCAGAACTGATAAGCCGGAGAACCTCGGAGTAGCCAGGGGCGTAGGGGGGACTGAATTTCAGCATGTGAGTGAGCGCCCAGCCTTCTTCGTATAGCACGGTAGCTGATTCGTTCGTGGCCTTGGTGCCGTAATACGGGGAGGTCGGCCCAGCTGCGAGGAGATCTGCCAACGGAATCCATTCGCTGGTTTTGAGCCTCTGCCGGGGCGCTGCGCCAATGAGCACTCCGTTCGGCTCTGGCCGGAGGGTCGAATAGACTTCGGCGAGTCCCTCGGTCAGCCACGGCGGCAGATTAATTAGACCCGCCGCGTTCGCCATCAAATGAGCGTACTCGTGCAACGCCGGTCCAGGATCGGTGAGAGTAGCTGGCCCCATCACCAGGCAGTTTTCCCCAGGCTCGTAATAGGCCGCCGCAAACGGCTTCACCTGATAGGGGTCGAAATCCGATTGTGAAGCAAATGCAACAATTCTTGGGCGGCTGACACTGTTGTCGTGCGAAGCTCCAAGGCCCTCGAAGATCGCGTGAGCTAACTCGAAATGCTGAAGGATGGAACGCGCGCTCGATTCAGTGGCGTTGGTGTACATCTCGAAATGCTCCGAACGTATGCGCAGCCACGGCCCAGCTCCGGCGACGGCACGGGACTCTTCCGTGGATTTGGGGTTCTGCGACAAGCGGAAATTCACTTCAATGGTTGCCCGTACCACAATCGGCTTTCCGTCTTTCATGCCGGAAGCGAATTCCCATTCACGAACGGCTTCGATCGCTTTCTCGTTAAGCCCCAAACCTAGCCCTCTAACGATGCGAACGTTAGCGGCCCGTCCGTCCGTTCCAATTTCGGCGTACAAGAGGACCGTTCCTTCAAGGCGAGCATCGCGCGCCTCGTTCGAATATTCGGGCTCTACTTTGTGGATCAAATGCGGGGCAGAGTCGAACGGTCGAGTGCTGGCTGCATTTTGAGATTCAGGCTGGCTAACGAGTGGGGGGAGTGGAACGTGCTGTTCCTCAGGGAGCTTTGGGGGATCAGGGAGTTCAATCGCTGTCGAATTTGTTTTCTGATTCGGACTCCGTTTCATGGGCTGAAATGCGGATGTGATTGAAGAGCCCTGCTGAGCGGAGGCAAAGAAACTATCGATTGCCTTTTCGAGCTGGGACTCAGATTGCGTCAGATTCCCCGGATCGATTGCCATGCCGACTCGGATGCCCTTGATGAACGCTGCTCTCTCTTTCGCACTCGCAGCGCGCCACCAATTGCCATCAGGAACCGCCTCCGAAAAGGTCTGAGCCAGTCCGGGTAGCGCCAAAGCCAGCACACACAGCAACCTTTTCATTCAGAAACCTCTGATTCCATCCTGCTCTTCTTACCGAATTCTTTCCTAGTCCCAAATCGCCGGAAAAGTCCCATGAGCTTCCGAACTCGTCCCACGCGCGGTCGGTGATCTCGCCGGCCGCGCCAGTCAGTGTCTCGCGCGGCTATTCCCACCGCCGCAAGAAAGATCAAGACGAAGGACCGGGTTTCCCGGTACACTAGCGGCATTCATGACAACGGCGGCGCGGCTCAGGCGGTTGCATCCGGCTCTGGCTTACGCGGCGGCGCATCTGGATGAGGATCTCTCGCTGGCGGCGCTGGCGCAGCAAGCCGGAGTGTCCGCGTTTCATCTACATCGGCTGCTGTCGGCGACGGCGCGGGAGACTCCCAAGCAGCTCACGTTGCGGCTGCGGCTGGGGCGCGCGGCTGCGTTGCTGCTGACGCGCGGGGACTCGGTGCTGGAGGTGGCGCTGGCTTGCGGATTTCAAAGCCACGAAGTATTCTGCCGCGCGTTCCGGAGGCATTTCGGAATCACGCCGCGGGCTTACCGCGCGCGCGGCTTCGCGACCAGCATCAACCGGGCGCAGATGGCCCGGCATGCGGCATTCGTCCGGACCGTCGGGCCATGCGTCGGCTGGTATCGCGTTACTGAGACCACTTTCAAGAGGGACGAGATGGCGTATTCGATTACGAAGAAGCAATTGCAGGCGCAGCCGGTGATCGTGACCGAGCGGCGCATGAAGCAATCGGAAATCGCGGCGATGCTGGGCGAGATGTTCGGCCGCGTGTTTCAATACGCCCAGCAGAACGGCGTGGCGCTGGCCGGTCCGCCGTTCGCGCGGTATCTCGAGATGGGTCCGGGGCTGATGCGGATCCAGGCGGGGTTCCCGGTGGTGGCGGCATCGGGCGCCGGCGACATCGCTGCTGAAACGTTGCCCGCGGGTCCCGCCGCGGTGGCGCTCCACGCCGGACCGTACGACCAGCTCAGCGATGCGCATGCCGCGATCCAACAATGGATCGAGGCGCAGGGCCTTACGCCGGCCGGCGCGCCGTGGGAATCGTATGTGACCGATCCGGCCGAATACCCGGACCCGAAGGATTGGAGAACCGAAGTCTGCTGGCCGGTGCGGTAGCGGACAGTCCGGGAGCGGCGGGTCCAGGGGATCCGACCGACACTTAGAAGATGCGGCGCAGGTAAGCCGAAATCAGAATAATGACGAAGCCGGAAATGAAGGCGCCGGTCATCTGGCGCCCACGGCGGGGATTGTTCGGCTTTACGGCAAGAATGCCCGCCGCGAACACGTGAGCCACCAGCAGCAGCTTGATGCCCAGCAGCACGTAATACAGCGTGGTGTGGCCCGGCGTCACCAGGATGTTGTAAATGCCGGAGACGATGAGGGCGGCGATGGCGGCCAAAAGCCAGGGCCGGAATCGAACGGCGGCCTGGCTGCCAAACGACGCCGCGGTATCGGGAGGCAGCGATTTTCCGGCCGCGCGCAGAGCGAGGCTTCCGAACAGAAACCCGCCCACCAGCGTCGCGACCGAGGCCAGGTGCAGCCAGCGCATGATTACTGCAGGGACGTCACCCATACGCATGAGTATACAATCGGCTTATGATTCACGAGATTCTTCCGGTCGGAGCGCTGCAGTGCAACTGCTCGGTCTTCGGCGACGAAGGCAGCCGGGAAGGCCTCGTGGTCGATCCGGGAGACGAAATCGAGGAGATCCTCGAGATCGTCGAGCGCCACGGGCTGACGGTCAAAGCCATCGTCATCACGCACGCGCATATCGATCACATCGGCGGCGCGCAGAAGCTGAAGCAGGCCACGGGCGCGCCGGTCTACATGAACCTCAACGACACGGAATTGCAGAAAATGCTGGACGTGCAGGCGGCGTGGCTGGGGATGCGGCCGCCCGAGGCGGTGGCGATTGACATGGCGGCGAAAGATGGGGACCGGGTGGTAGTGGGCGCGACCGAGTTCCACGTGCTGCACACGCCCGGGCACACGCAGGGCAGCATCAGCCTGTGGATTCCGTCGGAAGGCAAGCTCGTGGCGGGCGATACGCTGTTTCGCGACAGCATCGGCCGCACCGACCTGCCGGGCGGCGATGGCAAGCAGATCCTCCGGTCGATTCACGACAAGCTGCTGCCGCTGCCGGAGGAGACGGTGGTGATTCCAGGGCATGGCGAGAACACCACCATCGGGCGCGAGAAACAGTTCAACTACTTCCTGCAACCCGGCGTGACGTTGTGACCCCCGCGCAGCGCGGCGCTGGCCGGGCCGGAATCACCTTCTGATAAGATTTTCGCTATGGCCCAGCCGACCGTTTATCCACCGAGCCCCGAGTTTGTGCAGCAGGCGCGCGTCCGCGGCATGGATGCCTACCGCGAGATGTATCGCAATGCCGCGGAAAAACCGGAGGCGTTTTGGGGGGAACTGGCGGAAAAGGAGCTGTTCTGGTTTGAGAAGTGGTCGCACGTTTTCGAGTGGCATCCGCCGGCCGTGAAGTGGTTCGCGGGCGCGAAGACCAACGTCTCGTACAACTGCCTCGACCGGCACCTGACCACGCCGCGCAAAAACAAAGTGGCAATTTTGTGGGAAGGGGAGCCCGGCGATCAGCGGCTCATTTCCTATCAGGAGCTGCACCGGCTGGTGTGCCGATTCGCGAACGTGCTGAAGGCGCGCGGCCTCAAAACCGGCGACCGCGTCATCATCTATATGGGCATGATTCCCGAGCTGCCGATCGCGATGCTGGCGTGCGCGCGGCTGGGCGTCACCCATAGCGTGGTGTTCGGCGGCTTCTCGGCCGAGGCGCTCAAGACGCGCATCCAGGATCTCGAAGCGCAGATCGTCATCACCGCGGATGGCGCGTGGCGGCGCGGCCGCGAGGTGCGGCTGAAGGACGCGGTGGACGAGGCATTGAACGAATGCCCGTCGGTGCGCGACGTGATCGTCTACAAGCGCACGGCCGGCGCCATTCAGATGAAAGAAGGCCGCGACCACTGGTGGCACGATCTCGATGAAGGCGCCAGCGAAGACTGTCCCGCCGTTCCGCTCGACAGCGAGCATCCGCTATTCGTGCTGTACACTTCCGGCACCACCGGCAAACCGAAAGGCATCGTCCACACCACCGGCGGCTACCTGCTGCACGTGCACATGACGGCGCAGTGGGTTTTCGATCTGCGGGAGGAAGACACGTTCTGGTGTTCGGCCGATATCGGCTGGGTGACGGGCCACAGCTACATCGTCTACGGACCGCTATCGAACGGCACCACCAGCGTGCTGTACGAAGGCTCGCCCGATTATCCGCAGCCCGACCGCATGTGGCGGCTGATCGAAAAATATCGCATCAACATTCTGTACACGTCGCCGACGGCGATCCGCGCCTTCGTGCGCCACGGCGACCAGTGGCCGAATGCGCACGACATGTCGAGCCTGCGGCTGCTCGGCTCGGTCGGCGAGCCGATCAACCCGGCCGCGTGGGAATGGTATTACAAGACGATCGGCAAGGAACGCTGCCCCATCGTCGACACATGGTGGCAGACCGAAACGGGCGGCATGATGATCACGCCGATGCCGGGCGCGGTGCCGTTGAAACCCGGCTCGGGCACGCTGCCGATTCCCGGGGTGCTGGCGGATATCGTCGATCTGGAAGGCAAGCCGGTGGGGGACAACCGCGAAGGGTTTCTGATTGTGCGGCGGCCGTGGCCGGGCATCGCCCGCACCATCTGGCGCGACCCGGAGCGCTACAAGACGCAATATTGGGAGCGCATTCCCGGGGTGTACATGACCGGCGACGCCGCGCGCCGAGACGAAGACGGCTACTACTGGATTCTCGGCCGCGTCGACGATGTCATGAACGTGAGCGGCCATCGCCTCAGCACGATGGAGCTCGAATCCGCGCTGGTGCGGCACCCGGCGGTGGCGGAAGCCGCGGTGGTGGGCAAGCCGCACGAGATCACCGGCCAGGCGGTGGCCTGCTTCGTAACCCTGAAAAAGGGCAACTGGAACCACACGGAGCTGGCCGAAGATTTGCGTAAGTGGGTGGCGCATGAGATCGGCAGCTTCGCCAAGCCGGAGCAGATCCGCTTCACGGACGCGCTACCGAAGACCCGGAGCGGCAAGATCATGCGGCGGCTGCTACGCGAGATCGTGACGACGAACGCGGTGACGGGAGATGTGACGACGCTGGAAGATTTGTCGGTGGTGACGCGGCTGGCGTCGCAGCATGATGAAGATTGAAGGGCGGGCGGGCTGAAGCCCGCCGCAGACTAAAGTCTGCCCTACTTCTTCGCCGCGGGCTCCATCGTGGGGATGTCGTTGCCGGCTACGCGGCGTTGGAACTTCCAGTGGCCGTTCTCGCGGATGAGTTGATCGTCATAGCGGCCCGCCTGTGCCGGCGCCGGACGTTTCTCCGCGTTTGGGGTGACATACGTCCATCGTGACCAGGCCGTGGCGGTGTCGCCGTGCACCTCGATCACGAAGTTCGAGAGCAGGTGATAGGTGTGGCCGGTGTTGGGGCCCGGGATATTTTTCTCCATGAAGGCCTGGATGGCGGCGGGACCTTTCACCGAGCCGAAGCCGCCGGTCCATTCACCGTCTTTGGCGAACAGATGGGAGTAGGCCGCGAAATCGCGGGCGTCGAGATAGCGGCCGTAATTCAGCAGCACGACGCGGATCTCTTCGATATCTTCCAGCCGCTGGATGCGGGCGGCCAGCGACGGACTCTCCGCCGCCGCCCACGGCGCCCACAGCATTCCCGCCAGGATCAGGCCCAGTCCTTTTTTCATGGTGTCCACGCTCCTCTTCGACGAGAGTGTATCATCGGAGAAACGCCGTTATACCGACGCCATGCAAACCATTCTCGTAATCGACGACGATGAGAGCCTGCGCGACACCATCGGGGTGATGCTCGATCAGGAGGGGTTTCGCGCGGTTCTGATCGGCGACGGCAAAACCGGGTTCGACAAGGCCGTGACGCTCAAACCCGACCTGGTTCTGGTGGATCTGCGGCTGCCCGGAATGAGCGGCACCGAAATTTGCAAGCAGCTTCGCGCCGCGCAACTGGCGGTGCCGATCATCGTGCTGAGCGCGGTGGGCGAAGAGATTGATAAGGTGCTGCTGCTCGAAATCGGCGCCGACGATTATGTGGTCAAGCCTTTCGGAACGCGGGAGTTGATGGCCCGGATCCGCGCCGTGCTGCGCCGTGCCGCTCCCGACGGCCGCAAGGTGGCGCATTTCGGCGAAACCGAAATCGATTTTGAGCGCCGGATTGTCAAACGCAAAGGGGAAGAGCTGAAGTTCACGCCGGCCGAATACAACCTGCTTTGCTTCTTTCTGCATAATCCGGACCGGCCCCTGACCCGGGACATGATTTTGAATTCCGTCTGGGGCTATGAATTCTTTCCGAACACCCGAACCGTGGACGCTCACGTGGTAAAACTCCGGCAGAAACTCGAGCCAGACCCCAACGCGCCGCACCATTTCGTGACCGTGCACGGCGTCGGGTACCGGTTTGTGCCCTGAATTTTACAGGTTTGACCGCCGGTGAACTGGTATCCACGACACTGATGCCCGAAAATGAGAAGATGTCGCCCCCGGTGCCCGCCCGCGCCGTTCTCCTGGTCGAAGATTCGGAGAATTGCGCCGCCACGGTCGAAATGGCGCTTCAAGAAATACCGGGGCTTTCGGTTCTGCGCGCGCCTTCGGGGCTGGAAGCCTTGAGTATCTTGCATCAGCCGGGATCCGGAGTGCAGGCGATCATCACCGATCTGAACATGCCGCGCATGGACGGATTCGAGCTGATCCGCCACATCCGGGCGGACGGCCGCACGGCCGCGGTTCCCATCATCGTCCTCAGCGCCGACACAGCCCCCGACACGCCCGAGCGGATCGCTCATTTGAAGGTCGACGCGTTCTTTGCCAAGCCATTTTCGCCGGCCCAGGTGCGGCGCAAACTGGAGCAACTTCTCGATGTCACGACTGAATAAGCTTGCCGGTTTTCTGCTGCTCCCTGTTCTGGTGCGAGCCCAAACCCCCGATCAGTTGGCGGCCATTCTGCAGCGCGTGGATCGTCTCGAGCAGGAAAACCGCGCGCTGAGCGATGAAATCAAATCGCTCCGCCAGGAGTTGGCCACGCTCGAAAGCACGACGGAAGCAAAACAGACGGCCACCGAGGGCCGGATCGATGTCCAGCAGGCCCGGATCGACGAACAGGCGCAAGCCAAGGTGGAAGCCTCGCAGAAGTTTCCCATTCGCCTGACCGGAATGGCGTTGTTCAATGCGTTTGCGGATTCCAAGCAAAGCGGCGGCGTGGATTATCCTTTTGTCGCCGCTCCGTCCGGGCCCGGGCACGATGGCGCCACCATCCATCAGAGCATTTTGGGGCTGGAATACCGCGGCCCGCAAACCTTTTGGGGCGGCACGATTCATGGCTCCGTGTACATGGACTTCTTCTCGGGAACGCCTCCGCTGAACCTGACCATGCGGCTGCGGACCGGCACCCTCGAAGTCGATTGGAAGACCCGCAGCGTGATGGTCGGCGTGGAAAAACCGATCTTCAATCCGCGCGAACCCAGTTCCTTGGCGCAGGTGGGCGTTTCGCCGCTAACGGGCGCGGGCAATTTATGGCTGTGGACGCCGCAGGTGCGGATCGAGCAGGACTTCTCCTGGACGGACCAGACCGGCGTGCGCGCGCAGATGGGCGTCGTGCAGACGCGCGAGGTGGGCCCCTACGCCGGCAGCCAGACAAACGCCAGCGTCGAGGCTTCGCGACCCGGCCTGGAAGGCCGCTATGAGTTCTTTCACAAATTCGACGACGACCGCCGCCTGGAGCTGGCTCCGGGGTTTCACGTCAGCACCACGCACGTGGCCGGCTTTTCGGTGCCGTCGCAAGTGTTTTCGTTCGACTGGTTCGTCAACCCGCTGCGGTGGTTCGAGTTCACCGGCGCGTTCTATCACGGCGAAAACGTCGCGGCTCTTGGCGCGGGATACCGCCAGGGCTTTGGTCTCTATTACGACGAGGCCGAACCGGTTCACAGCCAGGGAGGCTGGGGCCAGCTCACGTTTCATCTCATCCGCCGCGTGGACCTGCACGTTTTCTCGGGCCAGCAGGACGACCGAAATTCCGACCTGGTGGCCGGAAACATCGGAAAGAACCTGCTATTCGGCGGCAATCTGTATTTCCGGATCGCTCCGAACGTGATCCTGTCGCCCGAAGTTTCCCAGGTGCGCACGGTCTACCTGGGCCAAGGCACTCGTTTGAACAATCATTATGATCTGGCGTTGGGTTATCTGTTTTAGTTCGATCTTGTGGCTGGTGGATCCGCGAGCGGCTGCGGCGGTGGCGGTGAACGGCCAGGTGGAAATCACGAATTCCCGCGATGCGGCCGTGCGCAAGCGGAGAGACTACACCGGCGTGCTGATCTGGCTCGAGCCAGTCGATCGTCCCGCGCCGGCCGCGGCGGCTGCCAGGCGCGTGCAGATGATCCAACGCGATAAGCGGTTCACGCCGCACGTCATCGCCATCCCGCTGGGCAGCACGGTGGACTTTCCGAACTTTGATCCGATCTTCCACAACGCTTTTTCGAACTTTGCCGGGCAGCCGTTTGACGTCGGCCTGTATGCACCCGGAACCAACAAAAGCTGGGTCTTCAAACAGCCGGGGATTGTCCGGGTGTTTTGCAATATCCACCCCACGATGAGCGCGGTGATCGGCGTGTTTGCCACTCCGTGGTTCGCCGCGACTCCGGCGTCCGGAAAATTTAGGATAGAAAACGTGCCGCCCGGCGAATACCAGCTCCGCCTGTTCCACGAACGCGCCGTTCCCGAAAATCTGCAGGCGCTCGAACGCCGAATCCATGTTCCGGACAGCGACTTCACGCTTCCCCTCATTTCCATCTCGGAGACCGGGTTTGTTCCCGCCTCACACCTCAACAAATACGGGCAGGAATATCCGCCGGCAGGAAATACGGACACCTACCCGGGAGCGCCCAAATGAGTCCCCGCTGGTTTTCCCGTCTATCTTTGCTCTGGAAGATTCTGCTTTCCACGTCGGTGGCCGTCACGGTGCTGTTCGCCATCACCGGCGAGATCGTGCTCAACCATATCACCAAGACCATGTCCGACAGCCTCGACGAAGAGGTGCAGGCGAGCTTTCAGGCGTACACGTCTCTGTGGAAGTCAAAGGCCGAACTGCTGGCGTCGGTCAGCAGCCTCTTCAGCACGCTCCCCGAAGTGCGGCTGGCCTTCGGCACAGGAGACGCGGCCACCATCGAGGACACGGCGCGCGAGCTGTGGGCCAAGATCTCCCAGGACAACGCCATCTTTCTTGTGACGGACCCGCGCGGGAAAGTGGTCGCTTCGCTGGGTGGCGCCATCCCCTCCGCGCTGCCGAAGAACATGGACGTGGTCTCGATGGCCGCGGCCCAGTTTCCGAAACAGGTCTCGGGCTTTTACCTTCAGAACGGCGAGCTTTACCATATCTCGGTCACGCCGGTTTACGTGGAATCGGCGCAGGGACAGAGCCTGATTAATGTACTGATCGCGGGCTATCACGTCGACGCCGTGGTCGCTCAGGATCTAAAGAAGGAAACGGGCGGCAGCGAGTTCCTCTTTCTCACACCGGGGCGCGTGATCGCGTCCACGCTGAATGAACGCGCGACTTCCGTGGTGACCAGGAAGCTGTCGGACGGCAACGGGCGCGTGAGCGACGGCGTCGCCGAGTATGCCCAATTCACCACGCCGCTTGAAGATATTTCCGGAAAGCCGGTCGGGCAGTTGCTGATCCTGCGTTCGTTCGAAGGGGTCCGCAGCCATCTCGCAGGCCTGTATACGAATATCATTCTGCTCTGGCTGGTAGCGGTGTCGATCGGATTTTTGCTGACGTATCTGCTGGCGCGGCGGATTGTCGAACCGGTCAAACAGCTCGACCAGGCGGCGACGGAAGTCGCGCGGCAGAATTACGAGATCACGGTGGACGTCACCAGCGAAGACGAGATGGGCCGCCTCGCGCGCACGTTCAACACCATGTGCGCCTCCATCCGGCAGGCGCGCGAGGAGCTGATCCGCCAGGAGCGCATCTCCACCATTGGCCGCCTCTCGGCCTCGATTGTGCACGATTTGCGAAACCCGCTGGCGGCGATTTACGGCGGCTCCGAAATGCTGGTGGACCGCGAACTTCCGCCCGGCCACGTGAAACGCCTCGCGGGCAACATCTACCAGGCCTCGCGCCGCATTCAGGAATTGCTGCAGGATCTGCTGGACGTCTCGCGCGGGAAAAACCGTCCCCTCGAGGTCTGCCGGCTGCGCGAAGCCGCCTCGGCCGCGTGTGACGCTCTCGGGCCGGCTGCCGAGGCGCAGCAGGTGCAACTGGTCCTCGATCTTGCGCCGGAGATCGAGCTGCCTCTCGATCGCAGCCGCATCGAGCGCGCTTTCGTCAACCTGATCTCGAACGCGCTCGAAGCCATGCCGGGCGGCGGCGCCGTCACCATTTCGGCGAAACTCGAAAACGCGTCGGTCCTGGTCACCGTGACGGACACCGGCCCCGGGGTTTCCCCCGAGATCGTGGCCCGTCTCTTCGAGCCATTCGTCAGCGCCGGCAAGCGCAATGGCCTGGGCTTGGGACTGGCGCTGTCGCGCCAGACGGTGCTCGATCATGGCGGCGATATGTGGGTGGAATCCCAGCCCGGTCACGGCGCCCGCTTCTGTTTTCGCCTTCCAGGCGCACAGGTGGCGCAAACGCAAGGGGTGCAAGTCTAGCCTCACAGTCAGGGTCGCGCGGCACTGTCCAGAGGCGGCGGCCTGTTTTTACAAAGTTTTTACAACTCGGCAATCATCTCGGAACCGCCGCGCCATAGCATTGGGCTTAGACAACTCAGGAGGAAGAACCATGGGATTGCTCCCGGAGCAAACGGGCCCAGTTCAGATTTATCGCGATGAACACCTGTCGGTCGACTTCCGTCAGCAATTGGCGCTGCTGGACAATCGGCCTCTGACTCTGACGCGGAAGGAATACGATCTGCTTGCGCTTCTGGTACGGCACGCGGGCGAGATTGTCCCACGCGAAGCGTTGCTGATGCGAATCTGGGGATACGGCGCCGACATCCGCACCCGGACGCTCGATGTGCACATCCGCCGCCTGCGCAAGAAGCTGGGGAACCTGGCGGATCAGTACATCGAGACGATCTTCGGCATCGGGTATCGCTTCCAGCCGTTCCACGCGCCGCGGTTTCAGAACTCCGACTCAGACCGGTCCCTGTTCGCCGTAAGCGCCTGAACCGCGCCGCCGGGTTGCGGTTCCGCGCCAATCGCGGCCTTCGATAAAAAACAATTTGCACTTGAGTTGTTTTCTGGTATCCTAATATCGCTCTGGCCAACCAACAATCCGCGCGAGGGGTATGGATACCGTCACGCAGGGCATTCTCACTCGCGATGAAATGGAGAGCAGGCGCCTGCAAGCAGCGCAGGACCTGCAAAGGGGACTCTCCCAGTCTCAAGTAGCCCGGAAATTCGGCGTCAGCCGCACGACGGCTTCCCGCTGGTGCCGGGCATTGACCGGTAATGGCGTCGAGGGTCTGCGCAAACGGCGCGCGCCCGGCCGCCCGAGCCGCTTGAAACCCGATCAGCTTCAGGGCGTTGCCGAGATCTATCACGCCGGCGCGCGCGCGGCCGGGTTTGATTCCGACACATGGACCACGGCGCGATTTGCGGAGGCCATCTTCGCGCGCTTCGGCGTCCGCTATGATCCCGACCACGTCGGCCGCATCATGCATCGGCTCGGCTTACGGGAACGGATGCGCGCCCGGCGGCGGGCGGAGGAGCCGGCTTATGCCTCGCCGTATTCTCCAAATCCGGTTCTGAGCCATCCGGAAATCGCGCCCACGATCGCCTAGGGCTCGGCAATCTTCGCGAATCGGCCGCATCGGGCCTCTCTCCCGGTGCGCGCCGGTTCGTGGGGTTCGAGCGGATGGCAGAGGCGCCAGCGGCGTTTGCTAGAGTAAAGCTCGAGCGCGCAATGGCGAAGTTTGGCGACCAGAAGCCGACCTTTGGGGCGAAGTCGCGGCTCCGCGCCCGTCTCTCCCTGCTGCTCACCCTCGCGGTCGTTTTCCTGATCGTCGTCTTTTTCTTTCCTCTGATTTTCGAGCTGCGCATCGTGGTGCCGTCCCAGGCGCAATTCGCCAGCGCCTCCTCGATGATGTTCGAAATCGCCAACCAGAACGTGACCCCCCTGACCGGCGTGGAATATAGTTGCGTGGTGTCGAAACTGATCACGGTGCGTGGTGCGCCGCCAACAGAAGAAAATGTGTTGAGCCGCGGCAATTTCCGGAGGATCGGAGGCCGCCAGGCCGTGGCTGGACGTTGTCAGACCGGGTATCTGGTGACCGCCCCGCTGAAAACCATGGAATACCAATTGACGGTCCGGTATCGCGCTTATCCGTGGCCGCAGGAGCGGACGCGGGTTGCGCGCATCTCGGCGCAAGTCGACGGCAGCGGCTCAGTGACCGGGTGGAAGGTGGAGTAAGGCTGCGGCCAGGATACTGCTTCTTGCGTTGCGTCAGGAGCGTGCGAATCCCGGGGAGGCCGACCGCGGGTCGGCCGCAGGCCCAGGGCCTGCTCCACAAAGCTGGTGATCCGGGCACTGGAATATACTAGCCAGACGGGATAACTGGCCCAAATGCGCGCTTCCCTACGAGCCGCCGCCGTTTTCGGTGCAGCCTTGGGCTGTGCCAATGCTCAATGGTTGAACTATCCCGCGCGCGGCATTCCGCGAACGCGCGATGGAAAACCGGATTTGACCGCGCCGGCGCCGCGCGATCGCAGCAGGAAACCGGCCATTTCGGGTCTCTGGCAAACCGAGAGCGCCCCGCGCGAGCTGCGGGCGCGCTTGATTCCGGACGCGACCAACGGTGCCGGCGAAGAGCCGCTCTCGCAATACTTCATCAATATTTTTGCGGATTTCCCACCCGGAGAAGAGCCGCTCCGACCCGCCGCCGCGGCGGAGTTGCGGGAGCGCGCGAAGAACTTCGCCCGGGAGTCACCGCTCTCGCACTGCCTGCCGGAAGGCATGCCGCTGGTGGAGATGGCGCCGGCTCCTTACAAGATTGTCGAAACGCCGGGACTGACCTTAATGTTGTATGAGAGAGGCACGATCTTTCGGCAAGTCTATACCGACGGCCGCAAGCTGCCCGTCGATCCGCAACCGGCTTGGATGGGATACTCGGTCGGCAAATGGCAGGGAGATGCTTTCGTCGTCGATTCGACTGGGTTCAACGACCGTGGATGGCTGGATGCGCGCGGACACAACCATAGCGAGGCGCTGCACCTCACGGAACGATTTCACCGGCTGGACTTCGGACACATGGAAGTGCAGCTCACGATCGACGATCCCCAAACCTACACCCGGCCGTTTACCATCACGCTGAAGCAGAACCTGCTGGCGGACAGCGATGTACTCGAATCCTTCTGCGCCGAAAACGAGAAGGACGCCTCGCACACGGCGGGCAAGTAGGGGCAGGTAGGTTGTCCGCCGGCTCGTCGCGTGATACCTTCGCATGCGGACGGCAACGTCTCGAAAGCGAGGTAAGCTATGAACCGCACGGCCGGTAGTTTCTGTTTGCTCGCACTGGCGATCGCCGGGTTGGGCGGCTGCTCGAGCGGGCCCGCTGCGAATGAGGCCAAGAAGGCCGCGGCGCCGCTGGACAAAATTCAAGGCAAGGCGCTGATCACGGGAGAAAATACCGGGACCGATGCCGCGCTTAACGCCGGCGGACCTTCCGTCTACCTGATCGACGGCCTGCATCGCTACCGCCTGTTCTTCAACACGGCCGCGGAGGTGGTTGCCGGCAAGGAATACCTGGCCGAGGGCGTCAACGCGCAAAAGGCGATTGACGACATCGGCGACCCCGACCAGGGCAAGAACGGCTATCCGCTCGAATCCAGTTGCGACCGAGTGGTGAAGATGGCCTGGAGCAACCTGCCCTTCGATGTGCAGGACGGGAAGACGACGGTTCTGCAGGCCCGCGTGAAGCGTTATCCGGCGCGGCCGGTCTTCCTTGTCACCAAGCTCACGCCGGTAGACACTACTTCCGCGGCACCGAAGAAGGAAGACGAGGGCAAGGACATCGCCGAAGTAACCGTCGCAGCGGAGAAGCAGGCGGCCTTGAAGACGGAAGGCCCGACGGTGCAGCCCGCGCCGCTGTGGGAACCCGCGGGCGGCACGGTGCTCTGCAAGGTCACCATCGATCCGGAGGGCAAAGTCTCCGCGCTCGGCACCGGGATGCAGTTGTGCGAGGCAGTGCCGTGGTCGCAGTTCAAGTATCAACCGACGGTCCAGCGCGGCAAGGCGGTCAAGGTGAAGACCGAGGTCGAGGTGCGGTTCGAAGCGAGGAAGTAAAGGCGCGGCGATATCTGTCGCTGGTAGTAGTGCGGCTAGACGGCGTGACCGGAAAACGGAACTCCTAACAGCCCCACACGCCGGCTCTCTCCCGCCAACGCTGGGATTGAAAGCCCATCGGTCCCTCTTACTTGCCGGGGCGGCGGGCCGGGTGGACCCGCGCGGGCTGACAGCCCGCCCTACTTACTTCCGCTGCTCCTCATGGCGACTGCCTTCTCCACATCCGACCTGTGCTGGGGCTCGGCCGACACGTGCACGTTGATGTAGCGGTCGTAGTCCAGGTTCAGCCTCTTCAGAACCGGGTATTCCGCCATCAGGTGATCATTGGCGGGTTCGCCGGGGGTCACCGTGAAATCGCCCTGGAAGATCACCTTCTCCTTGGGGATGTACGCGATCGACAGGCCGTTGGAGTGCGGCGCGGGGAAGATGTGGTACATCTCCACCGTGCGGGTTCCATCGGAGTACACCTTCTTCTCCTCAATGGTTTCAAACTTCGCCTTCTTCGGGTTCTTCGCCAGCACGTCGTCCAGCAGCGTGCGCGGCGTGTTGAGCGCTTTGCTCAAGAACGGCTCGTTGTTTTTCTGCGTGATGATGATCGCGCCTTCGGCCACCAGCACAGGCAGGCCGCCGGTGTGATCGGAATGCGGGTGCGTGTTGAAGACGTAGCGGATCGGCTTGTTGGGAATCAGCTTCTTGGTTTCCGCGATGTAGGCTTCGGCGCGCGCGATCGATTGGCCGGCTTCGAGCATCATGACGTAATCTTTGAATTCGACGATGACCGAATCGTAGCTGCCCGGACCGGTAGTGAGCCGATAGAGCCCGTCGCCGAGTTTCTCCGAAGTGACGGTCAGGGCAGGCGGTCCGCCGCCACCGCGCCGGGCCGGGGCCGGCGGCGCCGGCACCAGCGACGCAACGTCGGAAGGATTCGCTTTTGCCGCGGTGACGTCCACCTCAAAGAACGGCCACCCGCCGCGCGTCTGCACGATCTTCGACGGCGCCGCCGTACCACCGAAATCTTTCCATCCGCTGTAGGTGGCGACAATGTGCATGTCGCCCATGATGTTTTCGCCGAGCCACGTCTCGATGTGGTCCACCATATTCTTCTTGTCAATATAGCCATTGATGACGTAGTTCTTGCCCGAAGCCGCCTTCACCGCGGGGCTCCAGGTGACGACGGTGAAGCCCCTCTCTT